>Ga0172380_10000017_pt1 | contig 375972 bp, 396 predicted proteins | sample Leawe162metaG_FD_119747 | JGI IMG/M metagenome (GOLD analysis project Ga0172380, IMG submission 119747) | Leachate microbial communities from a municipal landfill in Southern Ontario, Canada - Leachate well 162 metaG | ecosystem: Engineered > Solid waste > Landfill > Unclassified | place... | reverse complement strand
GCGCGTGTGCTAGTCAATCTGCGCGTGTGCTAGTCAATCTGCGCGTGTGCTAGTCAATCTGCGCGTGTGCTAGTCAATCTGCGCGTGTGCTAGTCAATCTGCGCGTGTGCTAGTCAATCTGCGAGTAAGTTGGCTTGCTGTAATTAGGTCTTCTATGGCTCCGTCTAAGATGGCATGGACGTTTGATCCTTCAAATCTACTAAGCCTGTCTTTGACTCGTAGTTTACCATTTAATACGTAACTTCTAAATGCTTCTCCCCACTGTGCTGGTTGTTTTACCTTCTTTTCTACAACAGTTGCTGCCTGTACTCTTGCGGTTAATACTGTGTACGCTTGCTTATAATTTTGGATTTGTGAGCGCTCTGCTTGGCATGCCGCTGAGATGTTTGTAGGTATGTGTTTGATCCTGACTGCTGTGCTTGTTTTTTGAGCATTTTGGCCACCATTTCCTCCGCTTCGGAAATATTCAACTTTAAGATCCGTATCTTTTAGAATGATTAAGCTTTTTGGTGGTAGGTATTCTATAACTTCAATTCGTGCAAATGACGTGTGGACCCGTCCGTCGCCAAAAGGGCTGCTTCTAGTTAAACGGTGCACGCCTGTTTCGTTTGAGAACATTGTGCTGGGCGCATTTATGCTAAAGGTCGTTGACCTTGGCTGGTCACCTCCTGACCAGTCTAATAGTGTATATTCTACTTCTCTTGCTTTTGCCCACTTTATGTACATGCGGGTAAGTATACCGCACCAGTCACGCGATTCCTGTCCCCCGCTACCAGCTTCTATACAGAATAGTGTCTTGGCGAAGGTTTGTGGTAGTAGCAGATTTAGTTCTGCTGTTGTATAGTCCGTTTCTCCTAACTCTAAAAATGCATTCCATTCCTTCGGCTCAAAGACAGTACTTGAGCACTAGGAGTTTTTCGGCGAACAGGAGTTTGGTTAGAGATTTCATGACAGTTTTATGTTTTGGTAGATTATACCATTTGTTTGGCATTGGTCAATTATAAAATGACCTGTGTGTCAAAGAATTCCTGCTGTTCTGCAGTTAGTTTTACTTGGCTTGGTATTTTGGCTGCGGTTAGGAGCTTCCACGCGAGCAGAATAATGTAGAGTATGACTTTCACTTCGTTTTCGTTTTGCTGGCGCAACAAGAACATGAGGTCACAGTTGTATACCGACAGTGGTGCGGAAAGGGCCAAGACAAGGTTATGTATAAATTCTTGGCTATTGTCCTGCATAATTTTGTCGGCCTTTTGCATGTAGCTTATTTGGTCGGATTGAACGCAATGTGTCGCCATGCACAGGCTAAGTTCATGCGCCCAGATTTTCCTAGCTGGAAGTTTTTCTCCGAGTAGGTAATCGTAGATGTCTTGAAAGCTTAAAATCCCTAAAATAGGGTCGTAAAGGCAACTTCTTGGATTAATAACTTCGGCTGGTGGCCATACTCCCATGCTTTTCTCGAACATCCATGCCCATCCGAAAGCTAGTCCTGCCACTTGTGGTACTGGCAGGTTATTTTCCTGTAATGCAGTTATGAGCTTTTGTAAGTATTTAACCTGAATTGCTGTAAGTTGTGCACGGCAGTGCATTAAGTTATATTCTTGCAGTGCCTGCCATGGCTTTTCGTGGTTCCAGAAATCTGCATTGTTGCCCAAGTACAGTGAATTGTGTGTTGAGCAGCTACTCAGGCAGCTGATTTCCCAAAATTCTTCAAAGGAGAGCGTGATGGCTTTTTCTCCGGGGAAATTTATCTTGACGTTCCTGTCTTTGGTTGATATTTTTGCCGCACTTCCTAGTGCTGCAATAACTGCTTTTGACCATAGCGGCGTGCCATATACGGCTGGTACAGGGGTGAATTCATTTGAATCCTTTAGTTTTTGAAAAAGGCTGGATATCGCATGGACTTTGGGCTTTTTATTCATCTTGTGCTAAGGAATATGACATTTTTGAGGCTAGGCTTGCAGCTGTTGCTACGCTTTTGCTGAAAAACACTTGTATGTCCTCGTCTGGGATGCCATACTTATTCTGGTTTAATCCCGTAAGTATATTTCCTATTTTTGGTGCTACGTTTTCTTTGCTGTCAAGTGCGCTAATTGTAGCTTCGATTTCATCTCTTAATTGGGGGAATCTTGAAGCGTCACCATATATTTTGCATAGGAGCAACTTAAGGCGACCTTCAGTAAACGACGCCTCGTGCATTATGACTGGTTTGAATGTAGCCTTTGACGGTTTGTCAGGCAGCGGTCGGTCAAGCATCCAATCACTTATTACTTCTCCCAGTTTGGCTAGTGATGCGCCTTCGGCTACTTTGCGCTTAGCTATGTTGTCAATGTGTGATTGGCCGCAGTCAGTCAAGAATGTTTTAAGGAGCGTTTTCCAATCTTCTTTGTTTGGAGCATCAAGTACTGTGGCCCTAGAGTGGAACCTTGCTATTAATTCTGGGTGGGTGGACAGTTCTTTGTTGTGGCTGTCACGATATGCATCTTCTGTTGTCATTATTGGTTGCTTTTTTGCATCCAAGTCCCAATTGCCGTGGCCTATGAAAAATACTTTTCGTGGTAGCTGTTTGGCTATTTCGTAAAGCTTGGGCATGTCTGCTACTAATTCGCTGCTAATAAATCCATCAAGCAATGAGGTTATTTCAGATTGCACTGCCCTAAACCATGGAACATCTAAAGTTATGGCGTTTAAAAGGTGAAGATTTTTTATAAGTATGATGCCTGTATTGGTTTCGGCCCATTTTAATACGTTAATTAGAGTTGGTGTACTTCTGCCTCCTACTATTCCCCATTGGATCGCGTCTAGGATGAGCACTGGCTGCCCAAGTTCTTTTATTGTGGTGCTAACGCCTGCATTGGTTGGTGCGACTATTAGCGGCCATGGGAACCTTGGAGCTGTCCAATCTCTGGCATTAAATAGCCTTAATTGAAGTTCTAAGTGACTTTTTAGTGACTCCTGTGACGGTGTAAGATTTTTCACAATTATATTATACGACTATCTTGTTGATATTTCAAGGTGGTAGTTTGGGCTTTTTACTGTTAATTGCTCGGCGCTCGGACGCACTAGGGTGTTTTCTGTTAGCCATCTCTGCAGCTTGCTAATAGCCTTTAATTCTATTTGTCTGATTCTTTCCCTGCTCACGCCATATTCTTTCCCTAGGTCCATAAGTGTCTTGCTCTCGCAGCCTATGCCGTACCTTTTGAATAAGATATCCCGTTCTTTGCCGTTTAGCCTTTGTATTGCGGTTCTGAGTTCTTCAATTTGACCCTGATCTTCGCATTCTGTGTCTGGAGTTGGTCTGTGGTTGGCGAGCATGTCGCCAAGGGTGCTGCCATTTTCCCCAATTGGTGTTTCCATTGATACGCAGTTTATCTCATAACTCTTTACTTCTGTAAGAACTGTTGTGCTTAACCCTGTTGCTTTGGCAACTTCGTGCAGTTCGGGTTCTCTTCCAAGTTGCGTGCTTAACTCTCTTGTTACACGCCTAATTTTTAACTGCTTGTCAACCATGTATGCTGGCAGCCTGATATCTTTTGATTGTTGTGACAGCGCCTTATGAATTTTTTGCCGGATCCAGTATCCGGCATAGGTTGCAAACCTAGACTCATATCCTGGGCCAAAACGGTTTGCGGCCTCAATCAGGCCGGTATTGCCTTCTGCCACTAAGTCATCTAATGGTACACCATAGTTTTTGTACTCGCCGGCTATGGCGCAAACCAGCTTCAGATTACTTTCTATCAGCTTTTTGCTTGCTGCTTCTGATTTTTTTGATTTCTCCTGTATGATTTTTGCCAGTTGTTGTTCTTCCTCTACGTTTAGTAGTGTGTGGGTGGAGATTTCCTCCATGTATTTTGTCAAGCTTGATTTGTCAGTCATAATAGTAGTTTCGATATCCTTCTGGAAATCTTAACTTTCTTTTGTCTGGGGTATTTGAGGTTTTTTGGGCTATCCTTGATATAGGTTTAGCTCTTTTTTTGCCTCTTCATCATTAATTGCGTCTGGTGATGTTGGAGGCGGTTCAATGACCTCAATGTTTGTGGCAATAACTCGTCCTTGCGAGTCTACTCCGGTATTTATGTACCTGACTATTTTGCCTTGATACTTTGTTGATAGGATGGCTATGGCCCTTTTGACCAGTGCTGCCCTATCTTCTTTGTCTAGGGCTTTGGGTATGTTTCCTACGTCTCTTAAGTATAGTGTAACTCTTGAAGTGGTTAATAATGTGTCGGCATCTATTACTTTTTCGATTCTGGCCGCCTCTTGTTTAGCTCTTGTTCGTACTGTTGCCATTCCTCAGTATAGCACTATAATGGAATTATGTACATGTTTCTTTAAGTATGCCCAAGTAAAGGTGAAAGGCAAAACATGTAGGCAACCAGTGGCAGTGCTATTAAGTATTCCTTTGTGCCTAGTCTGAGGTATTCGAATACCAGAAAGCCTAATATGGCCATCTTGATCGCAGCCTGTAGGCTAAAAATCGTTAGAAACTCATGGGTTCCCATATTTCCTGCATGGTTGGCAATATATGTATCTGCCATCACTATTGTGCCTACCAGCAGTAATATATCTATTCCTGGGAATGATTCGTTATATTGTTTCATGGTGCGCGTACTTTTCCAATATGTGCTTTAGAATTCTTTGTTTGTATTGTAGGCCCTTTAGCTTTGCTGCTTTGAATTTTTTGAGGGCGTCTAGGCTTGCGAATATAATAATTTTTGCTTGTGCTCGAGATATTAATACGTTCCAGTTGGCTGGTTCGAATAGCCATTCCGCCAAGTGTGAAAGGGCTATTTCTGAAGATACAGTCATAGAGAATAGCACTATGGGGGCTCCCTGTCCTTGCATGCTGTGTACGGTTCCTACTCTTGTAATGCCAAGACCTGAAAGTTTTGTGGTGAGTCCTCGTTTTTGGCACCTGAATGGAGTTAAAACTACTATGTCGTCTGGCTTTACCTTTTGTCCGGTACTTAAGCTGCCCCGTAGAAGATCGCAGCAGGTGTAGTATACGGCATTAATTTCTTCAACAGCTTTTGTGGCTCTGTGCCTATGTGGTACGTCTATAATTGTAATGCTATCGGCTCCGGTGCTTGAGCCCGGACTTGGACAAAATCGTAAATCTTTGTTCTTCCCTGCTATTAATTCCAACTGTGGGTAAAATAATTCTTGAATTAATTTACAAATCTCGCTGTTCATTCGATGGCTGGTGAGCAGTGGAGTGACCCAGGCCCTAGATCGGTGGCGGACAAGGAAGTCCATGGCCGAGCATGCGGTTATATTGTCTAACGGGTGCGCTCCTTGAATAATAGGCGGTAGTTGCTCCTGGTCTCCAAAGAGTACCATTCTAGGGGCTAAAAATGATAGGGCCAGTACCATGTATGCCGGTGCTTGCCCAGCTTCATCTACTAGAATTATGTCGCGCTTTCGGTTTTGAAATGTATTGTCGCTTTCTAGGTTTATTTTGGAGGTCGCCTGTCCATAGAATCTAACAGCTGCGTGTATTGTAGCTCCGATGCAACATGGATTTTTGTGGTCTTTGGTGAGTTGCTCTATTTTTACGTTCAGCCCTTGTAATTGATCACCATGTTTAAATATCTTTTTGTTGATGCGGTGCTTTTCTAGCTCCGCTTGTGTGGCGTTCAGGGCGTTTATTACGGCGTTGTGGGAGAGACTTACTATCCCTACATTAATACCCTTGGAGATATAATATGCTGCTACTTTGCCTAGCAGCATTGTCTTGCCTGTTCCTGGCGGTCCTTGTACGCCGCATAGATCGTTCCCACTTATTGCTAGTAAAAATGCTTTTGTTGTTGCTTCATCTTCGCCTTTTATAAATATTTGGGCGTCTTTTGGCATGCATGGTAATATTTGTGGCATGCCTGTGTTTGTAGCTGGCCAGTCAGGGCATAGTTTCAGGGCGCTGTGAAATGATAGATTTAGATCATCTTCTTTAGATAGTAAGTATGTCTTTGGGCTTATTTTACTGGGGGGCGTGGCTCTCTGACCTGCAATCGCGACTAGGATATGGCTGTGGTCTATATCTATAATTTCTGCCTTGGATCTTGGCCCGGAATATTCCAATAGATGGTTGGTAACAGTGATTACGTCCACCTTGTCTCCGGGTTTGAGTTTTCCTGTATCTAGCGCCCCATATGTGGATATGTATTTGTAACATAGAGTGCTGCCTTTTGGGCTTCCGGCTCGCCCATCTGACAGGCTACTTGGTTTTGATGTGATGCCTGTCCTCTTGTCATATGCTACTATTTCTTTGAATATGAGTGGTCCTACTGCACTGCCACCCTGCAGTCTTAGGTCCAACGGTATTCTGTCTGATTCTTGACTTTTCTCCTTTGTGGCTTGGCTTTCTACTTGTAGTGCCCTTTTGCACCAGGTTGCAAGAACCCCTAAATCTGCCCAGGTATTTGCTTTCTTTTCATTCGAGTCTTCCATTATTGGGTTGGGTGTAATGGACTTTCTGATAGCCTTTGGTCCAGCGTATTTAGGTTGGGGTCAGGCAGTGTAGATAGATCTCCTAGCCTATGTTGTGGCATTTGGCGGTCAATTGGGGACACTGGTAGGGCTCTGGCTATCTGCGATGACGCCGTCATGTCTGGTGCTTGTCCGTTTACAACCTCGATGTCCATTTGCTGGTTTGCGTATCCACGGAATATGAGAAACCCTTCTTGTGGGACATATATTGTTGCACTTGGGTTTGTAGACGAGATCGAAAGGTTGCCTGATTCTCCAACAAAGCTGGCAGTATCGTCGGCTATGCGGTCGAATTTGTACTTGCCGTTTTTAATTTGTCCGAATGCTGCGAATTTTGTGAACCCTGCTTCTTTGCCTGTTGAGGAATCGTAGAATGAAATAATGCCTGCTTCGGATTTGACCTGTGCTGTGATATTCTTGGGCTTTTTACCTTGGGCCCAGTATGTCTCGGTGTTATATGGCTTATTCGCGTTTATAGGGGGCTGTGGCTTTGCCTTGTGCATTAGGTTGGATATCGTAGAGCATCCTGAGAATGATAGGGCTACAAAGAGGGCTAGGCAGGCGATTTGTGGTTTCATATTGTTTGTTTGTTACGCGTGAAAGATCTCGGAAATGTACTTTAACCCGAGCCAAATGTCAACTAGATGTTCCATTCTTTCATCGGCGTCCTGGTCTAGTCTTTCAACTTGCCAGTAATTGGTCTCTTTGAACCAACCATTCAGTATGTCTTTGGTTTTTTTGCCGGTTCTAACCTGCCGGAAAAATATTGCTAGCGCGCCTAAGGTGTAGCTTGGTAGCGGCATATGAACATAATTTCTAAGGTCATCCAACAGTGTGATATACTCGCTTTGTCTGGCCACTGTTCCGCCATGCTTCTCTTGAATTCTGAAATAGGCTTCCTTTCTTTCGGCTTCTGTGAATGTCACAATGGCGCTTGCGTCTTCTGGTACTTCGGTTGTTGATTTTCCTTCGCTGTTTCGCCATATGGTTTCAATTGTCCCGTTAGTTGTGTTCGCGGCGAAGAACCAAGCTGTGCCGTCCCAGTCAGGTTTCCACATCCAATTGCTATAACCGCGATATTCACTTACTTTTTTGGCCCTATGGATAAATGCTTCTACCCTATCTTTTTTCTCTAGCAGATCATTTAATATTGGGTGTTCTATTGGTGTTGTCGCTAAGTCTTCGGCTGTAGTTATACCTAAGTCTCTTAGCGCTTCTAGCACAGCCGCATCCATTGGCACAAGTGAGATGTCGGTAGTTTCTGCAATCATGTGACTATAGCACCCTTCTCGAAATTGGCAGTCTATGCAATAATTTGAAAATGTGCATTTGGCCTGCTCTGGTTTTGCATCTTGTTTGTCTGGATCAAGCAACAAATAGAGCTCCTCAAATTCATCTTTTAGAAGGTCCATTTCTACTGGGGTTACTACTAAGTGCTTCATGCAGAGCTCCTGCTCTTTTTTTGAGGTTTTGGTGGAAAAGGTATATCCTTTTGCGTAATGTATTATGACTCCGTACTTGTGCATTACAAATTCGGCTTCCATTTTTGAAATTTGAAAGATTTTTGAGATGAGTGGTTCCAATAGGTGTCTATAGAAATACAGCTGTATGCCAAATGTGGTCATGCATTCTTCTGATCTTTTAATGTCGCCGATAATCCATCTGTACTCCGGTGCACCTGAATATATGACGAAGTCTGCCCTGCCATCCTTTTTTGCGCTGCCTAGTGTAACCTGTTTGAACATGGCGGCTTCTTGGCCATTCTCGATAAGGTGCCGTGTTATTATTGCTTCGGAGTTTTTGATACTTTTCTCTACTTGATCTTGTGTCTCTGAGCTGCTAAGTTCGCAGTTATATTTCTTAAGCTCAGGTGGCAGCGCAATGTTTAACTCTCTGTTTAGTTTGGGTATCCATAGGTGGGTTTCTCTGAAAACTTTTGATTCGAATATATGCCCTTGCAGATGATTTTCTTTGGCTTCGGCACTAGGTTGGAGTTTTTTTGTACCGTATAGCAAATTTTGTCCTTTGAGCAGGCATTGGCTGGCTGCTTGAAAGGTTTGGCTGGATATTACTCTTGCAGTTACCCTGTCTGGGTCGTCAGAAATTATAAAGTTCTGCTTAATAAAATCTTTATCTGGTCGCAATAAGTGTCGTGTGGCGATCTCGTCTTCGTATGTGGCTGACATGGTGGCATTTGGTATTGTTCTAGTGTTGCGCTAGTTGCGCTGTTACTTCTTGTAATTGACACCATTATACCATAGCTGGTATGAATTGCCACCTTGTTTTTTCACTTTTGGGTGCCATAGATTGGATATTGCTTTGAGTTTGGCAGACAATAATGCCACCATTCTAGGCTATAACCAACAAAGCCAGCTTGGCGCATAGCCTTCTGTAATATCTCTATTTCGCTTGTGCTGGTCCATCCTAGCATATCTGGCTTGGCCTTTATTGCTACGACTCCTGTTGCTGTAAGCAGTGTTACATCGACAGCTGTTCCACGGTTGTGGTCTGACCCGACCCATGGTGGGGCTACTAGCCTTGGGTCTAGATGCTTTTGCTTGGCTATCTCCCACATTCTTGCAGTTATTGCAGCCGGTCGATAAGCGTCAAGTACCAATAGCTGAAAGCCCTGGGTTTGAAGAATGGCATTTGCCCTTTGTAATTTTTTGGCGGCTTCAGGTTTTAATGCGGGTTTGAATTTTTTGCTATATAAAGGCTTTCCAAATACATTCTCCTCAGCATACATTAACCTGTGTGGTATGTTGGTTAGCTCGACAAGGTCTGGCGGTACCGTGTTTAAGAAGGTCGCAAGTACTAAGATTTTGGCCCTCATTTTGTAACTTTGTAGGTGTCCAGGTTACTTAGCATGCTGGTTAGGGTGTTTTGCCCTTCCTTTAGTAAGTGCTCGCCGGTTTGCGCTTTTGAAGTGTCTTCGACCATGGAAAATAGCACGTATTTTGCAAGTAGCAGATTTTTGTGATAGGGATATTTTTTAACAATCGCGTTGTATGTAGTCTGGGCTTTACTCAGACTGTCGCTTTTTTCTTTGCTGACTCTTAGCATTATTTGCGCAATTAGCAGTTCCTCTTCCTGCGAATTATTGGCTTTGGTCTCCATTATTTGTCTTTTTGCAAGGAGTAAGACCCCAATAATGTTTCCGGCTAGTGCAAAGAGTCCAAGTCCGATTAGAGCTGGTGATGTCTTTGTCAGAAAGATGCCCAAAAGTAGGAGCATTATTACTAATAGGCAAATGTTAAGTGTTCTGAACATAATCTTTTTGTTGCGGTGTTTTTTGATTGGCAGTTTTTCTATTCTGTGCTATACTGCCATTATGTGGAGTGTCTTTACCCTAAAAAAGTATCCTCTTGGCAATAACAAGGGCTTTACTCTGATCGAATTATTGGCGGTTGTGATAACGATAGTTGTCTTTTCGGCTGTTCTGCTTACTAGTAACCAAAATTCGGCCAAGCAGGCTAATGAAGTGGTGTTTCAACAACAAACTGAGCAACTTAAGGAGGCTCTTCAGACTTGGATTGTTGCACAGCGATCGTTAGCCTCTGCGGCTGCGACTTGGAAAGCCGACCCTAGTCAGGCTGCAATTTTGGCCAGGGCTCAATCCATGATGTCACCGGCAACGCGTGGTAATTATAGGATTCTAAATGGTAGGATAGCTACAGATGCCAGCATAAATATGGCTTCATCGTTTGATATTTCTTGGAACATTTCAGATCAAAATACTCCGTTGACAGCTTCTTTAACTGTAGGGACAACTGGTATACCTACTCCCACCCCTGAAGTAGTTGGTACACCAACTCCCACACCAACCCCATATGTTGTATTAACCCCAGCACCAACGCCAACGCCGACCCCTACTGCTACTGCTACATCGACACCTACCCCGGCACCGACAGCAACAGCGACTGCAACTCCCACCCCGACGCCTACTCCAACACCCACTCCGACGCCTACTCCTACACCAACTCCTGCAGTTACACCTACACCAACCCCAGTAGTTGTATCTCCAGGAACTGGCGCATTAAATTTGTCAGCGCTAGTTGCTTCAGTTACTGTACAGGAGAATACATACGATAATATTGCACTGTCTGTTGCTTCCCAAGATACGGTTACTCGCTCAGTAACTGTTACTGGCACGTTGCCTGTCGGCTTAACTGTAGGAACCTTGCCACAGGGTGTTACTGTTAATGGTAGCACAATAACTTGGAATGGTACCGTAGCGGCATCCGCTTCCTCAACGGTGACTGTTCCCGTCAAGAGTGCAACTGCTGGCACTTATAGCATAGATTTTGCTGTTGAGGCTGATACGCCCTCAAACGCAACTGCCACTGTAACGGTAACTCCATCTGGTGGTTTTGCTTTTGGTGATCCGGTGATTGTTGGGCGCCCTGCTATTTATCCGGATATTTCTGCACTAGGCGGTAATGCACTTTTAACTATTGTGCCGGTAAAGTCGGCAAGGGACTTAACTGGTTATCCTGTGCATCTTGTGGTACGTGTGCCATCTACTGTAACACTTGCTAGTGTTAGCGATTTGTCAGGATGGACGCAAGGCCTTAGCACGGTAGTTGGTAATGATCGTATGTTGTCTTTCACAAGGAATGCTACTACGGAAACTCAATTGGGCTATCCAAGTTTAAACTTGACGTCGACTGTGGCAGGTAGTTATGCCGTTGTAGGTGGCTTGGGATTTTCCGATGCTAGCCTTGACGTTACTAAAACTCTTGCAACTGTATACTTTGTAGCTGCTACTCCTACTCCATCACCTTCCCCTACACCTTCTTCTTCTCCGTTTGTAGCTGCAACGTATGGCAAGGGCTTGCCATCTTCGATTACTGCCTATGGAACTACAGGGACAATGAATGTCTCCTTTACTAACCCGCAAAATTTTGCTGTTCCTTATTCTATAGTTGTTGCGCCAACTAACGCGTTTATGAGCGGTGGTAATAATTTATATGGTACGGCGGCTGCATCTTCGACTGTTAATGTGAGCTCGTCTATGGGCTTTTCGTCTCTTGCGGCCAACCCCTCGTTCATAATAAAGATTTATAGAACTGGCGTGCAGAATCCAGATTTGACCTATTCCATTAATTGGGCGACAACGCCTACACCTACTCCTACGCCTACACCTACTCCTACGCCTACACCTACTCCTACTCCAACACCTACACCTACTCCTACTCCAACACCTACACCTACACCTACTCCTACTCCTACACCTACTCCTACTCCTACTCCTACACCTACTCCTACTCCTACACCTACTCCTACACCTACTCCTACACCAACGCCTACACCTACACCAACGCCTACACCTACACCAACGCCTACACCTACTCCAACTCCTACTAATCCCCATGGCTTTTACTTTGGTACGTCGACTCTTAGCCCTTCGACCGCACAGTCACCAAATACTGCGATTCGACTGACTGTTGATACGGAAATGACAGGAAATTTACAAGGTGGTACAGCCTATCTAAGGCTTGCTTTCCCTGCTTCGCTAACGTTTGCCGTCCAAAATTATTGGGGTTTTACATTAGATTCTAATACAAGTGATGGAACTACAAGAACTGTTATCCTTCACATAGACGGTATAAATTCAGGAATGGGTTTCACGCCACAATTTAATTTTACATCTGCATCTAGCGGATCATATGCTATCACTGGTGGTTTAGGCTCCACTTCGGCTGCAACTGACTTTACTGCAACTCTAGCTACGATTACGTGGGCTGGCCCAACTCCGACGCCAACGCCTACACCAACTCCCACACCTACTCCAACGCCATCGAACCCCTATTCAATAGTTTTCGGTTCTTCTTCGTTGTCCCCTACTACGGCTGCATCTGGTGCAACCATAAAACTTACTACATCTGCAACAAAATCCTCTGCTGACTTGGCCGGTGGCTATCTGTACTGGGTATATACACTTCCGGCCAATGTGTCCTATGTAAATATGCAAAACTGGTGGGGCTTTACGTTGGTTTCTAACACCCAAACTGGTGGTGTTACGACTATTGTAATGCGTCAACAATTCTGGAGTGCTACCTTTATTGGGGCTCCTGAAATTAACTTGACGTCCTCAGCTGGCGGAACATACATAATTACTCAGGGTATAGGATTAAGTGAGTCTAATATGACTGTTACCACACCTGTAAACGTTGTTTGGACTGGTGGTGCACCGACACCGACACCAACGCCTACTCCCACGCCTACACCAACACCTACTCCAACTCCTACACCTACTCCGACTCCAACGCCTACGCCTACACCAACTCCCGTAGCCTATAATTTTGGGTTTGAGCCGCCTTTATCTCGTAGTCGTCAGCCATATTACTTGCCAAGTTTTGAGTCTGCTTCAATAGGAAGTGCTTGTGCTGGTGTGGATGTTGGTACTAACTTGCTTATTTCCTTGTGCCCAAGTACATCTGCTGCTGTGGATTACAATGGTGCATATATCTACTTAAGCATGGAATTGCCTACTGGAGTAACCTACGGTGGTGCAGCTCAAGATCATGGTTGGACAAAGGTAGGAAGTAATACTACTGGGCATATCGTGCTGAGAAAGTCTTGGGGTATGGGCTCTGATCTTGGTTCGCCAATATTTATCTTGACAAGTTCTGTTGCTGGTAGTTTCCCGATAACTTGCGGGTTGGGCTTGGATGATCAAGGTGTGACTTATACAGCTGTTGCAACAACGCCTGTTTGGATTGGTGCTGCTACGCCAACGCCAACTCCAACGGCTACTCCATCACCTACACCTACGCCAACTCCTGCTGTTGCGGTTAAACTAAATAATATTTACTCCCCAAATATTATTTCGAATTCAGGCGTTGGAGTTGAGATTGTGTCAAAGGCATTTGATAGTGATCTTGGCACGTCGCCTGATAGTCCATCCATTGCGTGGACTGGGTTTGATTTCGGTGCGGCGCAGCAAATTACGTCGATTAAATTTGCTCCAAGAAGTGGTTCAGCAGATAGGTTGGTCGGTGCAAAGTTTCAGGGTAGCAATAACCTTTCTTCTTGGGCTGATCTTTACACAATCTCTTCGCAGCCAGCATCTGGAAGTCTTACGACTGTGGCTTCTTCGGATCCTACAACGCCTTTCAGGTATTTCAGGATATTATGGACCTCAACAAATATGTGGGGTAACATTGCGGAACTGGAGGCGTGGGGCTATATAATAAACACACCGCCAAGTTACGGCACTAAGTTGAATAACATTTATTCTCCAAATATCATTGCCAACTTGGGTGCTGACTTCTTGGTGGGTGCCGCCTTTGATGGTAACTTGAGCACCAGCCCAGACAAAAGCGTTATAACTTGGATGGGGTTGGACTTCGGTGCACAAGAGCGCATCAAACTGATTAAATATGCGCCTAAATCAGGCTCTGAAGACCGGATGATTAATGGTGCCTTTCAGGCTAGTAATGACCTAAGTGCATGGACGACCTTATACACTATAGCTTCTAAACCTGCTGCTGGTGTGTTGATATCTGTTCCGTCATCAGATTCTACAAATACATACCGTTATTTCCGTTACCTGCCTCCGTCTGGGTCTTGGGGTAATGTTGCAGAGCTTGAAGTGTGGGGTGATGTTGTAAATACGCCGCCTGCGCCTCAACCTACGCCGAATACTTACGGTTTTGGTTTTGCAGTGCCGTCAGTTGCTGGTCAGACTGCGTACAGGCAAACATCCAACGGTAATAATATAACCAACGGTTCAACCGGTGCGTGTAACCCAATAGCCTACACTAATAACATAACAATCACGTTGTGTCCGACGAAGAATTCTGTAGACTTACAGAGCACGACTGTTTATATGAGTGTGACGTTGCCGGCCAATGTATCGCTCGTGTCGATTGCGAATTACTGGGGTTGGTCACGTGTGGGAAGTAACACTACTGGCACGATCATGTTTACACAGACGTTTGGTAACCAGACTTCAATGTACTACCCTCAACTTGTACTGTCAACTAGTGCCGCAGGCACATATCCCATTACTGTCGGTTTAGGTTTGGACTCCCAGGGTCAGACTTATACGGCTACGCCAAGCACTCCTGTATGGAATTAAACTACTTCTGATTCAGGATCGTGAATTAAGTCATTCTTCTCTTCCATGGAATGAAGGAACTCAATAACCATTGGTTTTACTGCTTGGTTTCCTTCCTTTGCAAGGTCAGTGAATGTGTTCATCTGATCTGCAAGCATCGTGAAGGTGGAATCAATCCACTCCTGCACTAGAGAGTTCATTTTTGGAAGCCCGCTCTGTATTTTGGAGCTCTCGGCTTGGATTGCGGTTAGAGTCTCGCACAGTGATGGAAAATTGATGGTTGGTGATTCCATCTCTGCTTCTAGCTGATGGCGCAGATCTCCCATACGGTTTGTGTGTAGAAGCTTACCCATTTCTTTGTCAGTAAAGATTTCCACGCATGGGGTATTGCGATGTACCCTAAAGCGGCCGTCTTCCATTGTGTATCTGCGGCCGGACCCCTTGAGTCGCTGTTCTTGTGCCAAAGCATCTGCCACCGAGTTATTCTCGCGCGGAATCCACTTGAGTGTGAAGCCAAATTTATTCTTGAGCTCGATGGCCTTTTGATAGAGCGCTACCATCTCAGGCTTTGTTGTGTTCCAAAGCCCGTTTACTTGTTTGGTCATGAGCTGGCTATCTGAGTGGATGGTGACTTCTGGCCAGTTGCCCTGAAATTCCTTCTCGAGCAAAGCTACTACTGTAAATAGTGCGTGGTACTCGGCCTCGTTGCATGTTCCAAACCCAATTTTCTTCCATTGTGTAAATAGGACTGTGTTGTTTTCTGTCTTAGCCCAGCATCCGACGTGCATGTCGCCAGGATTTGGTTCACAAAGACTGTCACAAAAGGCTTGGATTTTATTCATCAGTTGCTTGCATCTATATTTTCGGCGTAGCCGAAAGCTGAGGTTATAGGTTTTCCGCTAAAATAGTTGTTACACTTGACGGCCGTTATGGTATTTTTAGTATTATGGCCGATGATTTTGACTTCCTTACCGGTAACCCTGGGCTACCAGATTCAACACCAGCTCCAAAACCCGTGCAACGACCAGTGACAAAGGCTGTTCCTACGCGTGTTAGGGTAACCTCTGAGCCAGAGCCTGAAAGCCCAGCTCCTGGGGCTCCCGAGCCTGAACTTCCAATTGAGGAGGAAATTCCAGTTGTTGCGCCAGGAGATGCGCCAGAACCTGCAGTGTTGGAGCATATATCCGTTGAAGATGAGGATGATGATGAGGAAGAGGAGCTTGATGTAATGTCCCAAGCTGAGGAGCCTCCCAAAAAGAAAGCTGCGTTTAAGCTGCCTGCTTGGTTGGTGGTTGCTGTTGTTCTTGGGCTGGCGGGGGCTGGGTGGGTGGTTTTATCTCCGCTACTTAAAAAAATTGCAAAGAAGCCTCCTGTTGGTGTTCCTGATATTTCGACTGTTGTTGCTGGTGGTGATATGCAGCCCACAAAGAATGCGCCGGTTGTTCCAGCAGGTACACCTATTGTCGCAGCTTCGCCGGTGCAAGTGCCGTCTTCGACTCCAAAGGTTGCAAGTGTGCCTTCAACCCCTTTGCCTGTTGCTACTCCCATACTGACAACTCCTGTACCTGCTCCGCCAGTTGTTGTGGTTGCTACTCCTGCCCCAACAGCTCCCGCTGCTAATTCTAAAATAACATTTGAGGGCGTGACAATTCCATCAACTACCTTTACCTTTGAGCCGTTGAAGGATGTGTCTGGAAGTGTGACGCAGGTTGGTGTGCTTCATGATGGGGAAAAAACAGTTGCTGTTGCTTCAATTCCTCAGATGGATTTCGAACAATTAGTAAGGACGTTATCGGGTCAGGCACTTGACGCAGCTAAGGCTGTATCGCCAGCCTCTACTTTAAGTGGTCCTAGTAGACTTGGTAATGCTTCGTTCCCAGCGTCAATATTCTCTATAACTCAAGCTACTACAAGCCTTGATGGTGCTGAGCTACGGGAGGTGATTACTTATCTTGTAGTGGGCGGTCCAACAAGCAATTTATTATTTGCAACAAAGACAAAATCCTCGGAAGCTGGGTATGGGCTCTCTAAATTTATTTCGCTGGCCTCTGAATTGGAGTATACTCATTAATTATGTCACTATTCTTTTGCGAACCAACAACACCACTAGAACAACATATTGTCGAGTTGTCTGAGGAATCCAGAATTAATGACTTTTTCCTTTCAGAGGGTGGAACTGTAAGTTTCAAACTGGATGGTGAGATAACCTATTCAAATGTGGAGGTAGATCACGATCAGCTTTACCAGCTAGCAGCTAAGTGCAATGCTGTAGGAAAGGAGCATGGGATTGATTGTATTGTTGCTGGTGACTTTGGCCTTTCCCTGAGAGACTTCCGGTATAGGGCTAATTTTATGAAGACTATGGGCAAATGGCGCTTTGTTTTGCGTTTGCTACCCTCTGATATACCAGAACCGATCAAGATTGGTATACCCGATCACATTATTAGTAAATTTATGGCTTTGAAGGATGGGCTAGTCCTTTTGTGCGGTCCGACCGGTAGCGGTAAATCGCTTTCGTTTGGTACGCCTGTGTTAATGTATGACGGTTCCATTAAAATGTCTCAAGATATAAAGATTGGTGACGTGCTTATGGGTCCAGATTCGAAGCCTAGGACCGTTCTAAATGTTTCTTCTGGCAGAAGGCCAATGTACCAAATTAGTCCTACCAAAGGTGATTCTTGGGGCTGTAATGATGTTCACATTATGACCCTAAAGCGCTCTGTAAAAGGTCAGAAATATAGGCCAGATGGCAGGAAGCGGAACGATGGAGAGTTTCAAGCCTTTGGCAAGACGGCTAACTTTGGCAGGAAGAAGCGTGAAACCCCTCCGCAAGAAATTGTTGATGTCCAGCTTGATGAGTTCTTGTCTAGAACTTCCGCTAAGACTCCACATGGGCAGTATTGGAAGTTGTTTAAGGTTGGTGTTGACTTCCAGCGTAATACTTTGGCAGATGCATTGCCAACGGATTATTTTAGGTATGTTGGAATGTGGATTGGAGATGGGACAAATGCATCTAATGCTATTACAACTGAAGACTCACCAATTAGGTCTTGGATTAAGACTTTTTCTTGGCGGAACGGTCACAGGTACTTGAGCACTCCTTGTAAGGGTCGCGGACATATAACAAGAGAGTCGGCCAAAAGCCTTAGAGATTATACAGCTGGGGATTTGGCTATCCCATTCAAGGCTATTGACGGGGCTATAAATATAAATAGGCTGTTGGGGGAGTGTGTACCTCAAACGACTGGACTAAAGACTAAGAAAGGCAAAACTATCCGCTATGCCTTAACTAAGGTGGTGCCACAATGGATGCTGACGGCCAGCAAGGAGCAGCGGTTGGCGTTATTGGCTGGGATAATTGACACTGATGGTAGTTTGAGCGGCAACTGTTTTGATCTGACATTAAAGTCTGAAAAGTTGATAGGGCAGGTTAAGTTTTTAGCTGGCAGCCTTGGGCTGGCAGCGCATTGGGTTGAACCTAAAATAGTAGCTGGTGTTAAGTATTACCGTATAAGTATTTCCGGTCACATTAATGCTGTTCCAACGTTGTTGCCTCGCAAGCAGGCCTCTCCTCGGCAACAGAAAAAGGATGCTCTTGTAACGGGATGGAAGGCTGTTCCGCTTGGCGAGGGTGATTATTATGGCTTTACTTTGGATGGAGATGGTAGGTTTTTGTTGGGTGACTTTACGGTGACTCACAACTCCACGACTATTGCATCATTAATGTATTACAGAGCAAGGAGGAAGCGTGAGCACGTGCTTACATTGGAGGATCCGTTGGAGTATCTATTCCCAGACAATACAGCCTCCTTGATATCGCAGCGTGAGGTAGGACAAGATGTAGTTGATTTTGCTTCGGGGCTTAAGACTGCCCTTCGTCAGTCGCCTAATCTAATCATGGTTGGTGAGATAAGGGATCCTCTGACGGCTGAGGCTGCCTTGCAGTTGTCTGAAACTGGGCACGTTGTAGTCTCGACATTGCACACAACGTCGGCTGACATGACTGTTCAAAGGTTTATGAAGCTAATCCCTGCGGAGCGTGTTACTGCGGCGCAGAGCACCCTTGCAGAGGTGTTGCAGATCGTTATGTGTCAGCGCTTGTTGCCCGTTCTTGATGGCAAGGGGCGTACTGCCGTTCATGAGATTCTTGTGCATACATCTGGTATAGCTTCCATGATTCGCAATGGTAACTTTACGACTATACGTCAGGAGATGGATACTGGCTCTAAATACGGTCACCTGACTTGGTCGAAGAGTGTAGAGATGAAGATTAGGGAAGGGTTAATTGATCCATCATGGGCTGATGAGTATGATACGACTGGAGCTACTGACCAGGATTTCCGAGATTCTATAATTGATAGTGATAGCACGCCACCACTCGACAGAAAGTTTGCTGAGTGATTTTATGAAAGCGCTAAGTTCGGCCTTACTATTACTTTCAATGGTGAGTTGTTTCGGGTCTAGTGGAGACGAATGCTGGTATACATGAGGCTAAGCAGGAATTAGCAGTTCAGGTGCCTAAGGATTCAGCCGAACACATCCGGCCTGTGCTGATTTCGTATAACCGTGCGGCTTCTCTTGTTGGTATTCCTACAGTTGTTGTGTCGGATGATGAGGGTGTGGCCTCTAAATCTTTGATGCTGGCTTGGCGAAACTTTGATGTGGTTGTCGCGGCAGATAAAGAGTTTATTGCTTTGAAGCGTCAGTTGGTGGCCACATACTTGAATGCTTCTGGTGAAGGGCCTAATGAACGCAAGAGCTTAAGTTTACAATACATTAACGCTATAAAGGAGCTGGCTGTTGCTGCTGGTCGTAAGGTTTATTCTGTCCCCACTTCTAATTGAGTGATTTTTTTGGCCTTATTTAAGGTCTTGGGTATACTTGAGCACCATCTGGGCCAGTTACTCTAATTTGACCGAATACTGAAGCCGGCATGGTAACGGTGTAGCCTGTAAATACTTTTGCTAGTTCACTGTACGGTATTTGTTTTCCCATTAGTGGCTGTAGCTGACTATTGTAATGATCTTCTAAAGTAGTATAGCTACTCCAGTTGTTTTGTGCCGTTGCTCCTTTTGCCGCATATCTGGACATGGCTCCTTCTAGGGCTGCTGCGTGCACTGAGACTACAGAGGCTTCGCTAATACTTTTGGTACGTACAGTTGAAGCTGCGTATGCGCCTAGTAATATCATGATGACGGACATTACTGCCAACATCTCAACTAGGGAGCTACCTATGGTTTGCTTTCTCATTATGGGTATATCTGTACATTATCTGCTGTTCTGGCGATTACAACATATCCATTTAGTGCTGCTGGTAACGTTACTGTATAGCCTTCCAGCGGTGCAGCTATACTGTCAACCTGAACATTGGGTGGAAATGCGCCGACGGCCTTTAGATTGCCCAATATAACTTTAACCTGAGCTATTGTATTGGCACTGGCAGGGTTCCAACCTGCCCATGTTGTCTTTGCTGCTGCGCCTTGGTTCATGAGGTAGTTAGCCATGGCCATTTCTATGGCTGCACCCTGTGCCTTAACTGTGGCTTCTTCTCCTGCTGTTCTGGCGTAGATTCCATTTGGTACGACCAGGGCTACAATTATGGCCATGACGGCTATAACCGCTAACATTTCGACCATTGTGAATGCTGAGTTTTTTCTGTGCTTTTTCATATTATTGTGCTGTGACTATCGGGCCTTGGGTTAATCTGTCTGATGTGCCGCTTCCCCAAGTAACTACAAAACCAAGAGGCGGGTCTTGAGCTAGGCTGGCGCTTGTTGTTATTTTTCCACTTGCTATGCTAAAAGAGCTTGTAGAGTTGTGTGACATCATTGTTTGTGCTCTGGCTAGAATTGTTGCTGGTGTACTATCTGCAGCCCACGCGGTAATGGCCGTTGAAAGAGATGGCTGAGTAGATATCCAAGCCTCCACCGCTGATTGTAATTCTGCTTGTTGCTGTTGGTATGTAACTGATTGCGCTCCTCTTGTGGCGTTTCTATTGCTTGAAACAAGGATGGTTGAGAATATGAGTATAATGACTACAACTCCTAGTAGTTCTACTAGAGTGTAGCCCTTATTGCTGTGTCCGTGATTGGTGTTTTTGTGCATGGGTCCAATGTATTATAGGTGTAAATTCCGGTAGGGTCAAGGTTAAACTGAATCCTTCTTTCTGGCTGTCTCCTTTCTCTGTTTTGCTTCAGTTTTTTGTTGGGCTTCTTGCCTTATTTGCTCGAAGTCCCTAACGAGGGGGTACATAATAAAGTGCCAGCCCCCGACAATGCTATATACTAGTAATGTGTAGAATATCAGTCCTTTGCCAGTAAGTGGTAAATTTAGAAAGTCTGTAATATTTGTCTCTAGGCCTAGTAGTACCATGGATAGTGAGTACCAAGCTAGCATGGAGTAACCCACAATAGTGGTGGTAAACGCTAGGACTAACATCCATATGATGGCGCCTGGTTTAAGGTGGAACTGCTTTACTGCTTTTCTAACCAAGCCGCCATAGAGCGGGGTGATTAAAATTACTGTAGAAAGTAGGATTAAATAAAATGGGTTTCGCATGGTCTAGTGTAGCAGAATTGGCAATGACTGTACTTTTGTTGATAGGTTTTGAGATTTATATTTCCGTGGTGTAACTATCTGCTTTAATGGAGTCAATGAGTCCGAGCATTGAATTTCTAAAACGTTTCTTTCTTTTTAAAGCATTTTCGCCAGATACGCAAAATCCAAATATTCCACTTTTGGAGCGCGTAGGCAATAAAAAGGTAGCTTTGCTGTCGGTTGGGAGCTGCGGGTTAAAGTCCGCAACGTTGACAAAGGGTAAGGATGGCCCAGTAATATCAGATATAGACAGTATCACGATGCGCTTGCAGGATGATGTGACGGATCATCCGTTTTTGGCAGCACTGCCAAAGAAAACTGACTGTGGGTTAGTAGTTCTATGCCTTGGTTGGAAATTTATGTTGAATACTGAGCAGAATAAACTCAAGAACAATACTGAACTAAATATGGAGTTGCAGGTAAATGCCCAAAGCGTGATGGGGAGTAAATTTCAAGCCAATAAGCGGTATATGGGTCTGCTTTCTGAAGACAGGAAGTACTCTATGATTAGTGATATCGAGGAGGACTTGATACAAAGCGTGGAAGATACGCTTTCCAATTACAATCTTAAAGTGATTCGCGCCCAAATAGGCCTTATGTCTATGATGAACGTCATGTTCAGTGATCCAGAGGTTATTTCTTCCAGTTTAGCCAATATCCCTCTATTGCACGATAATGGACACGTTGTTGTAATGGTGCGCCAAGAAAATAGAATGAATTTGCGTTTGTTTACCTCTATGATCGATACCAAACCTGATAATCAGGTTGTGGAGCGGTCATCAAAGTTGATTGAGCGTTTAGGTGAAATACTTAAATCCTCTAGGCCTGGTAAAGATACGGTTTTTTGGGTAGCTGATACGGGGCTACCAAACATCGAGAAGGTGATGGATAATTTCTGCGCTACTATAAAGCATGATGCTAAAGTTTCGTGGAAGCCCTATACGGTGGAGGGTGTGCCGCCCAATGCTCTGGAGTTCAAAGGAATAACACTTAACTAATTATGGCTGAAGAAAAAAAAGAACTGGTCTATGTGGCGCCTGATATAAAGCGTCCTTTTGACGCGACTATACCTTCCTTGCCGAAGGCTGTAATGCTATTGCCTCTCCTGATGTATTTGTGGGTTGGCTTTAATCTGTATGTTGTTGGAAAGAATTATATTGAGGTTCAGATTATGAAAAAGAGCTACCCAGCGCATGTTGCCGAAAAGCAACAGTTGGATACAAAGATAGCTGCATACAAAGCTGTTTTAGAGGATGCAGATCGACAGTTTGAGACATTCCGATTATGGAAAGGCTGGCTTCTTGAAGGTCCTCCTATGGCTCAGCTGATCGCTGCAGTATTGAACTCCATACAAAATGATGTGCGTATCACAACATTGGACTTCTCCAAAGAGCTTGATTACCCATCTAGGATTAGCTTGACGGCCAGGCTGGCACTTACTTCTACTGATCCGTCAAAACAGTTTGATATGCTTATGCAGGCATTGGATGCGATTGGTTGGAGAGTTGGTGGTTCGGTTGACCAAGCTGTGGATGCTGATGCTGAGCGTCTCTATCCTACGCCAAATGGTGCGCCTAGGGAGCTGTTTTATAAATTATCGGCAGCTTTGACCCAGAAGGTTGACGCTGATAACCCAAACGTACCAATAAATATGCCGGCGCCTCCTGCCCCTGTTGATTCGGCTGCTACACCTAAAAAATAACTATGACAGTATATATTCCCATTCTAATTTCTCTCTGCGGTATAGTTCTCTTTATGCTTAATGGTGTGCCTAAAATTGAGGCTGGCATTAATAAGGAGAGAAAAATATACGAAGATGCTGCTGCTGCCGTAGAAACTGCTAAAAGTTCTGAAACGATGCTTCGCTCTCAAGCACTAACCAGTTATAAAGATAATAGCCCTTATGCTACCTTCAACGGCGCATGGAGCACTACTGCTAATAGCTTGGGTCAGCCCGAGGATGTTTCGAGACTCATTGTTAGGGAAGCCCAACAGTTGGGTCTGAAAATTGCAAACAGCAGGTTGCAAGATTCTGTTCAGCTTAATACCTTGGAGTCCCCAATAAAGGGGCGCCTTTTTACCATTACGGTTCAGGGTAGTCATCAAAGTATCGGCCAATGGATGGTGCGCTGCGAAAGCTTTATTCGTACGGCTAGAATAGCTTCTACTACTTGGTTTCCATACGGCGCTGATGTGCAGGCGGACGTGACGTTTCAGTTGCTGGATGATGAGCGTCTATTTACTGCTGGCGACAAACCATTGACACTGCCATCGTGGCTGCAAACTCCTGAAGCTCCAACTCAGCCACAACCTGCAACGAAATGAAAAAACTACTGATTATATTTATGATGGTGGCCGTAACTGGGACTTTAATGGCCCAAACAAAGGCTCCAAAGCGTTCTAACCAGGCGTTGCCGCCGAGCATCCCAGCCGATGAGTATATTGCATTGGCTCGCCCCCAGTCACAGGTAAGTGGTGTGGTAATAACGCGGCCCAGTGCAATCAACCTGCTAAAGTTTATCGATAAGTTTACTACAAAACCCTCTAACTTTGTTACTACAAGTAGGAATCCGTTCATGACAAGTTTTGGTGGCATGGAGGCTACAGGATCCATGACGGCCAAGGATATCTGGAATAGCGTAAAATCCAGTTTGGACATTGTTGGTGTAAACATTAATAAAGAAGATGCGGGCAAAAGTGCTATCGTTCTTGGTGATACTATTCTTAAGGTTGGTCAGCCACTGCCAGATTATGTGCTGGATTCGCCAGTTAAGGTTGTTTTGGTTTCATTAACGGAAGATGAGGCAGTCTTCAGGATATTGATGCCGGACCCAAATAGGATTCGTAATGATGAGAATATTAAAGCTGAGGATTTCAAGTTGAAGGTGGGTAACGAACTCCTTCCCACGATAGCGCCAAAATCTTCTTTGAAGGTTAATTTGCCTGATCCTACGAAGAAGACTGACCTCACTGCACCTGCGCCGATGCTTAGGCCTAGAAAGTAAGTTTTAACTTGCTATTACACTTTATTTGAGTTATTCTGTAGCTATGCGATTTTACGGCGGAATAGTTAGCTCTAATAGGGGTATGGCCTTTTTGGAGGTTTTGGTGGTGTCGGCACTGCTTGCTGCAATAATGATGTCATTAACTTATGGCGTGTATGCCTTTGCGAATGCGTCATTGCCCATGGAGGCCTCGTTGCGTGGAGGGTATGCAAAGGCTGCTACGCTTTATAATGCCTTGGACAGGGATTTTGCCAATGCTGATAAAGTGATCTTATTAAGCGGTCAAAAAACCACAAAAGGAGGGGTGCCTTGGACTTCTTCTGCAAATTTTGACTTTTCTACTGTGTCTCCGTCTACTATAGCTGGTGGCATTACAAATGCTGCTGGCTTGTCGGCATTGCTGCTGGCTAATGGATTTGCCGTTACTGCAGCGCCAAAATTTTATGAGGTATATTTCCTTTCTGGTAACTCCATATTGTCGGTTCTAACTATAGAGTCTATCGCATCTGATACACATTTGCTATACAAACGCTACACAAGATCAGCTGGCGAGGTTAATGTTTTTGATTTTACTGATACTGTAAACCTTCCAAGTTTCGTTGCGGCAGACTATCAAAATAGTGCGAAAGCCCTAGCTTATACCACTAGCGTTTCAACCACTCCTTACCTTGATACTTTGACGATAAGGATTCCGAATATAAGGAAGATGAAGTCATCGACCAGTACTTCGACAAATGCCACCGTAAAGGTAATTGCCAGCGCTGACTTGCAGGACCAAATTTATTATGAACCACTCGAACTTACACGCGCCATACCGTAAAAATAATAAAGGTATTATCCTACTTCCAGTATTGGCGGCAGTGCTGATGATGGGAGCTTTGGTTGTGGCAAATATGAACCTGCTTGTGTCGCAGCAAGATTTTGCTCGTAGAACTGCGGATTCGTTGGCATATTCTAGGGGGGTTAAGAATTTTGATATACTCATTTCGAAAAAGTCTGTGGTAGAGGTCATAACTGGTGCTTCCTCTGGCGGGGTGCTAACATCTACAAGTTTTGATACTGCCATGCAAAATGATGTCTCGACTGGTACTAGTACAATATTTGCGAATGCAAATGATTGGTATCTAAGTTCTGGCTCGATAGGCGGTATAAATACGGATTGGTCAAAGGCGGATGGGGATCAAAATAGTGTTGGGTATGCTCCATTTTCTCAATGGGATTCACCTGTAACATTTTGGACCTCGACTTATACTGGTTCAAATCCGTATATTTCGTTGTTTGCTTCAAAGGGAAATACGTTTGTGCCTGTTGGGGCTTCGCCAAATTATGATCCCTTAAAAATATCTGCTACTTTTAGGTCTGATACTGGGGAAGTTAATACGATAACTCGGAAGTTGGATATTTCTGAAACCGCTGTTGGGAACTTTGCCTTCGTGTCTGTTGGGAACTATGATACGATTGTTTCAACTTTACCTGTCACAGTTACTAGTGGTGTGACCATGATTGCTGGCGATTTGATTGGGGCTGGGTGGACAACTACTCCTACCCCTGTACCTAGGTTGACCTCCGCTTCTAATTCTCCTGTAATAGTAACGGGATCTGTTGCCGGTCCGTTTACTAGGCCATCATTTGTTTTGCAAGGTACGCAATATGTTGCTGGCAATGTTGGCACCAATGTAACATTGGATGCATACTTTGGGACAAGCGATATCGGAAATTTACTAGCTGATGGTGGTTCCAATGCCTATTTGTCTCGCTTATCTTATTACAATAGAATTTCCAATCACTTTGGATATAACGTTGCTGGTACTGGATATCCGACAACAGGTTGGGATCCAGTGGCTACTCCAACGCCTAGTGGGTCGCCTGGTGTGGCCGTGCCCGCATTTAAAAATCGGAATTTTGACGGTCAGGCCAATCAGTTGTATTGTGACACCAATAAATTACTTACTACCCAAAACCCTTACTTCTATGTTGATTGCTCTGGTTATACTGGTACTCTGGTGGTGCAAGCTCCGAGCCTGTCTGTATCCGGAGGTTATACGACTCCTATTATAATTGCTACAAATGGGCGGGTTACATTGCGACTCGCTGCAACCCAGACTCGTCCTATCGTTATAGTAACTAACGATGCCAATATACGTGTGCTGGACTCCGCGTGGAAGGACGCTGGAGATCCAGGCTATGTCTCTGGTGCCGGTACGCCTACTACTAGTGCTGGGGGTACTTGGGTAGGGCGGCTTGTGTTATTGAATGGTGTTACTACATTTAATGATCTTACCGCGTATTTTGGAGGCATTGGTCAGAAGTGGACAGGTCCGTTAAACATCACTGGGTCTGTACTTGTAAAAGGAGGATCATTAAAACAAGGCTTGTTGGGTGGTGTTAATGCTGCGCCTACTGCATTGCGTATAAGCGCTGTGGATTTAAGCACAACAGACTACAACAATATTAGTGAGCGCTTTATTTACGTTGGTAACCCAAGATAAATTTTTAACACATATGAAACTTAATAACAGTGGATTTACAATAATAGAGGTTTTGGCTGCAACTGCAATTATGGCGGTTTCCATGGTTGCTATGTTGCAGTCTATAAGCATGGTAACCTTAAGAGATGCGGAACTTAACAGAGATACTGCTGCTAAACGGATAATGTATGATGATGCGGACAGATTCTCCAGATTACCAGGTGCGCAATTCCTTCCTCCTACTTTACTTCCAATGTCTAGGTCTGTGGCAACAAACACAGTTGGAGCAAACTATGCTAAGTACACTCTGACATACCGTTATACAAATTCTGTCGGTGGTGTAAGGATGGAAGACATAGTCGTATACAAATAAGTTGTGGGGTTTTCGGAAAGGTTTTTTAACTTTTCCTTACCTAAAGTTTTATTTCGTTTATCATTTGTTCATGAGAAAGCTTTGCTCGCTATTAATGGTTGTTTTCACTGCAACAACTTTTGCCCAAACACCAACTCCTGCGCCAGTTCCCAAACTTGTGCCGCCTAAGTTAGTAACCCCTCCTACGCAGTCTGCTCCCTCTGCGCAACCTGCTCCGTCGGTCCCGGCTCCACAGCCAGTACAGGTTCCAACACAGGCGACACCGATGGCAGCTGCAGCGCAACCCGCTCCTGTTCAGACAGTGCAGCCACAAGCCGGTGCTCCTGTCCAGCCTGTAAGGCCTAAATTACCAGTTGTGCCAACTACATCTAAGGCCAGCTCACTTGCGTCCCCTAAAATTGTTCCCCTGCCACAGCCTTTTGCTATCGATGGTAAAATTGCGCAACCAGCTCCAAAGTATGACAGGTATAATGAATCTGATGAAATAGCTAGATTAATGGAGCAGCCTCCTGGTATATTTGTCTACAATGATGCTGACTTTACTACTGTTATGCGCGCTTTGGCTGACCAGGCTCGCATGAGCTTTGTTGTTCCTCCCCAGCTATCTAACGGTGGGGCTGGCGGTGTGTCGAGAAAGGTTACAGCTGCTATTTCTGGGCTGCCTCCGTACGAGGCTATGAAGTATTTGGCTGAAAGTCAGGGCTTTGGTTTGAATTTCCAAAAGGGTATCTGGATGATTGATCAGCAGACAAACGGCGAGCTAATTGCCAAAACCTATCAGATCTATTACAATCCGCATGAAGTTTATGATGCTCAGGACTCTGGTGGCGGAATGTCTACTGGCGGCGGTGGTGGTGGGTCCTCGGGTGGCTCTTCTGGCGGTGGTAGTAGTCCATCGGGCCTGCCTTCTGGTGGCGTTGGTCCTCAATTCACGCTGCAGGATCAAGACACAATGAAGCAGAATATCGAGGCTATTCTTGGAACTGCAGGTTCTGGTTCCGGTTCTAACACTGGTGCTCCGCAGATGTCCATTGGTGGCGCCAATATAGGTGGCGGCGGTGGTGGTGGTGGTAACTCAGGTGCCTCGCAGGTTGTTTACAACCCAGATGAGAGCAGCTTCTTTGTCATCGCAACTAAACAGCAGCATGAATTTGTAGCTGCTTATATAGCTTCGGCAGACAAGCCACAGAAGGATCTTGCTATAGAAACAAAGTTTTTCGAGACTTCTATGAATCCTAAGAAGGAACTTGGTATCGACTGGTCTGGCACGCTGGCTGGTGGTTATAAGCTGTCCTTGACGGATCTGAAGACAACGTTTGATATGAATCAAATACTGAGTACGTTCACTTTGCCGACTTCTGCTACTTTGACGGCTGGCGATGTGAATGTGGCTATTAAAGCGCTTTTACAAGACTCCAACACTGAGTTAGTATCGTACCCACGTGTTATTACTACCAGCAATAGGGAGGTGGTTATCCGTTCAGTTATTGATTTGCCGGTCCTTGCATCGAACACCACTACGCAAACAACTACAACCACAAACTCCCAACAAATCCAGTATCTGCCAGTTGGAACTGTTATTAACGTTCTTCCTAAGCTGATGCCTACTGGTTCGGTTAGGTTGCGTGTAACGATCACAATATCCACAGTTACTGGTGAGCAACAGATACAGGGTAATACCTATCCTATAACTTCTTCCAGAATTTATTCTGGAGAGGCTGTAGTGAACTCTGGCTATACTATGGCTATTGGTGGACTTGAGGAAACCAAGCTGCAGAAGACAAGTAACAAGGTGGCCGCTCTTGGCGATATCCCATTCTTTGGTTACTTCTTCCGCTCACGGACTGCTGACCGTGATCACAGGAACCTAATGTTCTTTATAACACCGACGGTGCTTGATAGCTATGCCGGTGGACTGAAGATGATCCCAGATACCATTGCGGATACCAGGTCTGAGGAAAATAACCCTGATAACTCCAAGCCTAACTGGAAGAACTGGGCTAACCAGAACTACCTCTCCGGAGATACACCGGTTGGTATCTTGCTAGATCGTGGGTTGCTGAACGCGCTACAGAATACGGACGCAAAGACGGCTATCCACTCGGAGCTGTTCTCAAAGGCTGTTGCTGGGCCAGTTGTAGTAAATCAATTGGAGTATCCATTCAACAAGGCTCCAGAGGTTAAGGACGTGCCACCTCTTGATCCTACACCTGATTTGAGCAAGGCTAGCAAGTGGCCTCTCGAGCTTATCGAGCGTTACTTGAACTTCTTTAGGTTAAAGACTATCGATGCTGCCAAAGAGCGTGCAGGTTATAACAACCAGCTTGGCTACTTGGATAAGGAGTCTGCTGGTGCTGACAGAAACAAGCAGGAGTTAATCAACGACCGCAAGGCTAAGGTTGCTACCAGCTTGGACTCGGCTGAGACTTCTGTGTCCACTGATATGCATAACATTGATGCGCTCTTAAAAGAGAAAGTCCGCAGGTTTGGCGAATTGGTGAGTTTCACCGAGATGCTCAATGGAGACAAGGATGTTATGGTTACAGTGGATCAGCTACAGTACCTAACTAGGGATGAGCTGAATGCCTTGAGGACATATGGCTATGGTGCTGATAGAAAGTATCAGACTGATATCATACGATTGCTCAATGGTCGTAGGACAGAAATGGCTAAGCAGATTAAAGAGCTTGGGGCTGCACAACGAGCACTTGGGTTACAAGTGACGACAGAGCCTCTACAAAAAAACTTGGATAAGCTAACAATAAAAGTTGATTCTGTTGAAGCTAAGTGGTAAGTTTTCTTTCCTATGGCAAAACCTCATGACCCGCTAGATTTTCTAGACGATGCGACGCCGCTTGGCGAAGATTCCAATCTTCAGCTATGCCAGGGAGTATATGACATAGCTGCCCGTTCGTTTTCGCTTCCTCCCTTTGAGCGCTACTCTTCTGTAACCCAAGATCGGCCTCCGATATATGACTGGGTAGCTGGGCAGGGGAAGGTTAGCGTTTCATCGGTTGTTGACTGTGTTGCGAAATCTTGTAACCTGCCGCTGTTTCCTGTTTATTCCGCGACCACAGCCTTTTCTAGGCAAGCCGAGGTGGTGTGGGCTTATTACAAGCAGCGTTATGGAACAAAGCGGATAGGTGGTGAGCCTTGGGTGCCCTTGAGTGCCATTGGTCCTGTCGTTGTTATGGGTCACTATTTGCCAGATGCTCCAGACTTTCATGACGTCCCTACTATGTATGTCATGCCAGTTCTACTGACTCAGGAACATTATCATGCTGTGCTGCAGGTTGTTGCTGCCAAGGAAACGCTGATAAAGTTTAATAAGGAGACAGAGGAGTGTCCCCCTTTGGCCGACGAGCCTAAGCATTTGGAGGTGGTGAAGCATATATTTCAGTATGGGTTCTGTGACGAGGAGTCAAAGGCCAAGTTGGATTATATCATTTATGACGATAATCCTGAGAAGGCTGCGGCGACTAAGGAAACATGGCCTAAAAACTACGAGGCGGTAATGCGTAGGATGTGTGAGGGTGTTGGCGTATTTCCAATTAGCGATGTGTTAGTGCCTGTAGAGATAATAAGCAGGTTTCCAAATAATATGTGTGATACGCATATGGTTATTCCTTTTGCCATGGGGTCTAAGAATATCTACGTTGCTACGCCGCATCTTTCTGAGTATGAGTTTGAGGATGCGGTATATAATCAGGTAGACCCAGATATGACTGTTATGAGGTTTTTTGCCTCATCTGAATCGGTTCAGCAGTCACTTGAATCTGCCAAATCCAAAACTAGTACGGATCTAAGCGGTCTGGCAAAAAATGCTATGGATACTGTGGATGTTATCTCCACAGAAATAATGTCTTTGGACGACTCCTTTTTTGAGGGTAAGGTTGATAATGAGAAGTCCGTAGAACACATTGTTTACAAGGTGCTTTATGAGGCTGTTATCCGTAGGGCGAGTGATATTCATATAGAGCAGTTTAACGAAGTTGTTAGGTTCAGATATCGTATGGATGGTGTATTAATAACTGTACAGACTGTTCCAGTTCAACTGATTCGGCAGGTTATTTCTAAGATTAAGATTCTTTCCTCGCTGGATATTGGTCAGACTAGAATGCCTCAAGACGGCAGGCTAACTTTGAGAATTCGTGATAGGTTGGTTGACTTTCGTGTATCCATAATTCCGGTAAAAAGGGATTTCGAAAAGGTGACTCTTCGTATTATTGATAAGTCTGTAACAATTAAGGCTATTTCTGATCTTAGGTTACCACCTAACCAGCAAAATATCTTTCTTGATGCTCTGACGCAAGACAAGGGGTTAATTCTGGTAACCGGCCCTACTGGTAGCGGTAAGTCGAGTACGCTCTACGCCCTATTAAACCAGCTAAACAATGGGTCTTTAAATCTACAGACTATTGAGGACCCAATCGAACAGGAGTTGGAGGGTATAAATCAAACTGCAACCAACAACCAGATTGGTCTTAACTTTGGCGAAATGTTAAAGCGCATAATGCGTGTTGACCCTGACGTTATAATGGTAGGTGAAATTAGAGATCTTGAAACTGCAGAGGCTGCTGTTCAGGCGTCTCTAACCGGTCACTTGGTATTTTCCACTTTGCACACGAATGACGCCATCCGGTCAATTTCTCGTATGCATAATATGGGGGTGGAGTCGTACTTGTTGGCGGACTCGTTGCTTCTTCTGCAGGCTCAGAGGCTTGTTCGCGTATTATGCCGTTGTTATAATACTGTCCCGCTTACGGATGAGAATGTGTCGTTATTCGAAAAGAACAGAATTGATATTCCTCCCAACATCAGCTATTTAAGCTATCCTGGCAAATGTCCTGATTGTAATGATTCGGGCTACAAAGGTCGTGTTGCTGTTATGGAGGTTATTCCAGTCGGCGAAGTGTTGAGAGAGATGATATCCCGTAAGGCTTCATTCGGTGAGATTATTGAGTTTGTGCAAAAAGACCCAAACCTCTTTACTATGTATCAGGAAGGGTTAAAGCGCGTTATACAGCTTGCCACCTCGTTAGAAGAGGTTGCACCACTGCGCGCGGCCTTTACTTAAAATTCTTGACTTTGGGTGTATATGTACCATAATTATAATATGAGATTTTATCGTTCGAATATTGCAGGCGTGACTTTATTGGAGATGCTCGCTGTAATATCTATAATATTGGTTCTAAGCTCCGTGGTAATGGTTTCTGTGTCTGGTATCAGTGAGGGCGCAAAGCGTGCAAGGGCAGAGCGAAATGCTTCCCTTTTAAATGGGGCCATTGAGCAATACAGCTCAAAGGGTGGTGATTTGTCTGGTGCGATTTCAATGAGCGATCCTATGTCAGTAGTAGTGAACTCGTTGAGGTCATCTCAGCCTGCAGCTATCCGAATGGGCGGACCATTTATAGACTCGGGCATGGGCCCAGTAATGAGTACAACTGGTTGGAGGGTATACCTGGCAAGCCGTGTTGTGCAAACAAATGCTAGGCCGCAGATATATTTTGAGTTAACTAATGGACCCGGTGTATCTGGCATCGAGGGCTTTACGCCTGCTGCAGAGCCGTCTGGGTTTACACCGCTAGGCCTGATGACTTTGGATTCGACAAACATATTGTCTAGTGGTGCTCCGTCCTTGACAAATAGGGTTGTTCCAATTGGTACTCCGGCTGGTACATGGACAAGTTCAACAGACACGTTTTACTAAGATCTGTAGGTTTTAACTTTTTTTTGACAAGGCTTCTGATAATATCATAATATGGCACAGGTAATCGTAAAACGCAAACCGCTGAATTTCAAAGTCTCGCTTAGAAACAAGGTAACGAGAACACAGCGTGATGTAATAGTTACGGCCTTCAGTGATGCTCAGGCAAGGTTAGCTGCACTGCCTGGTGAAAAGGAGCAAATCACACAAGTAAAAACGATTGATGCGTTTGAGGCGATTCTTCAGGGCAACATATTAAAAATGCGACCTAATATGCGGGACGTTCTTGTATTCTTTAGGGATCTTTCGGCGTTGCTTAGGATGGGGGTTCCGATGATTAAGGCGCTTCGTTTGCAGATTGGTGTTTCTAAGAATGCGCAGCTTAGAACTGCTATTACCATCATCATAAGCATGATTGAGGAGGGTAAGCCTTTTTCGGAGGCTGTGGCCTTTCAGGAAGATATTTTTAATGATGCTATGATCGCACTTATTAAGGCAGGCGAGGCTTCTGGTGAGCTGCCTTTAGTGCTAAAAAACATGTCCATAACGATGGAACGTTCGTACAAGATCTTTAGGAAGTTGAAGCAAGCCATGATTTATCCGGCTATTGTTATGGTGGGTGCTGCCGGTGTTGTCTACATCTTTACTTACAAGCTAGTGCCGGCCCTTGCAGGCATTTATTCGCAGTTCGGTGCCGAGTTACCACTACTATCTCGTGGCGTTATTGGATTTTCAAACCTGTTGCGTGGTTATCCTATCTTGGCTCCTATACCTGCATTGATTCCGATATCAATCATTTATTTTTGGAAGAAGATTTATGCGCAGTCTTGGATGCAGCAATTGGCAGTTCGGGTACCGGGCATTGGCAAACTTGTTAGAAAGGCTGCAATAACGAAGGCTCTTAGAACGCTGTCGATGCTTGTTACCGCCAAGGTTGATATCCGCGAGGCTTTGAAGCTGGCTGCTATTTCCTGTGGTAATATAGCGTATGAAGCCGCCTTCTTTGGCATATTGCGTAACGTCGAGAATGGTGAGACGCTACACGAGGGTTTTGCTAAGCATGCCAAGGAGCTAGGTCCTGATGGTCCGCAGCTTGCTGCTTTCGTTCAGAGTGCGCAAGAGGGCGGTACTATCAATGAGACGCTGGCGGCAGCGGCCCAGCTGATGGAGGATGATCTGGAAGAAATGTCGCAGAACGTCTCGCTTATTATCGAGCCTATTATTTTCTTATTCTTGGCTGTAGTGGTTGGAACCCTGCTCTATGCGGTGTACTCTCCGATATTTAACCTCTCCAAGGTCATGCGTAAATAATGATTATGAGGTTGTTTGTTATCCTTTCTGCGGTCCTGCTGCCACTCATTGGTGTTGCCAGAGCTGATCAGGTTACTGATGCTGGCGTTACTGACTTGGCGGCTAGGGTACCTGATGATGTTTTAGCTGGAATATCGCTGACGCTGAAGCAGGCGTTTGCAGCTGGCAAGGAAATGCCTGCTCCTGATGATCTTATGCCCGCTCAGGAGGCACTGCAGTGGATAAGCGACAGAACTTACGTAGTAGAGCCCACGGTAGCTTGGCCGTCCCCAGAACTTGTGGAGCAGCGGGCTTGGTCTGATTGTAAAGGGAAAAGCATTTGGCTTGCTGATAGGCTTCTTCGGCTTGGCTACCGGGATGTCAGAATAAAGATAGGTAAAATTCCAGATCTTTCTTCTGGTCATGCTTGGGTCGAGATGACATTTGGTGGGATAGACTATATCTTGGATGGGACATATCGCGGAAAGTACACAATAATACCAAAAGATAGGGTGACCATCCATAGTGATCATAAGATTCTTTATACAGTATCCCCAGAAGGTTACGTAAGCGGCTAGTGTGTTGTACATTAAAGTTAATGAAGCCTAATATACATAATATTGAAATAGAGCCCGAAACCGTTTTTGATAGAATGGGTTCAGGCAAGGTATTGCCGACATGGCTTGTGAATATTAAGGAGGATTTTGATTACGGCCTTTACAGCGGGTTTGTACTGTATGGTAACGTTGATGATCTGTATCCTATGGCAGGGAATCTAGTCAGGTTGGATGAATTTCTTGTAAATTACTTTAAGCATGATGTGGCGGTAATTTTGGACCCTGCTATTGGTATAATTCCCATACGTGGCTTTGAGTCCGTCTCTGGGCAGTTTAACATAGACCCATCTGCTGATATTCCTACTCGATTACATAAATTTCTATTGGAGTTGTATAGGCTTAGAAAAACTGTGGCCCCACTAATTATCCTGCAAGGTGCCAAACATTGGCTTGGCAATAGGGATAACCATCTTGGTCTTTTGGTGCGCAGGATTGTTGAGAATTCATCCCATAAGGATGTGCGGCCAACTGTGATTGTCCTAGCTGAAAGATTGGGGGAGCTTTCGCAAGATTTGGTAGATAGTGCGTATTTTAAAAAAGCAGATATTCAGTACCCATCTTCTGCTGCTATTCAAGAGGTGCTGGAGGAATACTCTAGGCGCTATTATTCCTGCTTTGAGGATATCGTTGGTGACCTTGGCGTGGCTGCTGATCGCCTTGCTGGTGTTGGGACCTTGCCGCTAGTTAATTTAATTAAGCGCAAGGCAGCAAAGGATGAAAAACTGAGCATGGGTGAGCTGGAGGCGGTGAAGCAAAGGCTGGTAGAGGAGACGTGTGGCGGATTGCTGGAGTTTATAAACCCGACCATAAACTTGTCGGCCTTGCATGGGCAGGAGCACCTTAAGAAGGTTATAAGGCGTGATATCGCGATTTGGGGGGAGGGAAAAAAGAGTAACATATCGGTACCTAAGGGATATTTGCTGATTGGTCCTGTGGGTATTGGTAAAACGTACTTTGTTGAGGCTTTGGCTGGAGAGGCAGATGTACCAGTGGTTAAACTAAACAATTTTAGGAGCAGTACGCCTGGTGAGACTGAGGCGAACCTAGAGAAAATCTTTAGGATGCTTAAATCTTTGTCTAGGTGCTATGTATTTATTGATGAGGCGGATCAGGCAATGGGTTCGAGGCAATCTGGCAGTGATGGTTCAGCTGGGCGTGTGTATTCTATGTTCGCGCAGGAGATAGCTTCTGAATCTAATCGAGGGAAAATCATTTGGATTATGGCTACCTCTCAGCCGCATAAGTTGGAGCCTGACTTAAAGCGGCCTGGGCGTATGGATCTTAAAATTCCTCTTTTGCCATGTGAGACACATGTGGCAGGGTTGGCCATGATTCATGAGTTCGGGAAACGGCGCAATTTGGAACTTGAAGATCCAAAGATGGAGGATACCAATTTTGCTTTGCGGGAAACAATTACCAGAGAGAATAAGTACATCTTGGGTTCTGTACCTGAGTTTTTGACTCCGGCTAGTGCGGTGGTTATCGTTGATGAAATTTCCAGAAAGAAGCGAGAGGGTGGTAATGTGCGTGATAGGGAGCTTTTAATGGATGCTTTAAAGGAGTATCAGCCCATGATCTCCCCAGTTATTATGCGCGAGCAGTGTAGATTAGCCGTGCGGGAATCCTCTGATCTTCGGTTTGTTCCTCACGAATTTCAATACTTGGCGGAAGTAGACAAACCTTTTATTGTTCTATAGCTGTAATGGATTGACATATTGCCTATTGCTGTGTTAGTATAGGTTATGAGTTTACTTTCAACACAAATTATTTGGATGCTTTGGATGGCTGTTTCGCTTGGTTTGGTTGTAGCCACTTTAATAACAACCATGTCAAATAAAACAAAGGAGGCGTTTTACTCTGTTTCCTTGTTGGTATTGGCTGGATTTTCGGCTCCGGTACTGCATACCTTGGGCTGCCTAGATCTACCATTCACTGTTATGGATATTACAAATGCGCCTGTTGTAAATTTGGTGAATATCATATTTGCTGCTCCTCAGATTTTTGCAGTGCTTGTCCTTGTGTCTATCTATACAACATTGCATTGCCTTGGTTACACGAAGGGTGTTTCAACCTCGTTCTTCATTTTTGTTAAGCCTTTTTATGCTTCGCAATACCTCGAAGTAAAAGTCGATGAGTCCCATATTCGAATGGGTGTACGTGGTAATAATTTCAAAACCCCGCTTGCGCTAGCCCTTTCCGATATAGTCGTGGATAATGGGTATCGACCTCTTTATGTATATGGCGGTTCTGATATGTGCAAGATAGTAACTAATGAGGCAACGATGGTGCTTGAGCCTTCTAGGAGATCTTGTACATTCATGCAGGGGTATAATAAATATCGTCCAGTAAAGCCGTTTAATAGTACGCTCAAGGTAGTTGAGATTCGGTTGGATCCGGCTGCCACTAGGCTTGGTTTCTTAGGCTTCGGGCTTATTCGTAGCTTGCTTTAATAGTTCCTACATGTTACAAAGCGTCTTCGGTTAGATAAAACTCTTTCGGCTTAGCTGCGTCTACTAGGCTATTTGCTGCCATAGTTATAGGGTATATCTCCACTTCCGAAGGAATGTCTACGGTATTTGTGTAAGGGTTGTAGAATTCAGCCAGTGTACTACTATCGAACATGAGCGCTTTGAGTAGTGCATTTGGCGCTAGGTTGACATATTCTTCTACGACTGCATTTACAGCGTGTGGCGATGCGGCAAATAGAATGTTGCCTACTTCGGCCTTAAATTCTACTGGGATCAAGGTGGCGTCCATTATCTGAGCGGCCGCTTGATATTGTGCCATTTCCTTTTCGAACGGTTGGCTGCCTGCACGTATATTTAGTGTGGCTGCTGTGGCTGCTAGAGCTAACTGCTGCTTTTCGTGGGATTCTAAACCTTCTGCTTCCATAAAATTGGTTAATAATTTGATCCTGTTTAGGTTTTTTTTGGAGTCTTTCTGGTGGTGTTGCCCCAATAGTGCCATTATTAGACCTGCGGCATAGACCGGTGAATCATAGCTAGTTTCAGATAGTACGAATATATCTGCTGTGGCTGAGACTAATGATGTTGGCATTCTTAGTCCATTTTTGACCAATTTTAGAACCTTAGGGCTGAATTTGCCTGTGTGCTGGTGCACTACTGCCCATAAAAGTCCAATATCTCTTGAGATTGTTTCTTGTGTTACCTTTTGGGCTGTATTGCTAGCTTCTTCGAATTCTTGTTGCGCGTGTATTTGCTCAAGGATCATGTGGTATTATAACGTTTTTCTTGTAAATATAAACATTGTTGCTTACCGGTGCGATTGTCTGCATATCCTTAAATTGAAATGCTACAGATATAATAATGGCATTATTTTTGATTGCAGGGAATATGGCATCATTAAACTCCTTGAATGCGTAGAGTACTATAACGTCAGCTTCCTTTATTGTTTTTAGGCCTCTTTTTGAGAATGCGTCGGCGCATACTACCTTTGCTTTCTTTCTGAGTCTTAAGTAACATATGGCAGCTAATACGGGTGATAACTCGATGGCTGTGATACTTTTAATGCTTGGAATGGCTACTATTTTTTTGGTTAGTCCGCCCCATCCTGAGCCTACCTCTACTAGATTTGAAATTGGGCCTAAACCATGTAAGGCAGCAATGACTTCTTTTCTGGACTTGTTAGATGATGGGATAGGTGGCGCATTACGAATTGGGTGCAGTATACTTGGCAGATAAATAATGAGAATGATCAGGCACGCTAGAAGTGTGAACAGTTGAATGACCTCTTGCATATTAGGCAAATGCAGTGCGCACATTATCAAATGTTACGCTGGAAATATGTAGTTTGATGCTTGGTAACTTGCATGCTGGCTTTGTAAATATGGGGAATGGTTCAGATGATTCCTTTAAACAGAGCTTATTATTTTTGCGAGTGCAAACTATGACGCATTCCTTATTGCTTTTGCCTATGGCTGGGTAAAGTCCATTTTCTTCTAGGTATGGTTCGAGGGGGTGATTGTCTGCGCCTAGATTCATAAGGTCTGCTTCCCTAAGCGGACAGAATAGCGAGACAATGTGCCCCAGTACTTTTGGCGAGAGTTGTTTGCCCTGGCAATCCATGCTTCCAAATAAGCCAAAATTTACTATTGATGCAACTTTTGCTTGGGGAATGCCGCGTTTTGTGAGTGGCTCGATATATATCTCTTGAAAGGCTTGAGTTATTAACTCTATACCTGCATAGAACCCTTTTGATTGGGGCCCTTGATATGCTATTAGTTGGTAGGTTCTGTCAAAAAATTCTTTGATGAGTGGTGGGCCTGTTAGTATCAGCTCTCTTGTTTTTATGTCTTCTCCATCTGCCATTCCTGATCCCTCAAGGATTTGGTGGATCTGTGTCTCCATGTAAATATGAAACTGAGCAAATTCAGAAAGCGCATTTAATTTTAGTGCCTTGGTCTTTTTTGCATTAGTAACTGTACTTTTCTCGAGGAATTCGCGCGTGCATACTGCCCCGTCAGTCTGCGCTGTGCCAGTTTCCGTGATAATAAAATCTTGGGTTATTTTGTTTTGGCCGGTAATCTGGAAGGCTATGAATTCCTTATAGTCTGTTGCATTGTACTCCGGTATTGCTGGCTTTTTTTGACGCCGTAGGTGTGCCTTGTCTGTGGCGACGATATCAAAGTCCTGTTCTGCACCGTTTTGGGCTCCTATAACTTGTGCGCATGGATGTTTTTCCGATGCCAGTACAGTCCCTGTGTTTGTTTCCAGATTCTTACCGTCTTCGAATGCTCTCATGCATAGATCGAGAGTGGATCTTTTCATGCGACTTAGTTCATCTAGAAATAGCGTGAATCCGTTGCGGTAACATAATTCGAAAAGTCCCAGTTTTGGCACTGTTTTCTGACCTACTATGAGTCCCTCTAGTGAGGCGACTTTTTCCCAGAATGAACAATATGCTTCGGTATTAGATATGAACCATCCTTCTTGTCCTGGAAAAAGTGCCATGTACAGTTCTCTTGGGTGCTTCTTTAGGAATCTTAGGGTCTCTGGATGTCTAAACCCTCTGCCAGCATAAAACAATTTTGCGGTCTCTATTAGATTGTATGGGTCTGTGTTAAGTGCGTGCGGGTTACCAAATAGTTTTTCATCGGCTGCGTCTAGATTTGGCGGCACCTTGTCACATATTATTGGTGCTCCTAGCCTGCCGAAAAACCACTGGATTGTGTAAGACTTTCCAATACCTCCAGAACCTTCGAGAACAAGGTACTTTTCCATCTTGTGCAATCCCTTTAATGATCTTGCCTCTTGGTGCGCAATGATCTTCGATATCATTGCTTTGGACTGGCGTGTTATAGCCAGCGGTTTGCTGGCTGCCTCTATACCTTCCAGGTATAATTTAGTGGCCCATGTTGGGTCTGGCACTAGATAACCTAGCTGGTCCTGTCCTAACGCTTCTGGTCTTCCTGTGACGTACCCTTTGGTAGGTCGTACAAAATATGCTGGCTCTACACTTGGTATGGTAACAACAGACGAGCTAGATATATCTTCGAAGACGGAACTTTGCATGACTGATTTATGTTTTAGCTGCCAAGAAGCGACAGCTTATACCTGCGGCGATAATTTCTTGCACTGAGTAAGATTGTTTCTACTCTTATCGCGCCAATTTTGATTACCGTCTTTTGCGAAGCTATGTTGTTCGGCTTGATGGTAAACCATACGGCTTTCAGTCCGTGTTTGGCTGCAAGTGGCAATAGTAATTTGCAACTTTTGCCTGCCAGCCCTTGCCCCCGTGAGTCCTCATTGACTTCGTAGCCTATATTGCCTACTTTTAAGAGCTCTCTTTCGGTTCCTATTCTTAGTCTAATTTTGCCTACTACGTTAGCATTTAGAATCATGTTAAAGTGATATGATGGAACATATCCCTTATCTTTGTCTCCTAGTTCAGTACTTTCTAGCTTTAGTGATAGCGCGCCGGCTGTTAGTTTGCTGGGCCGTAGAAATTTAAATGCCATTCTAGATTTTTTGCCAGCCGGTATTTGATGGAACTGGATAATAAGGATCGTTCCAAAGTACCATTGGGCCAAACATGTTTTCATCCAAGTATTTGGCAAATAGCTCGGTGGTATCGTTTTCAATTTCGGCGTTGTTGTCTCCGCCTGCCCTCGCCCGTCTGGTATGCTCAGAGCACACCACGTGCATGTGTATAAAGCCGAGTTTCTGAAAGGCCATTAGTTCATTTGGAAACCTTCCATTTGGGATGGCGAGCCTTGGGTCTTTAGTGCTAGTCATTAGGGCCTTTGTTTTTTCAACGCCGATTTTTATCCAAAAATCTGGATTGCCAAATGTTTCCCAATCGATATTTAGCTTTGTGTGTTTTTCGGATAGTAACTTTTCTGGGCTCTTAGTGATAAGGGCTGCCACTTCTTTGGCTTCTGGGAGTTCGGGGTGTTCCCCTGTTTCTCCCCTTCCCCACGCTCCTAGCAGCTGTAAAAACCTCCTATGTAGGGGGTTTCTTTTGTTGCAGTCGCCGAGCATACTAATGCAGATTTCGTACAACGGTTCGGCTAGTGGTATTGGGGTGAGCCCCATTATTTGAGCGGCATGGTCTTTCCCTGAGCGCAGTCTTCCCGTAAATATAACTAGATTTGTAGGTATTACTATAGCACTCATGTTTTTGTGTTTGACTGCTATTAGTGTACATCTAATACATCTGTGCCGTTATCTATTTCTTCTTCGTATGGCATTTTGGCCGGCAGTGTGGTGGCTTGTCGCAGTTTGTAGTTTTCCTTAAAAAGGGTTGATACTGCGTCTCTATATTCTTGGTACTGGCCGGACTGAAGTGCTGTTATTGCCGTTTGGTATCCGTTGTTGTGTGTTTCTAGGGTGGTAGGGAATTTGTTCTCTTTAAGTACATAGTTTGCAAGTAGCAGTATTCTATATACTGCCGCTGCATCTTTAATTGGCACTGGCCTTTTTTCCACGTTGGCAGCTTTTACTTTTCCGACGTATGTTTTAAATGCTGAGTCGTGCAGTGCCTTTCCATAGCCAGCATGTAGCATCTTATCTTTGTTTTCCCTTAGTGCTATTCCCCAAGGACTAGAGTGTAGGCATTCTGGTGAAATTAATAGCTCTAGCACGTCTTGGTTTGGCTTTTCCAACAAGAGCTTTAGTGCGTGGGCCTTTGAAAGTGACACCCCCAGCCGATCTTCTTTGCGGCTATCTCCTTGTTCAATAATTCTTTTGGTGGTCTGTTCTTCTCCTGCAAATTCCTTAAGCCCAAAGGCTGCGCTTCCGCCCTTGACTTCAAGGAGTATACCTTTATTTGTTGGCGCTGGGTTGGCGACGGTAAAGAAGGTGTCACCCAGCAATACAAAGCCAATTTTTGGGTAATCTCCTGATGTGGTCTTATCGGAACTGAGCTGCAAACCTAATGGTGGAAGGTATTCGGCAAGTATTTCTTGGCCGGCGGCTACCTGTTCTTTTGTGCCTAAAATAAGGACGTCGTCGACGTAACGAAGGTAGAATGCTCCAGTTGATTCCATGCGCTTATCCAAGTCTAATAGTACACATTCGGCTAACAAAGGTGATAACGGGCTTCCTTGTGGTATGCCAGATTTTGCTGTGTGTATGATGGATTCTATTGCTTCGATTGTCCACTGCTCCGAAATCTTACCAGCTGCCATTACACTTTCTAGTACTTTTGTTTGGTCGAGCGCTGTAAAGAAGCCTTTTATGTCCGTTTTAAAAAACTGGCCTGATGGATTTTTCGCGATGTAATCTCTTGTTACTTCTAGCGCCTTTTGCGTACCCTTGCAGAGTTGCTGATTGGGTGTTTTTTTACTTTCGATAATGTCATATAGCGATGCTTGGATGGCACCTTGTATGATTCTGTCGTTTGCTCCTGGGACTGTTAGTTTGCGTCCGTTTGGTAGTGTGGTTTCGATACTTGTTGGGATATACTTTTCTCCTAGCACCTCCTTAACTTTGCCTGGTAGGTCCTGAACCCAACCACTTGGTCTTTGGACAGGCCTTAGCCTTTTTACTGCTAGTCTGAAGTTGTCAAGACTTGGTATCACCTGAAGATTATACAGCAGATATCTGGATTGATGCTATAGGGATTGGAAAACTTTTATGGCGTCAAGTGGAGATGGAAATATCCAGCACTCTTTGTCCTTGCAAAAATATCCTGAATCTGATTCGAACCGTGCTTCCTCCTGCTCTGTCAGATTAGACTTGTTGATGAACATTCGTAGTTCTTTATGATCCAACTCAAATATTTTTTCGATCCCTTGTTCTACGATAGTTTTATCCATATTTTTATGTTTTGGAGCTCGTGTTAGAGGATCTTTGAGGGCTTAATGTGCGTATTTTGGTGTTTCTAACTCTACTGTTTTTAGTTCTTGCTTGGCGTATTTTTTATATACTGTGACTAATTCGGCCGCCTCTCTTGGGCATATGGCGCAGAAGAATATATCGCTAAATCCCTCAAACATTTGTCTTATTGCGTCTAGGTCGGTGTCTCTCCTTAAGACGCCTATCCAAAGGGCTTGCTCCACTATTGCAATAGGATAGATGTATAAAGAAAACATGGTCTTGATGCTTTCTATATCTAATTGTAGTTGGGAAAATACTACTGGGTCTATTTTGGGGTTATTAAATCTGTGTATGGCGCACTGTTTGATAAGGTTGGTAATCCATGCATGATCGTTGGTGTTCTGGTAATTGGCCATGGCTACATCCATAAATTGACCTTCTTCTGGTTTTTCCCATGCTTGAAACTCTGTCATTGTTAAGACGTGCTCATTCAGGAGGTTTTGTAGTAGATCAAAGTCTTTTGGGTTGATGAAGTGCATTCCTTATTTTATGTCATTTTTGGTTTTTGGTAGGCTTTTTTGTGGTATCATTAGAAATGAAGCTTCATATATGCCTTTTTATTATGTTGACACTTGGGCCTTTAATGGGGCAAGACGTGGTTAGGGAAACTTCTGTATCCTTAATACCGATGCGTGAGCATTTTGCCGGCAGAGAACTGATTCCGTTTGGCACTAATAATAAGTTTTTGGTGTCTAGACCGTCTGATGCTTCGTTACCGCGTGTGACGAAGGACCTTATATATGACCCGCTGGTAGTCAAACCGCAAGGTGAGAAGGTTTATAGAAGTATGTTTAATCCTGTTCCTCCTGTGTATGTCTATGTTCCGTGGTGGAAGAGGGCTTTACGGACTTTGTCTGGACCATTCGTGCGTAAATAATGGTGACACTACTAGCGTGCATTGTAAATATTGTGTATAATTAACCTATGCAGCCTGATGAACTAATTAAAAAGCAAGGGGATTTTTACCAAGTGCCGGATATTTTTTCTGACATATATGGTAATATATCGGTGGCGGAGACGCCTAATTCGCCTTCGTGGCCCATATTGCGTCACCATTTTGAAGAGCTGACACAGGGCTCGGGGTTGCATGTATCAACATTGGCTAGGACTGGGGTCAGGTCATATACGTCACCTAAGGAGATTTATCATATTCTGTCTAGGCATGACAATGTTCCTAAGGAGGATGTTAGGTCTCAGCGTTCCTTGAAGACGTTGAGTAATGATGGGAAGGCTATACTTACCTTCTTTAACCCACTAATGCCTTCTGAGTGCCATAGTAAGAAAGATGGCTTTACATATTTGGCGGCTAAAGGGTCGTGCAAGCCTCCACTTATTTGGGCGCCGCAAGCTTCTGTAAATGATTATAATAGAGCGTTTCTTGTTTCTGTATATGGAGAGAAGCTTGTGGATAGTGTAGCTGAAAGGTTAGTTGCATTTCAGGAACAAGAGAAGGCTGCTGTCAAACTATGGCTACAGAAGCAACTTCAATCGCGTGGTTTTCTTAGAGAGCGTGCTGCTTTAGTCGCCTCAAATCTTTTTTCGCTAAGTGGAATGAGTGGTCACTATTCCGCCCTTACTTCCGATGCTCCTATAGAGGTAACGGAAGGGCAGAAAAAGATGTACTGTATGGCTCAGTCTAAAGAAAATCAAATGCTAGGGCAGTTGGTTGATACAGTTGGAACCTTAAGCTCCAGTATGTCTGATGAGCAGATTGAGTCTAAACTTCGCGGCGTAGACTTTATTCGTGCCCCATTATATGTTTGTGCGCCGGGTGTTTGGATGATTATTGGTAAAAATCCTATAAATGACCCCAATGTAAAATATGTGCTTAATGAATCGTGGAAAGGTATGATTGACTTTACTGACAGGGATTTAGTGATGACGTGGGATGCCGATGCTGCCTATAATCCTGAAGTGGCTAATGCTGCCCAATGGACGGGCTGGGCTGTGCAGCGTGAATTTAAGGGTAGCAGCGTGTCTTGGCGGCTGTTCGACGAGAATAAGAAGATAATAAAAGAGGATGGATCTCCAGTTAAGATTGGGTCTGATGATTTTATACGTCATTTTGGGCCGGATGCATTCTTTGACATGAAAGTGTGCCCTATTGCTACTGGAATACCAAGAGCTCAGCTAATAAGTGGGGCAAATGCCTTGTGTAAGGAACGTGGTGAGCCTGTGAATTTTATTGGCTATTTAGAGCACGAATATATGAACAGGTCTAGAAAGTCTTTTGCTCACGATACCGATAGTTTTGACTTTGGTGCTTAAGTGCTTGGCTTGTCTACCGTCATAACAACCCCGTTTAGAAGGCTGCTGTTTGGTACTCTTACGGTTTTACCGAATTCTGAAAGCAACTGTGGTTGAGAACGGCTTTTCCTGAAGAATTCTCTAGGGTCACTCATCCATTCACAGAATTTGACTAGATACTTGAATATATTCTCATTGCTTGCTGAGTTAATATTGAAGCATATAATGCTTGAGAATGGCATGGCCTTTAGCACTTCCTTTGCTTGCTGGTCGTTCGTACCCAAGGCTAAAACTATTGTCGGGTAACCAATGGTCTTTGCATAACTGCTTACAGATCTTAGGTCCGATCCAGATGTACAGCAATCTGTGACGATTATTAGCCTGCTCATTTCTGGATTTGAGCCTTGGCGTCTTAGTCCGACTAGTGTTCCAATGCTTCCATTTCCCATATCTGTGCCGCCATCTGGGTTTATGCTTAGCAGTTGTCTTATAACCTTTTCCTGTTTATTTACCTTGCGTCCTTCGCAAAACACTTCTGGTGCTCCGTCGTATGAAACCACAATGCTTGTTGGTATTCTGGATTCTTTGGCGCCTTCACAAATTAGTGCAAGTGATGTGCGGAGTAGTTCTTTGATGCCCTGCATTGAGCCTGATCCGTCTACGGCAATGAGCAGGTCTTCCAGTACCAAGTTGGATTTACCTGGGGCAATAGTGCCCTCTCTCTGCCACATAATTTTGCTGTCTTCGCTTGGCTTGGCTAGGTGTTCGATGACTCCACGCACGCGGACTCTTGTGCCTCTTTTTCCCTCTGCTACTCTATGTCCCCGCTCGTCGGTACGGTGGTTTTTAGCATTAGCCATCATTCTTCTGAGGTACCTAATCATGTTGGCGTAGTCGGTTGTAAATTTTTTGTAAACTCTTTCGTCCACTGGATCGGTGGGGACTTCTCTTGGTCGGCCCGATCCGTCTGAATAGCCAACGCCTCCGCCTGGACCGCTACCACTTGCCTTATTTTCCTCGCCAATTTTTTCCCTTTCGGTTTCGACTTTCTCCTCGCTGATGCCTTGGGCATCTCCCTGTTCTCCTTGGTTCGGCATTTTTTGCAGCGCCTCAAGGGTTTTAAGCAGTCCTTTAAGTACTTCTGTAGGGACTTTTTCTAGGCCTTGTCCAGGCTGACCTTGTCCAGGCTGACCTTGTCCTGGTTGACCTTGTCCTGGTTGACCTTGTCCTGGCTGACCTTGTCCTGGCTGACCTTGTCCTGGCTGACCTTGTCCTTGTTTTTCTCTACGCTCAAGCTCGTCTTTAATGGCTTTGACAAGGTCATCTGAGCTCATGCCCTTCATCATTTCCTTTTCCTTTTCAAAATCGAATACTTCTTCGAAGATTTTGAATATGGCGAAGGCTTCCTGTAGTGCTTCTAGCGAAGTATCCAAAATGCTGGTTTTGTTATATGGGCTGGGCTGTGCATTTTTGAAAGCAAGCATGTGCGGCAGTGCTTTTCCAAGTAGCTCCAGTGTTTTTTTATCCCATTTCTTGCTGGTCAGAATTACTTCGATGTGGTCTTGTAGGTTGGAGAAGGCGGATTTTCCGGAGATTGCATCCCAAATTTCTCTGATTTCCCCAGAAACTTTGATCTTTAGTTTTACTTCGGGTGCTAGTGCCTTGTACTCGTCTGATTCCGCAAACTTCTTTTCTTGCTCTTGATTTTCGTCGTGCATCTCAGCGCGGTAGCTGTCAAGCACTGCGTACAAGTTGAGAATGTCTGGCTTGCATGATGGCCAGTAGTTGGTTTGGAATCTGTGATTTCTCCAATCTTCTAAGTGGTTCAGAAGATAGGCTTTGGTAGGTGTGCCTGTTTCTTGATCTATCCAGTATTTTGTATATGCGGAGTGCCATGCCTCGTGCTTAAGCACCATGCCTATGCACCCAGCTTGTTGTACTTCGGGTAGCTTTTCGAGGTTGCTTAGTATTTTATCCGAAATTACAACCTTCCCGTTATCCTGCCTAAAGCAAGCTGTGTCACCCATTAGATTTTCAGCGTCATATGTGATGCCTGTTATCTTGCTGTCTGGGTAAGCATGAAGTGCCGCAAGATAACTGTCTAGCCGAGGGAGAAGCGTTTCGAAACGCTTCTCAATTTCGGCCTTGGACAGCCCTTTTTCTGGCGCTGGTTTCTCTTGTACTGGTTTTGGTTTAGCCATGTGTTTTATTTGGGTGCCCACTTTACCAACTCTAGCAGACCAAGTGTGATAGAGTTACCTTTTCCGACTTTGATAGAAAGGTGTAACCTTTGTGCGTTGATGCCCTCTTGCAGGTTTCTGATAGGAGAAGCCACAATGGCATCTTTCGCGTCGCGCGGCTGAAGCGTCAATGTCATATTGGCGAATGGCTTGGCTGGAGTGTAGATCTTCAGCAATTCTTCGAGGTTTTTTCTGTCATCGCTATTGGTTGGTTCGATAATCTTGCCTTCCTTACTCAAGTGGAAGAATTTATCGCGGTGTACAGATACAATCAGAGAAAATGTTCTGACACCGTGTGCCTCGTGGTATGCTGGGATGAAGTAAACTTGGTTTTCTTTCCTAAGGGTGTGAACCCATTCCTTGCAGCTCATGATTTCGTCGGTTGTAAGGTACTGCAGGTCCTGATCTGCAAGTTGCTTACGCCTCTTTTCCATTTTTTCAGAGATTTGCTCGGCGACCTTTATGCTGTCATCTTCTGATTTCAGCAGTGGGCATACTTCATCGATGTGCTGGAAGGGGTTTGCACCTACACTGAAGGCGAGTGTGACGTCTCCTTTATTGGTGATTAGGCAAAATTCGTCGCGTTGGGACGGGGTTAGCGTCTTGTATTTTTCCAACACCTCTTTTTCGCGGTCTGTGCTGCACTTAAGATCCTTGGCTGTTTTTCGGTAAAATTCAAGGAACTTTTTCTCCAGCAGTCTGCTTTCCGCAGAAGTGACAACAATTTCTTCTAGTCCGCGCAGATCTAGATTGCAGTCTCGTGCTAGGTTTTTAAGAATGTCCTCAGTGTTGCTCATTACCTTACTCTGCTTGCCGCCATCCTTGGTGACCATGTCTACCTTCTGGTGGGTTGTGAAGCTGTTGGGTAGGATGTAATACCTGTGTATTGCATTCCAGATGGCAACTGCCATTTCTTTGTTGCCAAGTAGTTTCTCCTGCTTGGCATTAAGCGCTATATATTGTGATAGGCTCATCGCACCAAAGTCGTCCAGATGGGCGTCGGCAATAGCCATTACTTCGTTGTCAATGCCGTTTAGTAGCCTGCGCAGGTTACGTCGGCTGATGAATGATGTTTCCTTTGTAGGTGGCTCTTCCACTTCTTTAGGGTCAAGAACGCCTTCTTCAATTCTTGCCTCAACTGCCTTGTGAAACTTTGAGAGCCCGTTGACCAGCTTGCGGAGGCTGGCGCCTGTGAGTGTTTCTACGAGGAGGCTTGGCTGCTGTGGTGGGATGTCTACACCAAGCATGCCTGGGGTAACTTGTCCTTTTTTACCACCAGCAAGAACGATAGTTGGCTGCTCCCTGGTGAGCATGTACTGAAGGGCTTGGTTGTATTGCGTCTCGTCTGGTGCCTTGACAAACTTGCGCTCAAACCTGTTAACGACTTCTTTCGGCAGTGGGTTACGGCTTGGGTGACTTTCACCAGCTGGGTTTTGCGTGGCGATAACGAAGAAGTTGGGGTGGCACTCTCCATTAATGTAGTTTTCCAAAATCTGGGTCAAGAGGGAGTGCACTTCGGCTGGGAAGCTATTGCATTCCTCCAGAAGTAGGATGCCACCATTTTCAGCAGCCAGCTGATATGCGCCTTTTCTGTCATAGGTGATACCTTCTCTGATGCCTTCTAGCTCGGCTAGTTCTTGGAATTCAGCCTTGGTGATGGCTTCGAAGTCCTTTTCTGCTAGGTATTGAATAAGTAGACGTTCTGCCCATGGGCTTTGGAGTCCGCCAATGTATGCATTTTCTTTGGCGATTGCCCAAGGTGCCTTGTCCGAAGGGTATGGTCCGCCAAGCAAAGCTGCCTTGATCTCGTCTGACGCCCCATCGCCGCCTACAACTGGATAGACTGGGCGACCAACAACTGCCGCAACGGCAACTGCTACCTGGGTTTTTGATGCGCCGGGAGGTCCTTGGATTAATGGGTAGGCTGTTGCTGATACGCCAGTATCCCTGATATAGCTGAGCACGCTTCTAAAGGTGTCATAGAACTGTTGGTCCCAGCCAAGATCTCCAAGCCTGGCTTGTGCTTTGGTCTTCCTGATTTTCTCGGTGACGTCTGGTACCAGCTCTACAACTTTTGGCAGCCCCTCCAGCTCGCCGATTTCGTCCAATTTGGAGTCGAGATTGCCAGCTTTGCGTGCTGATGCAAAAAGGGCCTTGGCCTTTTCATCTTTCAAACATCCAGCTAGGCCAAACCTTTTGGCTAGGACACTGCGAGGTCTGCCATTTGGAAAGTTAACGATTGGCACTTTGAGAACAGAAAGCACTGTTGGCTCACCGAATTGGCTGACGAGTTTTGGAGTAACTTGATTTGGATGCATGACTATTTTATGTTTTTTTAAACCTGGTTTAGATTAGTTCTTCCTGTTCAAGAAGTCGAACTATTTTTTGTGCTTGGTCTAGCGTTATTTGTTTTTCGCATTGCCTGCTGTTCATTATAATCTTCCCTGTCTCAATTAGTTCCAAGTAGCTGGCTGGATTAATGTCCTCTATGTTTCCGTCCGCTGGGTTGTTGATTTTTGATTTGAACCCAAGAATTTTCCCGTTTTTGTAGTGTGTTAGGAAAATAAAGTCCTTTTTGAGTACCAAGATCTCTGTATTGTCTAGTTGATCCCCTGATGTGTCGGGGAAAATATTGGCAGTACCCTCTTCTACGAAAGAGTCTAAGTCGTCGGATTGTGGCTTGGATGATTGCGCGAACATCTTTTTAAGTTTTTGGTGGATTTAGGCGTAGCCTTTATGCCGCAGATGTATCTGATCCATTTTGGTTTATCAAATCTAGGATTTTGAGTCAGCGAGAATTCCGCAAGCGCGTCTATAGCATCAGGCGAGAACAGGTTTGGTTTGTCTTTTATAAGGTTAGCTAAGGCAATAAAGTGTTTTTTTGTCACACTTTCTCCCAGCCTTTTTTTGACGTTTCTACTCTGTATGTTGCTACAAGTTCGTCACACCTTGTCTGTGTGGTAGCTACTTGGACCTCCGTGTTGAGTGGGGTGGCTCGCGTTGGTGAGAAGTCTGTCCAATGGACTATAAACGGATAGTAGCCTGGCTCACTTCGCTTTATAACGACAATTTTGCGGACTGCTACTTCACCTTTTGCTGTTTTTGTATATGCTTCCCTTAAAATGATTTCTGGTGGGCCTGCCTTGAGACTTTCCTCTTGTGCGAGTGCTTTAATGTCGGAGGTTGACATTATTTGTTCCAACCTGCAGCCCCCGTCATCCCATGTTTTATCTTGCCTGAATCTTGCAAAGGTAGCATGTGTGAGTAGTGGGCTTGCTCCTAGCCCTTTGAATTTGAATGTCTTTCCGTCCCAGATAAATGTTTGGGAGGTATTTACTTTGCCGTGGAAGTTTTCTCTAACCAGCCCTTCCCCTTCTACCTCTATGACAATCTGTGGCTTTACGAAGTTTATTGGTCTGCCGTCAGAGTCTGTCATATCCAATGGGTTTGCAACCTTAAGCTTGTTAAGTGGTTCTAGCATCTGAGTTCTTTGTTCGTCGCTAAATCCTGATCCAACACGGGTGAGTATCTGGGTGGTGCGGCTGTCTTTGTCGTATAGCGCGCAAAGCAATGATGTGACGCCATATTGCCCCTCGAAGTCGCCCTCGACAAATCCGACTACTACTGCATCTACTGTTATAGATGGTTTGATTTTAAATATGTCTGTGGTGGTGAGATTGCGGACAACTATTCCTTCTAGGCCCCGTTTGCCTGTCACTTCTTCGAAGTAGGCCTTAACTTCTTTGCCAGCCATGTTTCTTCCTTCGACTTGGTGCACTGCCTCTTTGTCTGATGTTCCGAAGTATTGCTCTAGCAGTTTTTGGTTCTCCGTAAAGTTTCCTTGATTAGCCCTGAGGTCCTTGCCGTTAACCATGATGATGTCGTAGACGGCTAGCGCTAAGTCATCACGTTGTGCAGGCGAGCCATTAAATGTAACATGAATAACGTCGCCTACTTGGGATCTCTTGTCGCCTTTGAGGTATATTTCTGACACGAACAACCCTTTTTTTACGCCGGCCTTTTTGAGCTTTGCTGCAAATTCCTTTAGGCATTTCAGCCCGATGCGCGCTCTTCCAGATGGCGCATTAAATGCGGTACAGATGTCTTCTTTGTCGTCGAAAAAGACAAAAACTGCTTCTCCGTCGTACTTTACTGAAGCGAACACCTGGTTCACCTCATCGAAGCTTTGTTCCAGTAGTCGTGCTGGCAATGTTTTATACTTTCTGCTGACATTGGTGCGATAATCTGTGGCTATGCCAAGTAGTGTTGTATCGGTTACTCCCTCGCTGGCTGCCAGTTGAAAGCCATTTCCCTTGTCTGTGAATTTTGTGGTGTTAAACATGATATTAAATGTCGATTATGTCGCTTTTTGGGTTGGGCTTTTTCTCTGCTGGTTTCGCGGGCTTTTCGTCTGCCGCTTTGGCTGGTTTTTCCACTCTGATTGGCATCTTGATCTCCTGCTTGGAGAGTAGTACTAGCAAGCGGTATTTGTCGCCGTCAACTTGACCGTATAGAAATCCTCGATAGGGGCTTCCGCCCTCGGTAAAGATCATAGGCTGATTACCTTTGCTACCTGCGCCTAAAAAGGCTACTTCGCCTTTATCGTGCAGCGATTTTGCAATGTTATAAAGAAACTCGTACTTTAGACCGTCATCGTGAAATAGGGCGTAGTGATTGCAGAATGCGAACATTTGTAGGGCTTGCTTTAGCGGGAATCGTTTTCCAATTTTAACTGGCATGGTGTCATTGACATTTGCCTTTCTTTGTACGTGGTCCCTGCGTTCCTTTTCGGTTCCGTCGGGGTTCATAATGAGGTCTATTACTTTAAATCCTCCAGTGACTTTGGCTTCGCCTGGTTTGAAGTAGGCTCTCGTGCCATTTTCTAGTATGTACCCAATGTTGTTTAGATCAATTTCTGCATCTGTTTCTAGGATGCTTTTAGATGTATTGGTTCCTGCCTGCTTTCCTTTGAATATTCGTTCTGTGTAGGTTGGCTCTCCGGTGCTGGTGACAAGCTCTACCTTTATACGGTTGGACTTGGCTCTTGTAATGCCAACCTTGGCGTTTTTTCCGTCTTCTGTTGCTATGTGGAATTCTTTCATATGATTTTTAATTAGAACATGTTGAAGTCAACTTCTTCCTCTTCTGCTTCATCTTCATCGTCTTCAAAAAAGTTATAAGTTTCGAGTTTGCCCAACATTGGAGTTTCTTTCCGGTCGCCTATTAGTAAATATGATTCCTTTTTGTCACCTTCCCCCTTAACAACAAGGACTGCATCTTGAAGCTTGGTGCTGTCGCGGTATGTGTATTCCGTCCCATAATACCCTTCGTCTAGCACCTGTTGCTTGACTGGTATCACGCTTTCTACCGACAGGTCAACCACGTCGCCTGGCGTTATCTTTTTAAGCGGCCTTGACTCCTTGAAAGATGAGATGTAGGTTGGTGCTTGTTTTCCATCTTCTGTCTGTGGGACTGGGCTGTCAATGAGTGCTCCCTTTTCATCCACTCTTACTGTGCCGAATGCGGATGCTGGAAATAATTGTCCTGTAGGCGTTAGGATTCCCTTTTCTAGAGGCGTCCCATCTTTTTCCACTACTTTGCTCTGCTTACCATAAAGCTCTTCCCTTTTAATGGTCGCCTCCACCGCTACTTCTATTTCTTTGTTGTCGTACAAGAACTTGATGATTTTTTCAGCCATAATTTTTTTGTTTTGCGGATAACTATGTTTATCTTTCGTAAGCTGTAAAATGTGATACTCTGACATATGAGCAAATTTCTTGAAACTATCGAAACTAAACTTGGCGCAACAATCGAAGGTTTTCCTGTTGGAGAACGCGAAAGAGTAGAGGGTCTGTTGCGTGCTTCCGTGACATCTTTGGTAGATTTGCTTTCTGTGCACTGGAAAAACATAGATGAACTGCTTCTGGATGATGAGAAGGCCCGTGCTAGCTTTAGCCTGGGAGTGAAGTTGGATATGGGAGAAGGGGACAAGAAGTCTAGAGTTACAGCAAAAATCTCCTACTCTAAGCGCACGTCCGATTCTGTTGAAATGCCTGTGGATCTCCCTACTGAAGCTCTAGAGGACTAAATATCTAGGGAAGTGCTCCATTTGCGACTCCTCCATGCTCGACTTCTTGTGTAGAGCAGTGCATCTTTAAGCTGCGTCGGACTTGATATATTTCTAAATTCTTTTAGAACATGCTTCAATGGCTGTATGTTTATATGGGTGTCTGTGACCTCGAGGGGGATGTGACGCCTGATATCTCCCAGCCATGTCATAATTGATTGGCAGTGTTCCTTTTCTAGTCGGACTTGTGTTTCCATGACTTTTCCTGCCCCGCTAGCTTGTGCTAGCAGGTAGAGTTCTAAATCAATGTCGCACGCAACGTTAAGTTGGGCCTTCTTACGCAATACTCTGGCTGCCGTAAAGAGTGGCGAGTCTAATCTTGTGACCTGCATTTCCTTAGTATTTATAAACTGCAGCAGTTCTTCTGTAATGTGTAATCTTTGTGTGGCACAGTCGTAAGCTGCTTGGCAAAGATTTATGTCAAATACGGAAAGGAGGTTTTCAGCAGTTAGTCCGTTTTCCTCGAAGATAATGGTATTTAAAATTCCTTCCCTGGTTATACTTATAATTCTTCCTAGTAGTCCACCGTAGTGCGGTTCGATTAGCCCCTGATCGTCTTCTTCAATACGCAAAGGTGTGGTGCCTGGCAAAAATAGGTCTATGTCGTTAGATTCAAGTGCGAGGTCAGGGCAGACGGTATTTATTACGAAGTTGGCTGGAAAGCTGCCTGCGATAAATCCAATGGTTGGAATGTGGCCCAGCTTGTTTTTAAGCTGCTCCTTAAATTCTGAAACTAATGGCGCATTGACTATGGGTCCGGAGAAGCCGTTGGTCCAAAATTGTTTATTTGATGTGGTGATAGGCATGTGCTATGGCTGCTGGCAATAGTGTTGCTGGGAAGGCTAAATATAGCCATTTTGAATTTTGGATTGGGCATGGGCGAGTTATACCTTTTGTTAGCAGTATGGCTGTTCCAAGTCCGGCCAGGCCTGCTACGATGTTTCCAATTATGCCGTTCCCAAGGCCGGCAGAAAGGAGCCCGGCGAGTATAACGAACTGAGTGGTTCGGTATTGGGAGAGTAGTCCTCCTGCTATTACTAGCCCTACTCCTGCAACTCCGTATGCAATATGATTTCCAAATGCTATGATTAATATGGCTGCTGGAATAAGAATTTGGCTTCTGGCGCTATTTAGTAGAAATAGCCCTATGGCAAGTGTGAGGACTGGATTAAGCTTGGTGTCTCCATTGCTGAGCTGTGCTAGATATAGTATTCCACCTAGGAAACTGACCCTGGCAACAAATAAGTGTGGGACTTTGGAGTTTTTAACTAAATTCCATCCGCAGATTAATGCAAATGCTGGGTAGGCTATTCGGCCTGGTAGAAAGCACCAATCCAAGGATGCAGACAAATAGCGCAGGTGGTCAATTGCCATGCTGGCTACTCCTATCCATTTTAACCAGTCAACAGCGTTATCTCTTGAGTTTAATGCTGTCATTTCCGAAGAATGGGCGGAGAGCTGATGGCAGTAAGACCGCTCCATCCGGTTGTAGGTGTGTCTCAATTAGGGCTGCGAAAATACGTGGTAATGCTAGCCCGCTGCCGTTTAATGTGTGACAGAGCAAATTGGTGCCTTCGGATTTAAACTTTATATTTGATCTTCTAGCTTGAAAATCTAGGAAATTGGTACAGCTGGATACTTCCAGCCATGCTTGTACTCCAGGAGCCCATACTTCCAGATCAAAGCATTTTGCTCCTCCAAATCCAAGATCTCCGGCGCATAGTTCGACAACCCGGTAAGTCAGCTCCAATTTGTCTAGTAATACTTCTATGTGCCCTAGCATCTCGTAGTGTGCCTGAGTTGAAAAACTTGGCTCTACAAATTGTACGAGTTCTACCTTGTCGAATTGATGGACTCGCAGAAGGCCTCTGGTGTCTTTTCCCGCTGACCCTGCTTCTCTTCTAAAGCATGGCGTGTGTCCGACGTACTTAAGCGGTAATTTTGGAATAATTTCGTGACGGTGTAAGTTTGTTATTGGCACTTCGGCAGTTGGTATAAGGTATTCGTTTTCCGAAGTTCTGTACATGTCCTCTTGAAATTTTGGAAGCTGCCCTGTTCCAGTCATACATTCTGCTTTGACTATGTGCGGTACAGATACTTCCGTATAGCCATTAAGAATATTTGTATCTAGGAAAAATTGTATTAGAGCCCTTTCTAGCCTAGCTCCCTGTCCTGTAAAAACTATGAACCCACTTCCTGATAGCTTAGTCCCTCTTTGAATGTCAAATAGTTCTAATGTTTTTCCGATATCCCAGTGTGGAGGTGTTCTTGCGCCTGGTATTCCGACTACCTTAACGATTTTGTTTTGATCGCTGGATATTCCATCTGGAACACTTTTTTGTGGAACATTTGGTATGCAGAGAAGCTTGTTGTTTAACTTTTCCGCTAGTGTAGTTAGGTTTTCTTCCTCTGCTACTAGTGCGATGTTAGCTTGGGCTTGCTCGGCTATAAGTGCGCTTGTGTCTTCATTCTGCTTTCTTTTTTGTCCGATTTCTTTGGCGGCTTTGTTACGATTGGTTCTTGCAGTTTCTACGGCCTTGAGTGCGAGCAGGTACTTTGCATCCAGTGCCAGAATGTCCAAAATTTCTTCTTTGGCGTTTGGATATCTGCGCGTAAGGTCGGAAATTGTACTGTCTGGGTTTTTGCGTATCTCCCTGATGTCTAACATGGCGTTATTTAGCTTTATTGCGTTCTAAGTCCCACTTTTTTCTTGCCGAATCAAGTGCATTAGTCCACTCTTGGTCTAGTTTGCCTAGCTGGACGAGGTTAAATACTAGGTTGGCTAAGGTGCCTCCTGCCAAAATTAGGTTATGTTGTGTAATAGATGGATTTTCAGCCATCTTTTTATGTTTGGTATTGGTGGGTTTTCTAACATTATTTTTGTGCCGCCTACTTCAGCTTTAGTTGAGCTATTCTATTCTTATAGAAAATCATGATGTCATTTTTATATGAGTACATTGTTTGTGCTCCCGTGAGTGGCGAATCGCCGACAAGTTTGGTGGTGCTTGTGTCTTTAAATATCTCTATGCTCTCATCGTTTGAAACGACACAAACTCCTTTGTCCAGTACGGCCATTTGGAATTCTTCCAGGTTGACATCTTCTTCCTTTCTGATTTCGTAAGTATCCGTGGTTTTCGAAAAGTGTAATGTAAATCTATTAAACTTTCCGGCTTGTTCGGCTATTACCACCGCAAATCTATCTTGGTACCTTGCATAAATAATGCGAAGTCCGTCCAATTCCTTTATGTGCGGGGTGGTACATACTCCTACCTCCAATGGTATGGCAGCTCGGCAGGTTCCTAATATATCTTGCAGGATTATCCCGTCAAAAACTTGGTGTTGGTGAAATATATTTGCAACCATTTGCTGTCCTACTATGGTCTTTGCGCCTAGGTTGGTGAAGTAAAACTCTATGAGTGCGTTGTTTGTAACGGCGTAGAGTCTCTCGTTTCTTACAAAAAACCCAGTGGTTTCCAGTACTCCACTTAGGGTGCCATCCATTGCGCTATAGTTTAGAGTTTTGGCGGATCTGTTATATTGTATAACTGTTGGCTCCGAGTTTTGGGTTGGACAAAAGTCATATTGGTTTCTGCTCTTTGTTTCGGCACTGTAACTTTTCTTTTCCAAGTTATCGGCGTATATTGCTTTTGCTGTATAAGAGTATGTTATGCCATTTATGACTCTTACGGAAAGGATTTTGTGTTCCAATTCTCTGATTGGAATCAGTTCGAACTTACTTGTCGAGCTGATAATTACTGTTGTTGGGGTGCCAAGTGCCACCTTTGCCTCCTCTGGCTGTGGAGGTGCTGTTCTTTCTCCGTGTTCGAATACTGCCTCAAACCACCTAAGGTGGCCTTTTGGGATCACGTTCCAGTCTTGCGTGTTTGGCGGCATTTTCGTCTTTGCATTGAAGAGGCTGATACCGTTTTTCATCATTTCTTGCCAGTTTTTGCCGTAATCGGGATGCCTACCCTTGTAGGGGTGTGCTCCAATATATAGTTCAAACATTACACATGCCCAGCTGAACCAGTCGCTACCTTGGTCGAATTTATTCCCAGTGACTTTTGGATCGCGTACCGAGGGCATCAATGCGGATGCAGGGTATGATTTTGTCTGCCAATTATCTACGTCTATCCAGTATATCTCGTCAAACGAATGCGAGGTTAAGAAATTCATAGGGTTAATATCTACGCATATAATGCCTGTGCTATGAATTTCATTGAGATCGTCCTGTGCCTGCTTTACTAGTTTGGCTACATCAGAATGGTCTATGCCGTTTTGTGTTCGAAACCCCATAGTGAATATTCTTGGGAGATACTCTACAGCTGGCAGGTGTCGCATAGTAAAGCCGACTTCTTTTCCTTTTTCGTTCGTAAGCAGTTCGTCTGGCCCAATAATATGCTTGAGTGGCTGCAGTACTTTTAGCTCAGAGAATTTCTGTTTACTGAGGGGCTTTTCTTTTTGGTGGTATATCTTGTATGCCACTCCATTTTCCGCATAGATAGTGGCTTGTCCGCCCTGCCCTATATATTGATTCTGGGTGAGTGTGATGCCTTTTGGGCCTAAAAATACTTTCATGCTATGTTGGCTATGCTTGCGCAGGATATGTCGTCGAAGTGAGTGATATTGTTTGTCTTGCAGCCTTTTTGGTGCCGTCGCATTCTGCGTTGTACGAATTCCCCGGTTGTGTTCTTAAATGTAGTAAGTTCCTTAACTATTTGGGCAGCCTCAATGGGGGCTGCCTCTTGTTCTTCGTTAATCCTCGAGTAGGTTCCTAAACCATCAGACATGACGGATACCGTGGTTACATTTGTCTCGCCTGTTAATTCCTGCCTCTCCCAGTAGAATGGTTGGATTTTCTCTGAAACTCCTTGCCTATAGAGAGTGGCTCTGTTGTCTCCGTATAACTTGGCATATTCAGAGGCTCGTCCTGTCTTACTAAGCTCATAGGCGAAGTAATAGGGCGCGTTGCTTTCGTAGCTTGCTTGATATAGCATGGCCTTTTCTCCGCGCTGTACATTTATTATCCCGTCCCCCCATATAAAGAGGTGTAATGAGTTGTCATTTTTTGTTGCAAGCGCTGCTACTATTGTTGCATCGTAAACTGAGCTTGGAAAACCTATCTGGCTATTGATGGCGGTGATTTTATCCTTTATGAGTCCTTTTATTACTGGCGTTGGATCTCCTGTGAGTACAAGGCTGTCCCCTAGTAATCGGCGTATGGTAGTGGAAAAGACTTCTGCTACAATGCGTGCTCCAAAATCAGTCTTTTTGGAATTTGAGCATCCGTCTGCCACAATTGCTAGCGCGCAATTGTCGTTACTCCAATGCGTGGCGTAATCTTCGCAGATGGTGTGCCCATTACCTTGCTCAAAATAGCTGTCGCTATTCACATTAAAAATCTAGGTTTTGCGAGGCTCCACCCGTTCCCAAGCTGTTGCTGGCGGACGAGATACTCCTGCTTATAAAGTCGGCAAGTTTAGCTAGATTACTTGGAGAGGCATCCCCAACCCAGACATACTGGTCTAGCTTTGCGTCTTTCTTAAGTTTTTCCAAGTAGGATTTAACTCTTGCTTGATCACCAATCCCGATTAGCACTACCTTGAGAGACTCCAAATGTTCGGCACGCTGAATCTGCTCATTCGAGCTGAGAATTTTAGCGATAGAGGCTTTCGAGGAGGAATTCTCTTCACCATCCGTAACGATGAATACAACGCCGTTAACATCATATTCCATCTTGTCCAACTGCTCCCCATATGCTCCTACAGCCTCTATGCCGCATAGTATAGAATCGTAGAGTGCTGTTCCTCCGCCACTTGGCTTGAGTTTGTAATCTGCAGCTTTGACATCGGTCAGGTTAACAAATCCGTGAACTTCCTTTAGCTTCTCGTCAAATGTTTCAACCCGCACCAGCATATTTTCGGAGCGTGGGCTCTTATTGAGTGAGTCTACTATGGCTGCGAGTGCTGCTTCAAGTTCTTTCCTAAATCCGGAGGTGGAGGGAGACAAGTCGATTTCGATGTCGGCTAGTGTATACCCGTTGGCTGTTAGGTCTTCTATTCTTTTACCAGAAAATCCGAAGGCAGAAATGGTGTTTCCGACTACGCTGGTGGCTTGGTTCATTAGTTTTGGCATAATTTTGTGTTGTTAAAAGTCTGTTGTCTTGGCGATTTGCATTCCCTTTGCTTTCATGCTTGTTATGAATGCCTGCGCCTGTGATTCGAATCCTGGTACCGAACTGCTGGCGTCCTCGAGCAGTACCAGTTTCTTAATGTGCGCTTCGCCAAATTCTGTAGCAATGTCTATAACGCTGTTTGCAACGCAGTGACTTAGTGCCTGTCCTGCTACCAACAGTTTGTCTGCTGTCTGAAGCCTCTCGATGAATCCTGCATTCAAGCTTGTTGTATAGTCTTGCGGGTCTACTACGTCGGCCTTAACAACCGAGTAGTGTTCTGTGAATGGGTTGCTACCCTTGGTTACGAAGTCTACCATTGCGAACTTGTCCTGCCATTTTCTTAATGCTTCCCCAACAGACTGGGTAATGGAATGTCCTGGTGTGCTGATAAGGCAGTGCGGTGGCCAGATTGTCAGGTCGTAGCGACCGCCGGATTTTAGAGCTTTAACGTAGGCAACTTGGCGATCGTGCCAAGCTGGGTTAAAGGCTTTCCATTTGGGAGTTTTACCTACTACGTCTTCTTCTAGAATTTTTGTAAATGGTGCGGGGTGTTCTCCTTTGGCGTTTACCCAGCAGATTGCATGGGCGACGTGGACTGGTTGGTGGGAGTCGAGTGTAGCTCTGATATCGTCCAGCATATCTAGACTCTTTGTTATCATTCTTGCGATTCTGTCGGAGTCTTCTTTGGCGCCTGGGACAAACAGTGCTCCGGTTGTATCACAAAAGTCAACTTGGGCATCAATTAGAAGGAGCTGTATTTTTTCCATATTTTTGTGTTTTGGCGGGTTGTCGTTGACTTACTTTGTGAGTTTGTGTATAATTGTGCTATGAATGACGAATCAATTTATTCTCAACCGGGCGGAAGTCGTGTTGAATCTCAACAAGATAGGTTAGGTGCACGCGGAAAAGCAGAGCGGGCAAGGCAGGCCGAGGCAAAGGCTTTGCGTAGGCAGGAGAGGTTGTCGGCTGCTTGTCAACAACCAGGAGGTGGAGAGGTGGAGAGTCAACAGGAGTATTTTGGATCCGATATGGACCTTTAAATCGGTGACTGGCGCTTGTCACTTCTCCGTCCTGCTTTAAAAGGCGTTTAGCCTTGTAGTTCCTCCAGTGTGAATAGAGCTTTTCCTGGCACTCCCAGCATTTTTGTGGCATGTTCTAGCCCGCCACGGTCTACTACTGTTAGGATGCCGGATATCTTGGCTCCGATGCCGGAAATATGTGGTGCAGCTTGTACGATAGTGCCTCCAGTGGTGCATACGTCTTCTACAAGTAGCACGCGGTCCCCCGCCTGTAAGTTTCCTGTGATGCGGCCTATGTCATAGCCCCTGTTCTTGGGAGCTTTGCGTATACCGAACCATTTGTCTATGTTCCATGCCTGTGTCACAGCAAATGCTACGAGGTCTGATCCATTTAATGGTCCACCAACGCATGTATAATATTCGTGACCTATGTCTTCAAGATGAGATACCAGTGCCGTTTGTCCAGCTTTTGTTCTTAAGACTTTTGACAGATCCAACATCGTATTACTTGTATTGCCGGAGGCCATTGTAAATTTGACTTCGCTGACTGTCAGAGCTGATTGTAGAATGGTTTTAAGGTTGTGTTGAATCATAGGTTTGCGTTAGTTGGTTCCATTTAATATTGTGTGCAATTACTTCTACTTTAAAAGATGCTGCATCCTCTGAGCTTAGTATTCCATTTGCTTCAGCTGCATCTATTACTACATTTGGTTCTTGCACTGGTGATTCGGCAAAGAGTTGCGCGTTTAACGCGTTGAGTCGTATTGCAGCATCGCTTGGCGTGGCTATTTCCTTTGGTTGAGATGTTCTGTGGGCGATAGCGACAATGCAGAGTATGACTAGTACTGCTATGGTCCATGTTTGGTGTTTTGCGGTCACTTCTTTTTGTTTTACCTTGGTTGATTATATTGACTTGCCTAGACTTGTGCTGTTTGCTATAATCGGGCATGAAAATCAAGAACAGTACACATGGTGGTTTTACCATGGTTGAATTATTAGGTGTGGTTGCTATTATAGCCGTGCTCTCCACCATTGCTATTGCTGGCGTTATGGGAAGCGTGAATGCGGCACACTTTGGATCGTATAATAGGGAGATTCAGGTTTTAAATACCAGCTATCAATCTTATATTGCCGCAGGGGGCAACCTACCTCCATATACTGCTCTTGATCGTGCTTCCAGGAAAGATAACGCCAAGCTGGCTGTGAACTTGTTGTTGGATCCGCTAACTACACCTTATGGTGTGGTTGGTCCATTTGTTACCCAAGCCCCGACTGATTGGTATATTGGGAATTATATGGGCGGGGAGGTTGCTGGAGTGACTAAGTATATCGGGTTTGATGCAGTATATGGTTTTCGTGATGTTGGGCCGGATTAAGCTTATTTTATTTGGTCGCTTCTATTTCGGAGTGATCTCCACTTGAGCTTCTGTTTATCTAGTTCCTTTCTTACAGATCCTGCTGGATTCATGAGCTTTAAAAGAGTTCTATGTCATGTTTCTCTTCTTTGTCTGCTAGCCTTTTCTTATCTGCCTTTAGCCCTTCGTTTTTTTGCCACCACTGTTCGCCTAGCTTGTGTTTCATCTCTTGTGGTAGATCTATGCCGAGCAACGCGTCAAGTTGGTTGCTTTTTATAATGAGGTCACACGGGCAGTTTCCCTCTTGATCTGCCCACGTCAATGTTTTTTCAGTCCAGTATTTTAGTGGTATTTGTTCTGCGTGCCCGTAGGCTGCAGCTGAATGGTAAGGCGTCCAAAATGCGTCATCCTCGGTTAGTAATAGTTCCTCGGATATGATAGATTCGTGAAGTTGGCTTAGTTCTCCTAGTTCGGCAAGCAAGTGGATTGTGCTGTATCCCAAATTATCACCAGCTTGTAAGTTTTCCTTGGTGATAATTTTCTTTGGTATGTGCTGGAATTGTCCCGTGCATACCGCCTCTTGCATTGCGCTGCTGCCTGGCTCTGGTTGCCCTTCTATCCTCTTAGTCCACAGATTGTCTGGAATGTGGTGGGAGTTGAGATAGGCTTCCAGTCGTTGTGACTGGATGGCAATCTTGAGTGCGTCTAGCTCGCTCAATTGTTCCGCTTCCGACATACTACCTGATTATATCAGGTATTTTTTCGGATCCGAGAAGAAGGTCTCGGCTTCCACAAATTGTATACCTAATCTTGCTGCGAAGGTTTTGTCTGACTTGAGGTCGCCTACCATGATAGTCTTGCGCAAGTCCAGCTTGTGTTTTTCCATAAATGCTACGCCAATTCCTGGCATTGGTTTTCTGCAAAAACAGGTTATTGGCATTGGGCCGTGTGGGCAGTAGGTATAGTCAATTTCTTTTCCTAAAAGTTCGTTTGTGTGGTCAAACAAGCTTTTTGCGGTTTCGTTAGAGAGTACGCCTTTAGCTACGCCACTTTGGTTGGAGGCGCCACAAATAATGTACTCGCTTGGTATTGCTGCTAATACTTCCTTCCTGTGGGGTAGAATTTCGATGTCTTGCTTGGTGACGGGGTATTTGGCTCCACTTTTCGTGGTTCTTAGCGTACCATCATAGTCGAAAATAATTCCTTTGTTTGTGTAGTTGGGTAGGACTCTTGTAAACGGTATTTGTGTAATGCTATTGAATCCTTCACTTGGTGTTGCTGGCTCAAGCGTTTTCCGGTATGAGAATAGTACCGCTGCTGGAAACATGCTTGGGTCCTTTGTTGCCCGCATTTCTTGGACGTCTAATAGTTTGCCGTATTGTTTAATAGCGCGAAGACATGCATTAAATTGTGCGTCCTCGATTGTTGTGTCCAAGACTTCCAAATGTATTGGCGCTCCATATTTTTTAGCAAGGTCAATTAATGGCTTTCTGCTCTCTACCGTTGGATACGTATTATCCAAGATTATCGATTCGCCTTTTTGAAGCGCCGCTTCTACAGCTGGTAGGAGTCCGCTTAGGCTGCCTCCTTTGATGTCCCTATTGCATCTGGTGTATCCTTTTTCGATGTACTGTTGGCAGAGTGTTGTTTTCCCGCTGGCTGGATACCCCATAATAATTCGTACTTCCATATATTTTATGTTTTTCTTTAAAGCTCGGATACCGTCTCTTTATTTTTGAGTTGCTCTATGCGTGATTGCATGACTTGCGGTAGTGTACTGCAGATTTTTCTTATGTGCGCCTCCAACTCCTTTTTGTTCATCTTGCCCGTCTCTATTTTATCGCTGAGTTCGTTGAGCTCTTCCTGACTTACAGATTGGTGGAGAATCTGCTTGATAGTGCTGTCGGTGAGAAGGATGTTTGCCTTGATTTCCCCTTCGCTAGTTTGAAGATAGTCTGCAAGTATTTTCATGGCTAACACTCTGCCTCGATCTGCCCTTTCTAGTATTCTAAGCTCTATAACCTCTTTTGTGTCTGATTCGGCAATCTGTATGCCGGTTGCTGTCAAATCTGGCTTTTGCCCTGCTTGTACCAAGCATAGCAGTAATATTATCTTTAATAATGGCACTTTTACATGTTTTACATTGACTGTTGGGCGTTTGTTTAACTAGTATTAAGCATGGAGTCACAATCTGTAGACGAGTTAGCAAGGCACCTTATAAAGACGCTGGAAACTACACATAAAACACAGGCTGAACAGGAGGCCATGGAGGTTCTGGCTGGCACTCCTATGCTTTGTCCTAAAACTGCGAAGGCTCTAGCTTCGTTGGGCTCTCCGAAGGTTTTGAGGGCCCTTGTGGCGAACGATTCTGTTCCAGATGATCTTGTGGCTTTGATGGTTGGAGCTGATCCTGTCGGTGTTGTGGTTAAAGCAACTGATGGTGAGTTCCTGTTGCGTATGGTTCCACCTTGCAAAGGTGACAGGTTTGTTAAGGCAAAGCAGTCCACCTGTAAGGCTGGCGTAACTACCTGTAGGATTTTTGGTGAGAATGGTGGTGGTGGTGGTAGCTTGGGTACTCTACAGCTTACAATGCGTGAAAAGCTAAATTACGGAGTGACTTATACGCCGAATCGTATAGCCGATTTTGATTTTAAACGCGCTAAGGAGCTTGTCGCGGCAGCACTGGCGTTTTCTGGGCCGGATTTATGAGTGCCTTCGAGAAATATTTTTTGCGGAAGCTTGCTGCTTGCGATAGCGAGGCTGTGCAGTTGTTTTTCTCATCTGAAGAGGTGAAGCTGTTATTTGATCGTCCTACATACCATCCAAAAAAGGAGGTTATTTTATCTCTGTTTGGAGCGGCTAAGTTTGGGGATAGGATGACGGATGAGGTTCTTGGTCGTTTGGTAGCTAAGGGTTTGGATGTTTCTAATCCTGAAGTGTTTGGGCCGTTGATTAAGGCGAGGTCCGAAGGTAGAATTACTACCATAGGTGGTAGTAATAAACTGACGCAACTACAACAGTTGTGCATTCCTATCTATGCTGCTGGTGACATAGATTGGTCGCGAATTTCACAGCAAGAATTGGATTACACTTTGCCTAAAGCCGCAAGTAATATGGCTGTGGCTGGCGTCAATTTGCTACTTGAGCGTGGTGCAAATCCTGTAGCCTACAAGTGCCGTGCTTTAAGAGAATATAGTATTGGGCTTGTTTCTAAGAAGTCTAAGGATTATACGTTTGGAGGGGTTATATTCGCTGAGAAAGCAGAATGTAAGGCAGTTGGCCATGCTTTATTTGATGCTTGTAAAGACACTGTCCAGATAAAGAATTTAGATAGTTCAGCGCTTATAAATTTGTCCAACTTGGCGTATATTGATGCCCCTTTATTAACTGAAATATATGGCCGTGCTGATATTCGCAAGCATGGTCAGTCACTTCTGCCTGTCCTTTTACATGGAAATTTTCCTGCTTTTAATGTGCTGCGTTCCACCTTATCTTCCGAACAGAAGAGAGATTTTTATGCTGCGAAAGATTCCGAGCTCCTTGCGTTGGTTGCGTCGCTAAGTAACGAGGCTGGTGTTGAGCCGTCGGATTCGTGGAAATTGGTTAAAGCTGATATTCTCTCGGATCTCTTATCGCATGGTGCTGATCCCAAAAAGGCTATTATGGCTGGCGAACACCTCTTGGGTCCTAAAGGAAAAGAAGTACTGGGCAGGATAATTGCCAATAATGAGCTTGACCGGCAGTTGACTTCCTCCACAATTGAGGAGATGGATCTATTTTAGTCGATATCTGGTCCTGCTTGGTCCTTAAACTTCTCTTCGGCGGTATCGATCATCTGCTGAATTCTTGGCCTGTACTGACTTGACTCTACCTCAAGAGATTTGTATGCTTTTGCCATTTGCCTAATAAGCGGTTTGGTGATTCGTACAAATGCCGGGATGATTATTTGTCCTGTTTCTGAGTCGGAGACATCCACGGGCAATCTGTCTCTAAGAAGCATCTTCTCAAATTCTTTGATTAATTCTTCTACTATTGGATTTTTGACCATATAAAAGTGTAACGGCTATGTGATATGGAAGTCAATATAGCTTGCTTCTCCGTCATGCTTTTGACGGCGTTTAGCCGTTTGATTATATCTCTATTAACTCGCAGGCGTGCATGCATGTTGGCTTGATCTTAAATTCTTGGCAGAATGTGTCTGCTGGGACATTGTGTTTTCCTATTGAGCACCAACCTTGGTTGTAGGTGTTTTTTGATTGCATATCTCTTTTGACTTCTTCGGAGTATGGAGAAAAGTGAGCGCAGTTAGAACAAATGCTAAGGTTCATCGAACATGTCTGGCTCAAAGTCAACGATAATTTGGCCTATATCTCCATTGCTGGTGCGCCTTATAAAGCATTGGTAAACTCCATCTCCATCTCCGCTGGATGTTACATACCCGAATGGTACAGCCCCATGATATGGCTTCATTAGTGTTCGGTCAGAATTTAAACTGTACCACGGTTTTTCTGGGCATAACATTGCTCCTGCTAGCAGGTTTTCTCCTGCTGCCAGTTTGTTATTTTGATAATTTGCCTCGTCGTATATGCCTGCTTGTCCTGAGTCTACACCTATGCTTCCTATTAGTGTTTTCTTTCTTAGGGTGGTTGCCCGTACTCCAACCTTCGAGGCTTTAAGTTCGCGACACCTTTCGTATTCATCGATTTTCACTTCTGCCGACCAGAGTCCAATAACGTTTTTTTCAGCTATGGCAAGCCCTAGGCTTTTATCCGTGTAGCACGGATCAATGATTATAAGTGGCCCAGTGATCTCAAATCTCATAATGAAGCTTGTATTTTGCTCAGGGCTGCAATCTGCCTGTTTAGCTTGGACAGTTCATCTGCTATTACGCCTTTTGCGTTTCTACAGTATGAGGCATCACATTCCATTGTTGCCTTTCCTGCGATTGGTGTGCCGTCTGGCTTAAAGCTTTTGGTGTAATGGAACATTGGCGGAGACCCCTTTCTTGGGGTAATGTTTACTAGCTTCCAATACCCTTTATGATATGTGGTAATGAGGTCGCCTATTTTTAGGGTCTCGTCCCATATAAGCTTTACACCGTTTGAGCATATTTCTTCTGTCATAGTTTTATGTTTAGGTAGAGTAATACTATGACTGTTGCTGCCGCGTATACCAAAATGGTGTATGTGAGGTTTCGAGTTTTGATATAAATAGCCGTCATCCAACCGATTGGCCCGCTAATTATTAACAGTGGAAGGCTATAATTCTTAATTCCGGCTAGAACTAAGAAGCTAAAATAGGCCCCGCTGGCACACCAGATGGCTAGACTTAATCCTCCAAATACCTGTAAGATAAGTGACATTCATTTATGTTTTTGGCAGCGGCTTTAATCTGTATTTTGTAGGAGCTTAGAGAGGTGTTTTTTGATTTCTAGTTGTTCTGTTAGGGTGTTTTCTAGCTCCAGCGATAGAAGCGGCGGTAAATATGCTGTATATAGCTGCATATACTGAATATCCGCCATTGTATCCAAGCGGTGGTAGGAATGTGCCCCTCGAACTGCTGATATGTGGCAGCAACCTATTGGATATCGCTCTGAAAAGCTGATTTGGTTGTTGTAACAAATGGGCCAATTCCTGCGATTTTCTTCGAGGTGGCTGAAATCATAGCAAATTCCGCCAAAATTCTCCATGTCACTGTCGAGGAAAATGTTACTTACAGGACTTTCTACAAAGATTTGTTTTCGGAATTTGCTGCTTCTGTTTTCTAGTGCGTGGTTCTCGTTACTTCCGTGCGTGTTGAATACTTGTGTTTTAAACCTATTGATAAGATATTCGAATTCGGCATCTTCCATATCGGCTCTGGCATGGATATGTGGTATTATAACGTCGTGCTTCTCCAGATATTTATATAGTGCGCTACGCTCTGGCAATTCCAGAGTGGTTGGAAACAAAGCTATTTCTGGTATATGCAGGCGTGCAAGACTATCAACGTTTTCCTCTAGTTTGGATAGGTCTGTGGTAGTTATACCTGGTAGAATTCTATAGTGCATTGTGAAATTGTACTGAAATTTTTTGGTGGAGATTACTGATTTGTTTTGTTTCTTTTAGCTCTAGGTATCTCCTTGCAGATTCCATGAGTTCGAATTCAGTGTCTCCTGAGGCGATACAGGTTTCGAGAAGGTAATCCCAGTTCAGGTGTTTTCCCTGTTGGTCTACCCATTGTCCTTTATCCTCCCGCGTGTTGCGCTTGTAGCCAATAATTAAGAATAGTGTTTTTCCAAGCGGTGAAGAGATGCGGGCAGAATCGCACTTAAACATTTCTTTGAAAGTCTCAAGAGCTTCTTGGTGTATATTTTTTGTTGGTAGCACGGTGATTACTTTTATGTTTGAGGTCTGCCATGTTTGAAGTTTCTGTAACACTCTTAAGGACAGTGCAACAGTAGCATCCCGCAAACGCAACGACAGTCGTGTAATTGGCTTCCTTAGATATCCATTCTTAGTTTATCTAGTTCTAAACTGGCATTCTCAGCTATCTCGTTGTGGTCGGAGAACTTTAGGCTATTGGCGGCATCTAGGATGTTTCTTATGCCGATTTCCTTTGCATCGTCAGCTGCTATAGCCGAGTCTATTGTTTTTTTGTCCACTTGTATTAAGAAAGGGTTTACAACAGTGTGCGATTTAATTGATCAAAGTTGAGCATTTGCCAAATTCACTAGTACTTTCTTGTTCGAGTTGCTTCGCATGCCATAAATCTTGTTGGTGAATACGGTCATAATTTCAACCAAGTCCATACAAAGCTGTTCGGTTGGCGCATTTGCTAGACTAGGTTCCAGGATCGTGACTTGAACATTGCACAACTTGCAAATCATAAATATGATTTCTGATCCAAATCTAAGCAACCTATCTTTCTGCATGATTACCAAGTGTTTGATCTTATTGGTTAGTAGCATATTCATAAGTTGTTTGAACCCACGCTTCTTGTAATTCATTCCACTACCAACATGGGAAATCGTGCTGTCTATCTTTATATTTTGCAGTCTAGCCTTCTCGGTTAGTGCTTGTTCTTGGATCTTCAAATCCGATTTCTGGTCAGCGGATGAAACTCTCACATATCCGATTGTTTGTCCGTCTGGTTTCTTTGGCTCTTCAAATCGCCTATGATTTCCTATTGTTCTGTGATTTTCTACTAGGTTACCATTCCTACAACAGCGCCTAATCGACTGAGGGCAAACGCCATAGTGACTTGCAGCATACTAACAGTAAAATAATTCATAGGCACGATTATAAGGGCTTTTATGTGATTATGCATTTTATTTCTGCACTCTTATGGTATGATTATTACAATGTTGAAGCCGGATAAATCCAAGTACGAACCAAAGTCATTGAGGACTGACGATGGAGAATTCTACTTCTATTTGTCTAAGGTGCACCAACACTTTACTGTATTTACCGCCCCGCTAGTTGAAAGATGCGATGGGTTTAACGAATTTGCAGAAACGGAATCGACCAATTGTTGTAACTTATTACGACATCTTGTGAGCCGACAATGTAAGAGTAATACTTATAACAAACCAGAATTGTGTAAGAAATTTCACGTATCCAGTAGGGTTCATAATTTCATAGAAAACTGGGCTGAGGCCATGGTTGGGTCTGCAAAGGAATGCCTTGCCAGTACTAAAAAGCAACGGGCGAACAGGCTGGGGAAGGCAAGGGAGAACTATATTAGTGCCATGGAAGATGGTGAAACATCTGCCGAACTGGGCAAAAGGAAGTTCAAGATAGAGAAGCAGGAAAGGAAGTTGAAATATACTAGGGAGAAACCAAACGTATTTGTATTTGGGAAGGAAATATATGAGAACCAACCAGATGCTACCAATAAAGAGTTACATAGCAAATGGAAGGAATCGTTTCAACTAGCCAGACATCCATTATTTGGTGCACCAGGTTCAGCAGACGAATCTGGTGGGAATAGCACGTACCATATTTATTTTGAGGGCATACAACCAGCATGGAAGATAGTACTTGGCTGTGTGGAATGGTACGATAAGTACAAATTCAAGGTTTGGCATGCGGGTAAAGTCTTCGGTCATTTCTATCAAACTGAACAGGAAGGAATACAATTATCAACGATACTAGATGCGAATAACGCCAAGTTTAAGACCAAGACAAGAAGGAAGAAAGGGAACAAGCACCGGAGCAAAATTCTAGATGGTCGTGCACCATTACGGGTATTCTTTATGAGGAAAGGTAACAACTGGAACATATATGTTGGATTTCCAAGCGTGCATGCTCCAAGAGTAAAGGAATCGATAAACAGGAAGGTAGAAGGCGTAGTAGGAATTGATTACAACAACGGTCATATTGAGGCAACGGCTATAACAATTGTAAGCAACAAACTTGTTAAGAAGGGCTACAAGAAGATTGAATACAATGTGGCTGCAACGAATGCGGAACGCGATTTCAAGTTGTACAAAGACATCAGGGAGATAGTAAGCTGGGCAAACAAGTTGGGTTATACGATTGTGATGGAACACCTAGATTTTGAGCCGGCCAAGGCAACACTAAATAAGGGTGGGTTGAGGAAGGTATTGCACTCAATGCCGTACAAGCGCGTACGCAACAAGTTTGAACGGGAATGTTATATGAAAGGCGTGCATATTAGGTTTATAAATCCAAAACATACATCAACACTTGGCAATCTGATAGCGACGATGTATCCAGAAATGAGCAGGGATACGGCAGCAAGTGTTGTGATTGGTTTGAGGGGATTTAAAGCAGGTAATAGATATTTAACAAATTTGTGCATTAAAGCCAAGAATCTAAAGCGATTAAGGCTTAATCACAAAGGAAGATTTGGTCAACATGTGGTAATGGCGGGGTGTTCGGGCGATAACGGAGGCAGGAATGATACTTCAAGTTCGCAAGCCATATGCCGTAAGGATTATAGTCAATATAGTGCTTATGGCATACAACTGGATGTTGGTGACTCGATAAAGAACATCAGTAAGGCGGTTTCTAAGGCTTATACCAAGTATGAGTTGAAGAAACGGACGAACTGCAAGCGAGAGCTTGTGTGCCGTGCCGATAAAGATGGATGTGTAATAATTACACTCAGCGGGCTGCCGAAGTCCGAGTGCCTAGAGCCTGCCCGTAAAGCAGGTCGAGTCAGCACAAAAAGACTGCAATGCTCAACTTTGAGCATTTAAGTTAAAACGGTGTGAGACAGTATATGCTTCTGGCGTTTCCCTAGGATCTCTTGGTGTGCCATCTCGGCGTGGACTCTGCATCGTTGGAAGTTCAATTAGATCTTGTTCGGAAACTATGATTCCTGTTTCCTCCATTAATTCTCGTGCGGCGGCAGCTGCCCATGTTTCGTCAGCTATAAACGGTTCTCCTTTTTTTGACTTGGAGTTCACAAATCCACCTGGCAAAGCCCATTCCCCAAATCCGGCTTTTCCTCCTCTCCTTATAAGTAGGACATTATCTTCGTTAACTAAGACTATATCTACGCAATGATTGGCGCCTGGGTGAAAAAGTTCTTTTGGCATAATATGAGTTTATTGGTAAATTGAGCTTTCTGTCAATGGGCTTAAAATATATCGACTTCGTATGTTGTACTAGGCTCTAGCTCCTTTTTTGATGCAGCTACACTTGGTTTTTGCGTGGATGCGAATATTTTGGCTTGGAGCATCTGTGCTGAAAATTTATCTATTAGGCGTTTTCTAACTTCGTCTCGTGTCCAAGGAAGCTCTGTCTGTTGTACTGAATTGCCGAAGGTTCCGCTGTAGTAGGTGTGCCCGTCCTTAGTTTTGTGTGCTACTGGGTTATATTTTTCTGTGATTTTCTTTTCTGCAGTAACGTCTACTTCATCCCAATCTTCTGACTTCGCTCTTAGTTCCTCTAATTCTTTTGCTTCCTGTTTTGAGAACGCTGTTTCCCAGTCTTTGCCCCAGACGTCGTTCCTGTCATTCCTATACGAAGTTGAGATACCCTGTAGTGTTGCTGACTTGTGGTTTACTTCAAAATGATACTCGACAAGCTTGGTATCAGATACTTGATGCTCTAAGGTAATTTCCATAACTATTTGGTATTATTCCAGCAACAGCAGGAAAACTCAAGTATTATCTGCATGCTTTTATTCCAGTTGGGTCAATGCCTCGAGGCTTGCCCCGACTTTTGGTAAGTTTTTCTAGCATAAATTTGTGTTTTAAGTTAGCGCCATTGAAACTTGATGCCACGCTGCTTGCGGCGGGGTAGTTCATGTTTGGAGTTATGGTAGTTGTACTAATTGCACTTTTCGTTTAAACTATGGTATGGCAAAAAACAAAATACGGCATATGGATTCTGTTGGTACTGTGCTAAAACGTATAGAGCCTCTACACCAAGCTGCCAGAAGTGGTGACTTTATCAGTGTGCCAACGGAGCTGATGAATGAAGCTGACATGCTGATTCCCGATTCGTGCGGGCGTAATTTCTTCCATGTGGCTGCGAAATTTGGTTACTTGGACAAGATTCCGCTGCAATTTTTGTCTGCTGCAAACTTGTTGGTTCCTGTTCCCTTCCCTGTAAAGGAGTTTGGATATGGCTATACTGCATTTCACCTTGCTGCCATGCATGGGTATTTAGACCAGGTGCCCAGCCATTATTTAAATCATTCCAATATGTCTACTACAGCCCCTGATGGCTCCACCGTGTTGCATGTGGCAGCAAAATGGGGCAATCTAACGCAGCTTCCCACCGAGCTTTTGTCTGAGCAAAATTTGCTCAAGCAGGATAGAAAAGGTGTGTCAGTTTTACATCTTATCGCCAATAGTAGTTCCTTTGGTTTGGTGCCAACCTCTATTGTGACGGTTACAAACTTGCGTCTGGCCAATAAAGAGAAAAATACAGTATTTCACATGTTAGCTAGAAGTGGAGAGTTACAATTACTGCCAAAGGATATTTTGACAGCTGAAAACATGTTGATCCCAAACGAATATAATAACACGCCCTTATATTGTGCTGCCGTGTGCAAGCATTTGGATCAGTTACCCAATGAATTGCTGACTGGGGAAAATCTGATGCGCCCGTGCAAACGTGGTAGGACAGCTCTCCAAGCTGCGTCGTTATCTGGGGATTTAAAGCAGGTTCCTCCTGGCTTGCTTACAGAGGGTAATGTGCGGTATGCGGATAACGATGGTGATACGATTTTGCACTGCGCGGCAATGAGTGGTCAGTTGTCTAAACTGCCAGAGTGTCTTTTGACGTTGAAAAATGTAATGCGTAAAGATGCTAGCGGACATACGGTTCTATATCTAGCAGCCGAAAATGGTAACTTAGACCAGCTGCCCCAGGCGTTGTTGGCTGAGCGTAACCTGATGGTTTGTGATAAGGATGGTGCAAATTGTTTGACTGCTGCTGTCAAGTCTGAGTCTTTAGATCACCTTTTGGGTGTGGAACTATCCGAGGAGGCGCGTGAGATTGTTGGAGAAGCCTGGTTTGCTAAGAACAAAAAGCTTTTATCCGATAAACATAGGCTTGAGTCTGAATTGGTTGACAATGATATCGAGCTATTTTAGGTTTCCACGCTTTTGGTTCTTAGTCCGACAACTTCCGTGTCGGCTGACTTTCCGATAAGTAGCAAATCGTAAATGCAATCGCCTATTTCGGTTTTGAACAGCGATAGGTCTGGAGCCTGCTCTTTTAGTCTGGTGACTGTTGCCTTGATGTTAGGATCGGATTGTGCGTCGCTGAAAACATCGGGCGCTAAAACCTTGGTGTTCTTCTTGGCGTGTCCCAGGTCTTTTGCTACATCGGCGATGGTAGTGTCAGCTTTAACACTCCACTTTATTTCCTCGATGGGGAAATCAGATTCGCTTTGGTACATCATGACTTTGATTTGATTTGGTTTAATGCTGGTCCTATGGCGGGGAAGAATTTCAACCCGGTTTGTTTTTCTACTTCTGAGATTGGTACTCTGTACGTATTCCAATTTAAATCTATTGTTTGAGTATTTGGCATTATAACGCTTATTATCTCCCAATTTTGGTTAGGCGTATCAGAACCGTCAGTAATTAGGATTACTTTCCAACAGGCTGCGGGGACATTAACCTTCCCTTTTATATTTGATGCGCTGCCTTTATCGCCATCTCCGCCTGATCCTATTCCCCCGCAGAGGATGTATAATGTGTTTCCTCTTTTAGCTAGTTTCCTAGAGTAATCCTCCAGTCTTACCCAGGTTTTGCGGTTTAGATTCGGCGCCTGCGGAAGCATATTTGTCATGGCGAAGGTGGCTCTGGAGGCTTGGTCTGTAGAGCTCCTGTCTTCGTGGTTGCATTGGTGTCCTCTATCAAATCCGCTTCCAGTATAATCATCGGGGGTGATGACTTTGAATCCCGCTGGTAGTTTTTCTGCGTAGAATGGCATTCTTGGGGCATCTCCAATATCTCCGGCTACCAGTTTCCATGCTACCCAGTTTGGGCCTCCCTGGGCGTTATTGTATGACAGCGTGAAGTATGGGTTTTTGAAAATCGCGTCATTTGCTGTTCCGCCTGGCGATGGTATTCCAAATGGCGAATTATCGTCTGGTCCTGTTGGATTCGTTACCATTGCTGGCTGGGCTGACTCCTGTCTATAGTGTAAGCCGGTGTACAATAGCCCGCATGCAATAACAATGAGAGGCAGAATCTTGATGAATCGCATTAGTTTATGTTTTCAGAGTTGGATATGGGACTTTTGTTCCATTGGTTAGAATGTGGTATTATCTTACATCTGTGAGCATAACAAAGTACAATTTAAGGGTTAATCTATGATAAGAACCATCCGGCGAACAGCATATTTGAAAGCCCCATCTGCCATGTTGGGGGAGGTGCTTTGTGCTGTTGGCTGTCACGCTAGAAGCGTCAAGCATCGAGCTATATTTACAATTCGCAATGTCATAACTTCATTTGATGATAAGCATGTGCTCAAACCTGACTTGCACGAACACCAAATGGGTACTCTAAAGGCAACTGAGAAGCACCGCAAGCTTATTAATAAGGCCAGAAGAGCCAAGGCAAAGAAGAAGCTTATTGAGCCGATAACCAAGAACAAATGGAAAATATTGGATATTACATTATTGGACAATATTGTACGAGGCGAAACGGACATAGCAAGTGAGCACCCATACAAATCAATGCCCGCCACGGCAGCACAGGCAATAATTGGGCAGGTAGTAGAAGACTTTAAAAACTTTCACAAGTCGATGGGCGTATATACCAAGGCTCCAAATAACTTTACTGGCAGGCCAATGATGCCTACCTACACAAAGGATGAAGAATGTTCATTTGAAATAGCATTAGGCAATACAAGTAACGGACATCTTCCAGCACTTGGAAAGAAAAGGATTGGGATAGACAAGCAATGTAGCAAAGTCCTAACAGCAAAACAAAAAGCTACATGGGACGAGTTTGATCTTGGTAAGGAAATCATAGCGGTTCAAAAGCTACTACCGAAAGGAGCAGTTCCGGCATTATTCCGTGTCACTTTCAACAATGGCAGACCAAAAATGGAAGTCGTATTTAATATTGGTGTTGAAATAGAGGACTCGTCAACATTTGCGCAGGTTTACACCATAGCAAACAAAGTGGCAGGCGCGAAGAAGAACAGGCTAGGAAGAGTAACCCAAAAGAAGCCAACAGATGAGATGCTAATGAAGGCAATGCAATCCTTGCCGCCCAGTAAAAAGATAGCGGGTACGGATTTCGGGTTAAATAATGCGTGTGCAATTGGGTTTGCAAACGGGACGCGTGGGATGGTTGTATCATCAGACAGGATCAGGCGTAAAATCAACAAATCACAACAGGAGATAGACCAGTTTCTATCTGATAATACATGCGACGAGCTAAGGAAACTACAATCGCTTAAGCTACTTGGCGCCGAGAACGGAAAGAACAATGATTACACGATTAAGTTTACCAAGAAGGATAAGATTAGGATGGCAACGTTGTTGAAGGCAATTTACGCTATACCGAAGTACAGGCAGCTGACTGGTAAACTAGCTAGGTGGAAGAACGACATATTCAAGAAGCTGGCAGGGGACATAATGCGCGAACTACAAAAGCGAGGCGTAGAGTGTCTTATCGTAGGTCGTAACAAAGGATGGAAAAGCGGATGCAATATGGGAAAATCAAACAACCGTGAGTTTCATAACATCCCACACGCATTGATTTATTCAATGCTGAAGGCACATGGTGAAAAGGTAGGAATACTGGTGTTATCAACCGAGGAAAGCTACACAAGCAAGATATCGTTTCTGAACAATGTACCATTAAGGAAATTTGAAGAAAAAGAAGCAAGCAACAATGAAATAATAGAAAACAAAGCAGAAGAGGATACACAAGAAGGTGTAGGTACCAATCTTCCCCGAAGTGGGAGAATTAAGAAAGAGAATGGTGGCTATCGCAGCAATGCAAACCGGAATGTGTATATAAACGAGAATATCGAAAATAAGCCAAAGAACTGGAAGAAGGTGGTGCATGCCGATCTGCAAGGGTCATTCAACATGATGCGCAAGGTGTTTGATTGGTTCCATTTTAACGATACTCTCACAATGAATTATGATTTATATTGGATGAGCCCAAAGCTAGGGCTAACCAAGAGCATTTCCATTTAAATTTTGAGGGCGATATTTAGGCGCTGCCCGGGAGGATTTTAAGATTTTATGAACCGCCAAGCCTACGGTATATGATGGTATTAATGTTACCAATATGCCCAATGATTTAACTGGAATGGCAACTAGCCCAATGGAGATTACTGTCATGGTTATAAAGTATGCCAACGGCCTGTTTTCTGGTGCTGTTCTTGTCGTCATGTGGTTCAAATCCATTTCTCGTCTATAGTCTTGATGCCCTTAAGTTCTGGCAGCTGTTTCCCTTCGATGGGTCCGGCGCTAGGGAATAGTAACAGTCCAAGCATGCGATCTACTTCGTTGATGGTTGGTTGTAGCTTTCTGGTTTCCGTATCGAGGTAGTCCATTGTCTTGGTAAGTCCGCCGCCACAGAGGAACCCGTCCATTAACTCTTTGGGTGCGCTGATGGCTTTACGATAAGCAAGTAATGTTCGCGTTGTCGCTCGCAAGTCCGACTGGTAATTAGCTTTGATAGGGCTGTTAGTTTGGTCTGGTGGGAATTCTTTCTTTAACAGTTGTTCTCTAACCTCCTGCTTTGCTTGGTCGTCCCAGTTTATTCCAGTCACGATCTGGGATAGAGGTGCTGGTTCGTCCCAAATTTGCGCTGCCTTTTTGAGTACCGCAATCCTTAGATCTCTAGGTGGGTTGTCGTGTTTGGTATCTAACATGGCTGGAGTTCCCACCAGTGATAACGTTTCAAAGAGCAAGTTGATGAAGTCAGTGGGATTAAATGTGGTAAATTTCATCTCGTGTTTTTGTTAGGGCGGCTTGGTAGGATTAGAGCGTCTAGACTTCGATGATGTATTCCAACCTTTGTCTATTTTGTTGGTAGATGACATATTCGTTATCTTCAAACTCGGAGTGACGTTGAACCCTTGAGGGTATCCCATGGCAGCTGTCAAATCCCGGTGGGGGACTGTCTAACCCGTATGTGATTTTCGTGAAGGGCTTCATCTTGCCTAATGCTACGCTGGCGATCCCGATAAGGCTTGTTCCTTTTCTTCCTGCTGCTGCGTAATATGTGCATGTGCAGGCTGCGTCTCCGAAGTAGATGCCGTTACCTAGCCAGCCGCCGTCTGTACGGTTAATCCCCATACTGACTGCTATTTTGGGCAGCACCATTCCACGGGATAGTATTCCTACCCAGTTTTGTATTCGAGAACCATGAAGGAGCTGGCGTACATTTCCGACGGAGTTGTCGTAAACTTTCCATTCTGCTTCCCGTTTTACCTTGAATAGGTTTTTAACCTTTAATGCTTTCTTTTTTACTAGTCCCGCTTGGATGAATTTGTTCAGCCCTTCAAACTCTTTCGTGCCTGGATCAATATAAACTATGTCGCACTTTAATGCTGAGTATTCGCTTTCTACTTGCGAGTTGAACAGGACGTTATTTCCCTGGCTATTTACCTGCAGCATATCCTTCATTAGCTGGATAGTTTGTTGTTTGTCTTCGAATTGGGTCAATTCGGTCATTATTGCAGAGTCAATTTCCGCTCTTGTTCTGCCTATCTTGTGAGGTATTGATGTATAGAATGCGCTGCAGAGCTGTTTTACCTTTTCATACTCTGACTTAATCCGTTTCTTCTTGTAGATCGCAAAAATATCTCCAAGTATCTTTTCCCCTTTCTCAATTTGACCAAGGGTCAGAACACCAAGTGGTGTTTCTATGCCGTTTGCTGTTATTTTAGCCGCTACTGTAGAGGTTAACTTGTTTGTGGCTTCCGAGTAAATATATCTGGTTAGCTCTTGGACTTCCTTCGGTAGTATAATTTTGGGGGCTGGTGCTGCTTTAGTGGTAACGACTATCTTTTTAAGTGTTTTATCGTCTATATTTCCGGAGCTCTGGCCTCTGGCTTTTTCAGATCCGATCTTACTGGAGGCTAGTGATACCTCTTGGTATCCCTTCCTATTTGACGTTTTTGATTTGTATATGCTGTTATATTCGGCTTCGGCTTCGCCCTGTGTGCTGAAATACCTGCTCTCTTTTGCACCGGTATTAGGATTGCGTTCTAAATCGTCAGTTCTGCCATAATGTGTAAATATTCTGTATGGGAATTTGCACTTTCCTTTTGTACTGTGCATTTCAATGCCGTAGTACTTATTGTGGTTGGATACAATATCCGTAACCTGTAAAACGCATTTCTTTTCAATTGCGTAATTGTCTGGGTAGGTGGGTTCTCCACTTTCTGTTGCTTTCCATGCTTTGGCCATATATTTAGTTTTTAAATGTTGCTAGTGCTGCTTTGATTTTGTGTTGCAGTGGGGTTTTTATTTGTCGTGATGTCTGATATAGCTTATCGGCAGTGTCACGTAATAGTTCCGGTTGTGCAACCTCTTTCTTCCAGTTATTAGGTATATTGTCTATTCCGTAATATACTCCCGCGATTTGCCCGCAGATTGCCCCTGTGGTATCGCTGTCGTTTCCTAGGTTTACTGCTTTGAGTACGGCCTCCGCGTATGAGTTGCTGGTGTAGAAGGCCCACATTGCTGCTTCCAGTGACTTAACTACATAGCCGCTGCCTATGATTTCTGGTGGTTGTTTGTGCTTGAAGCTTCCGTTGACAATCTCCTGAATGTTGCTGGTAAACTTTCCGCGAACCGGTCTGCAAATTTCCTCCTTTGTGCGGTTATTACAGGCCATGCAGATAAGCTCTGAAAAGTAGTTACATGCCTCGAGGCATTCTTTTGTAGCATGCGTAACCTTGGAGCTGAGCTCTGCATAGTACCTTGCCAAGTATGGCCTGCTGTAGAATGCTAGTGGTATTGGCAGCAGCCTCATAAGGCTGCCATTGCCTGCTGCTTTTGGATCGGTGTTGTTGGCGTAGCTTTCGCCTGTTGCTGCAAATTGCATGATGGCTTCTCTTGTTGTTATACCTATATCAAAACATGATCCAGTGGAGCTAAATTTTCCATTTGTATACCACTCTCCATACAGTGTAATTTGGTCAAAAGGATCAAACGAGTTCTTTCTGTTCAGACTTGCGGCCAGGCATATGGCCATTGATGTATCGTCCGTCCAATAGCCAGCTGGGATGTTAAATGGGCCTCCTCCCCTAAAGTCTGTTACAATTGGAAATGTTCCAGGTGGTTTAAATTCAACTGCGGCTCCAAGGGCGTCGCCAATGGCCATTCCGAATACACCTCCTTGAAAGCGGTTTTGCAGCGTTACTACTTGTGAATCAGGCATTATTTTATGTTTCGGCCTGACTGCTGAGCATGGTAACCTTAATCAGCTGCCCAGTCAGTTTTTGACGCTTGAATTCTTGTCTGGTTACAATAAGTCCAATTTAACGGTGGCTCAGGTCGCCGCCGCGAATGGTCATTTGGCGCAAATCCCCATAGACGTGGCTAGGCAACTTATGAATGTGTACCTTGCTGAGCGCTTGCTTAGGTTGTGTCCAGGAGGTCAGTTGGAGTGTAGTAAAGAACCAAGGCCGGCTTATAAGAATAATCTGTTGCATTGCGCGGCTAACGGGCAGACCTTAAATAAAGTTCCAAGAGAACTTTTTACAAAAGAGGCTATGGAGGCTAAAAATGCATCGGGGCATACCGTTTTACATATTGCCGCTAGTAGAGGCTGTTTTGATCAGGTACCTATTGAATGCTTAACAAGTGGGCTTTGCTGTGTTCGTGTAACAATGAATCTGAGGCGGCTCTGGATGAGCTTCTTGGTATTGGCGGAAAAGGAACGGTTTTAGAGTGGATTATGCCTGAGCAATTGGATGTGCTGTTGAATGTGGAGCTATCAGATGCTTGTAGTGCCTACCTTGACCCAGAGTGGTGGGGAAAATATAATGCAATCCGTCAAACTAGATCCGAGTTGCTTGCTGGGTCGGATAACTGCGATATAGATATTTTTTAACTGCTAAAACATTGTCTTTTTAAGCAGTAGATTTGCTCCTATTCCCTCTGCTGTTTCAGCTATAGCGAAGTATTCTACGTGTCCATTTCTTGTTACTGAAATTCTTTTTGATGGAGGCAATTCTTGCCATGCTCGGAATGCAGCTTCTTGTTCCGTGTTGCTCTTTTTTTCCACACGTGCTAGTTGCTTATTGTGTACTGCACTTATTATGAAACTTACTAACAATACTAATGAACAAATTATCGAGACGGTTGCCAGATCAGAATGTGCCGTCTGATTTTCGGTAAATATCTGGCTGTATGCGTTATACCAAGCAATACCAGGCATGCCAAGTAGAAATGCAATTAGTAGTCCTTCTCCTATTATGTTCGCTGTGGAGTATTTTGTTTGTGCCGTGGTGAGCGTTTGCATTCTAAGCATTTGCTGATATAGAAATTTCGTCCTCGTCGAAGTTTATAGTCAGCGTGGAAGGCGTTGGTACTTCCCCTGCTTTGAGATTGTTGTCTCGCTGGTCGATGTAGTTCAATATCTTAGGCCGGATCATCGACTGAACAAGTTTCCGTGGCCATCTTCCTCCCGCAGATTGATTTGTGTGCTTTTTGAGGATGGCTAGGGCAGTCTGGTCGTCTAGGTTGATGGATACTGCTTGCTCTCGGAAATCACCGTTGAGTTTTCTTATTTCTTTGCGCGTGATTTTGACTAGATCTTCTTCCCTTAGGTTATCGAAGATGTAGATTCCATCTATTCGGTTGAGCACTGCTTTTGTGAAAAGAGTTCCGCCAGATTCTGATTGAACCTTTAGAACTTGCTCAAAGATGTGGTCTGGGTCGTCCCTCCTTTGTATGTCATCTGCGGTTACGCCATTAATGTTTACAACGATAATCGTATCTTTAAGGTTGATGGGTCTTTGAGCGCTATCTTTGAGGATTCCTTCTTCGAAGGCTTGCATTAGGGTGAGCAGTACAAGAGGGTGAGCTTTATCTGCCTCGTCAAATAGTACTATGGCGCGCGGATCTTTTCTTATCTCGTCATGCCAGGGTATGGCTTCATCATATCCTACTAACCCAGGTGCTGCCCCTATAAGTTTTGATACAGATGATTTGTCTCCGAATTCGCTCAGACTGATTGTAATTGGGGATAGTTGGTCAGCTAAGTCTGGTTTGTTTTCCATTCCCAGATGGTATCTTACGAGGGCTTTAACCAGTTCTGTTTTCCCTAGGCCTGATCCGCCACCAAATAGGAGTACGGTTGGCTTGGATGGGTCTTTAACTCCGCGCTCCCTTGCTCTGTATGCATTGGCTAAGGCAATTCTTGCCTGTTCTTGACGGAATATCTGCCCTGCAAGATATCCATCCAGTGTTTTTAGGCGTTCCCTTGTCTCCGCTGGGGACTTAATGCTGAATCCAGTCTGCGCGTTAAATACGGCCCGCGCATGTTCTGCCTGTACGAGTGGCGCGCTTGAGTAAAGTGCTTCCTCGGCCCGCTTTACGTCCTCTTTTGCCTTATCGTAATTGTTGGTATACAGGTTGAATTTTGCCTCTTCGCCGGGTGTTCTTGGTCGCTTGGCTTTGAGTATGCTAAGCTCTTGGTCCTCATCCCTGCTCCGTTTGCCGTCGATTTCGATAAGCTCTTTAATCCGGAGTTTTTCTTGTGGGCTTGCTGGTGTAATAAGTCGAAGGATTGGAAGTTCCCTTTCAATTGTTGCGAAGAGCTTGCGCGTTGATTCAAGCGGCTGGAATTTCTCTCGCCACTCTGCCTCTTCGGTTTGGAACTGGGCTGTTAGTTCCTCTAGTTTATTTTTAAGCAGGGTTGCTCTCTCCTGAATCTCTGGTGCACTTTCTCTGCAGATGAGGTTGTATTCGTCGTGCATTACGGAAATCTTGTTCCTCATTTCTGTGATGCTAATTGGTTCGGCAAATCTTATACGTGATACGTGTGCTCCCACCATGTCTAAGAACTCTATGGCGTTCCCCGGCTTGGCTGCCGTGAATGTTCTTCCTGGGTAACGTGATAGTATTCGAATGACCTCATCTATGGCCGATTCTGTAAACTTGACGTTGTGAGCTTTTCCAAGCATGGCTGCTTTTGCCGTCAGAATGGGTTTTAATTCTTCAAAGCTGGGCTCTTGGTTGATAGGGAAGTGTTTGAATACGCGTTGTAGACTTTTCCCGCATTCTGCCACCTCTTTGATTCCAGTTTCTTCAGCTAGAACAATTGCTACCATTCCTCTTCTGCGGTATTGTTCTAGTGTGGAAACGAGTGCATTTAGTAGTAGTGTGCCATCACTTCCTGCCATTTCAACGAAGTCGTCCAAATGGTCTATAATAAGGAGCCCGTTGCTTTCTGCTACGATTTTGAGGGCTTTTGTAAATAACTGTATCCTGTCTCCGGATTTTGTCTGTAGAAAAAATCCCGTTGCGTCAAATATGTAGAATGGCTTTGTACCCAGATGGCTGGAGAGTTGCTCCATGGCTCTTGCCCTGATGAGTGCCTCCACGAGTGTTGTTTTTCCGCACTCTCTAGCCCCCGTGATGTATACTCCGCTGCTTGTGGCCGGTTCGAGGTTCAAACACAGTTTATCCAGCATTGGTTGAATGCCTACAATTCGTGGGAACTTAGTTATTAGCTTATTTTGTTCTTCAGTACTATCATTGTCTTTTACGGATGTACTTTGAACCTTTTGGGCTTGCTCTAGGTCTATTTGCAGTTCAGTAAAATTTACTTCTTGCAAGAACTTAAGTTCCCTTTCAATAAGTGGTATGGATCGGAATAGTCCCATTCTTTTTATAGGTTTTGAAGCCCCAGCATTGCTGGGGCTTCATGTAACTATTTGCTTTCTGCGACGCTTGGCCTGATTTCGTTGAGCTCGCCAAGGGCAGCCTGTAACCCGCTGGCAACATCGCTGAGGGATGTCATTCTCTCCCTTGTTTCTGCACCTTCGGCGATAGTGGATTCGATCCTCTCTACCACTGCCAGTTCTGCTGCGCTTAGGGCTGCGATGGCATGGTCCATGTCCTTGATCTTTTGGGCGTGGAGCTCTTGTTGGGTGGCGATAAGTGAGGCCAGTCCATCTTTTCCAGTTGATCTGGCTCGTTCGGTGATGGCACCGATGGCTACGGCCATCTCGCTGTTTTGTTGTGCCACGCTGATTTCCAGCACTGTCCTTAGGGCTAGAGTTGTGGCTGGTAGGGCTTCCGTTCCCAGTCGTTTTAGTAGCTCTTTTTCTGTGTGGATGAGAGATGCCAGTTGGTTGGCGCTGCCGCGTGCTTCGACTGCCCCAGCTGCGATGACTGAGAAGTTGGTTTCTACTTGGTTAAGTACCTCTTGGTAGTCCAAGGCGTTGTTAAGCTGTTGGTCGATGTCGACACGTTCGGCATTTAGCACTGCAAACTGAACTTCCCCTTTTTGGGAGGCTCCGATCTGGGCGTCTTTCTCTTCGAGCTCCTTCTTGATTTTTGCAGTCTCTTCCTTGTTTCTCTGTGAGACCTGTTCAATTGCTCCTTTTAGGATGGTTTGCCGGACTTCTGCTTCTGCGATATTCTGGTTGATCTCTCGTGCCGTGGCCTCGCTGTAGGCTGTGCGGGCAAGTAGTGTCTGTGTTGATTTGGAGGCGCCTTCTATGAGTGCCAAGCTGGCTTTTGCCGTGGCGACGATGCTGTCTGAGAAGCTTTTTTCGGTGGCATCGATGCTTCGTAGGATGAGTAGTGGTCCGCTTTCGAGTTTCTCATTTCTTTCGGACTCCATGTTTTTGACCTGCCCTTCTACAGCTTCAACTTGGGCTTTTGCTTCGTCCAGATACTGAATGGCTAGTTCGACGGCAAGGACTAGGTTCTTATCTGGTCCAAGTAGTTTGCGGAGAAACTTTTTGTCGCTGGCGGTTTTGGCTTCCTCTTTTTCCTTTAGAAATTCCTCCTGAAGTGATTTCTTGCTGACCATTTCTTCCAAGCGTAGCTTGAGTGCGCTTATGTTGCTAACAAGTGCATCATTTTGCTGGAGGGCCTCTTTGATCTCATCGATTGTTTTGCCTTCGATCCTAGCCGAGCGTAGAACTTCGAGGAGCCTTTTTGCGTCGTCTACTCCTTTTTGCACTTCGAGGACATCGCGGATGATCCTTTCGATTTCTGGTTTGAGGGCGCTATCAATTTCCTTGATGAGGCGCTGAATTCCCTGCACATTGATTTGCATGTTTTGTGACTGGGAATAGTTGAAGTAGGCTTCAAACTCGGCATAGTGTAGGCGTGCCTCCTCGTAATTCCCATCTTTGGCTACTAGGAACCTACTGATGCCCTCTATTTTTTGGGCTGTTGAAAGCTCTGAGCTTGTGATAATTTTGTAAGCTTCGTTGTCGGCTATATCGGCGTTTACTGCCACAACGTTTTCTCCTGATAGCTCTTCTTGCTCGAGCTGTTGCGTTTCTTTCTTAGCGCTTCCTTTTTTAAGCTCTGCGAGTTTCCTTTTTGCTGCTTCGATACGTGGGTTCATAGTTTTGTTGTGCTAATTTTTGTTTTTGTAAGTTAAGAATGCATCAGGTACGCTATGTAGCTGTTCAACACTGAGGACTCTAACAATTTCAGGGCGTAGGTCCCACCATTTTAGCGCCCAGACTCTGATGGATCTGGGTAACCTGTTGTAGAGGCCTGTTGTTTCTACGCTGCACTTAAGCCCGTACGGTGATTGGGAGTCTAATTTCGCTGCTGCTAGATCTGGTCTTAGCGCGTCGTCATAGAAGAAAAATAAGAGATTTGAGTCTATATCAAACCTGACAGGTTCTACACCTCCCTCTTTTGTGACGATGTGGCCCAATACGGTATATATCTCATCGCGGGCTGCTATAATCTGTCCTGCTTGATTTGGATGGGCAAATTGTTGGTTAACAAATACGGCGGCATTGGGTACGTATATGTCATGCCAGGTGTCCCATGTGCCGTAGTAATACAGTGGTGTTCCTAGTAAGACAACCAGGGCACATACAATTCCGATTTTGATGAGATTGAAGACTAGATATTTGGGGTGGAATACCTTATGTCCGTCTTCTTTCTTGCAGGAGATTAGTATGGCTGCCCAGGTTATTACCATTGCTGCTTTTTTGCACGACCATACGATTACTTTAGATACAGGAGCCGCCACATGGTCCAGCTTTGCCCAGATTTTTGTAAGCTTGGCTTTAAGTGTCTTAAGAATTGTGTTCTTTTCTCTGGTTTTTGTAACTATATCCTTGGTTAGTTTTCGGTCTAACTCTTTTTGCTCTTCGGTATTCATTGGGTTCTTGGCGGTGTGGTTTGCGTGTAATGAGACGTTACTTTTTAAGTTTTCACGCGGATCGAGGTTTATCTGGATTTCTATTTCTGCTTATTGGCACAAATAGGTGGCTTTTCCTTGGTCGGTCATTATAGTTACATTAATTGGATTTGTTTGGTTTTTGGGGAAGATTGGGTCAATTTGTTCCCCAAATTCAAGCAGCGTGTTTTGCCAGGGGTGGCTCAGGTGACCAGAGATGAGCTCCTTGCATCCGTATTTTCCATTGAATAGTACCCTTTTAATTGTGATAGGGCGTTCCCAATGTTTGTAATGGTAAATCCTTTTCTTCCTGTGTTGACCTTTAGATTGAACATTGGGGCTTGTTCGCATCCGGTTATTGAGAGTATGATTATTAAAATTATGTTACGCATTGGCTTTGGTTATCTGCCCAGGGTATTTGTTCACCCGGAGGATGACTGATTGATCTGGATTATTCATACTGACTGTTTGGCCAGATACCTGCCGGAATTCAGGCATTTTGGGCAGTATGGTGTACTTCTCCAGTCCTTAAAGATGTGGCCAAGCGTGCATTTTGCCTTTAACCTTTGCTTTGCTGTTTTTGTATTCTTAGGTGCTCGCATGATTCTATTTCTATTCTTGTTTTCAATGCGACTTTCGAATCCTAATTTTTAGGAATTATCTCGTGGTTTTTTAGGGCAATATAGTGCTTGTAGGTTTCTAGGAACTTTGTTGAGTTGCCTCCTGATTCTATATGTGCTCTGACCCAAAGCTTAGCTGTTGGTGACAGATTTGTCTCTAAGATCCAATCGTCAGCTCTTTGCAGGTATTGTTCTTTTGCTTTTCCCCACTGTGACTTTTGGAACTTGTTTTTTCTAGTCTGAATAATTATGTCGAGGGTTGTCTCCGTTGATATGTGGATTTCAACTTGCGTAATGAAGTAGGATAATATTTCTAGGTCAGCCTGATCTTGGTATGAGAGTTCGGCGGATATATCTTGAGACTCGCCGATTGTTCTCGCGATGGCCAGAAAGGCTTGTGAGGTTTGTCCTGTTCTCATTCCAAATTGGATCTTTGAACTAAACGGCTCTGCGAATATTCTGACTGCCGTATCATCCGGTGTCTCAGCTTTCAAGTTTTTAGCGAGTGCTTCTGAGACGTCTTTAAGGCCTGGATGCTGGGCACAAAGCTTCAGGATTGATATAGTTCCCAGCGTGTTAAGGCCTAGAAATGTACAGAATAGAAACGAGTCGGCAGAGTTTACTCTGTGTTTCCTGAAGATATTGATTTTTGTGGAGTATAGCGTCTCGTTTAGGAGTTTTAGCATTGTGCTTTTGGGGAGGATTTGCAGGAGCTCAAAGAAGTTCTCAATCGGCTCGATATGCGTTCCATTGGCCCATCGTGAGAGCGTTGTAGCTGAAACGCTTGTATGGTGGGAGAGAGTTTCGAAGCTGTCGCTTTGTGTAATTTCTTTGGCAGCTTGGGTGATTTGGGCGATGAATGATTTGGTCATAACTCATAATATAGCGTATTCGTGCAGAGATGCAACAGAAGTTTCACATATGAATGCTTTTCTTGTTGTTTTACTAGGTGCCGCCATATGCAGTCATATTGCTTGACAACCCAAAGTAATCGTGGTACTATGGGAAAAATAATGCATTTCAGCAATTTAAGTTAGCAACCAAAACCTACTTAAACGCAGAAAGCCATGATCATGACTGTAGAAGCACAAAACGGTTGGTATAGAGATCGCACAATTGGTGATTTCAGTTATGATGTAAATTACGAGTTTGATGCCGGTACTGGACTTACCGAGCGTACAATAGATTATATCTGCAGCACTAAGAATGATCCTGAGTGGGTACGCGAATTCCGCAAAGCCGCACTCAGGAAGTTCGAAAGCATGGTAATGCCGACTCATTGGGCTAGCCATGACCTGAATACTATAAATTTCGGTGATATTCGCTACTACCTGTCTCAAGGCACGCAACCGAAGCGGTCGTGGGATGAGGTTCCAGAAGAGGCTAAAAGGACATTTGAACGCTTGGGCATTCCGGAACGAGAAAGAAAATTCCTAGCAGGCGTTGAGGCGCAATTTGACAGCGAGTCAGCATACTCCAACATTAAAGCTGCAGTGGGGGAGCAGGGGGTTATATTTGTAGGTTCAGCTGAGGGGCTTAAAAAACATCCGGAACTATTTCGTAAGTGGTTTGGAAAGGTGATACCTACTGGAGATAATAAGTTCAGCGCGTTAAACAGCGCTGTTTTTTCGGGAGGTTCCTTTATTTATATACCGCCTGGAGTTAAAGTTAAGTACCCTCTGCAGGCATACTTCAGAATAAATGCGGAGAATTTCGGGCAGTTTGAGCGGACCCTGATCATTGCGGATGAGGGGAGCGAAGTCATGTATATGGAGGGTTGCACTGCGCCTAAGTTTGAGACGGCCACTCTACATAGCGCGGTAGTTGAGTTGGTTGCACTTAAAGGAGCTAAAATTCAGTATATCACCGTTCAGAACTGGTCTGCAAATGTGTTTAATCTGGTCACAAAACGTGGTCTGGCACATGAGGAAGCAGAGATCAAATGGATAGACTGTAACATTGGATCCCGCCTCACAATGAAATATCCAAGCGTTATCATGAAGGGTAGAAAATCCAGAGGGGAGGTACTTTCGATTGCACTAGCTGGCGACGGGCAACATCAGGACACTGGTGCGAAAATGATTCATGCGGCAGCTGAAACCACTAGTAATATAATCTCAAAAAGCATAAGTTTGGGCAACGGGCAGGCTACATTTCGAGGTCTAGTACAAACTGGGAAACATTTGGTTGGCTGCAAGAATAATACAGAATGTGACGCCTTGTTAATCAACTCCAATAGTCGCACGAACACTTATCCTACTATTACTGTTCGTGGTAAAAGGAATACCAGTCAGCACGAAGCTTCAGTTAGTAAGATTAATAGTGAGCAAATTTTCTACATGCAGCAGCGCGGCATTACAAAGGCTGCCGCAATGAGCCTTGCCGTAAACGGGTTTGTTAATAGCCTGGTTCAACAGTTCCCAATGGAGTACTCGGTGGAACTGAGGCGCCTGATAGACCTAGAGATGGAAGGATCTGTTGGGTAGGCGCAAGGTTTATCCCGTGTCCCGGGGATCCTACTCAAAATATGCAGCACTCGCTTTGTTGGTTTCTTGCTCTTATGCTTACAAGGCGTCTTTATTGAGTGAGCCCAGCGATGTGAATCCTGTGGATTTATTTTAACAGGTTGGCACTATCAAGTTGAAACTAAAAAATATCTATGTCGGCTTCTGCGGTATTACTATGTAGCTGACTTTTACCGCTTAGGATATCTTCGTTTTTTGTCCACCATTCTTCTCCTAGGTCCTCTCTACATTCCAATGGTAGTTTTAAGCCCAACAGCTGATCAGTCCCGCCATATCCAATAGCCACATCAATTGGTGTACACCCTTCCATGTCCTGTTCCAGTAACATCTGTTCTGTTAGCAGCTCCGAGGGTATCTGTTGGAGATGTCCATTCTCCGCTGCTCTGTGAAAGATGGACCGACCATGCCCGTCATGTCGGAAACTAACGTTCTCTAAAGTTAACACTTCTGCTGGCACCAAATTTAGTTGGCCTTTAGTTGCAAGTATGTGAAGTGCCGAAGTGTGCCTTCCTTGGCAGTTAAGTGTAGGGTTTTCGGCAGTGTGCAATTTAGTTGATCAAGTTGAGCATTTGCTAAATTTGTAGCTTGTATAATCACCTTCTTGGTTGATTTGCTTCTCATTCCATAAATCTTGTTGGTGAGTACGGTCATGCTTTCCACCAAGTCCATGCAAAGTTGTTCGGTAGGTGAAGTTGCTGGACTGGGTTCTAGAATTAAATATGATTTCCGAACCAAATCGTAACAGCCTATCTTTCTGCATAATTACCAAGTGTTTTATCTTGTTGGTCAACAACATATTCATAAGTTGTTTGAACCCGCGCTTCTTGTAATTCATACCGCTTCCAACATCGGAAATTGTGCTATTATGGTTATATTTTGCAGTTTAGCTTTCTCAGTTAGCGCCTGTTCTTGTATCTTTAAATCGGACCTCTGATCGGCAGATGAAACTCTCACATATCCAATTGTTTGTCCATCTGGTTTCTTTGGCTCTTCAAATCGTCTGTGTTTGCCTATTGTCCTATGGTGTTCTGCCAAGTTTCCATTTCTGCACCAACGGCGAATGGTTTGGCGTGAACTTCGTAATAATTTGCTAACATTCCAACAGTTAAATAATTCATAAATCCATCTTACATAATTTGTTATGTATGGTACTATTTATACGTGGCTAATATAGACATCAAGAAATATAGTGAGAATGGGATGGAGTTCTACAAGGCTCTTGATGGCGCACATGATGTAATAATTGCCAAGCTAACTTATACAAAATACTTTAATTCCAAATGTGATGGTTGGGCTGGATCATTTGGTAAATTAGTAAGGCGACTAGCAGTTGATTTACTCAAGGATAGGTCGCATACAAAGCCAGCATTATGCAAGCAGTACAACGTACCAGCTAGGTCATATAACTTGGCAGATTCATTTGCCAAGGCAATGGTTAATTCTGCTAACGAATTACATAAGTTACACCGTGAGACAACAGATGCAAATCTTGAGAAGGCGATTCGTTCATATGTTGGAGGCATTAACAGGGAAGAAGACCCGAAGAAATTACGCCAGCGGATGCGAAGAGTACATATTTGTGATACCAAGGTGGATGTATTTCCAGACAAACCCAGTATTTTTATTGGAGGTCAGAAATATTATTACAACCAACATCTGGATAAGGATTGGAAGGAGAAGTATGCAGCATCCAGACAAGATAGTTTTGGTGCTAGAGGCAGTAAGGATGAGACATGTGGCAATAGCACATATCAGATCCAATTTGTAAAGCAATTGGTAGAAGAAACAAAGGTTCTCGGTAAACTTGTACCGTACAACCAATATGAATTCAGAGTGACAAGCAGACAAAAGAAGCTTGGTACATTTAGATTAAATGAAAAGGAAGGTAATAAACTACGAGATTGCTTGATCAATAACACAGCATTAAAAGTATTCTTCAAGCGGCGAGATAATGGATCTTGGTATATTTACATGGGGTATGCAATTACAGAAACCCCAAAGTCAAGAGTGTTTAATGGCGTACTTGGTATAGATTTAAACAATGGGCATCTGGAAGCAAGCGCAGTAAATACTAAGTTGGAAGTAGTTCAATACTGGAAGGAAGCATACGATAGCAAATGTGACAAGAATACAAGGGAACGACAACTGTATGCTATTATTCGCAGGTTTGTAGGTTACGCCAAAGCTAACAACTACAAAATTTCATTAGAGTATTTGGAATTTGAACATAGCAAGAAGTATTTACAAAATAAACTGGGTGCTATGTTGCATGTATTGCCGTATCGTAAAATCAGAAAGAAATTCGAGAGGGAATGTTATAAGTCAGGTGTGGAATTAGTATACGTAAAGTCAGAATACACATCTGTCCTGGGTAATTTGATAGCTAGTTTGGATTGCAAATACAGCAGGGATACTGCTGCTTCGATTGTGATAGCAATGAGGGCGTTGGAAGGCGGCAATGCCTATTTGAATAAAATTTGTAGTAATCTGAAAAGGCTCAGATTAAATGCGAAAGGAATGTTTGGCCGACATATCGACATAGGCGAGGGTCTGGGAGCAGGCAAGATTGACACTGCTCGAAGCGTCTATGCGTTACAGTATGAAATCGGTCGCTCTATAAAGAAGACAATGGATATGCTAACAGGTGTTTATTATAATGATAAACAACTTGGACGCATGCGGACCCGATGGAAGGCGACTTTCAACGGATGCCAAATCAAATCCATTGAGGTGGGCTGCCGAAGTCCAGACGATAAAACATCAGAGAGTACGTCAAAACGATTAGTAAAGTTGAATACATATTTCGCAGAATCTCTCAAGGATTCTCACAATGCTCAACTTTGATCAACTAATCCTATAACGGTTTAATAGTATTTCTGGAGTGCAAAACTCCTTAGGAATGCTATCGTAAAATTTAAATTCAATGGCGTTGGATAATGGTGTGCTGCCTGCATAATCCTCTAAGAAAAGTATGTTGGCATTCAGTAAATATTTTGGTATCTGGTCCATATGTCCACTGCCGGCAGCATAGTGGAAAACAGTCGCGCCGATTCCATTCCGCGTCATAAGGTTTTCCGTTGTCAAAAATTTCCTATCAATTTTATCTAGATTGCCAGTCATGGCGGCCTCGTGGAGAGACATGCGCTTGTGCTCTCCATCAACTAAAATATCAAAATTTTCTTGAACCACTCCATTAGTCTAGCATAAATCATTCGACAAACTCAAGCTGATGCTTGATTTGGACTCTTGGCACCAGCATGTAGCGTGTGAAACTAGCGAGTTTTATTGGTAATTTCTCTGTTCAAATTTTGCTGGGTGTGGTAGTATAAAATATGCTTTGGAATTTGTTAGCCTTGTTGGTTATAACTTTACTTCTATGTTCTTGTGATACGCCTGCACTTCCCGTATCTAATTCTGTTGTAGAACAAGCAAAGCCTGCTAAAGAAGAAAGATCTGCTGCTGAAATTGCTGCTGCTCTAACAGCTGTATTTGAGAAGTATGTGAATGTATCTCTAGAGCAACGAATTGAAATAAATAAACTTGCTCTAGATGTTGTCACTGAGCGTTCGGCTATATATGCAGAAACATCTAGCTCCGCAGAGCAGAAGCAGACTCAATTAAATGATTTGGATGCAGTCACGCTAAAACGAGCTAAATTGCTGCTGACGCCAGAGCAGGATGCGTATTTGCGCACCTCGCAATATTCTAGATCGTGCCAGCCAAAACCAATTAGCCCATATTAATTGGTAACCGAGAGTAGTTGGACTTGTAAGCCTATGGGTTCTCCGGCTAGGAATGGCGCTGGGTGTGCAAATTGTTCGACTGCTTCTATGTTGTATGACTGACCGTCTATTTCAACATTTGCGCCTATAAGGTGATTAAAATTTACGCAGGTGGTTGGATTTGTCACTGCGAAGCATTGTTTTCCCGCAATTTGGTAGTTTGAGAGCGATTTGAAACTTTGCATGCTTAGTACTCCATCTCCGGACTTTCTTTCTCGCTTTGCCAGAACTGGCTCTGTTTGCTGTGGGGAATTTCAATGAGTGTACCGTTTTGAATCTCAAAGATTTTACCTTCTTCCTGGGATATAGGTTCGAATCCTTCCGCTTTCCTGGCCAAGTGCGGTATTATTTCTTCCTGCCCCAGCCGGCGGCAGTTCTCCTCGCACGTTTTCAGTGGTGTAAGGTGCATGATGAAAGTTTGTTTCCAATTTGGGGATGCAAATAGCATTCTGCGTGCTCGTGTGAGGCTCGTTGAGTCTACTATTACTTTGTCGTGTCCTGCCTCGAATAGTGCGGCAAGCATGATAGGGGCTATCCTCCAGACTTCTTTGTCGTGTTCTGGGCAGTGTTTCTTCCCTCCCAGAACCATTCGCAGGCCATCTGGATCTACAATTGGGAGCCCTTGTTTTCTCGCCCAGGTTGATTTTCCACCGCGTGGTAGTCCGACCAAGATTAGTGCTTCTTTAGTTTGTTCCATTTTGTAAGTGTACTTGTGCTTCGGTGAGTTTAATGTATGTGTGGTCCAGGATGCCAGCTGCAATAATACAACTTTCGATCCATGTAGTTTGCCAAGGATGAGCTTGTGTTATTTTATACAGGACCAGGGTGCTTGCTATTAGTATGCTGCTTACTGCAATGGTTTTTAATATAGTCATTTTTCTACCTTTTTATATTCGAGGTCATATTTACGTCATTCACAGCAGTATATTCCACCATTATGTAGCGAAAAGGAAATTAAGGTTTTAGTGCAGAAAAAAATGCCTGCCTGCGCGCATTAAAGGATTTGTCTTAGCTTGTAGCTTGGTTGCTAAAGATTTCTACTGATTGGGAAACTTTTTCCTCGAGTATGACATGGCTTCCGAAGAGTGACCTTCCTATTTACTGTTGGTAGCTGTCTTGCCTTCAAAGAAAGAAGAATTATCGCTGCGGTTTAAGAACTGCCGTGCGATGATATTCCTTGCGCACTTTATGATGGTAAGCAACACTTCCAAAAGCAACACTTCCAAAAGCAACACTTCCAAACTATAATGTCTCTTTACAAATTTTCTTCTTCGTAAAAATCGTCTATACCGCATTCCTTGCAAGAATCCCAGAGGAGGTCAAGTGGTAACACTTTGTTCATATTTTCCTCCGTTACGAAGTAGTCTTTTAGCTTCTGCCATTCCACTTCGGCTTCCGCCTCTGTCTGACCGTGTTTTAGTGATCCTTCGGTGCCTCCCTTGTTTAGGAAACTGCACCATGGCACATTAACGCCGTTGAACGTCATGTGTGTGAAGTATGGGCACATTTTCATTTTGAAGCTCGGCATGCCCGTTTCTTTATCGATGGTGGTCGACTCCCTGCCAAAATAGCAGTATGTGCCTGGGGGGATTATTGACGCGTCCAAATCTTGTGGGTTTAGCTTGTGCACCTCGTAGCCTTGAACGCGGCTAGCCTCCTTGTACTGGGAGTACACCCACCATTCGTGGCGTGACTTTTCCGATGTCAGCAGGTTTTTCTCCAAGTATTCGGTAGTTCTGTAGCAGGTAACAACAAATAGCTTTTCCGCGCGGCTAGATTTAATGGCGCGCAGTTCGTGGAGCTTTTGTAACGCAACCTTTTGGGCTTCGGCTTCACTTCTCGAGTGAAATATCAGTTCCCAGTTATCTGTAAAGAATAGAATGCTTAGCATTATTTTATGTTTCCGCAGCTTGATGGTGGTATAGTTTAGTGTGCGCCGTTTTCTATATAGTTTCTTTCATATCCTTGGCTTCATGGCTTTGGTGGGCTGTATATTCTACGGTTACCTTTTCTATTGGAGCATTCAAAGGCACAGGGCTGGCGATATACAAAAGTTGGCTGTGGTAGAGGATTTTTACAAAACTGATATTGGTTTAATTCGGCAATCGGTTGATCAAGAGGTCCGTAAATTAGAGCTCGTTGGGCTTGATCATGATCTGGCGGTACTGAGTGCTGTGAAGTATTGGGTTAGCGACAATATTCGTTATGACTCCGACCTGCGGAATTATGGCATGCCTGAGTATTTTGCTAACGCCAAAGAGGTTTATGATCGTGGAGTAGATGATTGTGATGGTATCGCCGTATTAAGTGCCGCGATTCTAAAAATGTGTGACGAGCCAAAAGCTAAAGTATCTTTAACTAGAGTTCATGCTGAAGTGGTACTTCCTGGCGTTGCTGAGCCTGTTACTAAGCTGCCCAAGGTAGAACCATTTTACAAACGTTTTGAGTTTATAATCAATGCGCTCGTAGCCGTACCATGGTTACGTTGTGCTATCGGATTGCTTATTTTTGGAACGCTTTGTGAATTTGGTGCAAGGTTTGTTTCTCGTGGGTATGGCAGGTTTGCTGCAGCTGCTTTGGGGTTTTTGTGCGTTGGACTCGTTTTAATGGAGCTATTTACTCGCAGGTATTTATTACATCCTTCTATTGAGTCGTTGTATCCAGCAGAGTGGTGTTTGTTTTTTGGTGCTATTTTGGCCGGTCTGATTGGAATTGCTGTTTGGACTATAGGTAGACTTAGATCCTAAACTGACCTATTTTTTCGCAGGTATCCAAGTTTAGACCTTTACACTCTTTTTTCCCGTCGTAGTATTTCGAGTGTTCATTATTTGGTTTTAGGTCTCCCATATCAGTCCCGTCAAGTTTTGCTCCTCTTCCCCTTTTGCCTTCCTCGTTGTAGTCGGTGTGCGTGCCCACAAACTCCTGAAATCTCTTGTGGTCGTCATCAATTGCTGCCATATCTTCTATTGGGATGCGGAATACGTCAAACGGTCTATATACCATTAACTCTTGCACGTCTGTAAGCTCAAGTTTTAAACCGAGATCGGAAAACTCTTTCTTCTCGCGCTCTAGCTCCTCGTCGGTGATAATCTCGGCCCCATCGCATACCAGTTCCTCGGTTGCTTTGAAGTATGCCTTCTCGCCATTCCATAGCATAATTCCACTTAATGGGCCGTCCCAGAATCCTATGTGGTAGAGTATTCTTGTGGCTCCTTTTGATTCTGTTCTTAGTGAGTCGATATGTTTGTATGCGTGCTCTGTTTCGTAGCATGCTACGCACTTGTATCGCTGTTCACTCATGGCGATTTTTGCTGGTTGTCCGCATGTGCATGTTGCATTTTGGTGCCGCATGCTGGCTAGTTGGGTAGCTATTGAATAGTCGGTCATATGTTTATCTCTGGGGCTGAGGTTTGCTGAAATTTTGGTTTGGAGCAGCTAAACCGAATGGATAGTGGGTCATAGCCTCGTTTCACTAGTTCCTCGCTTAGTTTTGATAGCTCTGTAAGTATTAGGTTGGAAGTTCCTTTATCTGCTGGAGCTTCCCAGTTAACCCACCAGTCTGGGCTTAGGTCATTTTTTCGATCCCAGGCATAACGGAACACTATGTTGCCGGGCTTGCATGGCCTCATGCTTGATACTTTCTTTCCTTTGTAAAGATTGGGCATGGATTTTTGTTTTGCAACAAAAGCAGCTTTACGGTATGACTGATACTGTGGCGGTATTGCTGTTGGTAGTCACTATGGTTGTGACGCTGACCCAATAGCTGGTGGTTGCTAGTAGTGCTGGCGTTGTAAACGAGCTGCTGGTTTCCCCTCCAATAGGATTGCTTGTGTCTCCGCTGGTGCCTTCATACCACTGGAATGAATCTCCTGCTGGATTCGAACTCACGCTGAGTGTAACTTGGCCTCCAGGGGTTGTACTGGTATCGGCTGGTTGGCTGGTAATTACTGGTCCTACTACTGTTACTGTTGCTGCTACGCTATCTTCCGAGCCGTTTGAGTTGAATACTTGGACCCAATAACTAGTGTCCGTAGCATGTGGTGGCGTTACTAGAAATGACGAGTTGCCACCTGATACTTGTACTGATGTGTCGCCTGACGCTCCCTCATACCACTGGTAGCTTAGAGCAACGCCTGATGCGCCTACGGTTAGGAGTGTTGATCCGCCTGCTGTTATTGCCGAGTTGACAGGCTGCGTTGTAATAAGTACTGCTGGATTTACTGTAACTGTTGCTGCATCGCTATTGATACTTCCAGATATGTTGGTTAACATCACCCAATACTGAGTAGTAGCAATCAAGGTGGGAGTAGTTAGCGTGCTTGTAGTGGCGCCAGTTACTGGTGCTGACGTATCTCCGCTTACCCCCTCATACCATTGGTATGTTACACCCGTGCTTGCTGTTCCGACGGATAATGAGCCTTGAGTATTGTATTCAATAGTGGTATCCACTGGCTGAGAGTTGATTGTTGGGGGTGCTATTACCGTAACGATACAGGTGTTGCTGTCTATGGCTCCACCAGAATTGGATATCTGTACCCAATAACCTGCGCTTGCAATTAATGTTGGGGTAAGGTATGTGCTTGCAGTTGCCCCGTCTATAGGTGTACCAGTATTTCCTGTGGACCCTGCATACCATTGGTAACTAAGGTTAGTTCCAGTACCAACTACTGTCAGAAGGGCGGAAGTTCCACTTGCGATTGATGTGCTAGCTGGCTGATCGGTTATACTTGGCGGCGCATCGAGTACGGTTACAGTGGCGGTGTTGCTTGCCACTGAACCTGAAGCATTTGAGATGCTCACCCAGTAAAAGGTACTGCTAGAGAGCGCTGGTGTGGTAAATAGTGCGTTTGTTGCTCCGCTAACTGGGGAGGTGGTGATGCCGCTAACTCCTTGGTACCACTGGAACGCTAATCCTATTCCTGAAGCGCCTACAGATAGTGTTGTGGTTCCACCGTTGCCAATTGTAACAGATCCAGGCTGTGAAGTAATAACTGGTGTTGGTACGGGGGTAGGTGTGGCAGTTGGCGTAGCGGAACTAGAAGGTGTAGCGGAACTGGACGGTGTAGCAGACGGCGATGGAGAAGGCGTGCCAAATTGATTTCCGTCAAATGCCACATCTGATAACGATGGTGTTGGGGTAGGCGTTGCATCGGTAGTATTTTCGTTCTGGGGACATCCAGTTAAAAATGCTAATGCTGATAGGGTGGCAAATGTGGTTATAAGCTTTCTCATGTGCGAAGTATAGTGGGTGCTTGTCATGTTGACAAGCTTTTTTGGGCTTTTGACTCAGATTGAAGTTATTCGGCTGAAATAAGCTTAAACCGTTCCTCCTCTGTGTTCTGAACTATGTCTATAAACCTATGATATCCGTCGATTAGGACGTAACCGTCAGTGGTGCGTTTGTAGATACCTATGGGCAGATCAGTGGCTGCGTATAATCCGGGCTTGATTTTTTTGTGGTAGCTCTGATTTCCTATTCTTAATTCATTCCTATTTGCTGTTACCTCCTGGAATGTTTTTCCGATCAATTCAGGTAGCAGGAAGCCATATTCCTCGGAGAGTACAAACCCTATTCTTTCTTGCTCTGGCAGGCCAAAACATTTCTCTACTGCCTTGATAAATTCGCTGTTTGTTAGCTTGACGCCTTCTATTTCTTGTCCGTAATATCCGCCGCACACGATTACCTCCCATGCATTGGTATCGTATATTTTGTAAATTCTAGCTAGCCGGTCCACGCAGTACCTAAAGAATTCACAGTCGGAGCCTTTTGTGATCTGCTCGATCACGTAGGCGAGGTCGATATTTTTAATGCTGGTATCCGTTATGGTTCCACAACGGCAGTAGTCGTTTTCGCAACAATCTGATCCATGCTGGCAAGGATTATACGTAGAGTAATCTACTTCTCCTACTGAATACTGTGAAAATTCCGTTGGGAACGACCAACCTTTAGTTATTTTTTTAGCCCGCATGCTTTTGTGTTTAAGCTCATTGGGCAGTAAGGCTTACGGTGTTGGCGATGGAGTCGCTGTAGGTGTTGGAGTAGGCGTTGGAGTAGGTGTTGGAGTTGGAGTCGCAGTAGCTGTCGCAGTCGGAGTTGGTGTGGCTGTGCTCGTAGGTGTAGCGGATGCTGATGGTGTAGGGGTCGGCGTACCAAACTGGTTGCCGTCAAACCCCACGTCAGAGAGTGATGGCGTAGGTGTAGGGGTAGCATTATTTGTGTTATTGTCTTCATTCTGAGGGCAACCCGTCAGGAAAACAAGGGCGGCTATCAGTGGGAGGACTGCGAGAACCTTTTTCATGCCAAAGTATATACTAGAGTAATGTGTGCTGCAAGGTTTTTCTTTGTACTACCGTTCGCGCTTAGGATGATTGGCGTATGCGACTTTCTTCTCTGCCAGTTTTATGGCTTGGTCAATGAGGATGGGGGTGTACCCTTGGACATCTACGCCAACATCTATTGCTCGGCCTGGATGTTCGTAATTACCGTGTGAGTGCCCAAAAAAGTGTAGTGATCCGTGGTGTGATGCCCACCACCGTGCCATTGCGTAGTGGCATAGTGTTATTTTTTTGCCCGAATATGTGAATTCAAAAAGCTTTGGCAGAATAGTAAATTTATCTACAATGTCAGTTGGTTTATTCTCCATGAGAAAATATTCCTCTAGACTCTTGTCATGGCTGCCATCGAGAATATAGTGCTTTCCGTTAAGCCTGCGCAGTATTCTAATTAGATCCTCTTTGTGTCCGAAACTAAAGTCCCCAATGTGAATAACGTGATCATCTTGTCCGACTATGGCATTGCTGTTGGCAATGAGTGTATTATTCATCTCTTCTATGCCAGAGAATGGTCGGGCTTGGTACTTAATGATATTGGCGTGTAGGTAATGCTCGTCGGCTGTAAGGAATAATTTTTTACTGGCATTAAATTGCCTTGGCAATTCTGATGGGGGGTTAACGAGCATTTTAGTCTGATTTTTTGCAGGCCATTTGAAGGTGCAGCAACACTTCGTACTGAGTTTTGGCTATAATTTGTGAGGCTTTCTCGATGGGGAAGAATTCCATTTCTGCCGTTTCTGGGAATGTTAACTTCAGACCGGATTTCGGTGGCCATTCGATAGTGCACAAGTTACTATTGGTTGGCAGTCTGCCGGACATGCCTTTCATTTCATCGGTGGCTTCAACGTACCATACCGCGCAAGGGCCATTTGGTGTTTTAATGACGGTGAGTGGTTTTGGGTTGGTAGGTGCATCCAATCCTGTTTCTTCTTTAAACTCCCTCATGGCGGTGTCATATGTGTTTTCTCCTGCTTCGATTTTGCCCTTTGGTATGGTCCAGCAAGGCTTTTTCTCGAAGTATGGTCCTCCAAGTCTGCAGAGTAGCACGCTGATGTTATTGCCGTCTAGCTTCCATACTGCCAATCCTGCTGCTGTTGGTGACTTTTCCATGGTCTAAGGTGCAATTCCTGTATCGTGTTCGTATTCTCTGGATCCTCATATGCTTCGCCTAGACTGTCATCAACCCACTTCAAATATGCTTCTGATGGCTCGCCTGTTGAGAACCTGAGTTCGGTTTGCCCGTTATCCCATTTTGCTTCTACGATTTCTATTTTTGTACCATTGAGGATTCTTACTACTTGATCTAGCACCCAACTTTTGTGGTGTGCACCATCGATGCCGCCGTAATGCACTATATATTCGAGGGCCCAATCCGTTGGAAGATAATCCTTAAACTCTGTGTCCTTCTGTAAAATTGCTGTTTCTCCTAGATATTTTGCCATGAATTTATGTTTTGTGCTATGTTCGTTCATTTTTCTCTTTCCATTGTCATACAATTAGATATTATTACTCAATGATCCGCTTTGTTGGCCGTCTGTCGTTGTTTGATGTCTTTGGTGTATTGGGCCTGCTGCCCATTTTGGCTGTGCTGTTGTATCCTTTATTCGGTGTGGCCCAAAGGCAGGTAGCTGTAGATACCGCCTCCCCGATTATTGTTGATCTTGGTGGACGTGGCTACCCTGATATCTTGGCGAAGGCTGACTGGTGGAGAGACACTGATCGGAGGCCAGATATGGATGCGCTTCGGCCATTTAAGATGCGTGATATAGTCCAACAGTGGGAGTGGGTTGGTCCAGATGCTGGTCTGCTTGTTTACAATCCTAGTCAGGATCCTGTATTACGGGTAACAGGAAAAGAGCTGTTTGGTAACATGTCTTTTGATGAGAGCGCTGAAGATGGGTATACTGCTATGTCAAGGTTGGATAGCAATAATTCTCAGACACTAGAGGGAGATGAGCTGAAGGATGTCTGGGTGTGGCGCGATTTGAATTCTGATGCCGTTGTGCAATTGGGGGAGTTACAGTCGGCTAAAACTTTTGGCATTTCTTTGTTGCTTTTGTCGCCGTCAACTGACGAGCCTGGTAAGTTTAGTATCCCTAATGGCTGCGTAATAAATGGCAAAGTAGCGGCTACGTGGGATTGGTGGCCTCTGGGGATAGTACTATCAACCGCTGTGCAACCTGTAGTAACCAGGCCGGCGAATTGCACTTACGTTTGGACTGCTGAAGGCTCCGTGGCCCATGGGACCTTTGACTTCCAGAAAAGGCTGGATGTTCTTACTGTTCTCTTTTGCCCAGTTGGTAGCATAGAGGCGGTTTCTGTGCCTGTGACTGTTTCTGGTTTCAAGCTTGAATGGTCATTTAATAAAGCTACATATAAAGCCTATCTTCAAGCGGACGGTACGCTAATGGGGCAAACGGATAGCTTACTCTGGAAGGCCATCCCAGTAGGGCTTAGATTAGTTCTGTGAATACACTTGCTTTTTATACGTTTGGTGCTTTAATTGTAGTATGAAACTTTATTCTATATCTCTGTTCTTCTTGGTAGGGACGGCAGTTGGGCAAACACTTGATACAAATACTGTATATAATCTTACATCCGGTAATGGCAATGCGAGAGTGGCTGCGAGCGCTGACGGTCAGGTAGTTTCCGGTGTGTCAACAACAGTTACGCAACCTGAGGTACAGTCAGCGACAACTGGCGTGGCCGCAAGTGGTACTGTAGCGACTAGCTCCTCAACGCCGTATAAGCAACCCTATGTGTCCGGACAGTCTGAGGAAGTTAAAGCACTTATGTCTAACGCCAGCAAAAGTGCCAAGGCTGTAACTGATCCTGTTGATCAGGCCATTGCACAGGCTGACAAAAATGCAGAGTTGGTTTACAGTGCTTCATCTGCTGTAGCTAAGCATGCTGCTTCTATTGCGCCTCAGCTTGATGCAAATGGGAAGTCTGCCAAGCAAAATCTAGCGGAAATAGATTCTGCCAAGCAACAATTGGCTTCAACAACTGGAGATGATGATGACAGCAAGAATAGGCGTGAAGCCCTTCAAGCCAAGATTAGTCAATTGGAGCAGCAACAGGAGGAAGGGCAGAAATCGACCCAAGCGCTTATAAAGAAGAATGGTGCTGAGGCGGAGGCCGCAGCCAAAGCCATCTTGGATGATCCAGTAAACGGTTATAAATAGTAATGACCTTGCGCTACATACTTTTCTGCTTGGTCTCAACTGTGAGCCTGTGTTCTGCACAGACAGCTATTCCTACCGCTAGGGTTTTGGGAATATCTTTGGGTACGGAGCTTTCTGTTGTGGCTCAGAAGGATATAGGAACTTGGGATGGCATTATTGGGAGTCCGAGTAATCGTCAGCAAGGTACTTTACGTACTATCGGTCCCGTAACTTCAGGGCCTTATGATGCTGTATTAACGCCACCAGAAGGATTCAAGTATCTCGGTGCTGACTTAAAATCATTGGGTATTTATTTCTTTCCTGACGATGCTGGTGTTTTAAAGGTGTTTTGTGTAACATTTGAGTTAGATCTGCCCTCGGATTCGCACCAGGACTTAATTGCCCTATTAGAGAAGCAATTTGGCCCCATGACTTTTGCCAATGGCTGGGGTGATTCCGGTCGTGCAATATTACTATTGCCTCCAGAGGTTGCACTTGTCGATATCGTAGAGCAAAGAAAAGCTGAGTTTTGGATGAAGCGCTATTCTGCGCTGCATCCGTAGCCAAACGGTCTCCTTTTTTGGGCCCAGAATGCTCTTCCTGCTTCGGTTTGCTGGTTGTGAGGGCGGGTTGTAAGTCCTGTTGTCCTTTCCGCCAGCACATAAATGGCTGTGGCTATACCTCTGCGCTGGAATTTCGGGTCAATTTCTATATTATTTGGTAGGAGCCTGTTGTGCTTTAGGATGAATTCTCCAAAACCTATATATTTGCTGTCCCAAAACGCCGTGATAACGAGCATATTGTCCGTGGTATCTTTGTCGCCGCATTCGTGCCACTCGTACTCCTGCTTGAGTTCTAATTTTTGGTCTGAACACATTAGATGTCCAAAATGTCAACTGTCTGCTGTGCTGGAGGGGTTGGTGGTATATATAGTGTGTAGGTAACGCCGTTTATATCTTTTTGAACTCCACGATATTTGGCTGGCACACATTTTTTGTGGCTGAAGAGGTATTTGACCTTTGAGTGTTGAATATTTTTTATAACTGACCCGCCGACTGTCTTGGCATCTCGACAGTCCATTAGGTCTATTTCTCCTTTGTTGGAGAGTTCTCTAATTTTCTGGGTAATCTGATATGCGCTAAAGCTTTCTGAATCTCGGACTTTTTGTTCGACGACGGACTTAACTGCCTGCTCTAGTGTAACTCTTAAGCTCATAAATTTTTGTTTTTAATAGGAAATCTTTATAGATGTCTGCTTTCAGGTATACTCTGCACATGTCCTGTGCTCCTCTTAATCTAAAATCGGCTGCATAATAATTGCCGCCTAATTGTGATTCGACTTCTGCTGCTTTTGCCTTTTCAGTTATTACGAAATCTATGTCTTTAACTACTTTATTATTTGCACTGTAGCCTATATTTTGGAAGTCGCCGAATACCCAAGGCAGTGGATAGTAACTCGAAAGCAATACTGCTCCCTTTGCGTTGTACCTGGTTGCATCTTTTCCTGCTGCCGATATGATCGGACTTGTTGCTATCGCAATATCTCTAATGGTCTGAACATACACGTACGGTTCGGTGTCCTTGTCGAAATTCTTGAAGTTTAAAGGCAGCCCAACGCTCAAGGATGGCAATAGGATGCCAAAACTTGCTACGGCCAGTAGTGGACCTTTATGATTCTTGGTCATGTCACAAGCTTCGCTGATTATGCTTCCCAAAAGTATTAGGAAGGGCCACTGTATGGCTAATATGCACCAAGGTGTCTTATAGGCTACTATCGAGTAAGCTAATAAGGCTCCAGCTCCATATATGGCTAAAAATCTGAGCTGTGCGTTTGATTTGAACATGTACCGTATACAACATAGTGTGCCGACTAACGTGACCAGTTCGTACCTTCCCATTAATGAGAACCAGTAGAAAAATGGCTTGGCGTGACCACTTTGAGCAGTGCCTGTATGCACCCACGCTGACAGACCCCTGCCGAATTCGACTATTCCGTGCAGGTTTAAAAACCAGCCGGAGTAAAATGCGACAATGAGGAATATGGCGCTCAGAGAGTAATAAACTGCAGATTGCCTATTCCACTGTTGTATTGCCCATTTGCTTTCTGTTGCTGGCACGAAGCGGTTGTAGCACAGCAGTGTGCAATAGGCTGCGCCTAGGCAGCCTATGTGTATTATGTATGTTTCCTTATTTAGTAGCATTCCTGCTATGCCGAATATGAACCAAGCTAGATATTTGGATGTTCCTAATTTCCACATTCCAATAAACCCGAGAACCGTTAATATGATGAATGTGGCGAACCATGATTCGTGAATAGAATAGCGCCCATAAAATACGGCCGCTGGCGAAACGGCAAGCATTAGCGCGGCTGTATATGCCGTTACTTTTCCGAATATTTGACTTGATCTTAGAAGTATGATGATGCCACATAGGCTGCCAAGTATGGCTGGGAGTCGTAATGCCCATAGTTCCCTGCCAAATAAAGCTTGGGCTGTGTACACAAGGTAAAAATAGAATGGTCCGTGAAAATTCTCTGGGTTATAGTTATAATATCCGGTGGTTTTCATCTGATCAGCAAACCATCCGTTTATCCCCTCATCAAAGTGGGGCGGTTTGATCTCGATAGCCCAAGTGCGTAAGATAGCTGCTATTATAACAATGGTTATTGGGCACCAGTATTTCTGTAACACGCGCATGTTTTTTTGTTACTTGGTTAAAGCTGACTGCGGGCAGCGATCAACAAGGAAGTGAATCCAAGTTATGGTGTGGCAGTTGGTACAGTAGTGGCCTCAGGCGTGGCCGTACCAAATTGATTACCGTTGAAGCTAACATCGGATAGTGGTGATGTACTTGGCGTAGGGCTATTGTCTGCGGTGTTTGAATCGGAGTTACTGGTACTATTGGACTCGTTTTGTGGGCATGCGGATAGTAACACAGTTAGCGCTATGATTGGTGCAATGTATAGAAGCCGCCTTGTTTTCATTTATAGATATTAACACGTTTATTTTTTGAAGACAAGTATATTTTTGATTGATGCGCCTGTATGATTTTACTTCTTTTTGTACCGATATGTTGATATAATCAGGTATGAAGCTGAGAAACAAGGTTGCAGAATATGGGCTTACACTGTTAGAATTACTAGCCAGTGTTGTTTTGATAATCCTTGTGGCTAGTATCGTTATTTCCGGTGTTAGTGGGTTTGTTTCTGGCGGGAAAGAAGCTGCTACGACAAGGAAGATTCAGACTCTAAATCTTGCTTTGGAGCAAGCTCATATACGCAAGGATAATCCTATACTGTATAATGGGAACAAGTGGGAAGTTTATGGCTATCTTAAAGATAACGGGTTTTTGGTGGGCGGAGATGATTAGCTCAATTCCACTTCTATACTGAGGCCGTGGGTTGTTTCAACTCCTGGGGCATTAGCGCTTATGGTTGCTATGTATTCATCAATGATGCTTTTCATGCTTGCTTCCTCCAGCTTGAACGAGCTGGTAAAGATATTTTTACCTTGGTACGTTTTTAACGGGTTTGCGCCTTTTCTAATAAGCCTCAAAATTGCTGCCTCGATATGCTCTGGTTTGCCGCTACTATTGTAGATGGCTGCCATTGTCGCTGGGTCTTCTATTACATGCTGTGGTATTTGACTAAGTAGCAATTCTTGTAGCGCTATCCTTCCGTCATCGTTAGCTTTGCATGTTACGCCAACTAGGAGCCCCACTTGGTTACTGGTGTTCTTACTGATGTACTCTATAATTTCGGTAGTGAAGTAATGGGCAATTTTGCTGCTGCTGATGTACTCGACTATATCGATTGTTTCCACCCTGTCCGGGCAGATGCCGTACTTGTCCCCTTTCCTTTGGACCGTTAGCGAGAAGTCTGGTTTGTAGAGCTTTATAGTTTGAATCTGATCTAGTAATTTCCAGAATGCTGGTATGTTTGGACCCCGTGCAGCATTTTCCACTGTTGCATTTATATTGGCGCCTGCAGCTAGAAGGGCCTTTAGTTTGTACACCGTAAGCTCGTTTTCCCCTATGCTCCAGCGGCTGACGAGTCTTGTAAAGATGTCGGTTACTAATTGTTCCGATGCCGGATGTGACTTAATGTGGCTTATAACTCTGTCTACGTTCTCTTGGGTTTCGATTCTGTCGAATGTTTCTTGGGTAACCTTTGATACGTTTTCTGCCCACATATTGTTTGCGCTGTACGTTATGCCTCCTATAATTAGCGCTTCTGTGATTTCTGGCCAGGGCTTTTGGTAACTATACCCTTGACATTGTGAGTTGACAAAGCCTGTAGCGATTTCTGATTTTCGATCAGGAAGCAAAGTGTAAAGTTCTGAGAGGATTTCCGTTTCTTCCTGCCTGAAAGCCTTTTGAAGGAACACCTGCTCAAATACGCAAACTGCGGCTTGAGTTTTAGGGAATTTTCCTTCTTTTTCTAGGTTGTTTATGATTTTGGGTAGTATGGTTTTGTTAGGGCCTGACAGGCACGCTAGGATGATCGCTGCTAATTCTCTGTCGTACTTTGTATCGTAGCTTGGCATCATTGCTGAAATTGCTGAGATTTCGGCGCTTGGTATTTTGGCGTATAGCGGTGCATCAAATGGGTGTATCCCGCTAATTTTAGCTAGTCCGATCTCAGCCATGTGGGTAACGGGAATAAGGGCCGACGCCATGGCTTCTAGTAGCTGACTATATAGCATGGAGCCCTGTTTTTCAATTTTGGACTTTATCCCCCAGATGTTTAATGAACAGAGGTCTATCCTAAGGCTTCGTTTTAGCGGTGCAACTTTAGTGTACTCTGCTTGTATGGTAGCATGGAGTTGCTGTGTGGCTGTGCGTTTGGTTTGCCAATACCGGTAATTGGGAGGTAAGCGGAGCAGCTCCGTCAACGAAGCTTCCAAAAACGTGGCCTTGGAGTTTTTTGGTACGGTGGTGTACAGGTATTTCCAAGCATCTATATCTCTGTTCTCGATAATGAGGTCGGTGAACCTGCTTCTGTTCTCGTGGAGCATTTTTTTCAGCCGGTTGTCGACTAACATCTGCAGTGATTCTAGAATGGTGTCTGGTTCGTAGGTTATGAGTTTGCCCAACGAATTGCTAATGGAGTAGTAAAGGGACTCGTTATCGCTTATTTTGCCCTTTAGGCATTTGAATAGCTTAGGGATATGTGGGATGTCTGATTTGTTAAAGCTGGCATCTGATAATGTTTCGATTGCTTGGTCTATAGCTTCATTGGTTCTTATACCGGCGGTAATCCATATGCTCAGAAAGTGCATTAGGAATGCGCCGCGAAAGTGAAAGGTGCTGGTGTTAAATTCAAGCTGACTTGAGTAGAAAGTCTCTAGTAATTTCTTGTTCTTGGTCGCGTTTGTTGCAAGTATGGACAGTGATTTGCTCATCTCCTGCTCAGTTATTTCGCCGGTTGGGTCAAATCCGATAGTGCCGTTTTCGCAGGCTTCGCGCCTCTGTATTAGTGTGCCGAAGGCCTTGCTGGTGCCGCTTTCGAGATCCTTTAGCAGCCTTTGGCCTTGCTGCACCCACGTGGTCTTTTCCTTTTCGAATATCTCATTTTCTTCAATCTCATCGAAGAGTTTTTGTGCATTTGGGCCAAGCGTTAGTTTGCCTGCTTTCCTTTCTATTTGGGATTTGAAATACTCCAGATGCTTCATTCTTTTGTGTTTTGTCTTAACAAGAGATGTACAAAAAAGAAAAGGGAGGAATTTAATTCCTCCCTTTCTGTCTAGTTATATTCTTTAATAAAATGCCTTTTTTCAGGCTTACTCATATATATTTCTTAAATTATCTATAAAGATAATTAAGTATTTTTATGTTTTTAGGGTTTAGTTCCATAGTCTGGATTTACCCTTAACAAGTTAGACACATATTATACTGCTCGCTGTGGTTTTGTCAAGCTTTTTTCCTGCTTTTGAAACTTTATAGTGTTATTTGGGATATATCGGCGTACGAGTGCGAACTCGCTAGGTGTGAGAATGCATAGTGTTCCTGTGGGGAAAGCTTGGCCGTTAAACAATATCTTGGTTCCAAATACGTGAGTCTCTTTTCTGAAGACGTGGCATGCATATTCGCCAGCTAAGATGGACATTAGCTCGTCTGCTTTTTGGAGCTTCTCTAATTTTAGCCTGTCTATTGTGTTATCCACTGCTTCGGCGGTTAAAGCTTTGTCCGCTTTTGCGGCACTGTAACATTTTAGGCTGACTATGCTTGCGAATATGCCTAAGCCGGCTATTGATATACCCCAAATCTTGTTAGGTACAAATATTGTCGCTGCAAGACTAAGCATTACTATACCTAACACAAGACTTAGAATGGCGGCTGTTTGCTTTTCTTTGGAGGTTTGGACTAGCCTTTTGGCTGCTACCTGAGGTAGGTCTTCGCGTAGTAGTGCAGTATAGAGGTCGCCGGAGTCCATTCACAATTGTAGCACGTTAGTGGTAACTTGAAACGATACTATGCGGCTAAATAATTGATATAGTCAATTTGGGCGTCGTCGAACTGTTCTAACTCACTTGGATCTGTAAGTGTTGCGCGCAGCTGATCGAATTCTGCGGCCTTTGTTTCTCCTGAATCTGCCACTTGGACTTTGCTTGCTATTTCTGCGTATTCCTGACGATTGATAATCCATGCGCCAAAAGAGAGGCATCCTTTTCCAAGAACATGCGCCTCTGTTATTGCGATTGTGTCAAGCAGGCTCTTTAAATCTTGTGGCGATTTGTTTACTTCCTGGGTGAGTTTTGATAGTTGTGAGAGTATAAATGCGGTGTCCATGTTTTTTTGTTGGATGGTTTATTCGTTTGTGATCGTGATTCTAAGTTCTTGAATGGTTTTCTTTTGGCTGCCTTTATACAGTTTGCTGGTTCTTGGATTTCTACACATTTGGCAAGAACAATACTTAAGATGGTCGCGTATTTTTCTAGCTCTTTTTTGTACTACTTCTTCGCTTGTGGTGATGCTGGCTTGAGATCTTGCGACTTTAATGGCTTTTTGTAACGCCTTGTGGTCTCTTGCTCTGCGTTCGGCTTTTGTTCTCATTGAGTGTTTAAAAAAAAGGGTGGCTGGTGTCGGCTGTCGCGTACCGACTACGATTGGATCTCGCCGTGTCAAAGCTTCCTTTTAGGGGAAGCGCCTAGAGGATTTTTTAGCGACTTAACGCCTATGTTTTATATCCTCCGTGCCGTGGTTTTGGGCTTTTAATGTCCCAGCCATATATAATATATACTACGATATTTTTGTTTGCAAGCAAAATCTCCTATAACTTGGAAAGCGCATCGTTTGAATATTGTTGCATTTCCGCCTCCTTTAGTATGATTAGTCCTTCCGGTAGGTTTGTGCCTGTGGTTTCTATTTCTACTATATCAAAATTCAGTTTTGGACTTAGGTATCTATCTATTTCTACATATTGATGTTGATAAAGCAGGCAGTATCTGTTTTTCTTTATTTTCTTTCTTGCTGGATCTTTTTGTGACAGTAGGGCTATATACGCCTCTTCTGTTATTATGCTGTCTTCTTCAATTCTTTCTCCATAGCCTATGTCTTTCTTTATGGTGTGAAAATAAACGCTATGTTCGTTTTGTGTTCTCTTTCTGAGCCTTCGCTCCTCGCAGGTTGGAGACAGAAGATATGTCTGCTCTATTTCAATTTTACAATAATGGATGTTAGACAGTATTTTATCCGTGCTCTGTTGATCGACAAGGTATTTTTTCTTTGCCTCGACTGGAGCTGGAAGTCCTATTGTTCTACAGATTTCTGCGACTACGCGGTTTACCTTTTCTCGGAAGTCGGTATTGTTGTCTATGAGTCTAAACTTTGGGTGTCCGATCCATGCTTGCTGTATGCGGTAATCTGCTATTCTAGCTTCTTCTGGACTTTCCCGTCTTGCTTTGTTGTTTGCAAGGCTGTAGGACTCTTCTGCACCATCTGCTGCGGTAACCATATGGATTACTAGGTCATAGTGCGTGTCTCGAACTTGAGTTATATTTACTTCTGCCAACTTGGTTGCTTTCATCCATTCTTCTTGCTCGCAGAATGCTGAACCGTCCAACATTCCTCTGTCATATATAATAACGACTGGCTGTTTTTTGGCGTATAATGTAGCTGCTGCGGTAAACTCGATCTCTTGGTTTCGTTGACCTTTTAAAATCAGCTCCTGAAACTTGTGTGGTTGGATGTCCTCCACTAGTATCCCACTTAGTATGTACTGTGTTGCCATCTCTGGGACTATTAAGGCTTTAAACCCTAGAGATGCCAATCTCTCCAGTATAAAGACCATTGCTGTAGTTTTTCCACCACATGGTCCTCCTGTTAACACTATTCGGTATATTGGATTGCTTGTTTGCATTTTTAATATGTTGATATTGGTTGCTTATTTCGTATCAAGTTTATTATACTCGTTTATGATGCTAGAACAACCAATTATAGATGGCGGGATAAATTTACTAAAGTCAGTTTCTGAGCGGCTATTTCACTACGGCGATGTAACTGCGCAGGAACTGAAATCGTTGGGCGCTTATCTGCGTCATTCAGAATTTATGGCTGAGCCTGCAGTTGTCGAAGCAATGTCGAGCACGCTGGAAAATGCTGAGTCTACGCAGGGTGGGTACATGTGGGCTGAAACTATGGATGGTTTGATTCCTGGTGGTGTAACCTCTCTTGCTCCGTCTATGGCTGCCATGGCTTTTTGGGGTAGCAATACTGGTAGGTCTGATTTTAGCGATAAAATGGTGTCTGGTATCGCTGATACTTTAAAGAAAAATTACCTTTCTGATCCAAGTAAGCTTTTTTTGGAAGTCCCTAATCAGATAGCTAGAATGGCAAATCATGTCTTTTTTGTAGGGAAAACTCCAGAATTGCTCGAGCGGGTTATTCCTAAGGTGCTGGATGAGGGTAATTTGCCAGAAAAGGAATTGGTAAGTTCGCTTATACTTACAATGGCAGTATTTGACAAAAAGAGTACCCCTAGTATACCATCAGTTATTAAGGCGGCTGTGGGAACTAATATGTATTACCCACAAGATTTGTTGGCCTCAAGGGTGTTTTGCGATCACGCAAGAGATTTTAGCGAAGAGCAATTAGATGTTATACATGGGACTGTGACTAATATTGCATTAGCACAAGAAAATAGCGAGTGGTAATTTTGAAGCGTGCTTCAAATGTCCTGATTTGGAGCTTGTGTTAGCTCGGCAATTGGTATGTGATATAGCTTTGGCGCGACCTTGTGCTTTTTAAGGTAGGCATCAGCCATATTTTTTGTGCCTCCGTCTTTGATCCCATTTTCTCCGAATGTCAGACAGATGGCTATTTCAGAATCTGCCATCTTGGCGTTCCTAGCGAAAAACCCGTCATGGACTTCAACTTCGGCGCCCATATCTATAGCTTTTTGGATTTCATTAAAGGAATTAGTGCCAGTCTTTTGTGAAAACTGCCTGTGGTAAAAGTTGCTTGTCCCGCCTGGATTTGTCTTCCAGTCGCGATCGCCTGTATCTCTAAATTTGCCAGCTTCAAACGGCGCTGGTAAGTATAACTTAAGGTTGAAAATGTCTGGATGGGCTAGGTATAGCTTCACGGCTATATGATCAGCATATGCGGCGCCTCCACTCACAAGTGTAATCGGCTCTTTTGCGTTGCTTGCTTCTAGAATGGTCTCGAGTGTTTTCTCGATCATGAGGTCATATACTTCTGCATCTAAGAGCCTTGCGTCTTCCTTTCTGCCAGCTGTTCCAGCTATTGTTATTCTCTCCATGGTTAAAAAATATCTATTTCGGTTGTTGTTTCTTTTGGTGTGGTCAGGTTGTATTTGCTAACTTCGATCTCTATTTGTGTTAGTACTCTTAGGCCGTGCTTGCCTGGTTTTTCTGGATTTATACGCTCGCCGTATTTTACCAGTTCACTTATGTCGATTTTCTTGTTTCTATAGCAGTCCAGCGCCCCTTTTGCTTGGAGGGCTGGATTAGATGTTACTCTTGCCATGCTTGCTAACCCTGCTTTATAAAATTCGTCGGGCATGTTTTTGGTGGGGTATGATGTTATTATTTTGGCGGCTGTATACTCGGCCTTGTCTTTGTCCTTTGTTAGAAGATTTGACCACGTATCTTTGAGCGTGTTGGAGGCTCTTAGTCTAGCGGCATGCACGACAAAGTCCTCATTTACTCCATTTGGGTCGAGTTGGTTTAGCAGAACCCCGTATTTGTCAAACTTGCCTTTTGGTAGAACTATTTCTGGGTACATCCACCTTCTTTTGCGTTGCTCGTCGTCAAGCTTGCTCCAAATATACTTGAACATTTCCAAGCCGTCGTTATAATTGGCATGTTCCATTTCTTCAACGCCCTCGCATAAACAAAATTCCAACGCGAATTCCTCTTTCTCTGTAAGGGCTGCCCATTTTACAGACTGTGACTCTTCTACCTTTATTTGCCTTCTGGGTAGTATTGGGATACCATGTGCACTATTGATGACGGAATATCCCTTTTCGGTGAATTTGGGTAGGTTCTCTTCTATGGTTTTAATGAATTTTACCCTATCGAAGTTTTTTGGAACGATAATGTGGCTGCCTTTGTCTCTTGGGCTTATATCCCTTGGCGCGCCTAGTTTAACAAGTACTTGGTGTGCTAGCCTTTTGGCTGACATTCCGGCTTCGCAGTTTGGTAATATTTTTGGGTAGTTGCTATTCACGAGCATCCAGTTGATGCCGGTTTGATTCAGATTTGGCTTTTCTGGGAGCTCGGCGTATTCATTGGCCTGCTCCAGTTTGCTTAGTAACATCTTTTTTGTATCCACGTACATACCTAATGGTAGCGGATGTACTTTGATTTTTGCAAGAGTTTATTGGTTGCCGGTATATTGGGCCAGATTCTTACGTTGCGCCTTCGCTCTTTCAAGTCTGTCTATTTCGGCTGCTATGAGGGCGCCTGCTTTTGTAAGATTTCTGATCCTATCTTGCGGTTTCCAAAACGACTCTTCCCACGGCCATTGGTCTGAAGATCCTTCCAAATAACAGCTGGCGGCTGCGACTAACTCCCCATGCGTGTGCTGGTCGTCGTGAGTGTTGCTCCATTTCTCTTGTATTAGTTGCCTTGATCTCTCCGCCTTAATTTTACAAGCTCCTGTGCTTGTACCTGCCCGTCTGACGATGAAGTATGCGCCCACCAGACCTGTTCCGATTATAAGTTTTTTGATAGTCATACTCAAGCATACAGGATTTTGCAGCTTGATTATGCTTTTTATTGGGCGTTCTCCTAACGTCTATTCTAGGTTCTTAGCTCACACAATCAAATTCCACTGCTTCAATCGGTTTGGTGGCTCTCAATACTCTGTGGCTTTCCTAGCTATCACTGTGCGGATGGAGAAACATCTCAGCGCGTCGGTGATAGAGAGCGTTCCTTCGGCTGAATCTTTGCGGCCGGTAAATGGAAGTACGTCTGGCCCTCGCTGGCATTGGGTATTGATATTGATCCGGCACACTTGGTTGATAAGTTCGCTAACTAGGTATTTGATTGCTACCTTGTCTTTGCCAAAGATGCTGACTTGTTGCCCAAAATTGGATTCTGTAACAAAGTCTAGGAACTCTTGTGTGCTTGTGTACGAGCACACTGGGACAATGGGTCCGAATTGCTCTTGGCTGTACAGGGTGGCATCCTTGCTTACTGGGTAAACGAGCGCTGGTCGGAATGTCGTGCCCATGAATTGCCCGCCGCCTTCATTAATTACTTTTGCGCCTTTGGCTTTGGCATCATTGAGCATGGCGGCAAGCTTCACTACTTTGCCTTCCTCAGGCAACGGTGTGATTTTTACTCCATCTTCCCAAGGTAAGCCTACCTCGAGTGCAGAGATGGCGGTGGCCATTTTATGTAGAAATTCATCCTTAATCGTTTCGTGAACGAACAGTAGCTTTAGCGCCGTGCACCGTTGTCCGTTGAAGGAGAGACTTCCTGTGACGCATTCTTGGACTGCTTGGTCAATATCGGCATCTGGAAGGATGATGGCTGGATTTTTCGCGTCCAGCCCCAGGATACACCTAAGCCGGTGAGGGTGTGGGTGCTGCTGTTTTAGGATGTCGGCAACTTTACTTGAACCGATAAAGGCCAATACGTCGACCTTCCCGCTTTTCATGATGGGGCTGATGATCCTCGCGCCATCTCCATAGATGAAATTAACCGCACCGGGCGGGAATGCTTGTGCAAATGCCTTTAGGATTGGCTGGTGAAGTAGAACCCCATATTTGGGCGTTTTTACTACAAGTGTATTTCCCATTAGAAGTGCTGGGATTAGAGTAGTGTAGGTTTCGTTTAGCGGGTAATTGAATGGTCCCATGGATAGGCAGACTCCTAGCGGGGCCCTCATAATGTTTGCGGCAATTCCGTCGTATTCCTTCACATTGCTGCCTTCGTCAAAAACGTCTTGGAGAGCTTTTAGGGTGTAGTGAATGTAGTCGACCGTCCTATCAAACTCTTTGATGCTGTCGGGGTATGTCTTGCCGATTTCCCACATGAGCAGGTCAATGACTTCTGCCCTCTGCTCCTTCAAGATGCGGATGAAATTTTTGGCTGCCTCGATCCTTTCTGGTATTGACATGGTTGGCCAAACACCGTGGCCGTTATCCCAGGCTTTGGTGGCGGCCTCGAGGGCTTCCATGGCTGCTTTTTCGTCCATGTCGGGCGTCTCACCAAGTGGGATTCTGAATAGATCCCAGGAGTTACCGGTCTTTGAAGTGTCGCAAATAGGGGAATAAATGGTGGTGGTTGGCCCTGTCCACTCTTTGACTTCGCCGTTGATGAGATAGAGTTTTCCGATTTTTGATGTGTCTGGTTGTTTCATAATCTTAATCCAATGCGGTCACCATGTACGTGTTTTTCTTTTCGCCTTCAGGCAGGCAGGCTTTGGTTCCAGCATGTGGCCCGTCAACCCAGACAGCATTGTACGATAGTAGCCCTTCAAATTCCTTGCGGACATTTGGATACATGATTGGTTCTGGGTTGATTTTTTCAAGTGCTGTACTGCCATGTGGCGGGTCCTGAACGAGCTTGAACCTTTTTCCTACTGGAATGTCTCGAAGTGGTGTCATTTGCTTATTTTTCTGGTAATTTTAGCGTAGCTAATGTATTAGTTGATAAATTTGGTTTCGCTGGTTACCCAATCTGGGTCCATAACTTTGACAACAGCCTTGTGGCTTGGTTTGACGGAAAGTGTTGTGCTTTCGATGGCTGTGTTGTTGTTTTGATCCTTGATGGGCAAGAAGAATAATTTCTTTCTGCTTGCCGTAGTCAAGGTCACTCCATCCCAGTGGTATAGTTCCCCATCTAGTTCTATATTTATATTGGGTTTGAGTGTTTGTAGAAGGGCTGTTCTCCCAATAATTTCTGGTAACTGTGCCGCGTAGCTCTTTATTAGGTCTGGGTATTTCTTGCTAAATTCAGAAAATAGTGGTTTGTCTAGGAACCTCAGATGTGCTAGGAACTTTGGTACCTCTTCCTTGGCGTAGGAGGTAATTTCGCCACCCATTAGTGCCTGCGGACGGTGGGTCACAAGGTTTTTTACGGTTTCTACATTCCAGTCCTCCTTTAGTATGAATCGTATGCCGGACAGAAAGAGATTGTCTGCTCGTATAAATTTTACGGTAGTGTTGTTTAATGCGGCGTGTGCATAAGGTACGTAGACATATTCGCCAATGTACGTAAGCTGGTCTGGCGCGCCTGCAACAATTTGCCCTTGAATTGCTCCGTATGCTGCCTTTTTATCCGCTATCCATTTGTGGTAGTTTTTGGCGCGTTTCGTTGGTCCTTTCTCGCTTTTAACTTCGCCGTATGGGCAAGCTTGCCACCCGATGATGCCGTGCCAGGTGCATTGCTTGTTTTTGAATAGTGGGCACTCCTCTGAGTTTGAGCAAAAATATACTGTTACCTCTGCTTTGTCGTTCTTGCAGTTTTTGAAAAGGGACTTGTCCGGTTCAAATATGGATGCAGATACTGGCGTTTTCACTTGGTCTCCCACCAGATTTTAAAGTCCCAATCAGCACTTTTGTTTAGTGCTTCCGTATGGGCTTTCTGAGCTGTTGAAGGGCCTTTAGTCTTGATTCTGATTGCTGTGCGGAATGATATTTTTCTTGGTTTGCAATAAGCAGTGGAGCAACACCTGGGGCTGCTGCCATCAATTAGTGAAATTCCTTCTACCTCATAGGCATCCGCTTTGGTGCACAATACGGGATGGTAGCCGCAATCTTGGTAGAAGTCTCCTGGCTTGATTTGATTCTTTGGAGTGCTTTTCTTTTTCATAGTGGTTGGAGATATTTCACTGGTACTTCCTTTGTAAGCCAGACTCCGTTACGCGCAAGGTAAAACTTTCTTCCTGCTTTGTGCATAGCGTACGCGTCAATAACCAGGATTTGCGGCTTGCCGTGTCTGCTGCCTACATTGGTGGCGGTGTCGATATCTGTGGATAGGTGGACAAATTGACGGCTGCCGGCATTGAGCCCCCCTGCTAAGATGCTTTGCACCGACTTTTGGGCTGTTCCATGGTAGAGTTTTTCTGGTGGCTGCTGCGGTGATAGCTCCAGATCAACTTCGACTGAATGCCCCTGATTTGCCCTGATTTTAGACTTGTCCTCTGAGTAGATATACCGTTTTTTGTTGTCTGTGTTGACAATCGTGTCTAGGTCTTCCAGCTTGTCGCTGTAGCCTTGTCGCCCCAGAGCACCAAGTACGGAATTGGTGGCTGCCCAGCCATTTGGGTCAAGCGTAATGCCGCCTGCTTCTGGTTTATGGCGAAGAATGAGGCTTAAAAATTTGCTGGCTCTAACGAATTGTTCCATATTTTATATGTTTTTTGATAGTATTTTGCGTAGCTTATAATACGTTTATTGCTGCATTGATTGTGGCTTCTAGCGTTTCGTGAGCCTCTAGCCCAATTTGATTTTGCAGTAGCCATACTAGTTCTGGTTTGCCTGGGAACCCATCTTCTATGCCTACGACCATTCTCATGTGCGGAACATATTTTTTGTGTGTCCGCCAAGCTCCTATCTCGTCGCGCGTTATCATGGCATACGGGTGTCTTGTTCTGTATGGCTCGCATTCTTTTGGTAGCCAAAAAAGTAAGCACCCTTCAATTGTGGCTAAGTACATGAAATGTTGTTCCCATTCGATCTGATTCTCGTATGGTGGTTCCTCTCCCTGACTTATTTGTGACCCCGCGTATTTGTGCGGGAAGTGAAACAGCATTGGACATGCAATGAGTGGATTTTTGACCTTTGTCGCAAGTAAGTCGATTGCTTCTTCCTGCCATCCGCCTCCGCCTAAAACTGGACCTGCCAAATATACCAGTTTGCCGTCGGTATTAAATCTGGGATTTGAGAAGTAAGTTTTAGGGATATACTTCTGGCATGGAGGTATTATCTTCATCGCCATTTATGTTTTTTTATCAGAAATGGAGTATCTCGCAGCATTGCCCGACTATTCCTTCCTGGGTGAGGTATCCGGTGTCAATTGCGTGTATAACCGTAGGTTTTGCTGCACTTTGTTCCGCATATTTCTCGATGCTGGTGCATACGCCTTCCTTTTCTCCTATTGCTATAAATTGTTGAAAGTACTGGTCGTAATGTGGTAGCTCCCATATGGCGAAAACGCCATCAATCTCGGCTTTGCCGTGAGTTCTGTACCTTGGCTCTGGGTGCGTAGTTAGCCACGCGTCTGAATTCCCAGCGTTGAATATCTTTACTCCTTTATGCTCGAGATAGATGTGTTCGTGGTACGTTTGTATTTTCTGCGGCAAACTGTATTTCTCCTTTAGCTTTGTCCAGTAATTTGCTCTGCTCTGGTTTTGGGCTTTGACGTCATATTCTAGATCCCTTAGCATTTGGGTTTTCAGCATTAGGGTCCTAGTGTGTTCTATTTCTTTTTCCTGCGTGTATGGGCTGTAAATTTCCTTATATCTTGCTTTGTATGGTTTGCAGCATTTTTTGCATATGATACCACTACGATATATTTCTGCCTCCCTGCATGGTAGGTTTGAGACGAAAGTATACTTGCGCCTACTGGTGTTATAAATGCCTGGTGGTACCCCTAGGCATTCGGCATCCTCAAGTTTTATAACTTCAAAGTTGCTAACATCCTGAGGTAATATTTCTTCGTCTTCACAAATCATGCAACGGTCGATTATTTCGGAGTAACACCTATGGCATAACGCCTCTTCATCCTTTGTTCCTGTGACGGGCACGAAGTAACTGTCTTCTATATCGACTTCTTCATTACATCTTGCACAATATGTACTATCGTAACAACTGTATTTCATGGCTTATCTGAGGTTGTAGAGGTACAGTACAGCTGCCCAGCCTGAAGGTAGCGTGCATGGTGCCCGGTCTAGTGTCTTGCCGTAAAGAACCATGTGGTGTAAAAACTCTCTGGCGTGGAAGAACGCCTCTAGGATTGGTCTTGTTTCTCTAAGCCAGTGCTTGTTCGAGTCGAGACTAAACTTCTTTCCGGTGCCTTCTTTGACTATAGTGGTAAACCATTCATTTAACCCTTCAGCTTTAACCTTGCCTTTGAGTGTATAAGTATATGGGACATAATCCAACTGGCTCTTTATTGAATTGAATATTTCTACTATCGTTTCTGTTGTATGCTGTAACTGAAATACTTTGAAGCTCTGGTGATAGAATCTATAGAACCTGTCTTCCCCGATCCAGTGTCCGTTAGAATATGTGCTTAATTTTTCTAACTCCGGAAGTTTGTCCTTAATTGCCGTTAGCAGCGTTTGGTGCGCTCTCATATTTGCGCAGGTTTCCCAGATATCTGAGTGCTTTTTGTGATTCAGGACAACCCCATTTTTTGATTTGAGCAAGCTTTTTGCCATGCTCATTTCCTTTATTGCGGTGCTGGCTTCTTTTGCCAGTTGTTTCTTGGTGAGTCCGATAATATCTCGCTGCTCGTCGCAGAGGTCCTTGATTAGCGTTGCTACCTTAATCCCCTGCTTGTCGTAGCTGGCAAGTGATAATAGTTTGCGCTTTACATACGTTCTAAGCGAGCCTTTCTTGTAAACTTGTGTCTCTATTCCTCTGATAGCTTTGACAGGTGCAACTTTTGCTAGGTTGACGGTGAGCACCTCATATTTCCAGATAAGTGTTTCTTCATTTGTGGTCTTGTTTTTAGTGCGCTGACCCGTTCCAAAGCTGATCTTTACTCTGGCTTTCTTTGTTGCGTTCTTGAATTCTGAAGAGATTTTGTCATCAAATCTAAATGTTACCCTTGAAATCTGCATATTTTTGAGTTTTGATCAGTATCTGTTAAGTGCAGCTGCTTCTTCTTGTAGCTTGCTCCTGTCTGCTTGCAGATATGCCTCGGGAAGAAAGCGCTTATCTGTACACGCGAGGACTGCCGCCAGCTCTTGCAGCCGCAGTAGCTTTGGATCCAATGGGTCGATAAAGCTGTTTATTGCCTCCGCTATATCAGCGTTGGTCGGCAAGCTTTCGTTTCTTAGTTCTGCTGCCTCCTGCGCGCGTACTAGGATGGCTTCGGCATCGCTTCCTGTTAGTGGGTGATTGTCAAATGCATTGCATGCCGCCTGTAACTCCTCTTGTCCGAGTGCAATCTTTCTTGTTTTTGCTACAGTTGTAAAAAGTTCTTCCAATTCAGCCTTATTCTGGGTTGAAAATAGAGGTATGCAAAGTCCAAACCTGCCTTGCCTCTTCATGTCTATTGCCAAAAGGTCAGGCCTTGATGTCATGGCAATCCAGATTTCCCTACCCCTGGTTTTATCGTCGCCGATGTGAGCTGCCAGTGCCGCAAATATCCGATTGCCGATGCCGCTGTCATTGCTGTTGCCTTCCCTGGAGTTTCCTAGCACAGCGTCTGCTTCATCTATGACGACTATAACAGGGCCTAATGCCTTGATAATCATGAGGATTTTGGCCAGCTGCTTCTCGGTCTCTCCAACCCATTGCGAGCGGAAGTTTCCTAGTTCCAGCATTGGCATGCCACACTCGCTGGCGAAGCAGGCTATTAGATAACTTTTTCCTACACCTATGCGGCCTGGCAGTAGAATGCCCTTTTCAAGAACATGCAGTTTGCCTTCGCGGACTAGCTGCGCCACCTGCCTTAACTTGCGTTTGGCGTTTGCATGGTTAGCAACATTATCCAGATTTCTTTTTGGGTCGGCCTCTTTGAAGGTGACCAAGCCTTGGCAAAATTCCTCGATAAGCCTTTTTTTGCCTTGGGCAATATAGTTGGCATCGAATGTGCTCTTAGTTTGGACGGTCATAGCGATCAGGTTTAGCAGTCGCCTGAGATTAAGTCCTGCCGTTCTCTTAGCAATATCACTTTCGTTCATTCCGCACCATTTTTCTGTAGAGTCTTCGCCGGTTGCTTCTTTGGTGGTTCCGGAATTTAGGAATTGCTTTCTCTCCTCCTCGTCAGGCATTTCGACCTTGATGTGGGCTATATATGGATTATTTGCCAGGCTTTCGCTCAGGTTGGCTGTGGTCTCCGTAATTAAGAATACGCCTGCATCTTCCTGTGCGTGACTGGCCGCGAATTTTAGAAGGCTGACTTCGGCCATTCTTTCCGACTCACTCATAGAATTGCTAGGTGCTGGTATGATCTTTTCGGCAAAGTCGACAACCAGCGTGGTTCCCTTTTTGGAGCCCTCTTCCTTTCGGTTAGCGGCAGTGTAGAGCCGAACGACCTTAAGTGCTTCCACAAATTTTGTAGGTGCATCGCATGGGATCTGGTTGTATTCGGCATAGGCCTGAAACCACTTCATGAATTCCTCCTGCATTTCCTTTGTGGCAAAGGTAAGCCCGTCTGCTATGTCATAGAACATGAGCATCCTGCGCTTTGGAAAAATTCTTTGCGCAAGTAGTGTTTTGAGGTTGACGAAGTTTATTTTTCCGTCTGGCTCTGCTTGGGGGAATAGGTCGAATATGTTTCCACTGATGGTAAACACTCCATTGGTGCCTGCGTTCCAAGTGCGTGCTAGCTCCTTGGTCCATAACGGCGAGATCATTGCTAATTGGGTATTTGTGTCTTGCATGTGAATTAGGCCTTAACCTTGGAGCGTCTTCTGGTTGCATCCTCTGCTGATATCAAGCGCTTTGGTGTTACTTCAAAGCCAAGATTGGCGGCCTGTACCGGCATATCCAGAGATAGTTCTTCGCCGTTACTCATGGCTTGCATGATTGCCTTGCTCTCCTGTAAGCTCTCTACGCTGGCGTCAATCTTAGCGGATAGGAACTCACTGTTTCGGTTGGCAATGGCGTCTGCTCTAAGCAGTTGGATTTCATGTTCCAATCGTGTAAGCTCGCTACTTAGAATTAGCAGGTTCTCTTTGGCTTCGGTAAGTGTCTTTTTGTGCTGACTGAGCGTCTGCATTAAGCTTTCTTTTGACCCTTTAAGTCTGAGTTGATCCGATGTGAGCATGGATAGTTCCTTCTTTACGTCAGCTATACTCTGGTCTATTTCCTTTTCGTTTGTTTCGCTGATATAGCCTTCTATACCCTGCTGCATTAATAGCATCTTTAGGTAGGTCCAGAGCAACTCCTGCAGTTTTCCGTTAATTAGGGCGCTGTCTTGGTTGTTGCCTGATACTTCAGCGCAAGTGTTTGATAGCGCGCTATATTTTTGTTCGTTTATTGCGCTGAGCCTGTACCTGAGTTCGTCGCGTTTTCTCTGGAATTCGCTGAGCTCGTCTTGCTCGGCTACCTCTTGTTGCAGTTTGAGCCTGTCTGTTATTCGCTTGACAAATGGCCCTGACGTGGGTAGAAATATCCATCCAATGGCATAAGCCGCAGCTGATATCATGAGAAGGAGAGGGTTGGCTGTAGCGAACGCGGTTACAAGCCCCAGGCCCATGCCGATGTGGACTTTAGACGTCGCGAACTCTTTGTATAGATTTGTGCCTTCGATATTCATTTTTACGCTACTTTATGTTTTGTTGTGGTTCTACCGGCCGCTCAAGCTTTTCACGAATGTGATCGCACAGGTCGCGAAAAACTGGTTCCTTACGCATGTCCTTAAGTGGGCGATCAGGTCTTGGTACTGGTATGATTTCTGCAATTGTTCCTGGGTTTGCATGCATTCTCAGGACGCGATCTCCTAGGTATACTGCCTCTTCGGCAGAGTGTGTGACAAAGAACACGGTTGACTCCTGCTTGTTCCACAAATTGATGAGCAACGACTGCATCTGTATTCTGATCTTCGGGTCAAGCGCGCCAAATGGTTCGTCCATTATAATAATGCGTGGGTGTAGGATCAGGCTTGCTGCAATTGCTACTCTCTGTTGCATACCTCCAGAGAGTTCGAATGGGTATTTGTCTTCTGCCCCATCCAGCTCCACTTGCTTTATCCATTCCATTGCTTGTGCTTCGCGCTCTTTGCGCCTTATTCCTTTGATCTTTAGCCCAAAACAAATATTTCCAAGAACGGTTAGATTTGGAAGTAGGGAATACTTTTGATCTACGACTCCCCGGTCCGAGGATGGTCCGTCGACTGGCACGCCAAATGCTAGAACCTCACCGGCCGTGGCTGGGAAATGTGGGTGGAGCCCGGCTATTAGCTTACATAGTGTGGACTTGCCGCAGCCTGATTGGCCTACCACGGTGATTAGTTCTCCTTTGTTTGGAATATCTTCGACTAAAAATGAGATATTGTCCAGGATTGTTTTGCTCCCAAACTTTTTGGTTACATTTTTGAATTCCACGACGTGTGGTGCTGTGGTATAAACAAGGGCTTTTTGTTCTAGGCTCATATTATTTTCAGGCGTTGGTTGCGGACTGTTTGGCAACGTATGGGAAAAGAACTCGTCCGAGCCTTATCCAAACTTGGTCGCATATTACTGCCATAAAGATGATCACCAGAATAATGGCGTAGATTGATGCTGTCTGCCCCCTGCGCTCTGAAATTGATATCAGATAGCCGATTCCTTTGTCTCCGTTTACAATTTCAGCCAAGATGATCCAGCCCCAGCCGATACCGTAAACTGTTCGCAAACTTTGCCAGATAGCTGGTCCTGCCACGGGGGCCAAGACTTGTGTTACAATTTGCCATTGCGATGCACCCTTTGTACTGGCTAGATTAATGTAATCGTTAGGTACGTCAGCTATTGCCCTAATTACCGCTGGCAGTAGGGCAACAAAGCAACCTATAAAGAGGAACCCTACTTTCTGCGTTTCTCCGATGCCAAACCATGCGAGGGACAGCGGTATAAATACAACGATTGGTACGTAACCTGCAGCAACAGATAATGGTCGGAAAAATGCGGAGATTTTGGTGTACGACGCCATCATTATGCCCAATGGTAATGCAACTATTGCTGCCAGTGTAAACCCTGATGCTATGCGTCCAAATGATACTAGTACACCTCGTACTAAGCCTTGTGAATAGTGGAGTCTAGGAAATGCGTGCAATACTTCCATTGGGCTTGGCAGGATAAGCGGTGCGAGAATACGATCCTCTACAGTTGTGCCTGCTGTAGCATAAACCCATGCGCCAAATATAAGCAGACTGAACAATATGGTTAGTAAAACGCCAGTTGCGTATGGGGTTTCTTTGCGGACTCGCATCTTGGCGAATTTACCGATAGCGAGCATTACTATTGCGAAGACGGCTGCAACAATGTAGAAATCAAGCATGAATTTATGTTTTCCTTTCGGGCACAAAAAAAGAGGGGCTTTTGGCCCCTCTTTTCCTGGTTTCTAATTTGGTTAGTCGCTTTCGAACGGGAATACTTTGACTTCCACGCGCCGGTTTGACTTGTTATATTCTAGTTCATTTTGGACTGTGCCTTTGGGCAGTGGATTTTTCCAACCGTTTCCAATAACTTTGAACTGATCTGGGTTGAATTTAAATTTCTCTAGGATCGCCTTCTTGACTGCGTCGGCCCTGTCGTAAGTGAATTGGACAACTAGATCCTCAGGGACAACTCCCTTCCTGGTCGAGTCGGCATTTCCCTCGACTACGATATAGGCATTTCCAAATCCCCCCGCCAGCTTGCCGATTTCATCAAGGTATGGGATGATGTTAGGGTCATAGTCGGTATCGAGTTCGGCGCTGCTTGGCTTGAAGGTGAAGCTTACCGAACGGCTCAGAATCTGGGTGTCTGGTGCTTCCATCGAGGTGAAACTCATGCCTGGTTTAAACATCGTCTGTGATAGATCCTTCGAGTCCTTGAATTTGTCCTTAACGGCTTCCAAGGCTTTGGTGTATTTAACCTGTGAGGCGGGAACGATCGTGTCAATTGCCCCTAGCATTTTAAAGATGCCTGCTGCGGATGAGTAGATGATCTCAAAGTTTGCTGGGTTCATTGGCTCGAAGAAGAAGTTAGCGTTCTCGCGGTAGTTTGTAAGGTGAGCATCTCCGCTGGCAATTCCGCCATCCTTGCCAACCATGGCTTTGCAGTCGTCGAGTGGGATGCCATAGGCTTTGCTGATCTGCTCTGCGGCGAGGTTTGGGTTCTTGCGCACTTCGTCTACACCCTCCAGGATGCCTTGGATTAGTCCTTCTACAATTTGGGGGTGATCTTTGACAAAGTCATTGCGCGCTGCCCAAACGTCTGCGATCTTTCGGTTTGCAGATGCCGTGGTGAGTACTAGCCTGGTTGACTTGTCCATGTCCGTGATGGTGTAGATGTCTGGCGAGAATCCTACGAATGCATCTGCCGTCTTGTCTTGAATGAAGATTTTTGCTGCTGCTGGTGCGTCGCTTGCCCATACAAAGTCCACATCATCAGGGTCGACTTTAGCATCCAGAAGCATGCTCATAACGAAGTTGTGAGACGGGCTGTTTTGTGCGACTACCACGCGTTTCTTGACGCCGTTAACTTTCCTGAGGTCATTGACCGACCGAATATTTCCACGAGCGACAATGCCGTCTCCACCTGCCGAAAAGTCAACCTGCATCGGGACATTTGGAACTGTCCTTGAGTCCTTGGAGAGCTCTGGCGCAAAAAGTGCAATCATGTCCAGTGTTGCCCACATGATAGGTGTCTGACCACTTGCGTATAGATCTCGGTTCTTGATTGGATCGTCAACGATGGTGAGTTTGACATAGAAGCCGAATTTTGTGAAGAGGCTCTGATCATTTGGCTCCAGCCCGTTGTTGGCAACGATGATTGGCGCCCATCCCGGCCAGACATTGATTGGGAATACGATCAGTGGTTTTCCATTAAATTCAGGTAGTTTGTAGTTGCTTACGCCTTTGACTGCAGGGATTGCTGAGGCGCCGATTGCAACTGCTTCCTTGTCTGCCGCCAACAGCTTGCTGATGATTGCTTGGGCGTCGACAATTTTTGATGTGACGGCGTTGGCTACGGCTTGCCCTGCTTGATTTGCCTGGGCGGCTGCAGACACTTGGGCTGATTGCTTGTTCGGGTCGGGGAAAATCTGATCCTTCCACCGGAAGATACCGGCTCCGAGGAGTGCCACGACGATTACTGTTAGTAGGATTTTTGCTTTGGTTGTCATTTTGGTGTGTTTGTTAGTTGGTTGAGAATTTATGTTTTCTTTGGTTTGGTTATTCTGAGACCTTTTGCCTTTCAGCTGGCTTTGCTTCTGTGACTTCTGGGTTGGTTAGTGTACCGCTCTGCTTGAACTGCTCGAACAGTGCCTTTCCACGAGCGTTACGTGCTGCTTGGTCCGAGGCTACATTTTTCCCCATTGCATTGGCAAGATCGATGGTGGCTGCCATGTGGCCTTCGCCTGCAGCGGCGCGTTCTTTCATTCGTCCCATTGCCTGTCCAACTTCCGACATGCCTTGAAGTTCCTGGATAGAGTTCTTAACCAAGTCTGCGAGTCCTTTTTGTGCTTCCGATGTCTTAACGCGGGCCTTCATCATCTCGAATTCCCTTTGATAACGTTCAATCTCACGTAGCGAGTTTGCAATGATCTGAACATTATTCTTGTACACAATCTCATATTGTGCCATCTGTTCCTTGTTTCGGGCAATTTCTTGCTGAACGTTGTCCAGCAATTCTGCAAAGTGTGCCCCGTTCTGCTCATCATTTGTTTGTGCGGCGAGTTTCAACTGTGCCATGTATTCGGCAACCTGTCGATCTTCTGCTCTGATCTGTTCCTTCAGAAGAATCATTTGAGTTTTCATTTGTCCGTTTGCGGTATTGGCTGCGTCGGCTTTGGATCTCTGGTCTCTGATTCCCCGCTCTATCATTGCTTCGTCAATGGCTTGGGTTTCGGTTGCTTTTTCGAACATAAGTCCGAGTGCAATTAGGAGTCTGCGGATGGCTTTAAACATGGGTTTTTGTGTGGTTTGTGGTTTTGATGATTACGTATTTTATGTTTTCTTTGCTTATTCTTCGTCTTCCATTAGAATTTTACTGCCGAATAGTGTCTGTAGCCCAGTATCTAGTGTTTTCCCGTTTGCTGGCAGGATTAGTGTATCTGCTTTAACCTTCTCGAATGCTGCCGAATTTACATCGAAGGCTACGATGTAAATATTTGGCTTGGGGGTTAGAGTCTTGAGTTTGGCTACTGCCGCTTCTGGTTTTAGGTTACCGTTGGATTCGCCGTCAGTCAGTACGACTATGTGCTTCTGATCCGCGTTTGCGGCGGCAAGCACTTTCCCTGCTTCTGCAATTGCTTCCCCCAATGGTGTTCCGCCTCCTACAGAGTCAAATTTTTTCAGCCATGTAGAGAATGCCTGTTTGTTCCATTTGCTTAGAGGAATTGGGCTTCCGTTAAATGTAATGAGTGATGCCTGAACAGGATGGTTCTGCGCGTAGGCGTCGACTTTTTCTACAATATTTGTTAGCGCCTCATTTGCCACACGAAACTTTTCTTTGGACTGGTTTGTTGCGGTCTGCACTTTATCTCCCATGCTACCTGACGTGTCGTAAACAATAGCAATGGCGATGCCCTTGGAGGTATCTGCCATAGATGTGATGGCGGTTGCGATGAGTACTAGTAGAATCGTAAGCTTTTTCATAGGAATTTATGTTTTGGAATACGCAAACAGCCCTACGACTGGTCTTGCCCAGTTGGCATCGGTAGCTATGATTTTACTAGCTTTGTTTCGTTTTGGAATCCCTGCTGTGTCATAAGTTGGGCTACTCCAAGTATCTCAACGCCAATAATGTCCCCATTAGCATTTCTATCGACTAGGAGGCAAGCATCGACTTGCTCTGTTTTTGCTACTTTGCGGTCCTTGTTTGGTAGGTTGATGTACCCGGCGTCACATGCGGCATCGTAATCGAAGTATTTGTTAAAGAATGTATTTCTGAATGGTTTGGACATAGTTATTATGTTTTTTTTGGTTAGAACTGATTAGGTTTTATGAATTTGTCGAACCATTCTTTTTGGTCATGGATGCCAAAAATGAATGTGCCTCGATGGTCAGCCTTGTCTCCAGCATATATTGCAGCGGCTTCTGACCCTCCTACTGTTTCTTGATATTGCGCTGGTAAGCTAGCAATATACGGTGCGATTGCTTCATCAGCACCTCCCCAGTAATACCTAGCTGCTGTACGAGATCTCCACGAATAAGCTTGGTTTTCCAAAAGTTTGTATGCTAGGTTTGAATCGGCAAGCCCTAGTTTGGTAGCGAAGTCCTCGTTAAAGAACTCTGCTGATGATTGTGGCCAAATTTTGGAAACATCTGACCAACCTAGCGTGTTTTCGTAAAATTTCCTAGAGGATGCCACGTATGCCGACTTTATTGCTTGATTGCCTAGTTCCGGAAGGTTATAGTAATACTCATATGAATTAATAAGTTGTGCTACAGTGCCTAAAATCCATTGAGCGTCGTACTTAGTAGGTTTAAATATCCAACGCGTGAATAACATCCATGGTGCTGAAGGCGTGGAGGCTGTGGCTGCGGCAATAATAGGTGTACCTTGCTGCTCAAGATGGCGACGAAATATTTGTGTGTTATAGGCGCCTTGGGACCACCCGCTTAAGAATAATTTGTCTGTGGAAACTTTAAGGTCTGAAAGTACATCCTTTGCTGCTTTGAGCATGTCAGCACACGCTTGGATGCTGCTATCTTTGACCATGTATGCATTGGGTTCTTTTGATATTCCCATCCCGATGTAATCTGCGCCTATGATTACGTAGCCGTTTCCGCCTAGATGTGCAATAATAAGCCTTGTCTCCATAGAGTTTTCTGGGCTAGATGGTACTTCATTTTTTAGTGTAAACTGTTCCGTGCTGCCAAGATACTATGGGCAGTGTTCTGTCTGGTAGATCTGGAATGGCAATTAGTCCAGAAGCTATGGTTGGCTGGTTGTTTTTTTCGGGGATGCTGGTATTGTATATTACCTTGTATAGGGTAACTGCATTTTTTGGCTTGGGGAATTTAATACCCATGGTGGTTGTTTCGAACGCTTCCAGCTCGGAGGTTAGTACTTTCTCCAAGTAATCAGTGCTGTAGTGATTTATCTTGGTGTAACTGATAAGTGTGGAATGCTGGTTTATAGCTTCTGCGTAAAGTTGTGGTTGCGTCATGCTTAATGTTAATATTAGTGTGCTAATTATGGCTTTCATGCTTGATTTTGAGTTTAATATGCTTGGATTAGCGCGTTACGTTATTAACCGCAAGGAAGTAAGTAGTTTTTATCCAGTCATTAGTCTTATGTGCTCCATGCTCCCTTGCCTTGTGTATATCTATTGCCCTGATCCAAGCATGTTGCTTATTTGATTTGGTCGGCAAAGCTTTAAGTGGGGTAGCTGGAAGGTTTGGTATTAGTAATGGCTTATTTGGCGAAAATGATACTAATATCTCAAATGGGTATTCAGGTTCTGGAAGCGGAGTAGGGCATCCTCTGATTTCTCGATTGCCGCAAAGCCAATTATTTGATCTGAACGAATATCCTCTTCCTTGTGTAAAGCTGCCTGGGTCCCGTCTAGCCCAGTAACAGCTGCGTCGGGGACAGTGAGCGTCATATACATTTACCTTTTCGCCTACGGTTGTGTCTAGTACTTGCATTGGTAAGTTTATGTTTTCGGCGTGTTGAACGTTGGTTAAAATAGTTCGATGTCAGCCACTTCCGCGCTCATATTAAGTGTGGCTTTAGCCTTGATTGCGTTCTGATTCTTGCTCCACCACTCCAGCCCGACTATTTTTTGTGCCTCATCTGGCAAGGCTATACCAAGCACATGATTAAGTTGCGCCTCCAGCCATACCTGGTGTAAAGTGGTGGTGTCACCTTCATATTTCTTGAGTAGGTTTTCTGCTGTGAGCAATTCCTTTGGTATCTGGTCCAAATGCTCATGCTTAGCGGCTAAATACAAGCTGGAAAACCCACTCGAATCTTCAGCCATAATGTTTTCTGTTGAAAACAACTCCTTTGGTACCTGATCTAGATGCCCGTTCTTGGCTGCAAGGTGTAGGGCAGTTTTGCCTTGGTCGTCTTTCGAAGTTGTAGACTTTATCTTAACTGCTAGAGTTTTTGCTGTTATCCTTTTGCGTGGAATTTGGTTTAAGTGGCCACTGGCAGCGGCATGATGGTAGCTTGTCCACCCGTTACCATCCTTTATAAGCAAGTTCTTGATTAATAGAATTTCTCTTGGTACTCGGCGTAATGTCCCGCATGAAGCTGCAAAATGCAGTGGAGTAAAATTTTCGTAAAGATCCCGCTCAAGCCAGTTCATGCTTTTTACTTGCGTGCCCTATGCGCAGGAAGTGAGGCGCGTACCTCTGTTGGTTTTTGCAAAAGTCCCTTTACCCCTAGGAGCTCAACTCCGATGATTTCCCCCTCGGAGTTTTTGTCGACAAGTATACAGGTGTTTAGTTGTTCGGTACTTGCTACTTTCTTATCTTGGCTTGGAAAGTTAATATATCCGCCATCGCAGGTCGGGTCAAATTTAAAGCGTTTGGTGATGAGGTGTAATGATTTTGACATGGTATTTCTTTTATGTTTTATGCTGGCGTAACGTGCCTTACAGCATAAAGCTCAGATTTGCGGTATATAGCTCATATGTTTTTCTTGGTTTTTCCTGAAAATTGTGGTAACATGTCTCTATGCGGTATACGAAAAAATCTAATAGTGGGTATACACTTCAAGAATTGATTGGAGTTATTTCAATTATTCTCGCTCTGGCAGCGGTATCGATACTTGCCACAAGTTTGACGAGGTGCGCAATGCGAGAGTCTGCGTTGAATAGAGAAATAACTTTAACGAACAGCGCCTACCAAAATTTTCTTGCAGCTGGTGGGCCTCCAGGTACAACAAAAGAAGAAATTTTAGCGGATTTGCATGAGCCCTATAATGGTGTAGGTCCTTTTTTAATAGCTGGGGTAAATTCAACGCTTGCAGAAGATATGCAGTGGGAAGATTCTGTGAAACGATTTATACGGGTTCCAGGTTGGACGTGTGCCAATGCCGGTTCTGGTGGTGGTTCTGGTACTCCTACTCCTGCTCCTAGTTCCACGCCTTCTGGATCATCGACGCCTACACCTACTGCTTCTCCTACCCCATCGCCTACTCCGTTAATTGATTTGACTATTTCTGCACCGGCGTATATGGAAATGTGGTCTTATGGTACTGTTACTTTACAAGTGGCATCCTTAACTGGCAGCACAATTCCTGGTGCTACGATTACTGTGCCGATGCCAACAGGCTTTTATAATGTGCTTCCTAGTGCTCCAGCAGACGATATGACTGCATTTATAGAAGAAGAGGGTACATTTGAGGAAGCCGCACTAGGTTATGGCTATCCAGACGTAGCTTCTATGTTAGCTGACTGGGGTTACGCGTCTGAGCAAGAGATGGCTACTGACTGGTATGGTGGTATATGGTTGAATACGTTTACATGGACTGGTGATGTTACATCTGGCGGTGAGACTATAGAGATAGAAGTATTTGTCAATGATCAGGCAAATACTGCTTCTCCTAATTTGTTGCCAGCTACGGTTGTTGCCTCTGAACTTACGGATACAAAATCTGCTAGTGTTTTGGTTGTTAATCCTGGCGCCTTATCTACTTTACAGGTTACTCAGTCCTTTGTTCCACCTTCTATAGCCTATGGCGGTACGGCTACACTAGTTACCACTATCTCTTCTCTGGCTGGTCCTATGGACGGTTCGCTAGTTGTTACTCTCCCGTCTTTAACTGTTACAACTATGGATTCGAATGCTGATTATTCTACGGCTGGTGAAATACATTGGAGTGGCAATACTGCAAGTCAAACTATAACTACTGGTATTAGTGCGCCTGGTTGGGGAGATTATGGTGCAAATGCCGTAATATCCACTAGTAGCGGGTCAGCAAATGCTTATGCCCAGCTGCATGTAGATGCGCCTTCGCCTCCTCCGGATATAACGAGTGTTTTTGTTGCTGGTGGACAGACAGAATTTACATCCGGTGATTTTATGCCACTTGAGTTTACTGCCAATAATGGGCCTTTCACTTCTGTTGAGTGGCGGTGGGCTTGGAATGAGTATCAGTTTTTTGGTAACACTCTAGCTTCAAATATTGCGCCAGAGTTTAATGGCGAATACTATGGTGATTGGGTTTATAAAGTTTGGGCACAAGTTGGAAATATAACTGGCACGACCAGCAGTAACTCTTTTGGTGGGGCCTTACAACCTGGGGATACTGGTGCCGCTAGTGGTGGTGCTTCGACTGGCGGATATAATATTAGTGGCGATCAGCTACTCAGTATAACTATTCATCCTAAGCCAGTTATACGTAATCAGCCAAGTTTCGATGGCTCAAGGGTTTTTACTGACCCTTATCCTTGGCAGTCAGTTCAGTGGTATGTTGGGGCAGATCCGGTTGCTAGTGGTGATTCCTTGTATCTGCCGCTACAGGCCCCCGAAAGCCCGGATACGGTAGGATCGGTAACGCTTGGTTCCCAGACTTATTATTCTGGCAATACTATATCAGTTTGGGGTAGGGCCACCAATCATATGGGTAGGTATATTGATAGTGCTCCTGTAACTTGCACGGTACCATATTACCAATGGGATACCTATCCTTTTGGGTGGGTATGGGTTCCTACTCCTTGAACGCGTTGAAAAGGCGTAATGCGCCGAAAGATGTTTATAAAATCTACTGAAAGCGCTTTCTCCGTGCGGAAAACCTGTTGGTGTATGTGCTATTCTGACATTAGAACAAATCCATATTAGTTTCGTTAGCACATTGCAGTTCATTGCACATATGCTTTTTTGCTCTCTTAATTTCATCAAGTATGTGATTATTCTTTTCCCACCATTCTTCCCCGACAATGAACTTTGCGCGTTCGTTTTCTCCAAAATCTACACCGAGTATCTGATCCAAATATCCGTATTCTTTAATGGAATGCAGCGTAGTCCTTTCCATGGTGGATTCATCTAAAAGCAGCTCTGGTGAGAGTGAGGATGGCGGTATTTGATGAATATTCCCGTTAACTGCAGCATAGCGGATTGCGGACGTCTCGTAGCCGTCTATTCTACCTAGGTTTTGACTTGTTAGAATCTGCGGTGGAAGTTGATTTAAATATCCATGTTTGGCAGCTAAATGGAGGGCGGTTTGCCCGTGTTTATCCTTTAGCATGATAACATTTTCAACTAACATCTTTCTTGGTACTTGGCTTATATATCCGTTGGTTGTAGCTAGATGGAGTGGCGTTTCTAAATGCCTGTTTGTACAAGTTAGAACCCCTGATTCGCCTAAAACTTCTGCTGGAATCTGGTTTAAATGACCTGCACTGGCTGCTACATGTACTACGGTATTTCCTTCTCCTGCTAGCCATGATGCTTTATGTAGCAGATTTGCTGCAGTTAAGATTTCTGCTGGTAGTTGACCCAAGTGTCCATATCTTGCGGCTATGTGTAGGGCAGTCTCGCCTTTGTGCTTTGCTAGTAAATTTGGCATAAGTAACCTAACAGGTATTTTATCCAAGCATCCGGATTTCGCGGCGTCAAATACTGGGTTGGCTTGTTGGTATGTGCCCATATTGGTATATTACCACATATACTAATAAGAAGTATAGGGCTGCAAGCTGGTAGGTGAACGCCTACCTAGACAATTTCGCAAAAACAAGTTAATATTCTGGCATGAGAAGAATATTAACTAAAATTGGTTTGGTGTCAGTATGTGCGTTATTAACCGGCTGTGTATTTGATGGAATGTACTTGTCAGCAGTTCAACCTGCAAATGTAGGTATAGTCGCCGGCTACGATGAGCCCTATTACGATGGAAATAGATATCTCCGCAGGGATAATAATTGGGACGGTAGGAGCTATAATGACAGGCGTTATAATAATTGGGATAGGAACTATAGTGATAGAGGTTATACAGTGATACGTCGTCGCTAAGGCCGTTAATTTACTCTGTCACGTCCCAAGTCTCCAGCTTGAGTTGGAACTTCTCGCCGTCATCTATGTTGTGCAAGTCGAAGCCGAACTCCTGATGTAGCTTTTTATTGTTTGCTTGGCGTGGAAAAACCGTGTTTTCTTTCTCGGCCAAAGCAATTACTAGATTCCACTCTTTGATAAATGAGGTGGCTAATTCAGAATTTTGAAACGTGCGGACAATTTTTAGCCCGTCCCCAGCATAACATCTGCCGTCGTCAGCATCGTTAAAAATAATGTTGTAGGAAAGCTGTACTATGTGAATTTGCTTAGGCATACTTTATTTGTTTTTCGAGTCAGAGTTACCTATCCTATTAATTCAACTTAACGAGGTGTCACCGCTGCAGGCAGATTTTTCACTGCGGCTAATGAACCAGAGAGCAAAGAGCAGATCAGATATAAACGGGTTGTGGGCGACTACTATTTGTGCGTTTTGGTGCCAAGTAATTGTTTGTGGTATGATCGGCTTTTCCCATCATTACTGGCGCTTCCTTGAAGGTGCCCAATTAGCTATAGCTATTCGCTCGGTTATAGTATTTAGTGCCTCTGTTGCTGCGGTACTTATGATTTGATTTGTATCTTTTTGTAGTTGCATGAGCATCTGTCGGTTGTCGCCATTTAAATTTCCTATAACTGTTATGGCTGCTGTTCTGGTATCTATATTTTGGTAATCTAACCTAGTGCCACTGGCGACTTGTTCTAGGAATAGAAGTCCTAACCCATTGGTTGCCTCGATGCTAGACAATCCTTCTACTATTGCGTCTGTCTCTCCAGTATACTGGTTTAGTAAGAATTCAATGGCATCAAGAGTCCCTTGCCTGCCGAGTGCGATTGCAGCAGCGGTTGGTATACTTGGTATGTCGTCGGCATATGTCTTATATGGATACTTTTCCCGATTAGAAGTGCACCAATCAGGTTCTGTAAACTGAGTTAACTCCTTTAATATCGTGCTTGTATTTGGAGCGCTTGCTGACGAAATAGCAGTGAGCAGTAATCCCCGCAGTTCATTGCTTTGGGTTGTTTGTGCTTGCTTTGCTATTGCTTCTAAGTTGTCTGCTGTGCTTAGGTACCCTATAATTTCAGCGGCTGGGATAAGTATGCTGTATTTTGTTTTCCCTTCGCACATAGGATATATAGGTATTTCGTTAAGTATTTCCAACAACCACTTGGCTACATTGGGGTTTCCTGATTTTTTAATTTCCCTCAATTCTTCTTGTTCTGTGAAGAAATCTACTCGGTCTGTTTGGCTGCCATCTGGTAACGATTCTTTGTTGATAAAAATAACATCCAATACAACGGTTCTTATTGCCTCGCGTGTTCCAATTTTGATGAGTTCTTTAGCTGCGCTATCGTGACTGTTATGTTGCTTTAATTGTTCTGCTAACTCCTCAATCCGCGTAGGTTTGTTAATTGCTGCGCGGTTGGTCTTATTTGGTATTGCTGTGTTAGGCGCGTGGTGTGTTACATTACGTATACTTGATATTTGTGCGTGTTGGTTTCCGATTACTGATACGCAGACTAGTATAATTATCGTAGCAGTAGTAAGTATTGATTGTTGGACATTCACCTATTCTATGTTTTGTGTAAGCCCAAGGATTTATAGTGGGCTTAGATGGCGAAGGAAAGCGCCCAAAGTGTGCATTTACTCTTGCCCTCGTAACCTCTCCCACAATATCTAACTGACTATGCGGTATCAGGCTGTACCGTATATAACAGTATCAGAGTGCTAGACTCTCTTGATCTTGAATTTCTGGTGCATGTTCATTGATTTTATGTAAGTTATTTTCCCACCACTTCTCCCCAACTATTGCTCTTGCCGCTTCTGGTAACTCTATGCCTAACAAAGAATCTAATTGGTTGGTGTTTGCTGCAACTTGTAATGGTGTGTGCCCGTCAAATGTCTGCTCTGTTAGTAGCGCCTTCTTTAATATAGCTTCTGGAATCTGATTTAGATGCCCATGCGCAGCTGCGGCGTGAATGGGAGACCAGCCAAAGACATCTTTCCCAGTTAGTACCGCTGTGGTGAGTAGTTCACTTGGTATTTGATTTAAGTGACCGTTAGCTGCGGCAGAATGCACTGGTGTCCAGCCCTCCCAATCGCGTATTGTAAGGTTTCTTTTTGTAAGTTGGTTCTTTGGTATGTCTTGCAACTGCCCTTCAGCTGCTGCACAGTGCATTGGAGTCATACCATCGTTGTCTCTTACGGTAAGGGTCTGAGGCGTGAATGCTGCTAGTGGTAAGTGTTTTAATTGGTCGGAAACTGCCATATGGTGCAGGATAGTCCAACCAACAGTTGATTTGTCGTACTCCTTTGGTGGTTCTTTAGTTCCTATGCGTGGTGATGGCGTGGTGAAGGTTCCAATTCCAGTATAGTCCCTGTCTGTAAGTGCCTTGGTTGTAAATGCCTCTTTTGGTACAAATTCCGAATATCCTTCAAGGACTGATTGTAGCACGGGGGCTATCCCATAGGCCGCATCCATAATGCTGGTCAGACGTTTAAAGTATTCCTTAAGCTTTTCTGGTGTTGGATTGGTATATTCTTTGCGTATTTCTGTGCTTGCAAATGCTTGTACTAGATCAATTTTTGGAATCCTTGATGTGTCCATGGTTTCTGGGTTAAAATATGAAATCCAGCAGGCTCCATTGTTTTGGTTCTTTTTTGGCCCATCCAATTCTTGATTTGGCCTGGCTACATTTAGCATTTTCTTGGCTATAACGTTATGCATTTTACCCAATGCTTTCTGCTTTCTAGCTATTGTTCCTTGCGGAGTGCTTGGGTCTTTCAGCAGTTTGTCAAGATTCTCTTGCTTCTTTGCAAGTTTTTCAGATAGCTTAGTTATTTCGTTATGTTGTAACATTATTCTTTCCCGCAATGTTAAATTTACTTGCTTATTAAACGGCAGGATAATATGTGGGTACGCCTTATATAGCCCAGTAATCGCTAGCATTACTCCATTAATTGGGTCATTTCTAACGTTGGTTAGTATGCTAGATTGCATGGTATCTATTCCTGTGGTACATAACATTTGCATGAGTGCGTTTTCTACTCTACCGCGTATGTCTTTCCTCTTTAGTCCTGTTTTATTATCGGATATAACTGGGTCTTTGTGATCTTCCACATACCCGCTTATAACTGCTACTCTAGGGAGCTTTCCTGCTTTAGTCAGGAATGGGTTTTCGTCTAGGAATTTTCCTTGTCCTACTCTTTCTGTTGGTTCGCTTTTGGTGCTAAACCCAACATTGATTGGTAATGTAACCCATAGTTCCCCTTCCTTTTCCTGCCATCGCACCCCAAGTAGTTTTTCTGGAATTGAACCTTCGTGTTTGTCCCAGTGTAGCGGTTTCTCATCTTTTCCTTTTGAGAATTCTTGAAGCTCGAAGAATTGGAATTTGCTTTTGCCTACAGTCCATTCTTTGGTTAGTGCTTCGTATAGGACAAACTCTTCTCTTAAATCCTCAGAGGTTTTGGCGTTTTTGATGCGGTTGCGAAATCGTACATTCGCTATTCTCTCCGCTTGTATGGCCTTAAGTACGCCTTTGACTTTTGTGACTGGGCCGCCTACTGCAGAATGCACTGATTTAAAATTAATATCTGAAACTTTAGCCATACTTAACTCTATCAGATGCCAAGCGAACTTCGCAACTGGTGGTTATAGCTTTCTGGCTATTGGACTATCTGGGTATTCTTCGTTTAAATTGACAAATATTATTTCTTTGTCGCCTTCACAAACTTTTTTGGTTTTTGCATCAATATGATTGAGGTTACGTAAAAAGTTAGCGGATAGGATTTCCCAAGAGGGAGAAAAATATTCTGCTCCCATTAGTGTTTGATGGTTTTTTCCATTTTCTGCTATGGTTGCTTCTTTGCGTTGCAGTATAATTTGTGCGTAGCTTTCGGGGGGGTAAGCCTTAAAGAAATCAGGCATGTGTTTCCAGTTATCTTCCCCGAAGGAAGCTTCGTTGTCGTCTAAACTTATTTCTGCATATAAGTTCTTGGAGTCTAAAGTAGCTAACCATGCAATGGCTTCTTGTATGTCTTGTGCTGGAGTACTCATTGTTTTTGTGTTCTAGGTGTTTTCTACAGGATGGTTCTTGTCCTTTATTTTCATAGTGTTTATGGCGGTGATGCGGCTTTGTGTATTAGGGCCTTTTTTGCTACACGAAAAGAAATGCTGCCTTCGGAACGCCAGAAGCATATAATGCTTGGCTATAAGTCTAAACCTGGACAGTCATGCAATGAGATGGATTTTTCGTGGGTTGCCCCGGCATCGACAATAGTTTGTACTACAAATCTGGCCAAGTCCTCCGCTGACTGACCCATTTTCGACCTAATAATGTGAAAACACTCTGCTGCTTTTAGCTCCATGTCGTAGCCCCTGAATAATTCTTCCAACGTGCCAATCACTCCTTGGTGATCGTGGTCATCAAGATTGCCATTTGTCATTTCTGGGCCGCAATAGAAACTGACTTCTCCAGCATCTATACTGCTCAGGGAGAAATGAACGCGGCCGCTTCTGTCCAATCCGTAAATTTTAGGGAATACTCTTGGGGTAGTGGAATTCACAATTTCCTCTTCGATTACAGTTGGACCAACCTCAAAGTATTCTGGGTCGAGCAACACTGATGCTTTTTTCCCTGATTTCTCATTCTCAAAGACTCGGATAACTTTGCCATGAAGCATGAACTTCTTTTTCCGCTTCCAATCGGATTTGGTGGTTCCTTCAAACTCACATGCTAGGACTTCTCTACATCCTTCTGTAGTATCTTGTTTTCGAATCAAGGTAGTCATCGTTTTGTACGCGGTATATCTTTTCCATGCTTTTGTGTTTTATGTAACTTAAAAGATGTCTAATTCGTTATTACCTGGTTGTTTACTGATTGCACATTTAGAGTCTATTACTGCTTGGTTTCTTACCCACCAATCTTCTCCAACTTCCTTACGAAACTTCTCAGATAAATTTAGCCCAAGGAAGATATCAGTACATTCTTGTTCTTTGGCAATTTCCCAAACGCTTTTATATAGGTTAAAATAAGGGATATCTACCTTGTTGTTTTGTATGAATAAGGCTTCCTCGGGTATATACTTTAGAATGTGCTGTACATTTTTAGCGTATACAGCACATAGTAATACTGTCTTCCCTAGGCGTGGTGGTATAAATAGCAAGTTCTCTCTAAGAATGTCTTCTGGGATTTGGTCTAAATGCCCGTATTTTGCTGCTGTATGGATTATTGATCGTCCTGCTCCGTCTGTGATTTTTAAGAGCTTGCTACTTAGAAACTCGCTTGGTATTTTGTTTAATTTACCTGAACAAGCTGCGCAGTGCAAAGGTGTAAATCCGGCTTTGGTTTTTAGCGTTAGCATTTTTTCTGTAATTAAGGTTTGTGGGAGTTGGTACGTTGTGCCCGCAAATGCTGCGTAATGCATTGGTGTAACCCCATCTATATCTCTAATTCTAAGATTCTTATTTGTTAGGATTTCCGGAGGAATTTTATCTAGACAATCTAGTCTTGCACACTCAAGCAAGGCTGTTATTCCTTTATCTCCTTTCCTAATAAAGTTCTTTGGGTGCAGCAACTCCTTTTCTGCGCTTTCCAACTTTCGTGTGGTAATTGCTTGGCATAGCAATTTGGTACTTTTCTTATTGAAACTAAGTATATTGTTTAACCATGCTAATAGCTCTATCCTCATAAAAATTCACAACCGAATAGTCTAGTTAAGAAGGGTATGACAAACTTATCTGATTTCTTTTTTGCCGTGTTGTCAAATGGGGCTAGCAAGATGAATCGATTGTCATATGTTTCGCCAAATATTAAAGTGTCTTGATTGGACTGTGCGGTTGGCTTTGTCTCTTCTCGTTCCCATTGGTCTTTTGCTTCCCAGACAAGGTGGATATCTTTGTACCTATACATTTCTCTGCGTATCTTGGTCCGGATGGAATCAGGAATCTTTCCTGGGCGTGGTACGACGAATGTTGCTTCCCACTGGGCATCGTGGATGTCTGCATATTCAGGAGTGTTTGGTGATATAATTTTGCGGATTACTTCAATTAGTGAGCATGTGGCTAGGAGACCCATCACGCTTATCATTCCTCCCACCATTCCTCCAAGGATGACAGCTATTGTATAACTGAGGATGTTTAAGGTGGTGTTACCGTGATGTAAATTGACAGCCATATAAAAACACATATCGTTGGAATTATAATCCATGGTGCCAATTTATCAGGAGTATTTCTGGTCTTTCTGGAGTTGATTGCCTTCTCGGCGGTTTCCCAGAGGTTTGTTTTTCCTAGGAAGTTGGTAAGGTTGCCAGAGCTTGAAATTTGTTCCCTTTTAAATGGGCTGGGGCCCCAGTCTCTTTTTAACCGAACTGTTAGTTCGCATCCATTATTCGCGGTTACAGATGCGGCTGCAAAAAGTGGCATGGCGCATCCTAACCGAGCATCTTCATATAGGGCTCCGAGGATTGAGGTGTCGAGTTCCCCTTTCCTTAGTGAATTTTCCAAACCTTCGATAGGTAGAGGCTTCGATTCGTCAATAGTTCCAATGTGGTTTGTTTGTATTTCTGTTAGTGGGTTCAGACTGGTTTGTGTGGTCTTTTTCAATATAGAAGTGTTTTTCCCACTTAACCAATCCTTGATTTCCTTTGTCCCCCACCTCTCCTCCCATTTCTTTTCTAGGAGACCATGGAAAAGTGTAAGCATTTCTGGTGATGCACTTCCTGGGATTTCAAAGTTAGCAGCAACTGCGGTGAATTGCCCGTTTATTTCTTTGTATAGTGGGCGACCAAAGTAGAGTTCAAATACGATAGCCCCTATACTCCAGAAATCGCTGGCGTTAGAATATAGCCCAGTTGCTGCTTCTGGTGCTAGATATGCAGGAGTGCCGCGAGCCATAGTAACCATAGTATGGGCAGCAAAGGATGCGCTGCCGAAATCTGTTAGTTCGACTTCGATGGGCGCTTTTGATTTAAGCAGCATATTGTCGGGTTTTAAATCCCGATGTTGGATGCCATGTTCGTGAAGGAAGGAGAGTGCGTTTACACTTTGTTCTAGGAGAATTTTACAGTTCGCGGTATTGTCTAGAAAGAGTTTCTTATTTTCTGAATTTGCAAGATTCCCATTTTCGCGGAATGGTGTTACTTCTACATAGCTACCATCTATAGTTCCGGTAGCAAGAAGCGGTGTAATATTGTTGTGCGCTGGAATGGCATTTTGCAGTTTGGGCGAGGTTTTAAATCGGTAGATTTTAGCAATAGCAATTTGTCCGTCCTTTTCAGCGCTCCAGAGGTCGGCTTGTGCGCTTTCCACATCAAACAACCCGTGCAGTGTATAACCTACTGCTTGGGTGCCTGCTAGTACGTTATTGCGTGTTGGAACCTTATTGAGTTTGCTTGGTTGTAGTACCTCCATGTTGGATATTTGGTTATGGCTGTTTGGCTGTTTGTTCGTAGCGCTCTGACTCCTTTCGTAGAAAATCAGCAATAACTGCACGTTGCGTTGCTTTCATTTCGGCGATGGTTTCCGATTTGACAGCTTTGCAGTACCTAGCGAAGTTGTTTATCCCTTCTAGTACATGATGGGCGGAATCTGTTTCGCCATACAGTGCTGAATTTATATCCTCCGCAGAAACATCCACTTCAACTTCCGTCTCCACTGTTATCCACTTTGTTATTTTCATATGTTAATGTAAGAGCTTGCGCAGACATTTAGCACCAGCAGCTTCCGTCTCTGATGATTTCTTGCCAGGCTTCAAACTCGTCTTCCTCTAATTCTGAGGCTAGGAAGATTTGTTTTTCCTTTTCTTTCGTGAGGTAGATGTCTCTGCATCCTTCATAAATTTCATTCAGAGCATCGCGGAAACATCGTATGGTTTCTGATTGTTCGCATCGTTCTTCCATTGGAAGATCCGGTGGCAGGTTGGAATCGAATAGCACAATGACGCATACCGAGGGAAATGATCGGAAGGAGAGTATTACCTTTTGTTCTCCATCCCCAAACTGTAGTGGAAGGAGGTATGGAGTTACTTTATCGTTATTACCATACCACGGAGAGGTTATTGGCTGCTCGTGTAGCTTGTAAGGTGCCGTGTCTTTTATGGGTTTAGCCGAGTTTCTAGGGAGCTCGTGTGACTTCTTTTGGTTTCTCATTTGAACTGTTTGTGGTTTAGTCAAGTGTAAGTCCGAATCTGCCTTCCTGTGCTTTTTGTAGTACTTTAAATGCTGCTTCTAGGTGGTCTGGTCTTGTGGCTTTAAGTTCTGCTATATATGCCTGATTGGACACATGCGCCAGCGTCGGGTCTTTAAAGTTAAGTATGCCTTTTTCTACTTCTGCTGGGCTTATTGTGACATCGTTGCTTATCCTTGGTAGTGGCTCCTTACAAAGTGCGACGAGCCCATACAGTAGGCCATTGTGGCTGCTTGCTACCAATTCAAGTTCTTCTTCTGCTTCGCTTCCGGTGTGTGGCTCTGGATTTGTTTTGTATACTTGGCAACTCATGTTTTTGTGTTTTTAATCCGATTGGTTGACAAATTTTTGATTCTTCTGCTATCCTTTGGTATGGCTAATTTGGTAAAAGATGCTAAAGGCAATACAGCTTTGCATACTGCTGCCTTGCTTGGACATTTTGATAAAATGCCTCGTAAGTATTTAACAACTGAACTGTTGATGGAAAAGAATTTGGCCGGTATTAGTCCCATACAGCGTGCTATTGCAGCCGACCACTTAGATCAGTTACTTGGCGTAGCTCTGGACGGAACAATTGCTTTGCAAGAGCTTGTTGGTGCCGAATGGTGGGATAAGCATCTAACGCTTATTAAGTCCAAACTTGCTATACTGTCGCAAGAGGAAGAGGCAGAAGTGTGGTTGTTCTAGGGTTGCAGCTTTGAAGGGCCTCGTAAAAAATTATGGGGTGTTTACTCGGCTGCTTTATTTTTGCTATAATTTTAGGTATGAAAGATATTACTAGAGAAATAATAGATTCCCTTGAGGCACTACGTGTTGCCTATCCAGATATTTCTGTTACGGAGTCGCACGGAATGTTACGGGATGTGCTTTTTAACCAACATGTAAAAGGTAGCCTGCTTTCCTTACATTGTGAGCCTAAGAATGCTTCCGTTGCCTTTTCTGTCGAGCCTGATGCTCGATGGGATAAACTAGACGTATGGCTTGGTGGAGATCCTGAAGCGATCTGTAAACAACTGGGTGAAACCTGTTCTAACCATTTTGGTATACCTGTTACTTTTGCTGAGCCAAGTATGGATATATAATTTCGGTTAGAACTAAAGTTTGTCTCTACTTGGAACCTTGGGTTAATTGTGTTGCTATTACCTATGCCTTTTGTATCACCACTGATCAACCTTATATCGGTGAAGTTCCCTAAGGATAAGGAACTTTATACGCGTGGTGTTCTGCCACTTCTAAAACCAGATGATTCCTTTTCTTACGAAGAACTTGTCTGCCGGCTGCAGAAAGACATATGTGCTTGGTGGGTAATCAATGAAGGAAAAGTTGTTGGTTGGTGTTCCGCTGGCAACAGCCCATACATTGCTGGTGCTATTCATCTCTACGGATTCTGCATCTGGCCGGAGCACAGAGGTCGTGGGTTTGGAACTAAAGCCTTGCTTGCGAGACTTGCCATTTACAGAGGTAGAGCGATCACGACTTCAATACAAAAGGATAGTAAGGTGTCGTTACACTTAGCCGAAAAACTAGGGTTTGAATATCTAAATACGATTGTGCCTTGGGACAACTTTGTACTATACCAAAATTAATTAAGGGCGCTTTATTTTCCTGCTTTAAGTCTCCTGGTTTGTTGGCGGTCAAAAAAGCCTGATGTCTATCTAAGTTAATCATCGTAAATCCAGTAGGTTTACTTCGCCGCCGACTGTCTCCTTCTTCCAAGTCTGCTGAATTGTCGCAGACGCCTCCTAGCGTTCGACTATTATCCATGTGGCATTACTCAAAATAGCTCAAGTTTGGGTTCTGACTGTGGCGCGGTATTCAATATACCTTGCTGCTCCAATATATTCTGGTTTCTTGCCCACCACTCCTCCCCAAACACGTTCTTGGCGGTACTTGGTAACTTTGATCCCAAAAAATAGTCAAATTCACTAGGACGGATTAGTTCTAGAACTGTTTTCGACGTATTTACTAGTTTACCATCATGACATACGCGGAAGTTCATTGCACGAGTAAGCCTTGAGCTTGTCAATTGCTCTAGTGGTAATAAATGCAAGTTGCCACGAAGAGCCAAAATATGCAAAGGAGTAGCGCCATCCTTAGCTACGCAGTCTAGACAGGAACTAATTCTCAGTGGGCCAGGAATCGACAAGAACGTAGAACGTCCATAAGCGGCGACGTGTAGTGGAGAAAATCCACTATGGGTGAGGTTTTTATAATTGGTTTCTGTTAGTAAATGCTTAGGGATAAATGTGGTTCCTGTATTCTCAGCTGCTGCATGTAGACAATTAGCGCCATCACGATTTCTAGCCAGCAATATGGCTTCTGTTAAAAAAGTCTCGGGTATCCATTTGAGTGCGCCGGCCTTTGCCGCCGTAAACACAATAGACTCCTCCTCATTATTTCTGATAAGTAGGGTGCGTTCGTTTAAGTTTGAGCGTGGTACTAATCCAATATAATGGAATCTTGCGGCAAGATGCAGCAAAGTTTCACCCCGTGAATTTTTTGTCAGAAGTTTTTTCTCAGACGACAGTAGATTTGCTACACTTTTTCCCGCATTAAGTTTGCGACCTACTTCGGCGTGTATTGGGTGAGCAGCGTGTCCCGCAGTGATTCCAGTAGGGGAATGTCCCTTAAAATCTAAATGTAGATTATGAGTTGTCATATGAGTATCTGTTTTTTAATGGTATATATTGGCTGCCTTAAAATACTGTGTATCGTGATAACTGTTAGTGTGGCATGTTAGTAATGCGTCTAAATTGTTATAAACACATGACTCATATGCTTTGGCGAATATGCTGGCAAATGGCAATGGCGGGAGACATTGTACTGATAGTCTTAGCAGATATTGTTCGGCCGGGGTTTCCTGCCGCTCAGTTATTCCTTTGCTATCACTTACATGCCATATGGCTCGTTGGATTGAACCATACTCTTGCCTTGGTAACACTTCGACTGAAATCTGTCCTTTGAATTTTGCAGTCGTGTTTTCTTTGCATTGGAATGTAATGATAAATCCTTTGTTGGTTAATTCTGTGGTTTGTTTGACTAGAAATTCTAATTGACCAACAATTGGGAAAGACGCTAGATATGTCACTTTATCTAGATGCGTGGTTCCTGTTACACGTACTCTTCTTTTTTGTAATGCTCCTGCAACCCATTCGGCAGAGCTTAGTTGGGCTAGTAGTTCTTGTCTATTTCCAGCCCATTTTGCTAGTATACAGACCTTTGACCAGTGATCTTCTATCGAGGACTTAGCCTGCATTGTGAACAATTTGTTGCTAGGGAATGGTTGGAACCCTTCGCTGATGGTTTCTGCTAAGCTGTTCGGAATTGACAAACCTAAGATGGTGCTGACTATTGCTAACTTTATAATTTGGATAAAATCCGACACTCTTTTATGTTTGTGCTTTCCAACTTTCAAATAAGCAACTGGTCATGTATTTCTAATGTTATGCAATATCTAACTGGGCGGATGGTCGGTCTAAGCGAATCATCGCAAATCCAGTAGGGTTACTTCGGCACCTACTATCTTCTCCTTCCAGGTCAGCCGAATTATCACATATGCAGGTCACAACTCCTGGTTCTGGATTACATTTGACTAGTGGGTCGCCTTTTTGTTGCGGGAAATCCGTAAATTTGGCAATGACTCTTTTCCCGACCCATTTCTCTTCTAGTTTGAGTTGCGCTTTAGAGGGCTGTATCATTTTGCGCTTCCGGTTGGCTTTGTGCGGTACTTTGTTACCTGCGGTTAGGGCAGTAGCGAATCCACAAACTACATTTGATCAGATGTACTGTTGCGGTGTATACTTTTGAACCGTCGCAGCTTCAAACGTTCCTTCTGTGGGGTTTTCTTGCCCAATTTCTATTCCTAATCCAAAGCCTTCCCTACTACATATTCCTAGATCAAACCGTTGCCAGAGTGGCTTCATAGTTATTTGGGCTGTGGCTAGCTGAGGTTGATTGTGGCCCATCTCTTTCTTCCTGATTCCACGACCCCTCCGCTGAGTTCGATTGTCTGGTCCTTGGTTCCAGTGAAGGTGACCTTGGGTTCTTCCCCTGCTTTCGCTACTAGAAGGAAGCTTTGTTTTCCTTTGATGTGGATGTTGTTGGCTTCGTGGTTGCTCGTGATATGTACTTCTTCCCCAACTTTAATGAGGCTTGTGGTTGTGGCTTGGACTGTAAGTTTCATTGGTGTATTTTTTATGGCTCTAGTTGTTTCTGCTGCCGTTTAGTTAAAGTTATTTCGTCGGGATCAAAGAATGCGGTGTTGCTGGGCGTTATGGCGACTTCGTAGCATAGTCCATGACTGCCAGATATCTTTATAATTCTTCCAACCTTTCCAGCGCAGATTACCCTCTTGGCTTGCCCTTCGCTAGTGTAATCTCGTGGCTCTGGCATCTTGGTAGTTCGTACAGTGTTTCCAATTTTGAGAGTTGTGGTTGCTTTGCTGGCTTGCGGAAGTTCTTGAATTGAGTTCATATTGGTTGTGATTTTATGTTCGATACTTTTAAACATGGCACCTTTATATCCATCTTGATTGTAGCTGCCTTGGCGAGTGCCTTTTCACCCTCTGCCCATGCGGCATACATACTTGGGTGCTCTGTTTTGTTTGGTTTTGCACTAGCTAAAACTCTGGTAAGCGCAGTACTCAAATCCTGATTGACGGCTGAAGCTATGTCAAAGTTGTTACTGATAGAAATAATATGTTTGTGGTAATCCTCCCAGCTCTCAAATCCATACGGTCTGTTTTTTGCATTCAGGCGTTCAAGTACTGATAAATATCTTTCATTCAAGTCCTCGACGGAGGCACAGCTTGTGGTGAGCATAACATCTTTGATTTCTTTCATTCTTTTGCAAATGTCTGCAGCTGCGAGTAGTGTTTTATCGAATTGTGGGGCGAATTTCGCCATGTCACGAAGACCTTTTTCTGTTTCTACAATATTTATTGTGGTAATTTCTTTTCCAGTGCGGTCTTTCATGTTTTTTGTGTTTTCACTAACATCCCCTTTATCAGAATGCCAGTTGTATTCTTACCTCTCATTTGAGTACAATGCGATATGCCACTTAAACGAAACTTACACAAAGCAGCCATAAGGGGCAAATTAGGGCAGGTCCCTAAAGAGTTATTAACAAATGAAAATTTAACAGCTTACGATATTTATGGAGATACCCTGTTTCACAAGGCTGCCAGTAAGGGAACTTTAGACAAGCTGCCAAAGGAATTGATAACGGAAACCAACTTTCTGACAATTAGCAAGATGGGTTTTACTGTTTTCGACGTTGCAGCAATGTACGGGCATTTAGACCAAATACCAGATGAGCTGTTAACGGATAATGTTATGGTTAGAAGTGGAATTTCTGTTTTGCATTTAGCAGCCGGCCAAGGTCATCTAGATCAAGTTCCGAGGCGGCTTTTGACAGAGGATAATTTGCTGGTTCCTATAACAGATCCTAAATTTACTGGGCTCGTAGGCAAAACAACATTACATCAAGCTAACTCGAACGGGCATCTAGATCAATTGCTTGGTGTGGAGCTTTCTGAGCGTGTACGCCACATAGTTGGGACTAATTGGTATAATAGAAACCAAGGTGTCTGTGAAGAAATGCGGAAATCCAAAATGTCTCTGGCAACCGAGGAGTGTGATGAATATGACATAGAGCTATTTTAGCTAGAAGTTTACTTGATGCCCTGCAATTGACTTGCAAAGGTTAAAAAGATATAGTGGTTGATGAGTACTGACGAGTGGTTAGAGATTGATTCTAATACGGGGGATACTTGGCTGCATAAAGCTGCCAAAGCTGGCGAGTGTGCTTTGATTCCTGGCGATTTATTTACGCAGGAAAATTTGATGCTGAAGAATAACCGTGGAAACACACTTTTGCATTTTGCTGAGCAGAATGGGCCGTTAACGAATATTCCACAGGGCGTATTATGTGCTGAAAATTTGCTTGTGCGAAATAATCAAAGTGTTACTCCACTTCATATGCTTGGCTTTGATGGTAACCTCGATGAGCTTTTGGGCATTGATTTCTCAAAGTATACTGAGGCAAGAAGGCTTGTTGGGGAAGAGTGGTGGGAGAAAAATAATCTTGTGTTGGCAGCTAAAGGCACCCTGCGTGACTCTAATTCGGAGGGTTACGATATTGATATTTTTTGACAGTGTTAAATTGATTTATGGCAGGTTAGAGCTCAGTTTTGATTGGAATACTTGCTTGTTTAGTGACTGTGCAACTTGCAATGGAATGATTATTTTGCTCTTTTCTGCGGAGATTGTTACTCCAGCTAATTCGCCTATTGTTGAGGAGTAGTTTATGCTAATATTTTTGCTTCCCATGTCGTAAACACTTTCAATTTTGCGGGTACCATTTGCCAGATCCGTGAGGACATTAATTTGCTTTTGGTATTCAAGGTCTCTAGAACCATAAAAGGTGCCTATGCTGGTGGTAGTGATAGCAATAAGTAGCACTGATCCAAATGCAGCGTTGCGGTTTGGTGATTGGTGCTTTGCGCTATCTAAATAGATTATGAGTCCGGCGATAATTCCGAGTATGGTCACAATTGTGGTTATAGTATACGCAGCATCTAATCCTGGAGTTTCGGATAGGGTGTAAATAGATCTGATAAGTTCTGTTTTGTTCATTGGTTATGCTATCTGGTAAGAGTCGTTGCCTCTGAATGCTTGGTAGGTAGCTTTGAATTAGTTTGTTGTCTTGGTTCGAGTGCTAATGACAGTAGCAATATTATTGCCCCTAGGAATAATAGCATGGATGCCATGTAGATTTGAAATTCTCCTTGTGTGCGCATATTTTTTTGTTACGCGGTTGTTTTACTTGCGGCTGCAAAGTTGCATTCTGTTGTAACTGTATCATTGAATATGCTAAAATTAGCAATGGATGTAAAGGAATTACAGCTGCTGGACCGACTGCTTAGAAGCAAAAAGGAGGAAGCTCGAGAACAGGCGCTTAGGCATTTGCGTGCCTATGGCTTATCCAGCAAGGTAATAAATACTCTGCGCTCTGAAAATGTTGGTGAAACATTTCTCCACTGCGCTGCTAAATATGGAACGTTGGATATGCTGCCAGCGGAATTGTTAACGGAGAGGAATTTTAGGATTGCTGATCTCTGCGGCAATACTCCGTTGCATTGGGCTGCCACTAATGGTAATCTAGCTCAAGTGCCTAGATCTGCTTTAACAGAAGCTAACCTGATGGAAAAGAATTGGTATGGTACGTCAGTATTTGTGGAGGCTAGTGAGTATGGCTCGCTAGATCCTTTTCTTGGCTTAGAGTTATCCGAAGCTGTAATTCCAGAAGTTGGAAGCGATTGGTATGAGGAGAACCTTTTGTATTGTAAACGCGTTAATGAACCTAAGTTATCACTATCTACTCAAGAAGAGGGCGACCCGTACGATATTAGTTTGTTCTAGGCATATTTGGCTAGAAAATTAAACCTTGTCCAAATTAAGATACCCGACGGTCATTCACTTTTGTGATGAGTACTAAGTTTGCCGACGATGTTTTTAGTATCTTGCCTGGTGTTTTATGTCTATTGACATAGAGATTTAGTCTTCTATGGCATTGGCGCGTGATACCAATTCAAGTGTAGTGTTAGCTTTTAATTAAGTTAGCCTCTAATGTACGCCTGTGCAGTAGTTGCTTTGCGACTTCCTTGTTATACCTGGAATAACTGTTCATGGCAATTATGGCCTTTTTGATGCCGTTTATGTTACCTTTGGCGACCTGTTTCTTGAGGTTCATCATGTCTGGTCGCTTGCTGTCTGGTATTCCACGATTGTAGATGACTGAGGCAGTGGCAATCTTTGCATTCTCTGGAAGACTTTCCCAGCCTGGTAATGCTGTTGTGGTGGTTGCTATAAGCGTATTGACATCGTCTTTGCTGACTGCTGTTCCCTCAATTTGTGGTTGCGATAGAAAAGTCTGTAACTTGGTATTCAGTTCTCCTGCTGCGGCTGTTCCTATCGAAAGTGCTGTTGCTGTTATTAGTGCTAGAAGTATAGTTTTCATTATTTTTTGTTTGGGTAGAATTAAGCTCTGTGTTTGCTTCTTGCGGTTGTGAGACCAGTCTGATGCTAGCCGAACTCTAATAGCGGGTTTAATAATGTTTGAGGTAATGGGTGCTGTCAATTTCTGGTTGCCGAAAACTAGAGTTTTGGAGATAAGGGAAAAGTAACTTGAGTGAAACTTTTAAAGGATTTGAAGACTTAACAAAGGCTTACTGCGGCAAGCTGTTTGTAGATAAAGCAGAAGAAGAGCATGAATCCCAGATATCTAAAATATCTAATTCCATGATTTCGGTTTTCTCTCCGAGATAGCTTCCGGTGCCAATGTGCTTCCACCCAAAGCGTTCGTGATATTTCAGGGCGCTATCGGTGTCGAGGTAGAGTTTGTGGTACCCGAGTTTCTGGGCTTGTCTTGCGACGGCTTTGTTGAGCAGTTGCCCATACCCATTACCCCGGTACTCAGGTTCTACCCATAGTCCGAGAAGCCAAGGACTTTTATCCACACCTACATCATTCTTTTTGGAGAATGCACACATGCCTATGGGGGTTTTCCCGTTCAGCAGGATGAAGCACAACGAATCCTGTTGTCTCAGGTATTGCGTAACCTCTGCTTCTACGATATCTTGTCCACACTCCCACCGTGTAGTCAGCGTGCGCACTACATAGGGAACTTGGGTCTTAGTGAGTTTTGTGATCTTAGGCATTATGTGGTTTTAAGCTATTTAAACATTTATGTTTTCTAATCTATTCCTGAGAAAAAAAAATGACGGGCACTAGCGCAACTTTTGTTCTCGCCTCCAAGGAGCTTCATGCGTACTATAATTTTGTAATGGATTGCGCAGTTACGGATTAATTAGCGCGGATTAGTTTGTATCTTATTTTGAGATAAAATATAGACTTGATATTGCTAGTGCCACGCCAAGACCCATATTTAGTGTAAATGGTCGATCTCCCATTAAGGCGTAAAGTATCGCTAACAAGACAACATACTTAACTTCATAAATGGCTCCAACCATCGCTCCTTGGCGTATTGTAACATAGAACCATAGGAATGTGACTGCAATGCTTGTGGCAACCAATCCAATCATCCATGCGGAGTATTTCCAGTGTGAGCACAGCTTAGTCCAATCCTCTGAGAAATTAGCTGGTGTCCAGCACGCGGCTATGCATGCCACAATTAGCACTTCCACTATTACTAAGAACCTAGTGCTTAAGAAGGAGAAGTTATGTACCAACTTCTCATAAAGGATAACCCCCACAGCAGTTAATGTTGCAATTAATACTCCAATTATTGTGTTCATCAAAGTATGATGCCTATGCTTGTACCTAGTTGTCTTGTGCTATGCTCCCTAGAAATTCCGGGCAAAATTGTGCAGATGCCCTGTGTAGGGTTATTTCTGCAAAATTAAGCCCTAAGATTGAAGGCAGTTTTAATGTTTTTGCCAGTTTTATGGCTTGGTCGATTGAACCAGTAAAAATTGTAACTGGCTTACCATTTAATGTCCCCTTTGTTATAGATTCCTGCTCTATTTCGTCTTCTTCTTGAAGATATCGGCTATGGTCGCCTTCTATAATGATTTGGTTCTCCTTTGTTTCGGATTCGACTTGTAGCCAAGGCAAGCTGAGGTTAAAGGTACTCTCTTCTGTAGATATTATGATACCTTCTGTAATTGGGGGCTCCTCAATACACTTGTCTTTTTTTGCAGCAATCAGTTGTAGTTCGCCAGTTTCAGTGCTGTATAGATTGTACTCGTAGGTTTCAATACCTTGCTCAAACAGATACTTCCGTATTCCTAGTGGAGAGTAATGTGCAGGAATCCTTCCTTGAATGTGTATGGCTTTCATATCCTTTAGTTTAGCAGGTTAGCTGATGGATAACAACTTCGTTTGTTCTTTCTCTTGCGTTGCCGCTGCTGTGTCTGTTATAGTGGTCTATGTTATCTGTTGATCCTGACCCTTCTGACCTTGCGCTGCCTATTCTAGCATCAGGGCATACCAAGCCATTAGTTGCTAGTTATAAAGAGCTTTGCGAAGTAAGCCCTTATCCAGTTGGTGCAAATCCGGCACGAGATTACCAGATTGAAGCCTTAGAGGCGTTTCTTACTTGGCGGACTCTGCCAGATGTGGATCTTGACTCTAAGGAAGCATTAGTATCTCTATTTATGGGACTTGGAAAGACTACTACAGCTTCTGAGTGCGTTAGGGCAGAAGTTGCAGCAGGTGGTAAGGTACTTTGGGTGGCTCACCGGACGGAACTAAAAGATCAAGCTGAGCGTGATATTCTGCGACAGACTGGCATTCAGCCCGTACAAAAAATAAAGAAGGGGACTAAGAACGCAGATGTTATGATATGCAGTAACTCCATACAATCTAAAGCCATTTCTCGTTTAGGTAGTTTGATAGAGCCAACTTTAATTGTCATTGATGAGGCGCATCATGCGTTTGCAGCTACATATATGCGTTTAAAGGCACAGTGGCCAAATGCGAAGATACTTAATCTTACAGGTACTCCGTACAGGCTGGACGTGGCCAATCAGATGAGCCTTGGCAGACCCTTGAAAACTATGTCTTCAGATGATGGACTTGCGCGTGGGTTGCTGGCACCATTAACTGTTGTGGCGAGAATCGAACATGATTTAACACTTGTGAAAACTAGGGCTGGTGATTACGAAGAACGGGCTTTGACAACCTTGATGTCACGCCCAGAAATGGTTGAGGCTGCCGGTGTAGCTATAGCCAAGGATGCTCCTGGTAAGCGCGGGTTGGTATATTGTTCTGGTATAAATCATGCAAGCCTTGTTGAAAGAGATTTAACTGCTAGGGGTTTGCGTGTGCGAACGGTGATAGGGAGCACTCCACAGGACGAGCGCGATAAAATTTATGAAATGCTGCGTAAAGGGGAGATTGATCAGATAGTTAGTGTGGGTGTACTTACTGAAGGGTTTGATTTGCCGGAGGTTGACATGGTAACAATTCTTCGCCCTACTAAAAGTGCTTGTTTGTTTGCACAAATGATAGCTAGGGGTATGAGAATATGCCCCACGACAGGCAAGACTGATTGTAAATTAATTGTGGCAATTGATACTGCAAAGAGGAAGGGTGCTAAATATGATCTTATTCTTCCATATCCTTCAGAGGTGACTTATGAGCAGGGTAGGCGGGGTGCAACTATTAGTGCGGCTGCTTTATATTTGAGTTGGTTTAAACATAAGACTATCTTGCCAGGTGCCCCTGGTCATCAGATTTTGACCCCCGCTGACCTGTACAAGGTTTTATATGGCACTACCCCAGATGCTATGAATAGGATTCCTAGGCTAACTACCGCATTCGATGCCAGTAAGCTTCCTAAGAACGATATAGATGGGTTTGAATTACTCTGTCGCGCTCTTGGTTATAACTCCGTAGAACATTTACACATGAGGTTGAAGGATTTGGGATACGTGTATCATCCACATGCTGGTGAGCCTGAGAAGGTTGCCCCTTCTACCCCTTCCGGAAAGGGTAGTAATAAGCCTCTTGCTAGGATTGGTAAGGCTCATTTTGTGCATCCAACCCTTAAGAACCTTGTACTAAATTTACAGGATCCTAAGGTTACGGCAATTGAGCGTAAAGAGATGTGTCTTGACATGCATTACTTACCTAACTATAGTGGTACCCCTACAAAAACTTTCTGGAAGAGGTATATGGGTGGTGATTTTTCCTACATAATACAAAAGAATAGAAAAACTTGGGCTCCTGAAGTAGTTTATGTGATGACAGCGGCCGGTAATTTTCTGGCCTTTGATTTGACTGCCCCAACAACAGGGGTAGCTACTGACCCCGCAGGCATGCCTGTTTTAAGGCATGGGGCTACTATGCCGTTACTAGGGAAAATATCAGAAGGTAAACCTACTGATTTGCCTGCTTATGCCGCAAGTGATCGTAACTTTTATGAGCCTGCGAGTGAGCCTCAAAAAGACCTAGTCGGTAAACTCCATGGCTTAACCAACCAGCAAATAGCTGGTATGAGCATCACTAAAGGATTAGCGGAATCCTTGATAGATCAGAAAATGCATAAAACTGCTGACCTTTTGGCAAATATTGCCGCACGTATACCTACTGCCGACTATAGATTAGCTGCTAAGACTTCACTAGTTGGAATTTAAGGATATGAAGTATGAGGACAAGCACAGTAGCTATTTTAGCTTTCTGCTCATCAGTTAAGCCCGTGAAGGTATTCCTGAATCCTTGTTAACGACTCGTACGTTATTGAAATGGGCTCAAACGGCTGGTCTCCTTTGCTTTACGCCGCACTGCATTGGGTATCTGTCACAAATCCCTGATTCTCTGTTAACAATAGAGAATTTGCTAATTCCTAGTGAAGATATGTCTCTGCCATGTTCGCTGGAGCTTGCTGCCCAGCTTGGCTTTCTGGATCAGATTCCTAAATCTATTTTCATTTGATTTCGTTTAGTGCGGCTGTGTATGAACTAGTACGCTTTGCCTGCACAAACTTTTATGCCGTTGGCTTCTCAAATATTAACTTATTTCTGGAGAATTGTCAGTCTCTGGTGCTATTGGGCGAATTGAATTTAAATACGCTCTGTTACCAATTCTTGACTCGGGTGTAAGCGTGCTGCGCCCGAACCCATTTTCTACTGCTTTTATAATATTTAGTAATTTGCTATGTCCATTTATATCGCTGTCTGGGTCAAGTCGAACTGGTATTTTTGAATGCAATGCCGGCAGCTGTCCAAGTGTTTTTTCTGGTTCTGCTTTTTCCAATTCTTGTGCTTCAATGAAATTTGTAAGTTGCTTGCCAAATGCTAGAGTCTGCGCCACGAATGTTTTTTCAATATTTGTTTGCTCGGGTTTTTCTTGTATGAACTTTGCGTATCCTAAAAGTGAATGTATCATACCCATATGGGCTATAAATTCCAATGCTACTCGAGTTTTATCTGCTTCTGCATTTTCTCCTTTAAGTCGGTCAGGCAACTCTAGACCTGCTAAATAATATAATCTTTTGTCCAGCTTATCTCCGATTGGTGTTCCCTCAAATTCGGGTCTGTTCCCTACGGGGAAGTATTGGAGTGGACAACTAACTAGGCTTTTTCTTATTTCGGAGGGCATCATTGCTGTATCCCTAATAATATTGATATCTTCGTTTTCTGCTCCTTTAAATCTGCAATTTAGATTGATTGCAGAGGTTGCGTACTGACTTGTTTTTATTCCTACTTTATCTATCTCGGACCACTTAGTGGCATGTCTGGCGTGCGTAAACTCATGAAATAATACAGAGGTCATGACTCCCGCTGTGAATGATTCTCTCCCTTCTGTTCCTTTTGGGTGAAATAATGACACATAATCCATGAGTCTTGGTATATTGAGTGTTACATCGTGGAGCGCTGGCTTGTAGCAACCTAGGAATTCTCGTTTGGCTTCCTCCTCGTCTGCCACTTTTAGTTTAGGGTATGGGCAGCCTTCTGTCCATCCTGAATTTGCTATGAATTCTACTGTTTGATCTAAGAATGCTTTAAGCTCAGGACTCTTTACCTTTGCTGGGAAGGCGGGCTTTGGTTTTGCTTTATCGCGGCCGATGAGTTTCTTTGGGGTTTTGTCTACAAAACTATTCCCAGAAATTAACTCCTTGGCTAGTCGCTTAGTGTCTTCTGAGTTCATTCAACTGTAAAACTGTGTGAATACAAGTCAATTAATTGCTCAGGTCCTCTGATTTTAAGCCCGAAAAAATCCTCTACTTTTTCTGCATGGGCTATAAGCTCTGGGTCGGCTGTTCCAAAAACATAGGCACCTGATAGAATTGCTTGCTTTATTTCTGGCTCCACTGCTATTGATAATCCCTTTTCTTTTGCTTTTATATCTCGTTCCACGGCGAGTATTTCCTTAACTGGCGTACGAGAAAGTATGCTTTTTACTTCGTTTGCTCCTAGCTGTAACAGTGGGTCGCTGGGGGCCAATGTAGAGACTAATGGTTTCAAGTAGCCTGATTCAATTAACTCTCTGATATGCGCAGCTCTGCCGCTTACTATTTCTTGGCACATGCTTTTATCTAAATATAGGTCAGTTCTAGTTTCTGTCATAATCTCCATATTAGACCCTCTGGATGTACCGTGTCAAGTCTGCGGCTAAATCGCAAATGGTTGAGGCAGATAAATGATCGCACTTTCCAATGGGTAAAGTATTTCTCTTTTAGGGCTTGCTCTTGGTTAGTTTTTTGCGCTGTGTATTGACATGAGCATATTATGTTGCTAGTATTGTAATATGAATCCTAATCCCAAACCAATAACTGATCCGTACGAACAAGCTATATTTAACCTGAATGTGATACATGGGGGAGACAATGTTGATAGAGTAAGGGATATTTTAGAAAACAACCAACTTAATTTTGATCGTGAGTTGTTGGCAAAAGTGGATTTTGGTGCACTATGTAAGGCATTTAAAGTAGTCGAAGAAAAGGCAAGGTATGTGGATCTTCATTCCTTCTCCGAAGAAGAAGACGACTTCAAAATTGATGGTATTGCATTGCGTTGTCCTGGCTTTGGGGACGAATTAAAATTAAACTATATAAATGGGGCACCGCCATGCAGTTATAGGGAGATTGATGTTCCTGGAGTGGAGTCTGATTTCACTCCAAGTTCCTTTAATTGTTGTGAGCAACTTGGAGTTGGAGTACGCTTTGACCGCCAAGGTGAAATTCTGGCTTTTCCTTTGCAACAAAAAACAATAGACCTTCTTTTAGCTAATGGGTATATCAAAGATACAACACTGCCAGTACCGGACTTAAACAATTCAGAAGTATGGGGTAAGGAAGTTAATTCTGCACAATACCAAAAATGGGCAGAACTGGCGCTTGAGGCTGGAGTTAGTGTGGATGGCGTTAGTATGTAATCTTTTTGCGTTCCTAACTTAGCAACTATATTGCAAACAATGGCTGACACAGAAGAGTTTTTTTATGGTCGTCTAATATCAGAGGATGCTTCAGGGAACACGCCATCCGAAGCAGGAGAGTTATTTCTTAAATCCCCCGATTTAAGGATGGGATTTTTCAAATATGCAGAGAAAAATACAGATGTAAAGAAAGCCGTTAAGGGTGTATTTGAAACTACCTACTTGCTAACAAACCCAAGCAGCCAAAATATAATAGACGCATCTACACTAGAGCATTTCTTACAGAACGGCGTTTCTATTGGTCAAGATGTGCGATGGTTTAGAGTGGCTGTGAAAAATGGATTAAAATTATCAGCATTTGATGCCTGTCCTAAAGAAAGGTGCCTAGCTGGTCTTTTACTTGCTCGCACCCCTGTTGTGCCTCCTTGTTTTGCGCGTTTAAAACCTAAGGAATTGCATGAAATTTGGACTGAGTGCATAGCAAACGATAATTTGGAGGCCACTACTGCTTTATTACAGGAGTGTAAAAAAGTGCCACTAAAAGTTATAGAGGGCTCAATTGCCCGCCTAGATCCTAGCATGCGTAGTCTCTTGCCGTTGCCTAGCTTCTCGTGGTCTCCTAGGAAAGCTAGGATGGGTTCTGCTGTTCCATTAATTCCATGCAACCGCCGAAAATCTCCTATTTCTGGTATTGCAGCCTATATAGCCGCTAGTGAGATGCCAAAAATTAGGAAGGGGATTTGTGCTGGGCTAGTCAAATCTGCATCAACATCAACTATACAAAGGTTATCCTTGCAAACGGTAAAGATTTCTTCTGAATTATTACCTGAGGAACATGAGGCTTTTGAAAAGGTTATTGCCAAACAACCAAGGGGAAATAAAGTCATTTTATTAACTCATTGGGCTACTAGTCAGGATCTCACAAAGACTAATGATTCTAGGGCCCTGCAAGCCGTCCAGAGAATACAACAGCAATTTGCTCCAGCGGATAAAAAGGAGTTATATCCTAAATGCCTAGAAGCACTGGCTGGGGTATTAGGACAGGTTCATAATGGCAGCGACAAACTATTGCAGGATGAAGTATTAAAGGATTTCTTTACTGGGATAAAGCCAAGTGCTGCCCGCGAACAAATACTTGGAAGTAACATTAAAATATCTACAGCTGGTCTTGCCGAACTTGAGAAACATGTGGGTGTAGAGAACGCTTTAGCAAAACTTGAGAAGCCCGCAGATGAGCCCAACGAATTAGATATCTTTTGAACTAGGAAAAAAGTGCTTGAGGTCGGAGTTAGTATGGATGGAGTTGGTGTGAGTAGCTGTGCTACGTCTTGCCTCGTCATTCGGCGGTGGTTTGCCCATAATTTTTGGTTGGCGTACTCCGGCCTGTCGCTTGTCGTGCCGTGTACCATTTCACATCGTGTTTTATAACTAATCGAGTATCTTACAGATAGCTCAAATGGGTTTATCCATGTAATTAGATCGGCAACATAGCTTGAAAGCCAAAGCCAATCCGCAAATGGGGAATTTACGGACATTAAAGAGTACTGGGTTTAGAACCAACCAGAAATTTAGTGAGAACAGTACATGGCGGATGAAATCCAATTTGATCGTACTCATACCAGACCGTCACTGCCAGCTACTGGATAGGAAAAGTTTCATTTGCGACGATGACCCCATGAGGTGGCTGAAGATCATGGGTAGGTTGGACACTACTCCATTTTGTAGCGGTTGGGACTTACCTCGTAGAGTTCATTGACCTAATGCTATACGAGATGGTAATGTTGGTTAGAATAACTCTATTTCTGCTGTTTCGGCTTCTTGCTCGCCTACAGACTCTTGTTGCTTTAAGATGTTTTCGTTTTTCTCGTACCATTCAGGACCAACATCTTGGATAATTTCGTTTGAGAACTTTATTCCGAGTAGCTGATCTAAGTGGTTGTGTGCGCTAGCTTCGGCAAGTGGCGTGTAACCCTCGTTATTTATAGTACTTAATGTTTCTTCGGTAAGAAGTTCGATAGGCATTTGGTTTAAATGCCCGCTTCTTGCTGCGTTATGCATTGGAGTGCGACCGTCATTGTCTGCAGTAGTTATTGCTTCTTTTGTGATTAAACTTGTTGGAATCCAATCTAAATGTCCGGCATGTGCAGCGCTGTGGACTGGTGTTTCCCCGCCTATATTTTTGATGGTTAATCCTTTTGGATATACGCCTTCTGGCGGAGTGTTAGGTCCTGGAATGTGCCCGTCCTCGAACTCTACGAGCCCTCCTAAAAAGTCGTGTAGGAATGTGTTGCTTGAGTTATCAAGAGGTGTCATCCAACTGTCAGCTGTGTCATGCATCCTGCATTGTATCAGAATGATGATGCTGATGCAATAGTTCTTAGGTCGGTAACTCTTTTGGGGTAAATTATATTAACAGATTGGTCCTTGCAACCAATCTTCCAAATTGTTTTGGTTACTACTTTAATGATTCTATAGCGGTACCTCAATTTCTAAGATTTCCGTTTTATAAACCCAGAACATATCTCCTCTATGATTTGACTCTATACCAATTTGTTTGTAATCTAAGTCGTCAATGCCTTGTAATTTTATTTTCTTTTCTCCTTGTTTTATCCATCGAAACCATTTCCAATGTTCGTCATCATCCCCGTCTGCCCAATTAATCTTGATAATGTCGCCACTCTTTAACATGTTTGGATTAGCGATACAAGTCCGTATTTTGCCTGTCTTAGTTGTTAAAAACTCAGAAGTTGGATATGTTGGTAGTTTTAGAGTCTTAGTAAGTCCATACGAATATTTAACAAGTGCAAGGACTCTGGAATAAAAGGTTTTGATAGCTGGAGCTGTCGGATTTTTACTTGCTAGGATGTCACATTCTTCTTTTACTAAGTTCCAATCTATTTTTGGAACATTAGACATGTCCATGATTTCAATGTTAAAGTAGGCGAGATACACAGCTGCTGAATTCTTACCCTTTCCATGTGTGCTAATGTTGAAGTTCTCCCTATTCAAATCGACCAACTTTCTATAGGTTGCATTAAATTGATACTCGAAGGGGAATGCGGTTACAAAAAATTTGCTGTAAAGGTCACGTGTGCCTTCAAAAACACCCTTAATGGGATTTTTTCTAAGGTTGAATAACAGGCTGGATAAAACAATACCGTATCCTGCTTTAAATAGGATGTTTATCAGCGCATATTCGATTTGGGCGCGTATGTTTTTGCTGCGTAACTTGGCTACCTTTGTACTTTTATGGTTCTCTACGTATCCGCTAACTAGTGCTACTTTTGGTAGTTCGCCCTTTTTTGTCCAGAAAGCATTTTCTGAATTTAAATAGTCTCCAAATCCCATTCTGTTACTTGGGGTAGCTTGGTAAGAGAATCCTACATTTATTGCAGTTTTTACCCACTTTCCATTTTCCAATATATCTACTTGTAGAATAATGTCGGGTTTAGAAGTTAGGTGCAGGTGCCAGGTTCCTGCGTTAAAAATATCTACTTGTCTAAACCTAAACTTGGCATTTGGGGCTGCTTGCGCATCTAAGAATGCCTGCTCTAGCATAATCAGACACACTAACTTGCTCTGGCTTGCGTTTTGTATTCTGGTTTGCGCTCTGGTACTGTTAGCTGCGGTATCCTGCAACGCGCTTATAAGTTTGCTGGCCTGTAGGTCTGATCCGCCGATAACTTTTTTTACTGTCTCAATAGAGACTTTTTTTGTAAGCATGGTGAATTTTTTGTTTTCACCAGTAAATCTAAAAGATGGTTCTGCCTATGGGGCTAGTGGGGTACTCATCGTTAAATGCGCCAAACAATATTCCTTCCTCTACTTCCATGCTTTCCGGCTCTGTTAAAGTGGATGTATGTGCGAACTTTATTGCCTCCTCTGACATAGCAATCCACTCACCGCGCGTGTAAATGGCAAGTGCTAGTGTATGATATGGGTTACCATTTCGTAAGGTTGGACTGGCTTCTTCGCGTCTTATAATAATAGATCCCTTTACAATGTTATCTGCTGTTCGGCTTAATTTCGTTAATTCGTTCCAATTTTTGTCATCAATTACATGGTATTCTTCATTTATATTTATGGTAAGGGTATGTTTAGTTGGCTCTAAATTTTTGACCCAAGTTAACATTTTACCGAATTTGTTCTTTCTGTCTTTAACTGCCATGTTTACTTGTTATATCGCATAATCGCAGTTACTGGAAAACGCTACTTCTAACGCCTCTTGTCTACAGTTAGAACATCTGCCAATGCTGGCAAATCGCCATCCTGTGTGTAGTAGCCTATCGATAGGAGCTATACCCCGCTTATTGCGTTTGCGAAGGTCAGCGGCAGTTAAAACTCTTTAATGTTATTTAGCTTAAATCTGGGGTGCTATCCATTTCTGGTTCTGCTTGGCGAATTGAATTTAAGTACTCTCTGTTGCCAATTCTTGACTCTGCTGTAAGCGTGCTACGGCCAAACCCAGTTTCTACTGCCTTAATGATATTAAGTAGTTTGGAATGCCCTTTACTATCGCAACCTGGATCAAATTGCACTGGTGTCTTTGAATGCACTGCTGGCAGGTGTCGGAGTGGTTTTTCTGGTTCGGCTGCCCCCAATTCTTGTGCTTCTATGAAATTTGTAATTTGATTGCCAAATGCTAGCGTCTGTGCTACAAATGTTTTCTCGATATTTGTTTGCTCTGGTTTTTCTTGTATGAATTTTGCGTATCCTAAGAGTGAGTGTATCATACCCACGTGGGCTATGAACTCCATGGCCACACGTGTTTGATCTGACTCTGGGTTGGTTCCTTTTAACTTGTCTGGTAACTGCAATCCTGCTAGATAATACAACCTTTTATCCAACTTGTCTCCTATTGGTGTTCCTTTGAGTTCTGGTTTGTTGCCTACTGGAAAATAGTGTAATGGGCAGCTGACGAGTTCCTTTCTAATTTCTGGCGGCATCGCTGTTGTGTCTCTTAGGATATTTATGTCCTCGTTTTCTGTACCCTTGAACCTGCAATTTTGAGTAATTGCATATCTTGCATATCCAAATTTTTGTATGCCGTCTTTGTCTTTTTCCCACCAGTTTTGTAAGTGTCTGCCATGTGTGTATTCGTGAAATAAAACGGATGCAACAGCCCCAGCAGTAAAAGACTCTCTACCTTCGGTTCCTTTTGGATAAAATGTGGAGACATAGTCCATGAGTCTCGGTATGTTTAACGTTACATCGTGGGCTTCGGCATTATAACACCCAAGATATTCTCTGTTACATTCTTGTTCGTTTGCTGCCTTAAGCTTGGGGCATGGACAATCTTTAGACCACCCAGAGTTCGCTATATATTCCACCGTTTGATCCAAGAAAGCTTGTAACTCTGGGTTTTTTGCTTTAACTGGGCACGAGAGTTCCTTTTTGTTCTTTTGCTTGCCAAGTATTTTTTTAGGAACTTGGTTTACAAAACTGGTACCGGAAATTAACTCTTTGGCTAGTTTTTTGGTATCCTCTGAAGTCATTTTTTTAGTCAATTGTGAAACTGCGTGAATATATATCGTTTAATTGCTCAGGACCTCTAATTTTAAGCCCGAAAAAATCCTCAACTTTTTCTGCGTGTGCTATAAGCTCTGGATCGGCTGTTCCAAAAACATATGCTCCGGCTAGAATTGCCTGTTTTATTTCTGGCTCCACAGATATTGATAATCCTTTTTCTTTTGCTTTTATGTCGCGCTCTACGGCTAGTATTTCCTTGACTGGGGTACGTGAAAGAATATTTTTCACTTCGGTAGCTCCGGCTCGTAATAATGGGTCACTGGGGGCCAAAGTAGAGATTAGTGGTTTTAGGTAGCCGGATTCAATTAACTCCCTGAGGTGATCCGCTCTGCCGCTTACTATTTCTTGGCACATGCTCTTATCTAAATATAGGTCAGTTCTAGTTTCTGTCATAATCACAATATTAGTACCTCCGTATGTAGCCTGTCAAGTCTGTATGTCACCAAAAAAATTCCAGTGACATTCGGGAAAGCTATGCCGTTAAGCTCCAAAGCCTGTTCAACCATTCGGCCTTTTTAGCAGACTTTGGTGGACTAATTTACAGAAAAAAACTGTAACTATTTATTTTACAGTCAGAACGCCAGCGGGGCATTTACCAATTATGTTCAAGCGGCGGACTCTAATCTAATTTGCACCTCTTGACTTAGTTTGGGAATTATGTAATAATCGTTTATATGAGTACACTTGATTACACTGAACTGGAACACATCGACACCCCAACATTAGCTTTAAAGCATAATGATGATTATATAAACATCGTAATAAGGCCTTGTGCTGCGATTTGGAAGGCAGTACTAGAGGAGAAAAGTGCAGAAGGGGTAAAAAATATTTGCCTTGAGTCAGATGGTGGCTTTAACCCAAGCACTCCAGAAGGAAGAATCAGGGAACTGGAGTATAAAAACAATGCCGTTCTACTTGATGCTACTAATGATAGAACACTAAAAGTGTCCCAGGCTAAGGCGAAAGAGATTCTTAAAAAGGAAATAGATCAGCAAAAGCAGGTTGACTCATCCGACATTGAGGTATAAGCTGCCAATTTAGATTGACAGAGTTATAAATTTCTCTCTGTATACGTAACTTCTAGTTTATCGCAAATGCAAGACTTGTAATATTCCTAATTACATCTCAACACTAGGTTGAGTATCCATGAATGTCTTCTTAGCATCCTCTGGAGTTACCTTCTGCAACCAAACGTTATATGCCTCTGGAGTTCCAAATGTAGCCTTGAATTGAGAGATGGCATTTCCTAGATCTTTACCTTCCAAACCAGTCCACTCTCTGATAAGTGTTCCGTTAAGCTTCTCGTGTGCTTTTCTCGCCTCGCGTTGGTTTGAGATCATTTCCTCGCGCTTTTCCATCAGCTTAGCATCTGGAAATTTAGCACATACAATCTTCAACCATTCAGCCTTTTTAGCGGTTCTCTCCTCGTCGGATTCGTACCGTTTATAGTTGTCAGGTTTATCTGTAATGTATTGTAACCAAGCATGATAGTCCCCTCGCAACCTGTTTATAGTATGTAAAACTATCATAGTATCAGAGTTACGCAGGAAAACGAGACTATTGCTATGCTTTCATTGTCACCAGCGTATTATATTAAGCATATCCAAGACTATAATTGTGTAGTGTAAAAAAACCAAACTGCATAGAAATACATATGTGTTGGTTTGGCGAAAAGTAACAATACAAATACAAATGAATACTGCGATAGTGTATGGAAATATTTCTAATGCAATGTTTGATCCACTACCTAGTACTACAGACAGGGTTGGAAGGTATATTAAGCCTAGTAGTGCCAACAATTTACTTGCATTGATTATTAATGTATGTTTTTTCATGGAATGATATAATGACTTTGAAGCGTTCAGGCCATTTGTTAATTGCTGGGAAGTACCGTGTCTTATTTGGAGAACCGTATACTGTAGTATTGCGTATGTTGTTACTAATGGCTCTAGCTATGTTATTTTCTCCTTTTGCAGTTTCACAACCTAGCAGCCAAAATTCACCATTCTTTGCAAATTTGCCTTCCATCAGAGTACTCATTGCTGACAATATTTGACCTGTGCCATTTACTAGATATGTATTGCCGTCCCTTCCTAGTCTGATTCCACCCATATGGTCAGTAGCTGGATCCCATGTCGACGATCCTGGATAAAGCCCAATCCACTTAGCGTTTGAGTGCCCCTTAAAATATAAGGAGACTAGTTCACCATTAGTAGCCATAATGTTTGTAGTGAATTTAGGCTCTAGTGGCATTTTGATTCTTTTCCCTAACAATAAAACTGGAGAAGTAGAGAGCACTAATGGCTATTAGCCAATGCCCCATAATTAGTGCTGCTATAGCACAAAATATTAGGTAGATCCATACTCCAACCTGAATGTTGGTAAGTTGGGTTATACCTCGTATGTCGCGGATACCCCTAATCTGGAATATTATGATAACGATGCCTGTTGTCAGCATAAGCCCTAGAACTATAGGGACTATTAGTGGAGTCCTACTGCTTGGTATTGTTGTTCCAGATGGTTGGATACTAAGTTGCCATAGGATTGCTGATTCGCCGAGCAGCGGTGCATCTCCCAGGCTGCTTAATATATAAGGCATGAGCAGTACGCCGTTTGGTAGTTCTATTGTGGCAGTCAGCATTTCTGCAGATAGTGAGTAGGCAATGTCGAACCTGCCGTTTTTCCTAGCTGCTCCTATACCAAATGCGCTGGCAGATACTCCGTATCCAGCGATTACTGGTCCGGAATCTGCATCTCCATACCAGTTGCCCTGCTTGAAGCTGCGTGGGTATTCGCGAAAACCAGATATGAAAGCATTTGTATCCCAAAAGTCCCTGATGTAGATTTCCATCCAATCTTTGCCGTAGGTTGGCCATATGTCAGGTGTCGTGGCACATAAGTACGAGTTTGCACAACCTCTTGGTAAGTTGTTTGATTGTCCCGTTTCGGCATTCGCCATATATGGTGGCAGTGTTTCTGGCGAAAAGTGCGATTTCTCGGAGTCCACAAATTGCTGGTATGGAACACCAAGCAACTTGGATGCTTTCTGTATTGTTGTGGTTGCAGCAATGACGTCTGCCGGATAGCATTCATTGGGATAATCGTTGATGAGTCCGGTCGATGATGCTTGGAATTCTTTGGTGAGGTGCATCAATTGGTCGCGTAGCTGGTCGTTATATTTACCATCTCTTAGTAACAATTCCCTTGAAGTCAGTGCTGATAAGACCAAGTATCGGTAAAACAGGTTTTCATGGTTTGGGTAATCTTCCCCGTATTTTCTTTTGACCCATTCCGCATTTTTGGGGTCTGCCACCAGTTCAGCCGCTGAGTTAATTGCCTCCTTGGCAAATATTCTTGGTTCTATACCCGAGGTGTGATCACCACTACCCCATGCCTCCTGTAGGTTTTCCTGTGCCCAAAGGAAGAACACCGACCCAAAGAGTGGCCATTCGGTGCTTGCGACAGAGTTGTGCTTCTGCGTGGCCTTAAATTGCTTTACCCATTTTACGTAGCGTGGTACTAGGCTTTTGTTTACTCTCCATGCTAGTTTGGATACACCTGGCCCAGATATGGCAGGGTCCCATAACCCTTGAATAGCAGTTATGCATGGGAATAGCAGAAAATAGCATGTGATAAAGATGCAGACTATCGCATTTGCGATAATAAAATTTGAGAGGAGACTTCTTTTCATAAGCTCTCTACTGTATAATTCTTAAATACCAGTTTTCTTCGAGTTTGATCAACTTAATTGGGTTACCATTGGAGATTGGTACGATTGGTGCTGAATCGATTGTCTTACCATATCTGGGTGGTGGGGTTTCGAAATAACAAATTTGAGTTCTTCCTGGTTGGAAGTATGTGAGGTTTTCTGGAGCCAATATCACGCTTCTTGGTACTCCGCTAAAGGACTCTTCTGCTTTAATGAATATGATCTTACTGCCCTGCATTAGCTTTCCTTGTTGTGGTGGTATATTGCTAGAGTCATAAATTGTCCCATTTGGGGCTGATGAAGCAAAGTCCTTTAATTTAGTGAGTGCTTCTTTATGTTCTGCCAAATATGATTGGTATTTATGCTGTATTACAGTATTGCTTGAGCAGCCTGTTAAATACAGGCAGATGATTGCGGATATTAGTTGGTTACTTAGTTTTCTTTTCATAAATTGTGTTTATAACGGATGCTGCCTTCCCATCTACATAGACAGCGGTTGTTAACTGTATTTGTGTAGCCATATTTGAGATTTGTAGAATAGGTTGGGTTTTAAACCTTTCCTTTATAGCCCACAACGCGCCTTGGTTTATATCTCTAATGCTGTCTAAATCTGCTGCGTAGTATATCTTCTCGGGGATTGTTTTTCCTTTGTGTATATCACCTATTGCAAAGAACATTCCACCTGCTCTTACCATTGCATAACCTGGAAGATTTCCAACATAAACTCCAGAATATCCTGCAATAAAGTTTCCGAATCCAGATGCAGAATATATTTTCCCTTTTAATTGAAAGTGTGCTCCGTTAGCTCGTGATTTAAAATCAAACTTCTGACTTCCTGATGAATTTCTTATGACCAGCGCTAGCCCTATAAGTGGTGTAGTTGCATCCCTCCTTGCCTCCTGCAACAATGCTAGTGTTTCTTGTTCTGTGTGCAATCTTGTTTGTAGTGGTTTGGCTGGCGTGCTGTCAAATAGCCCGTTAAGGCAGGGTGCCAGCCCGCTTGGGTCAACAAAATTAATTGGGTCCCCCATGCAATAAACATACCTGTTTAGGCTATTTGGTTCGCTGCCGCTACCGATTACGCTGTCCATTGAAAGGAATTGCCGTAAATTCGGGGCGTAATACCTTGCACCTAATTTGAATACTCCTAAATCAGATTCGGCAGTACATCCAAACTTGCCTAAGAACAGAAAGTCTGATGTGCCGGTTGTGGATAGTATAACTCCAAATGGTTCGTATGTCCAAGCTCCGGTTATTGTGCCTGTGGCATCTGTTTTGGCTGTAACGCTGCCTCTGTTGTCGTAATGATAGTATTCGTTGCCTGATGGTGTGATTGCATACTCTAGCCCGTCTCCGTAGATGTAGTAGGTTGTACCAGTTGTATCTGTCTTGGTTAGTCTATCTCCATATGCATCTACTAAGTAGGTTATTCCGGTCTGTCCAACTAATTCAGCTCTTGAATCGTATATCCTGCCATTATCCGTAATCTGTTGTCTGGCGTTTACCGTGAAGGATTTGTTGCTCACTGTACTTATTCCAGTTGGACCTGCTGTCATCGTGCCTTGTGCATTCCTTGTAATGCTTGTGCCGTTCCAGTCTGTAGCCTCGTTGTCTCCGTTTACAGTGATTGTATCACTCCAGTTGGCTAACCATGTCTGGTTAGATACGATTCCTAGGTTGGTTGGATTTGCTCTCTGATCAGATGTGTAGGTGAATACGGAGCCATTTACACTAACTCCTACCAGCTCACCAGTATCCAAGTACGAATATACTTTCTCCAATATTGTAGTTGGGTTGCCTGAGCTGTCCAAGGTGCCTGCTGGTGCTGGATAGTAGGTTTCCTTGGCGATCTTACCAATTGCGTTATATTCGATATCCAGACTGGTGATAATCGTCGAGCCTTGTAATTCCTTAATCTGGGTAACCCTATTATTTAAATCGTAACTTCTTGATTCCGTTATACCGTTTGGTCTCGACTTGGTTGACAGCCTACCCTCGCCATCGTAAGTATAGGTTGTAACATTACTGTTCCAGTCGGTTACTGTCTGAAGCCTGCCTGCTGGCGTATAAGTGTAAATTACTTGCTTATTACCTGGGTATGTTATTTGCGTCTTATCTCCGCGTGCATTGTATGTGTATCCTACGACCTGCCCGTTCCAATCGGTGTAGCTGGTTGGTTCGTTTCTCCAATTGTAACTGGTACTGGACGTATTTGTGACACCATTCCTTACCTCGGATGTACCAGTTATTCTACCTAATATATCTGTCGTATAGGTAATGGTGCCTACTGTATCGCTGGCAGTAGCGATGTTCCCGTCCGCATCGTAAGTTAGGTTTGTTACTGCGCCATTGTTGTTGATCTGGCTTGGCAACCATCTGCTATTAAGTTGTTGAGATACTACCTTGCCCAATGCGGTTGTTTCGGACGTTTTTTCGTCATCTACATCATAGCCTAGCGTTATTGGTGTGGCACTAGGCGAAGCTAGGCTTATGGTGCTTACCTTACCTGTTGGGGTATAGGCTGTATTCGCAACCCTGCCGAAGCGGTTGACTGTGGTGGCCCTACCTAGTGCATCTCTGGTTATGGTGGTCTGTTTGGTATCTGGTCTGGTAATGCCTGTTACATGATCTTCTTTGTCATATGCCAGTGTTGTTGTGTTGCTTAGTGCGTCTGCAATCGTAGCCAAGTTATCGTTTGCATCATATGTGGCGGTTGAGATAGTTTGTCCTGCATCGTTTTTGACCTGTAGTACTTTTCCGGTTGGTGATAGCACTAATGAATAACTCACGCCATCAGCATCTGTTTCTCCAGTTAGTCTGTTATCATTGTCGTAAGTAGCCGTGCTTACATTGTTGAGTTCATCTGTAATGGATGTCTGGTTATCCTCCGCATCGTACCCGAATTGGATTGTTGAGCTATCTGGATTGGTTGCAACAGTAGGATAACCATTTCCATTGTATGTAACTCCAGAAACTTGATTTAGGGGGTCGGTCGTGCTGGTTACTTGCCCTCTGAAGTTATAGGTTGCTTGAGTTACTCCGCCTCTTGGGGATGTAACCTTAGTAAGTCTGCCCATACCATCGTACGTATTGTAATTGGTCGTAAATCCGCCGATGGTTTCAGTGCTCTTGAGCCCGCTTGAGTTATACCCGTATCCTATTGTTTTGGTTGATGGGAAGGTGATAAGGGCGTTTCTGCCACTTGTGTACCCTAGTGTTGTGGTATTTCCAGATTCGTTGGTTAATGTTAAGGGTTGCCTGTTTGTATTGTAGGTGGCTGACGTGGTTTGGCTTAGTGGGTTGGTAGTTTGTGTTACCAGATTGTTAGCATCACGAGTAAGTGATGTTACGTTACCTTCGCGATCTTGATAACTTGTTAGATAAAGATTAGAATTATATCCAAACAGGCTGGAATTTCCTTTTGGATCTGTGATGCTGGTGGTCTCACCATATGGTCCATACCCGAATTGTGTGGTGTGGTTATTCTCATCTGCCTCCGTGATTTTACGATTATTGGAGTCGTAAGTATACTCGATTATGTTTCCTAGCGGCGACTCTTTTCCTACTAGATTTTGGTTGTCATACTCGCTTAACCAATTATTGTTTCGTCGGTCTGTATAAGTTGTAAGCTGGGTAGCTCCTATGTCATAACTTAGGTAGGAATTATTGCCAAGTGCATCTGTCTGTTGCACCGCACGCCAACTGGTGTCCAAGTAAGTTGTATAAAGTGTCTGGTTATTGGCTGAAAAAGAATAAGCGGTTCCTGATTTGGTTACTTTGTAAATTGTGCCGTCAGCACTGGTTAAATTGAACTTATTTGGAGTTGTGACTGTGTTTCCGCTAGAGTTTGCTATTGCTGATACCCATGCGTTTGTGGCTAAGTCATAAAAATTATTGCCTGATTTAGTAAAAACGCCTTTTTGGTTTGTGATCTTGACCAACTGATACTTACCTAAGGCTAGCGTATATGTGCGCGTTTCATTTGGTGAGTAGTAGGTTAGTACATTTCCTGCTTCGGTGACATAGCCTCGCATTGTTCGAGCCGCGTTGCTGTCTGGTTTATAGCGGGTTTCTGACTGATCCCAGTAAAGCTTGCCTACCTTATGTCCTCCTCTATAAAAGTTTAGTATGCCATTGAGTTTAAGAATATATTCGTCTAGGTCATTTGTGTTAGTTTCTCCTGTATAATCAAACTTGTAATTTACAGTTAATGTGTTAAAACCAAATAGTTGTATGGCGGGTATGTTTTGTACTTGTTGCCCAGTACCAGCATCTATGGGGTCACAGACATATCTTGCATCTATATGATTGTCATAATATGCTCCCATGCTTGGTGGTAACCCTACATACAACAACCTACCTCTAATACTATAATCTTCTACTAAATCTATTTTAGAGTATTCGGTTGGCCAAAGGTAACAAAAATTTATATTATTGAGAGTGGCAATAGCTGTTAGGAAAAAGTAATTAAGTGGTACTCTTCCGATGGGTCGGGTGGCCTGAATACCACCTACTGTTAGTGTGCCGTCGTAGCCGAGGGTCCAATTACCACCTGATACTGGATCTGTGCTAGTAACTTCTGTTGAGCCGACAATTGCCCAGTTTAACCTTGCATTGTATACATCATATTCGCCTGGGCGGACTACTCCACACATACCTGCACTCCCTACTATTAACATAGTTGTTACAACTAGTAAAAAATGGGTGAGTTGAGTTCTTTTAAAGTGAAGCATGATGGATTTTTATGTTTGCACAGGATGCAAACATAACTACATCTCAACACTAGGTTGAGTATCCATGAATGTCTTCTTGGCATCCTCTGGAGTTACCTTTTGCAACCAAACGTTATATGCCTCTGGAGTTCCAAATGTGGCTTTGAATTGGGAGATAGCATTTCCTAGATCTTTGCCTTCCAAACCCGTCCACTCACGAATAAGTGTACCATTTAACTTCTCATGTGCCTTTCTAGCCTCACGTTGGTTTGAGATCATTTCCTCGCGCTTTTCCATCAGCTTAGCATCTGGAAATTTAGCACATACAATCTTCAACCATTCAGCCTTTTTAGCGGTTCTCTCCTCGTCGGATTCGTATCGTTTATAGTTGTCAGGTTTATCTGTAATGTATTGCAACCAAGCATGATAGTCCCCTCGCAACCTGTTTATAGTATGTAAAAGTATCATAGTATCAGAGTAGTGAAATTGGAATTTTCTTTATGTTGCGCTGTTATAAATGGGGTTTATGGTGTATGATTTTGATATGCAACTTTCCACTCCAACCATTTCGCGACCAAGCGAAAAAGTACGCTCTGCCACCGAAGGACTTTCCTGTCCTAAGCTCCTGTACAGGTATTCGCCAACAACGCACTTAGCCAAAATACTGAAAGGAGAAGTTAGTTTTGCCGCGCCTTGTGAATTGAATGATCCTTTTGATACTTGGCCAAACTTACCAGATGATTCAAAGCTATTGTGTGCATCTATAAAGGAAGCTGCTGAAAAAGGTAAGTATGGCAATATTCCTCAGGAGTTTATAAATAGTGCCTCTGTAGATAACCGGTCAAATGCAGAAAGAGCACAGGATGTGTGGGATGCCATAAATAAAAAGTGTAGGGTCTTGTGCTTTTCTGAATCGTCTGAAGTGCCCTTGCTGTGGTGGCACTACGCTGATGGTGGTAAGGGGATTTGTGTTGGTTACGCAACTGCTCCATTACAGGAGGCTTTTGGAGCATTCCATAAGGTAGAGTATGTGAAGAATAAACCTATCTATACCGTGGGGGACACGCGCCAATTAATTATGAAGGGCATAGCCTGGGATTATGAAAAGGAATGGAGGTTAATTAGAAGAAGTGAGATAGCTAGCGGTAATAGGTTTAATGCTTCTTGCCCCGTCTCTATTAAACGAATTATTTTAGGTTCGAGATGTAAAGAAACGTTTGATACGATTAGATTACAAGCTGAGTTGACAGGGACAGTTGTAGAACGTCTGGTAGTAAATTCTAGCTCGTTTGCATTTACCTTTGATGTGCTAGGAACATTATAATTCCCCAATACCATTATGCCCTGATGCGTAAGTTAACCAGCTTCTCAGCTTGGTAATAGTGCTCCTTGTCCTTACCGTGTTGTTTTCCATTTTCCTCCCATAATGCATAGGCTGCTTTTTTTGCCTCCTCATGTGGGACCTCTTTGATGGCTTGATTTGTGATAATATACCAGACGAGCAACCATACCAAAATCGGTGCCATTATGTGTTCGGTGTGTAGTAACCCATGTGCACAGTCGTTTCTAAAATTCAATCCGGCTTCTTGGATAAGCAAGCCATGCAATAGGTATACAATATCTTCACCTAGTATTTGGTTCAAAGTTCCGGCATTGTCTTTATCTAGTATCCAATTTAATAGTTTCTCCCTTTGGTTATTAATGTAATCAATGGTGTTTATACCGCTCAGCTTTAACATATTTCTTAGGAGGTACTCTAATTGTGGCAACAGTAGGTGTGCGGCAATGTGCCATTTCCCGTCTAGTCCTGCGATAATTCCTTCTTCTATTAACTGACAGTGAACGCCGAATGCCAATGGGGAGTTATGTACTGCATGCTTAATATATTCAAGATTTCTTTGCTTTTTGAGTAAAGCTTCGACTGCTGGCTTTATTCTACACTGAAACACAATAGGCCAGATAACTGTAGCGTATTGATGAAGTTCTTCTAAGTTTTTTGTTATTGTATCCACTTTCCTGCAGTCTTGCTTAACTATGACGGTAGGAAAGATAGAATTCCAAATGTTATCTTGGTCGTTTGATGTTTTGATGCACAATTCGTGCAGTAATGAAGGGATATTTTCCAGTGCTTTGTCGAGTGTGAACTCGTAGTATTCTTTATAGGTGCTGCGCACTGCGTTGTCAAACGTTGTTCTTGTGCTCTCATCTAGTGGTATCTCTATTGCTTTAAATTCTTGCTTTCCTTCTTCGCATAGATAATTATATCTGTCATATGCTCTCAAATCCTTTATCCCGTTTTTTGCGCCTAGGATAATTGCTTGTTCGTACCGGTGACTGGCAGCTAGGGCACCATGTTTGGTGTATGCAAATTCCCCCCAAGCATAATATCCTGCAATATATTCGATTATGATCTTTCTCCGCAAGTCTTGGTTTTTTGCAGCCTGTGCACACTCAAGTGCCTTTTCAAAAAAAAGCTCCATCCAGCCCCATTCTTTGGATGAAATGCTTTCCTTTGCTAGGGCCAGCATCCTTTGAGCAAACTGTTCTGATGGGCCTCTATTTTTAAACCCCTTGTCGTGAGTTATAGATTTTGAGGCTAATAATATTGGGAGATCTCTAAACTCCCAACTCCATGTATGGCTGTATAATTTATCTAATAGCTGATCTATAGCTGTAATGGCATTCTTATTTTGTGTTTGTGCTGCAAGCTTTATAGCTCTGTTTAGTTGCTTGACAGCGAAAAGGCACTTTGCGCTGTTGGTGTATATAGTATTTATTGCTTCAACATATCTGGATATGGATGATTCTAAATAAGAGCTGTTTTTTTTAGCGTGCCATAATAGGTCAAACACTACTGCCCCTATGGCTGGAGGGGCGTTGTTGGCAATGTATACAAGATTATCCTCGTGCGTTGTTAGTGCTTCTATGCCCTTCAGATTGAGTGCTTGCTCTGGACTCCAGAAGGCAAATCGTATTAAATCCCTTAAGTCCTTTGTATTAACTTCTCTTATCTCGATTTGGGTATCGGACCCAGTAAAGTTTTTATTGCTACTTCTTAGATCGTCTATGATTTGATTTATTTCCTCTTTTGTACTCATGATAATTTCAATACTACATTGTGCTTGTTTTTGTTGTTAACTTGTTTACTCTGGTTTCAAGCTTTCAGCATGTTGTTTCTGAATGCATTACACAGAATCATCAACTACAGCAGGCAAGAATTTAGGGTATTTTACCGAAAGGGCAATGTGTCTCGGATTGGAAACAACTATGTAAGCGATTAAACTGCGAGAGGCATGAACTAAGCTCGGCAGGCTGACTAATTCATAACCTTGTGGCACAAATTTTTTCGTGTTGGTTCACAATGAAACTGAATTCCACCATAGGCCATGTGCATTGCGTGTTTTAACGTGAATTCCTAACGGTTAGGAATTCACGGTATTTGCTGACAGTTTATTTACCGGTCTTAGCACGATCCAATAATCCCAATTCCAGTCGGACTGGAATTGGCAAAAAAGAACATAGAGAAGTCCATGCGACTTTTATTTTGTGCTTTTGTTTGCGTAGGCCTAAATTTGGGTTGACAGATTGATAATTGTATGTTCACACATACAACTCTGCCACAGAAGCTAGCTTTAGGAGTAAGGGAAAATCTAAGAAATTTTGCATGCTGTGTAGGCGCAACGCAATTGCTTGAGGATACTGACTGGAAGGAAATATTTTTAAAGTGCGTTAATTCGAATACAGAGATTTTGTTTAATGTTTCGGGATTAGAAGGGGCTTCGCCTATTATAAAACTTTGGACTTCCTATGCGTACTATATGGCTGGTGCTTCTGGGCATACTGATTGGGAGCTTTCCCAAATAGCCAAGAGTAGAGGCTTGAAGAATATAAAATTTTATACTTATAACGATGGAATTGCAGTTGCAGTTAAACTAAACCCTAATTCGTTAGATTTACTAGAGCGTTTTTATAGCGTGCTTAACCAGATATCAGAAGTTTGAATCCGTAGTGATGGCTGCTAATTTATGTCACTTGTCGGTAAATTTTGCTTTAAAAATAGGAGTATATAGTGTAAGGTTGCTTATGCCTACCATTAATAACCCAGAAGATAGCTCTGCACTCCAATCAATTAAAAAAACTACTTAAGAAAGCAAATCCTCCTAAAATAACCCAAATAATGCCTGTGTCCAATCTATTTGCTGAGTTTTTCGCACCCGCTCAAGATGCACGTGGTAATTCAAAGATCGCTGGAGGTAAAAGAATAACTGTCCCGCTTTATGGTCTGGCATTAGTGGAGCACGGTGATACTACTTGGATTGAGGGTGTCATGTTAGATCAAGAGATTTTTGGACATCGGTTTGTATTAGTTGAGGGTGAAATGGGCTTCATACTCTACAGTAATGGGAAGTTGGATGTAGACGTTTGGGAAGTTGAAGTATGGTCAGCATATGCTAACGATTCTAAAAGAGGTGGTTGTAGCTCCCTACCTATACCAAAATATGATATTTCTGTGGCTTTTGATTTTTATTCCGCCTCGGGGAACACTACTACGAACCTTGGCAGCACCTTACTGGGGTATGAGCCCTCCATTCATAAAAACGGTAGCTTAATTACACATGATAGCAAGAACTGGCTGTTACACGGGCCAAAGAATCTAAATGGGTTTTTAGGGTTTAAGGCAGAATTGCAATAATAATATGCCGTGCCTACTTGATACTGCAGGTTGGTTTACTACGCTTGAAGAGCTAGTTGAGTTGTCGTTAGAGGGGTTAGCGCAGGAGTATAAGGTATCATTTACTGTGAGGACTAAATCGACGAAACCTGATATAGAAGTATCGGTTGTGCCTGCTGCTTTGATGTGTCGTATTGTAGATTTGGTTGACATCGCACTATATATGGAACAAAACAATCAGTATTTTGCCATGGAAGGTTTTGCCAGAGCCAATAACTTGACAGTTAAGAGTCTAGTACCATTTCCTTATATTACTGCTAAATTAGTTTGTTTGCGTGACAGTGGTGTTCAGAGTTCCTTTCCTGTGAAAATTATCAAACTTTTAACTTGTGTACCAATTCCCACAAGTTCTGGAATGTATGAAACTGGGTATATGTATGAGCCTGCTATTATTGGTCTTCCTGCGGCTTATAATCGGAAAGTTACTGATAAAATAGAATTACCTAGTAAGTTTAAACTGCCCCCTTTATCGGTACCTTCTAACTTTAAATGTACCGAAGGCTTTTTAGCCATAGATGGTTGGGAGGCTGTTCTTGCATATTTGGAAGACAAGACTTGCTAGCTGCATATTAAATGGTAGATTCTTGTAGCTTTCATTACCGTTCCTATTTGTCTAAATTGTTAGTTTGGGTAGTGCGGTAGCCCGGTCGCCTAGTTGCCATATTAAGCTTGGCACTTCTAATTGACAGAATAAGTTACCGCAATAGTTGATTGTGGTACAGTTTGCTGTGGATAGGGAGGTCAAAATATAAGGTATTGCCAAAAAAAAATGACAAACCGTGTACTTGTCCAGACCGTAAAAGGCTTCGATTTATCCCTGTATTGATTCATGGTGGATATCCAATTCTGATAAAGACTGGCGTAATCATTGCCATGATAACCATAGTTAGCTATTTAGGGTGTCCAACTGTTCCTTAGTAAGGAGAATCTGCCCTGTTATTTTGTGCCTGAGCACACCTTTGAATACTTCTAACCCGAACAATGCGAGCTTGTCTTGGTTGGTCAAAATCTCACCGATTTCCTTTAGTCCTTTCTTGCTTTCCACAGGTGCGGTATTCTTAACAAGGTGCCCGAACTGCTCTGGTGAGGTTGTAGCCAGAAATTTATCAACATCCATAGGAGGTACCTGAGTAGCCACAAACTTCTTGAGTGTGGCAAAATTCCTTTCCGCAATTTTTGCTCTTGCCTCAAGGGCGTTGACGTAGGCTAGTGCTACAGGGTCGCTTATGCTTTTGATGTCCTCTTGCACCTCATTGCTGAGTACCTGCTCTGATGCCCGCAGCTTGATATAGTCAGTAAGGTAAGCAACATTGCGTATGCTTGCCTCCTTGGGTGTACCATGCTTGGCCTCACATTCCTTTCCCACCGCTGCAATTGTAATCTTAAGCTTGTGCCTATCTAAGGTATCGCATGCTTCCTTAACTCTTTCCAAGGTACGCTGCCCGGGCTTTGATGTAATCTTGCCTAAAGCTTCCTTGTATGTTGTCTCAGAAATCATATTGAAATATCTGGCTGGTGTGCCTCCAGAATTTTGGCGTTGATGTCTTCCTGTGGTGTGGCTAGCAACCATGCTTCAAATGCTTTGGTATCGGAGAATTGCTTCTTAAATGTGGCAATAAACATGCCTAGTTCTTTCTTTTCTAGTCCTGTAAGCTGAGTTACTAACTCGCCGCCAAACTTAGCCTTGGCTTCTTCGCGCTTCTTCATATCAGCCATCACTGCCTCGTACTTGTCCATGCAATTAAAGTGCTTTAGTGCGTTGGTGATATATTCGGACTTATCCTCGTTGTATTGGAAGGATGGTAACTCGGGTCGTTCATCAAGCCACTGGGTGAATTGCTGGAAAGTTGGACGCTTCCTATTCCTAGTTCTATTGATGTGGTTTTGGTTTTCCCAAGCGAATGCTTCCTTATTGAAGAATGGTGACTTGGTTACATACTGGAAGATTTCCTCTAGGTTGTTAAATCCTTTTTGGAATCTCTCATAGTCGTAGCCAAGAAACTCGTAGATGGCTTTTGGGTCGGTAGACAACTCGATCTCGTCGGCTAGGTAGGTATCTTTGAACTTAACTGGCAGGATAAGCCCCTGATGCCCATACTTTAATCCCTGCTTATGTGCAACGCGGCCGACTAGGTTGTTGAGGTCGTTGTAGGAGTAATAGTGTAGCGCGATGTCAAATAGTTCTGGGCTGCTGGTGATAACATCTACCTGCAGGTTTTTGTAATCCAAACTCCAGCACTTGTCATTGTGTACAATGTCCTGTGGATTGAATACTTTCTGAAGAGTTTCCTTTAGGTTAGCCACAGATGGCTTAACCACGACAAGGATATCCAGATCTCCAAAACTTTCCTTTTCCGCATAGGCTGGGATAACAGCCTTTCTTTCTGCGAATGCTTCGGCAAGTTTTGAAACGTCTTTGGCGATTTCAAAATATTCTGGTGCAGATTTTCTCTCCACCCCAACGTGTTTTAGTGCTCGTCCTCCCATATGTTTAATTATTTATGTTTTCTAGTTCTGGTTGTTGTTTGATTTTCATTTGCAAGCTTGGGAAGGCAGATAGTGTCTTTCTTCCTATAGTAATTTCGTCCACATTTTCTTGTGGTACAATATTTAGAATCATGCTGCTCAGCATATTACCCGCCTCAAGCCTCTTTGCCTCTGGTAGTCGCATTAGGTAAGGTTCTACTCCTTCCTGTAGTAGAAGGTTGTTTATCATCTCGTGCTTTTCCAATACGGCTTCTCTGTTTTGGATTGTTTCTTTGGTGGGGAACATCCCCATGGCTGTAGTAATACTGTGCATCAATCCAAACTCACTAGATTCCTCAAGTCCTGCATGTAGATTCCCTAGAGTTAATGCCTTTGATTCCTTAGGTGCTCTGTCATTGCATTCCCCAATGATTTGCACTATTGCCTGCCATTCCTGCCAGTCTAGGTTGGATATGTTGTTTAGTACTTCCACCTGCTGGTTAAGGTCCATAACTAATCCCTTATTGTCTTGGTTTTCTATAATCTCGTCTGTGATGGATTTTATTCTCTTGGCAGACTTCTTTAGCCTGTATAGAATATTGTTTGCTTCCATCGTTAGCCCAAGTAAGAATTGTGGTCCGGTAATGCGAAACCTGCATAATGCACATCTTTGACCTGGTACTGGTCCGTGAATATTTGATGATCTTTCCAATACTGGCCCTCCTTCGCTGCAGCTGGTTCCTGGGCAAATACCAGATAGGTCAAGCTTCCAAATGCCCGTAGATTTGCTCACCCTTGAAATTAGCATCGGATCTGCAACAAACTCTGAAGGGTTGAGTGCATATGTATCTTTGATTGTGCTTGGATCTAATCCCGCTTCCTTTAGCTTCCCATACGCCTCCGATAATCTTTGGTGCTGTGACTGTAAATCACTCTTAGTGTAATACAGGGTCATCATTGGCGTAGTGTGATTGAGTAACTTTTGGGCATCGGCAAACGGTAACCCTCCAATATACTGTAGGTGGGAATTAATGCTTACTCGGAGAGAATGCTTGTCGTACAGCGGTGCCAAATATTTGTGCTTCTTATATTTTGTGGTCTTGGTTAGCTGCACTTCGTCTGGGTATGCTAATTCTGTGGCATTGCAGAGCTTGGCGAATATTTTATCAAGTCGAGCATTTAGCATTGGATAGGCTTGTTCGCCGATATCCCGATTAAGGTCTCTGAATAGTGGCACTATCTTTTGAGCCTGTGCATATGCCTTGTCGTTTTTACCTTCTTTGGGGTCTGATATCAATGATACTAGCTGGGGAGTTGGACCGAACCGTTTTTGCCAGTCAATCATGTTCTTAACTGCAATAATGATTTCGGGCGGCACAAATGGGATAGTATGGGCTTTATGGAGCTTTTGAGGTTGAACATGCAGCCCTAGTGTAGGAACTGTGAATCCAGATAGAAGTTGCAGTGCACCTTGCTGTCTTTTGCGTATCCTGTTTGGTGATGGGTTTGGTACTAGTGTTTGCCCGTCAGGTCCAACAATATACTCGTCGAATTCACCTGAATCTAGGGTTCTTACGCCTATTGTTCTGAGGTCAAAAGTAAGCAGCAATAATAGAGCTGTTGCTCGTACAGGATTCCAAAGTTTTACCGTTTTATTGGTTTCCTTGTCGGTTGTTACTGCATAGTCTTCCGTGAGTGTCTTTGCCCATGCAAAGTCATTTGCAGTTAGGACTTCCTTCATGCGGTTAAGTGTATGAAGTGGGATTGGGTTTCTAAAACTGACTCCTGCCTTCTCCGCGTGGCTGTTAAATTTCAGTACTTCAAATTCGATTGGTAGTGGACTTGTTATTTCATGCTTCCGATAGTACCAAGTGAAGAATTTACTAGAGTCTGACAATATTGAATTTCGGGTATTATTCTTTTCAAGACTAGTATCGCTTAAGTATTCGGCAAATTGTTCGCCGTTTTTAGCTATAAATGTACTAGGGCTGCTTATCTGTTGTGCTGCTGCGAATTTGAGTAAGTAAGAAAGTCTCCAGAATGCATCGCGTATAGCTACACATTTGGTGTTATTGAAATAATCTTTGACATCGGGTATCCAGAGTGAAAGCTCCGGTGTATCGTAGGGTTGAAAGTATCGCTCAATCTCTTCCTTGGTTGAAATCTTGGTTAGTGGTTTAGCTTCGGGGTTGTCTAGTTGCCAGAGTTTCTCTAAACTGTTTACCATGGTATTTGCAGCACTCTTCCTAATGAAAGTTCGCATCCGTGGATAACCTTTGCCTATTATGTATTCGGTTAATATCTCTCTTATCCTTGTGGTGAAATCAAGCGTAATTTCCCTCTGGCTGGTAAGATTTGAGATTGTATATGCACTGGCTAAATACCACCTAACATATTGCCCTTGCTGCTTGTGTGGTGCAATTGTACTGACGCTTCTTACACCTTCTATTAGTTCGTAGAAATTAGTGAGATATTGTTTGTCAAGCATTCCATCACTTCGACTTAGGTATGCACCAGCTGTTCTATTTTCTGGTAGGTATATTCCGTCTCCTCCAGTAGCTAGTAATATGTTGTATTCGTCTAGTGTTTTTAGAGAGAATAGTATTTTGTGCTCTTGGTGTAGATAGGTGAGCAATCCTATCAGGAAGCATTTTCTGGGCTTTGGGCCAAGCAATTCTGCCTCGATAATTTTTAGGGTGTTCTTTAATGTAGTATGTTGTTCAACGAGGTCTAGCAAGTTGCAATTAATTTGCGGTAGCCCTTTGCCTTCTAAGGTAGCTATTAGGCATGTTTCCTGTAGGTCGCTTAGGTGCCTATATTGCTCCGTGAGTGACTGGGTTCTTAATTTATTTATCGCTACTTCCCAGTTCTTGTGTGGTAGTTTCAGGACAGTGGAATTTAGGTTATACAGCCTGCTTGGTACACCATTTTCGTCGAAAGTATCGTAACCTTTGAGGTATTCGCCATTCTTGCTCTTTGGTAATACTTGTCTTTCCCAATAGCACTGAACAACACTTCTAACAAATTTGTCGTAGATACAGGCAAATTCTTCTTGGGTGCATTCCTCGAGAATCTCAATCTCGGTACCTGTGTTTATTTTGATGTTGCCTATTTGCTCAATCATAATAGTGTTTCTTCTATTTTCCTGTATGCCCCTTCTAGTCGTTTATGCATTTCTTCGACCGTAGGTGCTCCGTAGCTTTCAGTACTTTGTAGTGATTTATGATGCATTCTTACTCGTTGGTCTACAATTGATATTCCCCCTAGGCTTTCGCTAGCCCATTTGTAAAAGTGCCGTAAACTATGAAGGTGTCCAGCTCCGTTTTGTGGCGCGATGTGCAGCTTCTTGCAGAGTTGTGAGAATTGCAGTCGTACATTTCCCATCTTAAGAGGATTACCGAAATCTTTGCCTTTAATGGAGATAAAATAATAGGGGTGTTTGTTGCCTGCCTTTATTCGATAATGCATATATTCCATATGCAGCTGTGCAAACTTTCTACTGAATTCTGGTGTTACCCAGTGTACCATTGAACATCTCTCGGCTTGGTTGTCATATAAGATTCCCTTCCAGCCTGAATGTAGCGGATTTGCCTGCCCTAGCATGTTTCTAGGAATTAGTCCATAACGAGAGAGAAATTCCTGCCTGGTTTCTGTAACGCATGCGCCGTTTAGGTATCTTGTGTCTTTGCCCTTTACTGGGTGTTTTAGTAACACAACTGCCTGTCCGGCGTCGTCAATCTTAATGTCGTCTACAAATAGGTTGAGTGCCTCGCTAATTCTTATGCCTCCATAGGCTAGCAAGAACCAAAGTAATCTATCTCGTATTTTTGACTAGTTTATCATTGTCTTAACTTGCTCTACACTTGGGTAACACTGGTTTCTTTGTCCTGTGCTCTCCGAATCCTTGAATTGAAACCTTCGGCGTTTGGGAGTAGCCTTATCGTGGAGGTGATACAGTAAATCACTTTTGCATCTGTTGCGCATTTCGCCCATTCTTTGCCCCCAGGATGGCGTATATGCTTCTTTTGGGTTCAAGGTAGGTGTTTGTATGGTAGCCGCACAAAAGTCGAAGAATTTGGAAATGTGCTCTGCATCTATTGTTGCAGTTCTGAACTCGACTGGTTTCCAACCAAGCTCTTTACTGCCGAACCCTCGTGCCTCGATAAATTCCTCGAATAAGTGTGGCAGTGTTTCTGGTTTGACCTGTGCGTTTGTTTTTGCAAGAAACTCCCAAAAGAGTCCAATTGCTATGGTTGCTCGGCGAATCATTGATTGGGAGTGGTTGCTCCTTATTAAGCGACGAACAAATGCAACCTGTTCTACACATAGTTCTCCATCTAGAAAGAGGAATGGCAGCTGTGTTACTACAGGCTTATTAATAGGATACTCTGTGATAAAGTATGTTGTAATAGGATGCATTGCTATCATAGTAGCATCTTATCCTTGCAATGTCAAGTCTATATTTTTGTACTGCACCACAAGGTTTTTGGCAGGTCTAGTAGGGGTATCTCAATCCTCTGGTGCCTGCTCGGCGCATCTCTAAGCCCTTGTACGGTGTCTTCTCTACTTTCTAAAGATGTGCCAGCTAGGTGTTTTTCCTCTTGGCCGGACAGTGGGAATACGCACAAGGATAATGCCTTTCCTGCGCTACCCGTAACCAAACCAAAAATGTATACGCTGATCTTTCTATACTTTCCAACTAGTTGCCCTTGCTCTTTTGCCTTTTTGATGCATGTGTCAAATACTGCCTCCCAGTTTATGGCTTGCGTAGTTAGGTTACACTCAACCAGCACTGTGTTAAGTGTGTCTATGTTTGGGATAATGATGCGGCAGTTATGGCGCGGAACTATTTTGAATGTTTCTATATCCGAGTGTACTGTTATTTCTGCGGTACGATTAATACCGCTTTTGGTTAATGTGTGCGTGACAGACTTCATGCTCCAAACTGGCTGACTTGTGATGTTGTACTCTGTTTTGAATTTGGCTATACACTCTGCTTCAAATTCCGCTAGGAATGAGGTATCGTAGGTGATATCTGGGACACTTTCGTTGGGATACTCGTATTTCTTTGTCATCCCGTTATATTAACATAACTCGTGATGCAATTTATCAACTCTTTTAAAACAAATCTATATCCGCAGCATAATCTGTGTTGCTTAGGTTCCTAGTTGTTTTTTTGATTTCTTCGTTCTTTGCCCACCACTCTTCGCCCATGTATTCTCTCATTGTTTCTGGTAGATCTGCGCCTAGAACGCAATCTAAGCTGTCGGCTTCTATTAATTCACGAAATATGCACAGCCCTTCGGAATCAGCCCATAATAAGGAACGTTGGGTCCAGCACTCAATTGGTATTTGTTCTGCGTGACCGTAAGCAGCTGCAGAATGGAATGCGGTCCAATAGTTATTGTCTGCAATTAGTAGGTTTTCTTCGGTAAGCAGTTCTATTGGAAGTTGGTTTAAGTGTCCGTGTTCGGCAGCTGAGTGCAAAACTGAGTACTGCATGATATTTTTACGGGAGATATTTTGTTTGGTTAGGAATTCTGTAGGGACTTGGCTCAATACTCCATAGATGGCAGCCTCGTGAAGCGCACAATTACCTAGGTCGTCGTTCTTGCTCCTTTTGGCTGGCTTGAGCCATGCAGCGTGCGTTAGCTGTCCCGCAGGGAGGTCTTTAAGGAATTCTTTAAGTCGGTTCTCCTTGATTGCGGCTATTAGGGGGGTATTCCCGTTATCGTCATATTGCAATAAGTCCATTTAATAGTATAGCATGAGGTTCTGGTTATAAGCAATATTTAGCTAGATGTGGTTTTTTGGGTTACGCTAACAGAACTTGTTGGTATACTAGAGCATGTCAACATTGGTTAAGTCAAAACATCGTATACGAGACCTAGGCGAGGTCTTTACGGCAGAGAGGGAGGTAAATGCGATGCTTGCTTTATTGCCAGAAAGTGTTTGGAGTTCTATTGAAACGACATTTCTAGAGCCTTCATGTGGTGATGGTAATTTCTTAGAAAAGATTTTGCGACGGAAGCTCAAATTAGTTCCGCCAAAAATATCAAAGACAAACCCACAGCATAAGATTGAGTATACGCTATTGCGGGTTGCTGCTAGTATGTATGGTGTAGATATTTGTTCAGAAAATGTAACTGACTGTAGAGCTAGGTTATTGCAAGAGATTAAGGATTTTTGGTCCAATACATACAATACTGCTAAAATGTCTACTTCCTTTTTGACTCGGCTAGAGCAAATTTTGCAGAGAAATATAATAGCTGGTAATACTCTAATACCAGAAAAAGTGGAGGTAACTGAGTGGTTTCGTCCTTCAGAGGGTACTTTAAAACCAAAAGTGTATACTTTGGCCGAAATGCAAAAACCGAGCCCCAAACCAATCCGTGAGGAAAAGCTAATAACCTTCTACAAGGATAAAGAATGAATACTGATACAAATGCACATGTAGATTTAGCATATATCACTAGTAGGAAGTTTGGTAGATCCCCCGATATACTAGAATGTCTTGCTAATTTAAGTAGCGATGAGGTTTTTACACATCCGAGAGTTGTGAATGAGATGTTGGACCTGCTACCATCTAATGTTTGGTCTAATCCTAATCTAAAGTGGTTGGATCCTTGTTGTAAAAGTGGTGTGTTCTTACGCGAGATTGCTAAACGTTTATTTGTTAGTCTAGGAGTGATAATGCCCGATGAAGCCGAAAGAAGGGAACATATTTTTAGGAATATGCTTTATGGTATTGGAATTACTGCTATAACTAGCGAGGTGGCTAGGCGGTCTTTGTACTGCTCAAAGGATGCAAATGGTCCTGGTTCTGCCGTTCTTATGCCGACACAAGCGGGAAATATATTCTTTGAGGAATCTAAACACTTCTTTGGAGGGTCTGGGTCGACTCGCACCTGTAAATACTGTGGCGCGCCAGATCCAAGTAATTTAGATACACAAATCGATAGAATTCTTGAAACCCATGCTTATAACTTTATTCACCCAAACAACCTAACTATACTAAAAACTATGAAATTTGACGTTATTATTGGAAACCCGCCCTACCAACTAAAAGATGGAGGGCATGGTGCTAGTGCAAAACCCTTATACCACCTATTTATACAGGCAGCAAATGGGCTTAAGCCTAAGTATTTATCGATGATTATACCTTCACGGTGGTTTGCAGGTGGAAAAGGTTTGGATGCATTTAGAGAAGAGATGTTAAAGGATACCTGTATAAGCCACTTGGTAGACTTTCCTAACGCTTCAGAGTGCTTTCCAGATGTCGAGATAAAAGGAGGTGTTTGTTACTTCCTTAGAAGCAGCTCACATAATGGACCATGCGCTGTGACAACTATAATGAATGGTGATAAAGATACCATAATTAGGCGCCTAGATACTTCAAAAACTTTTGTGAGATTTAATAAAGCTATAGGGATTATAAACAAACTACAAGGCCTTAACTATAAAAGCTTGGATATACAAGTCTCTAGCAGTAAACCATTTGGGCTGAGGACATATGTTGTTCCAGACAAAACAGGTAATATAAAACTCTACGCCAATAAAGCGGTTGGATACTACGATAAACAGCTTATTACAAAGAGTTCGCATTTAGTGCCATTATGGAAGGTGCTAGTAAGTAAGGGGTATGGGGCTGGGGAGGGCTATCCACATCAAATAATTGGTACTCCTATACTTGCCGAACCAAACAGCGCATGTACTGAGACCTATATAGTTGTAGGAGCGTATAATTCCGAGTTAGAAGCTAGGAACTTACTGAACTATTTGAAAACACGTTTCGTTAGATTTTTAATAGCCTTAAAAAAGAATACCCAAGATGTTACTAGGGATAAATATGAGTTTGTACCTCAACTTGATATGACTAAAGCTTGGGACGATGAGACACTATATAAGCATTTTAGCATAACACCAGCAGAGCGTGAATTTATTGAAAGCCTGATTAAGGAAATGGAATAAAATATGGTTACTCCTACAAAACATTTAGAGACTGTAAAGGTTTTACCTAAGATATATGCATATACTGAGGATAAGTATGCTACTATGCCTTGGACTAGACGCCATACTTCTGGTCATGGGCTTCTAAAGGTAGGGTATACATCCCGTGAAAATGTAGCGGCTCGCGTTTGGGAACAGTATCCAACTAAAAGACCAGAGGAGAAACCTTTTTCGGTTGTTGTTGAAGAATCTGCCGAAACAATTTCTGGAGCTTACTTCATGGATCACCAGGTTCATAAGGAGCTTTTGCGGATGGGTGCAAAGCGTGTAAGAGGCGAATGGTTTGAGTGTACTGCAGATGAGGTGAAGACAGCGATCTCTAATTTAAAATTGGGTATAAAGTCGCAAGTTGGCAGGCATCAGAGATTTGGTTTGCGTCCAGAACAAAAGGAAGCCATTACTTTAACTGAAGCTTACTTTAAAAAGAACTGTAAGTCAATAACTGGTAAACCGCCGCATTTCTTATGGAATGCTAAAATGAGATTTGGTAAGACTTTTACTTCTTATATGTTAGCAAAGGCGCTTGGCTTAAAAAAGATACTAATACTTACCTATAAACCTGGCGTACGCTCTGCATGGGAGAAGGATTTAGAAGCTCATGTAGAATTTGACGGCTGGGAGTTTTTGTATCGACAGGATTATGCTGCTAAGGACTGCCCAATAGTTTTGTTTGCTTCATTCCAAGATATTTTGGGAAAAAGTGACGGGGATATAAAGGCCAGATTCAAGACAGCTTTCGACGAAGAATGGGATTTGATCATTCTTGATGAGTACCACTACGGAAGCTGGAAAGAGAAAGCTAAAGAACTATTGGATGATGAGGTAGATGAAAGCTACGAAGTAATTGAAGAAATTGAGGAAAGATTAAAGTCCAGACACTTCTTATATTTGTCAGGTACGCCTTTCAGAGCCTTGCGAGATGGAGAATTTACAGAGGATGCTATCTTTAATTGGACTTATCAAGATGAACAACGTGCTAAAAATCAGTGGGACAGCTCAGATTCTAATCCTTATTTGGAGTTACCACAATTAGTTTTATTAACCTACCAAATAGATGATAGCATTCGTAAAGTTGCCTTAAAGGAAGAGAATAATGAATTTGATTTAAACAGTTTTTTCGAAGCTGATTCCAAGACTCATGAATTTAAATTTGAAGACGAGGTACAAAGGTGGGTAGATCTAATAAAGGGTAAGAACATAACAAGTATTGGGATAGACGCACATAAGCCCCCTTTACCTTTTGAAGATTCACGATTATTGCCTTATTTAAAGCATACAGTTTGGTTTTTACCTAGTGTGGCGGCATGTCATGCTATGAAGAAGTTATTGGCTACTACGAATAATAGCCTATTTCACAATTATAAAATATTGGTCGTTGCGGGAACTAAAGCTGGTATGGGTGCAGAAGCTTTAAAACCTGTAGAGGAGGCTATAGGGCCTGACCCAAGAAAAACAAATACTATTACGCTTACTTGCGGGAAATTATTGACAGGCGTAACTGTTCCTGCATGGTCTGGGATATTCATGCTGCGAAATTTGAAAAGTCCTGAAACTTATTTCCAAGCTGCATTTCGTGTACAGTCCCCTTGGGTTTTACGTAACTCTGATCCTGAGCATCCTAATGAAAAAGAGATTTTGAAGGATAAATGTTTTGTATTTGATTTTGCACCAAATCGGGCACTTTCTCAAATAGCGGAATATTGTAGCGGGTTAAATACAGGAGTAGGTAAGAGGGTAGAGGAGAAAGTTGAAGAATTTCTAAACTATCTACCAGTGCTATGTTATGACCAAAGCTCCATGAAAGAGTTGGATGCTGGGGAATTACTTGATATTGTGGTTTCTGGGACAGGCGCTAGTATGTTAGCGCGGAAATGGCAAAGCGCTCAGTTAGTAGTATTAAATAAAGAGGTCTATGAGAAAATATTGAACCGACCTGGGTTGTTAGAGAGTTTAAAAAAGATTACGGCACATCGTAGTCTTAATAAACTTGGGAAAACTATCCAAGCAATAGTTAATGCAGAAAAAAGTATTAAAGATGCAGAAAGAGAGGGTAGAAAATTAGAGCCAAAAGAGAAGAAACAAGTAGATGAAGCCAAAAAGGAAAGGGAGTCCTTAAAGGAACTACTAATCAAGTTTATTACTAGGATACCTATATTTATGTACCTGACGGATTATAGGGAGGAGGCTCTTTTACATGTTATACGTACTCTAGATACAACCCTTTTTGAGCGCACCACCGGTATTACAGTAGAAGAGTTTGAAAACCTTTGTGAGGCTGGGGTATTTCATTACAAAAAACTCAACGTGGCTATTTTTGCATTTCGCCTGTACGAGACAGCCAGCCTAGACTATACTGGTAGGCGTATGTCTACTAGTAGGATAGGAGGTTTTGAACCTGGTAGCGATATAAGCAGAGAAGATGCAGAAGAGGTGGTGGGAAATGCGTCAAGAATAGTCCCTCTAAAATAGTCTAACAATGAATAATTCCAATAAACTGAAATATGCTACAGCAGTGGGTACGGCACAAAGGTACCTTGCAAACAATCAATTTGATGATGTATTAGAGTGTTTATCTCCGTGGAAAAACAAGGAAGATGATAAAGGTGCTGAACTTATAATGGATGCATTGTTACGCTCTAAACGGTATGATGTGGCGGTGATAGAGGGGGCTAGACTGCAGCATTTAGATATTAAATTGCAATGTTATATTGCTTTAAATGCTGCTGGTAGGCATGCTGAGGCTCTTCAATTTGCTAAGGCAAATGCTCTTGCTTGGGCGGCTCCGTGGGAACTAACTTATCTTGGAAGCGTAGAGGAAGCAACACAAAAATACTGCGCGGCAATTAAGGCTGGCTATAAACCGTCTGTTCGAGATTTGCAGGATCCCGACCTTAGCCCTATCTGGGAGTTTGTAGCTACATCCCAAGAATTGCCATTTGTTGTGGCTGATGTATTTTCCGAGTTGTTTTGGGATGAAGTTATAGAAGATGCTACAACTAAGCCAATTATTACTCTTTGTGGGCATGCAGTCGTAGCTAGTGAGCCACTAGATGTTTGGGACTATTTTGAGTGGGATAATGGTCTGAATGATTTTATAGCATCAGAAGCGTATATAGCACGGTATCCCGATAAGTCTAAGGAGGTGGAGAATAGGCTTACTTCTAGGCTTAGGCAGAATGTTGAGAGGTTGTCCAAAATTGTGGAGTTTGCGCGTCAGGAATTGGCATATTGGTTAGTAGCCATATCCGAACATAAGGAGTTGCAATATACCACGTCACCGCTTGATGAGATTAAGAAGTATTATGAGTTGAGAGGTTTTAAATATAAAGAAGATGAATTGGGCTTGACTGTTGGAATTGAAACTAATCAGCATTTAATTTGGGTTATATGCTCGGGAGAGGTTGGTGGTATGTTTGAGCTGCGGGTTGTGTTAAGGTTTGAAGCAGCTATTAAAACGGTAGAGTTGGAAGAATATATACATAGACTTGCTATGCGTTTTGGGCCTATTTTTGTCTTGACTGATACTTCTATACTCTTGCTACTAACTGTTGAGCCATCCATGGGAACTATTACTGTACGTACATATAACACGATGTTCCGCTATGCTGTTGGCTTGGCAGAGGAAATAGCTTTTAACCTACATAAATATGAGAAATAATAATGAGATAATAAAAAATGTAGCTCGTGCAGTATTTGAAGAACTGGGGTACGAATACACTGTTGCCCCAACATATGTCTCGGCCCATGTTGAGTTAAAACAGGGAGGGTTGGCTGATGTTATAGTATACGGGGATAAACGTGGTAGTATCCTACATGTGAGCCCCCAATTGAGGTTTTCGAGGGAGCATTTTGCAGAGTTAAGTCATTTTTTGCATGGGATTAATGCTGACTTAGCTGCACCTTTGTGGGTGTTAAATTATGACAAATTGCGTGCAGAGGTAAAATACCATCGCTTTGCAATATATGGTGCTCTTTCTATCTCCATTCTTCGTGCAGATCTATGTGCTGCCTTGTCTGAAGTAAATTGTGCCCATAGCTTGATTGCAAAAATATCTCTTGGTGAGCTTGCAGCGGAGGAAGCGATTTGTCAATTGGCTTATACGCGCGCTCATCTTGATTTTGAGTATGATAAGAATGATGGTCTCGAGGCGTGGCAACATAATGCGAATGTTTTTGGCCTTACAGAGAAAGAACAAAAGGGGTTTATTTTTGCTCTTGGCGCTAAACTAATGTTGGGCCCAACAGATGAGTTGTCAGCTCGTGAAAAACTTATAACTAGTATAAGTAAGCATGCTAAAAACCCATGTGGTAGGGGGTTAAAATTTTACAATGACTGTATTCTTGAAAATTATAAGGACTTCGCACGAGTTATAGTAGCTGATGATAATGTCCTTATGGAAGAATTGGAGTGGACTACTTTGTTGTTATTTTCCAGTATTGGCGCGGCAATTCAAGAATCCACTTTAGAGGGCTCCTTTCTGGCGGGATGTAGGTTTGCTGCGGCTAACTCCAACATAGTATTTCCTAACGCTGGAAAGCAAATAAATGCTGCTGGCTTGTTCCTGCTGCCATTTGTGAGTGCATTGCCATATCAGCAGTTTTTAGAGGCGAATGTGTTAACGCCTAGGAAATTACATGATACTCAGGAGCTTATATCTCAAATCGTGGGTATTTTCTTAGGTGAAGATTCTGAACTGCTTAGTTTTGTAGGTATGCTGTTTACACAAATCCTTTCCCAGAATACAGCTGCACTGGACCAGCCTTTGCCTGAATTTGCTAAGTGGGTTATCGGGCAAAGAATAATTAATGCTCCACGATTGGAGTCTGTGACATTAGCGACACCAAGCTCTCCACTAGAGCTATTATGCGATCAAGTACAGGCTTGGGGGTATGATATTCTTAAGCCTCAACGAGGAAAATTGCAAGAATTAATGGTAAGAGTCTGCATAGTATTTCAATGCGCTAAAAATACGGCTGCTAATAATGTTTGGAATAAGAAGGTATGGGTAGGAACTTTAGAAGGAGATACTATCAAATTTTATAGAGAACATGCAAAGGTATCGGTTGGGAGTGCTGTTGTTTTATATGCGATGAGTGATAGTGAAAAGGAGAAAGCGCGGTTATTACATGTAATTACAGAGGGGCGCGAATCATTAAGCCCTGCTGTTAATTGTGATTTTGGCTTACTGTACCACAATATGGGGGAGAGTAAGTATTTATGTGCTCTTAAACATTATATGACAGCAGCTAAACAAGGTAGTTTAACTGGCGAGTATTGTTCTGCCATAATGTTTTTTAAAGGTATGGGTGTTAAGAAGGATAGCAAAAAAGCCATACATTGGGCTTCAAAGGCTGCAGTGCGTGGTTTAGCAGATGCACAAACTCTTATGGGGGATATTTGTGAGGATTTTGATATGGAGAAATCTGTTGCTTGGCATACATTAGCGGCAATGCAGGGCAATGTGCAGAGCCAAACTAGGTTAGGGTTGGCATACCAACATGGAGAAGGTGTTATAGCCTCGAAAATAGAAGCTGTCAGATGGTTTAAAGCTGCCGCTAATAATGTTATTCCGTCTGCTCCTGCGGCATTCAACTTAGGATTGCTTTTTACCGAGGAATTATATACAGATACTATCCGCGCCAAATTGGCTATTAAATGTTTCGAACGTGCTGCTTCTTTAGGGCATAAAACTGCACAACTGGTTTTGTCAGAGCGTGATGCTGCTAGAGCGGGCGGGCAGTCTGTGTTCTACATCACTCTGGATAATGGTAAGGGTTTGGCTTATCCTCTTCCTACATAGGTTTATTTGGTGTGTTGCGTTATCGATTGACAGCACTAACCAAGCATGCTATACTTTAATATGTCAGAAGAACCGTTAAACAATCATTCATTGCCATGTAGGAAGGTTAAAACCTCTAAAACCACAGACAACTTTTGGGGCGGGACGAAGGTACTCCCACCAACGGATCCGATATATCAGAGAGGCTGGTCAACAATTTCAGGATTGGTGTTAACCAAGCCGCAAAAAAAGGTTCCGCTGAATAGCTCTTTAAGCTAATAGTTTGGTGGTGTAACTACAACATGCTCCTTACTCAAGACTCAGGTGGTTTTTAGTTCCTTGCCCAAGCATGATGATTTTGTTTCTAAATTGATTATAATCTGCTAGACTTGGAAATGCTTGCTATACCAGACTCCTTGCATATTCTACTACTACAGATTCTACAGCATGGAGCATTGAAGGTTTGTTTTACTCCTCATTACCCAGGTCTTGATATTTCGATTAGTGGTTGTCCCGTGGAATCTGTTTGTGCTTTGAAGTCTAGCTTGGATGCATGGTTTATGGGGGTTAACATGCGTGAAAACTTAGTTGATCAGGATTTCCTATTTGCACATAGTGCGAAAATGAGTATCACTCTAGAGTCTGATGAGCTTGGAGACTTTATTGTTGCAAATGTTAGCTTTGATGTTATAGAAGAGAGTGATAGTGTAAAGTCTGAATTACAGGACATAATACCAGAATTAAATGGTCTGGACTTTATCTTTGAAGATGATGAATTCTCTTCAATAGTTTATCAGGAAGTTGAATCTGTACACGATATTCTGCTGGAATTGTGTCAATCACTTGGCTACTCTTATATAGAGGTAGATGGTGGCTGGGTTAGGAAACTAACACGTAAAGGGATGTATACTCTTGGCAGCGATGAGCGTTGTAGTAAATAGTTTTGGTGGAAACTATGATAGCTTAGTTACATACGATATACCTGTCGCGTTTTCTGTTGACGTGATTGAGGTTCTCGAACTGGAATATCTCCTTGTTGAACAATGGTGAATTGCATGCGTACTCGTAGATTTCTGTTTCTTGATCGAATCCCGCTACCCACTTTTTGGGGTCTAATCCCGCTAGGCTTAGGATGTCCTCTACATTATCTGTCAGGTCGACTGAGCCCAGCATGTTATTGTCGTCTGCTGGGTCACGCACAGGGAATGTGAGCCCATCTACTCCCCATTTAACTCCTGTTTGCTTGAGCATGCGTCCGACAATATTGCCTGTTGGGCTGTACTGGCAAAAGTTAAGATAATTTTTAGCGTCTCTGTCGGTGTACTTGACGGCAAAATCAATTTGTACGCCTTTGTATTCGAAGCTTAGTACTGGCTTGTTCCAGTGAAATCCTTCGCTATTTGCCTGCTCCATGATTTCCTCGGCCCATGCTGGTAATTGTTTGCCTTTGCGATCGGACTTGGCAAAGCCTATAAAGTCGATGTCACCATGTGTAGGTTTGTTGTGCCAGCACTTTACTGGGTCTAGCCAGTTGAAGTGTGGTACTGCTAACGTTTGCATTTCCAAAATGAATTGGCGCATTTCTGGTGTGCTAATTCTTCTGGCTTCGATATTTTGTGACTTTAAAGCATTGCCGCCCATATGTTTATGTTTTGGTTAAAGTTTCCAAGGGTTGGTTTCTGGTTTGAGGAATATGAGTTCGTCACTCAAATAATCGCTCAGCTCTGTCTTGGTAGTTAGTTTATTTTTGTCGACTCGGCTTAACTTCGTGGTCGGTGATAAAGTATTGCTAAGTTCTGGATCCTCAAAGTGATTTAAGACATAGATCTCGATATCCCCATTTTTTTCTACAGTGTGAATGGCTGAGTTTCCTACCTCTGCGATGTCATTCAAATTGTCTGTAACCATGTTTAGTGGGGACTCTGCCTGATATTTGGATAGCTCTCCTAAATTTGATATTGCTGGTGCAGGAACCTGCTCCATAAATATAAACTGAACTAGCCTATCCGAGGCATCACTAAGGAACGAAAATCCGTTTTTGGTAATGTTTATAGTTGGTGCTTTACCGCCAGCTTTAGTGTTGCCCATGTGGTAGGTTGAGTCTCCGCCTGGCACACATGTATCTACGCCAAATTCATCGGAGACTGATCCTGTATCTCCAAACACATAACCATCTGTAAACAGGGAATTTTCCTTCTGTTCTATTCTTTCTACGAATTCCTTAAGTGTTATGGTTTCAATTGTAGGTTCTACTGGGATTAATAGTGCTTCGGTATCTAGCTCTTGGTCTGGTATGTCCATAGATTTATATGTTAGCACGAATAACGTGCTAAATGCAACCGCTGTGTATCCTATCGTTGGTTTTGATGCATTTATTTTGCAAACAGTAGAAAAATCTGTTAAGATTCAAAGTATGAGTCTTGCTACGTTCCAAAAGAGAAACGATAATTGTTTCGTTGCTGGTGCTGTTCTATTACTATTTGGCCTTACGGGGCTGTTCTTGCTGGGGCTGGCATATGGGCCCACGAATGTACCAGACGGTGCTGTTTCGCATATTCTTTACATTGGTTCATTGGTGTGCGCTTGGACAGCCGTAGCTATTGTTGTACCAACTGGACTAATAGAGTTTGTTATAAGTAAGGTAACGGAGTAAGCTGGGCTGTCATAATCCCTGCTATTGTAGTGTTCTCCAGCAAGTCTTTCCATTTATTGACTTTTTAATTTGCTTCTGCGTTTTCTCGGTGTCTTCTCCTTTGGTAGACTTGGTGCGCCTAGTTGGCGTAGCATTTCTTCTCCTCCTTTGAGACCTTCTTCCTTTTTGATGTCGCTATCTTCCTTGGTGGCGTATCCGTTGCACGAATCACATTTAAACGTGCCGTCTTTAGCTGGTAGCATTGATACAAAGCCTGGGCAGTTGCATTTATCATGTCCTACACCTGGGATTCCGCTGGTCCAAGTTCCGGTGAGTTCATTGAGTGGAATACGCCGCATGGTTTTTGGATCAGTTGTTATTCCTAGCATCTCGGCAAACATTTGGTTAAAGTCAGGATTCATGTCATTTATGTTTTCTACTCGTTGCCTTTAGCTTATGCGTTTTGCTATCCTTATGTGTGAATCAATCAACAATCACTGATGCTAGGTTGCTAACATTAGCCTCTATGGGCAGAATAAATTCAGAATGGATGGATAAGTTTGAGAGTATGGTAGCGGCTGGACAGAACCCATTTGAACTGCGTGGTATAGGTGGAACCCTTTTTAGCATTTGCGTAGGTAAAAACCTGCTGGATAGGTTTGTGGATTATAAACATTTGGTTACTGACGCGTTGCTGGTGGAAAAGATGGAGCCGCTGGTAGGGCCTGTGGGTAAACATGATTGCGTTATAGACAGGATGGCAAAAAAGGGTAGTTTATCATATGCCTCTGCGTTATTAACTGATGCGTTTCTGGAGAAGCGGAGTAAGTATTGTGAAACCTCTTTGCTGGCGATTGCAGCTGAATATGGGGTTTTAAATCAAGTTCCTGTGGCTTTGCTAACTGAAAAGAATTTGCTAAGGGAGCCAAATACGGTGCTGCATCTTGCTGCGTTAAATGGTAGTCTTGCTCAGATACCTGTAGAGATTACAAGGAAGCATTTAATGCGGGAAAATCTGGCGGGTGAGACCGTTTTACATTTCTGTGCTTGGTCTGGGAACTTCAAGCAAGTGCCTGATGACATGCTAACGTATGAGAACCTAACCAAACCATCAATGGTGAGTGGCTTTATTCTTGGAGTCAAGGCTGCCCATCTAAACTTCCCGTTGGGCTATGCAGTTATGACTGAGAGAATGGATGGGTTACTTGGTTTTGATTTTCCTGACTCAGCTAGGGCTATTGTAGGAGAGGACTGGTGGGAGAAAAATGAGCGGGTTAAGCTGCAAATTAGTGAGCTTGGTAGTACGGAGGAAGATGCCCAGGTTGATTTATTCTAGGATTCCAGACTGACCCGTTCCGTATTTTTGTCTTTTGTCGCTTTCTCTGGATTGAATAGTACCTTGGTTCTTAGATTCCAATATCCGTGCCCGTTTGTAGTTCTATGCCCATTTTCTCCAATGTTCTTGCGATATGGCGGACATCGGCATACTTAACCTGATGAGTGGCGCGCGTATACGGGTCGCTGTCATAATAGAATGTTTGTTTTATGCACTCGTTTGCCACTTTCTTGTATTGCAACACGCCTATCTGCGGGCATAGCGCGGTAAGTACCTTGTCAAATTTCTCGAAGGCTACAAACTCTGGAGTTGGATCTGACTCGTATCCATAATCTTCTTGGTCTGCTTCGGAGCTTTCGCTGACATATTCCTCTGCTATGAAGAAGGGTTCCGCATAGCGTGGGCCTTCTGGCTGAAAGTCATATGATAGCGCTGTAAGGGGCTGTAATGCCACTTCCCGCTCAGTGGCGCCACTTAGTGCTAGTGCTGTGTCAGAGGTTTGCTCATACTCCAATGTATAGGTGTTTTGATCGGCGAACCTGTAAGCTATTCCGGCCTCTTTTAGGGATTGCCGGATTTCCCTTAGGTTGTATTCTTTGTAAAATTTTTCTACGGTAGATGGCTGGACGTTGTGGCCTCCGTCTCTGCCTCTGATGTGACAGTTTGCCAAGCTTTTTTGCAAATCTGGGTTGAAGGCTATGAGGAATATTTCTGTTTTTGGCTCGACTTCTTTTATCTCTTTGATGAACTTGGTTAATGCTTCAGGTTTAATTAGGCGCGGGTCAGATATGATTGCCGTATCTGGTTTTTCAGTCTGGATGCTGCTGATGGCAGCTTCTGCAGTTTTGGGATCGTCTATTACAATACACTTTTTGCCTGGATTTACTAACCTCTGTATCACATCGGAGATTATGAACTTAGGCATTCTTTGTATGTAACTTTGGATGCCTTTTGCAAGCTCTGTTTTGCCAGCTCCTGGCAGCCCTATTATAATTATGCATTGTTTCATAGTATAGCTTAATTAATTGGCTTTGCGGTGTCAAGGGCTCGTTAGGCCTTTTCCAGAGCATATGTCTTAGCTTTTCTTAGTGGGATCAATTTTAAGCCAGGCCGTGAGATTGGTTTTGTCCTTATTCCACTCATAATCTTTGTGGACGTCAACAGGCATCCAGTCGGTACCGATTTTTTCCTCGTTAATTTCAAACCAGACCGCTGCGTCCTGTTCGCCTTGTCCTTCATACCATTCGATGAAGCATTTGACCTGTTCTGGGTTTTTAAATCCTTTGATGGTTAGTGAGAATTCTTTGTCCATGGTTAATTATGTTTTCCTCCAAGTTGGCGTAGTAACGCTATTGGCGATCTGGGACTTTCCTAAAATAGGTCCATATCAGTAGCTTCTGATTCGGTGGTCAAAGCTTTCGCGACAATTATTTCGATATGTCTTGCCCACCAGTCTTCTCCAACTATTTTCTTAGCTCTTTCTGGTAATTCTATGGTCAGGAAGTTTTCGGCAAATTCGGGGAAGTTCTTTATAATAAGTTCCAATGGTGAGATTCCTTTGGAAGTATCAACCTCGTACCTTAGTTCTTCTTCGGAAAATTTGTAATCTGTTGCTAATAGTGTTTTTGGAGTGTAGCATGCTAATGGCATGGCGTAGTCTAGATTGACTCCCTCTTCCATTGCTGCCTCAATAGCTGTATGTAGTGGCGTTTTGCCAAATTCATCTCGGATGAGTAGGGCAGATTCAAATATGGGGCAATCTGGAGGGTATCTAGTAAACAACCCATTTTTGTCGTATATGCCGTTTTCTGCAATTATATGCAGTGGTGTTCGGCTGTCTTCGGTTTGTACGGAGAACAAATTTTCTGTAGGGTTTGGTATTTGGACGAGATTTTGTGCGTTGGCCGCATAGTGTACTGCTGTCCACCCATCACTAGCTTGAAATGTAAGAACTGCGTCTGTTAATAGGTGCTGGGGTATGGCCGGTAATCTCTCGTGTAATGCAGCGATGTGAATGAAGAAGAATGGATCTGTATCAGATATCTGACTGCATAGGTATTTCTGCAGTATTTCTATTGGAATAGCGTCAGTTTCGCCGGTGGCAAATGCTAGGAGTCTTTCCTTCATCTCCAAGTGTAGCTTATCGCCGCTATCGTGGTCAACTTGCTATTGGAGGAGCTCTAGTTGTTTGCCTAGGTTTCCTAATCGCTTTTGCGTTGCCAGTATTTTTGCTTGTTCTGCCTCTATTTCGCGCATTATGGCGTTTTTAATTATGGCGGTGTTTGCAGCTACTGTTTCTGCGTCGTCCTCAATGCTGAATGGGTCGTTTGCGAAAATTTGGATTGAGGTGGCCTTATCCAAATATTTCCACTTTGTATCACCTTTACCTTTTGAGTCAGGCTCCCCTAGGTAACGAATTTCGTTGCCTGCGATTTTAATTTTTGATTCGTGCATTGACATGGCTTCTTGGATTAGCCAATCCAATGTTGCCGAAGTGTGCTCGGCATATGTTGCTGCTATCTCTAGGTTCTTGATAAGTGTAAATATGACGTCATTTGTGGCGCGTGATGGATAGCGGAACTTCATGCTGTAGGTCTGTTCCGTTCCACTACTGGTCAGCACTGCTATAAATTCTTTGGGTGGATCTTTGAGCTCGGCTTTTATGCCCGTTATGGCAATGATTTGTTTAATTTCTGTATTGCTGGTTGGTTTGCTCATGTCTTTATTTCGAGTATTAGATATTTCGCGGTGCAGTGGTTGGTTTTTGCGCGTTCCCATCCGCCTACTGTCAGTCCTCTAGAGTTAAACAGTATTTCTGGATTAGAGAGTGTAACTGACTCAATTGTTTCACCTTTGGGGTTTAATTGGATTACTACATTGCCACCAAGATTGATTATTTCTCCACTTTTAACCTGTGTTGTAGTACCGTTGGCGAAATTTGTTAGCTCTCCATTTTTAAATTGCACGGATTTATGTTTTTCTAGCCCGCTTAAAACAAATCTATTTCCTGATCTTCTTCCTTAATACTAAGTGTTTCAGTTAGGTGTTTGGTGCGGTTGTTAATGCAGTCGACAATTTGCATGGCGAACGTCTTGTCTGTGATGCTGTCGCCTTTTTCCAGCCGTGGTGGATGCATGCTGAGTTGAGGATTGTACATTCGTTGTAGCTGCTTACATATTGCAGTGCCCCTCTTTCCTTTGGGTTTCTCTGCATGAAACCTGAGATGCCTGTTAAACGTAAGGGTAAATGAGTTGGCTGTGTCGATTGAGACCTCTACCGTGCCTTTGTCCACATTAGCTTCTGCGGCGACTCCGAGATTTCGCGATATCAGTTCTTGTTGAAGAAATACACATTGTAAGCCTTTTTGCTCCTGATAATACTGTGGTTTTAATATGGCGTCACAACACTTTATTGCCTTTCCTATGGCCTTTGGTGATAGGGGCAGTGGTAGTTCTTTGTAAAAGGTACCATTAAGTTTCTGTACTCTAAAAAGGTTTTTGTTGGCAAGGAGTAGGAGGACCGTCGTACCGAGGACTTTTATATCCCAGGTTGTGATATCTTCTTGGTCGAGGGTTTTTGGCTGTGTGCTCTTTTTTATATACGGTGCACTAATGCTAACACTGGGCACACCAATTTTGCTGGCAATTAACTCTGCCGCCCTGTTTGTTGTGTCCAGCATTAGATGCGTATACCAAATTTGGCAATGATAGCATTGAGTGCTTCCGCGTTTCCAAGTGCGTCATCCAGTGGATTATGCGTGTGCCTGGTCTTTCGCAGGTGCTTGAAGCTCTTGAACGTGTTTTTAACAGCTCCGTGGTAGAGCGAGTTGATGTTGCTCGAGGAGTGTCCGAATGGGTTACGCTTAAGGAAGTGATGGAAGTACCAATTAATGAATTGCCAGTCGAAGCCGTTGTTGTCGGCGATAAATACGGGGCGGGTGCCGGCAGTGTTTGCTGTAACCCACTTGTCAAATTCCTGCATTGTTAGTGCAGGGTCGGGAAATTCCAAGGTCTCTTCTCTGGTATACCCGCTTACCGCAAGGGCCTCTGGTATATAGTTTTCGGAGATTGGATTCAACTTCCCAAAAAAGGTCTTGGTTGTGTCGTTAAGCAGGACTGCTCCAAAGCAGACCATCGAGTAGTCTCCTGGGATTGGGCCGTCGGCCTCGATGTCTACGACTATGTAGTTCTTGGTCATAATTTAGTTGTTAGGTGTTTTTGGCGTAGCCTAGATGTCTGCGGGCGCTTTGGTGATTGGAGGGAAAGTTGGTGCTATTGTTGGCCATGCCGCAAATAGGTCGGCAAATTCTTTGAAGTAGGCATAGTGATATCCTTTGCCTGTAAGATCTTCTCCTGCTACCTGTTTTCTGGTTGGCGCGCAGCTCCAAAGCAGAGTGCACCATCCCCATACATCGGTTGGGTAGTGGCGATTATACTGGCATTTGCCGGTTCCTATGTAGATAACGTCTGCGGAGGTTGGGGTAGTTACTGGCATCCCGTAGTAGGTGAAGTAGTATCCTGGGTTGGCAAGTCGCGTTGCCTGCTTTGGGGTCCAGGTTTTAGGGGGTTTTGGAGTTCTGGGCATATTAGTCTTTGGTTTTGATGCCGAAGAGCTTTTCCAGGGCTGCTTGTATGGTATAACGCATCTTTGCCTTTTTGGCGGTCTTGGCTGTCTTACGTAATTTGGCTAGTTTATGTTCTAGTCGCTGGTGTACGTCTAGCGCTAGCCTGGCTTCGGCTTCCAGTTCTTTAGCCCTGATACACACAAGGCTTCTAGACTCAAAAGGCAGTATAACGGCGGCATGATAGTGTGCCTCGGCTTTGTGGTTGAGCGCCATATACCTATTTAATGCTTCCGTTGAGATGGCGGATAGCTGACGCCTTTGTTCGTTAATGCTGGATAGGTAATTCTTTTGGACCTCGCAGTTTTCTGCTGCTTGTGCTCCTGGTGCTGTTTCAAGGAGTCCGATTGAGTTTTTTGCCATTCATTTATGTTTTGGCCGTAGCACTTAAACTGCCATTTCAACAGTTTGACGGGGTTGTACGTCGGCTTTCTTCATGATTGCCTGTATGCCTTCGACTGCCCATACGGAAATTACCATGCCTGGTCCTAGCATGCCCCTTTTTGCCAATGCTTTAGTGACTGGTGCGCCTTTTGCAAAGTCGCTGTGGATTCCATCGCCGATGTATTTTCCTGCTTTGCCACCTAGGTAGGTTCCTATGACGGCGAATGGTGCAGCAAATAGGCCGCCCAAGGCTGCTCCTGCTGCGAACCCTATTGCTCCGCCTGCTACTTTACCAGTGATGTCTCCCAGATCTTTTCCAAGTCCCTCCCTATTATCTTTATCGGCTATTGCTGATCCTATTCTCTCAACCGCTTGTGCTGCGCCTGAGATAACGTCTGCTTTGCCATTTCCTTGCATTTTGGGGAGTTTCTTATCTAAGGTGCTGGTAAGGGCGCCACTAAGCACTTTTGTTACAGATCGTGTGACATCCTTTCCGTTGATTAGGTTGCCGTTTCTATCTAACTGTGGCATGATAACGCTATCGACAATTTGTAGACTGTTCGCATTCATAACTCTATTCTACCTAAAAGCTGTGGTTTAGTCAACGGAACGCTATATATTTTTTCTGACCTGCTTGTTTTGGCCTAGTACGGAACGGTTTTAAGCGCTTCTGCATTTGTAGGGAACTTTTTAACAAGGAACAGTAACCGTTCAACGGCCTCAATGGGCCTGCAGCCTGCTAGGCCTCGTCGAATGGTATTGATCTTTTGGAGAATATCTGGCGTTAGTAACAGTTCTTCGCGGCGCGTGCCAGAAAGGGAGATATCCACAGCTGGATATATTCTCTGATCGCTAATTTTGCGGTCCAGAACTAACTCCATATTTCCTGTTCCTTTGAATTCTTGAAAGATCAACTCGTCCATGCGGCTATTCGTTTCGATCAGTGCTGTAGCTATGATAGTGAGTGATCCTGCTTCCTCTGTGTTCCTCGCCGCTGCGAATAGCTTGCGTGGTATTTCCATGGCGCGAGAATCCATCCCGCCAGACAACGTGCGCCCTCCTCCTCCCTGAGCGTTATTAAACGCGCGCCCAATTCTGGTAAGTGAGTCCATAAGCACAAAGACATCTTTGCCCATTTCCACAAGTCGTTTAGCACGCTCTATGGCAAGTTGTGAGATTCTGGTATGTGCTATTATGTCTGCGTCATTTGAGCTTGCCATCAGCTCAGCACTCGGTACTGTACGTCTTATCTCTGTAACTTCTTCTGGTCTCTCATCGACTAGTAGTATGATAAGTTTGATATCTTTATGGTTTTTAACTACGGCATCTGCGATATGTTGTAGCAGGGTGGTTTTGCCTGTGCGAGGAGGCGCGACAATAAGGCCGCGCTGTCCTTTCCCGATGGGACTCATAAGGTCGATGATTCGCGTAGTGTGACGCTCAGGGACAGTTTCTAACTTTATGACCTTGTCTGGGTTTATTGTGGTGAGCTCGTCAAAATATGGGAGGCATTTAAGGTTGTCTGGATTTTCTCCCTCCAGTTCAGTTAGTTTGAATAGCTGTTGGCCTCTGCTACCATAACGCGTTTCCCCTTTAATCCACATACCATTTCTTAGGCCGTGGTTCCTAATGACATCTGGAGTGACAAAGATATCATTGTTGGACTGTGTAAAATTTCGCTTGGCTTCCCTAAGGAATCCGTATCCTTTATTTGATAGTTCTACAATGCCTTCCGCATATGTTGGTGGCTGTGCTGCAGTGTTATCTGTGCCCTTTTCAGTCGATTCGGGTATATTTGTCCGCTCGCTTGCTGATGTGGTGGTTGCTTCTGCCCTTATGGGTGCGTTATCTGCGTTTGTGATTTCTTTCATGGTGGGGTTAATTGTGCTGGAGCTATAGCATGCAGCGTCGAGTATAGTACATTTAAGTACTACTTTGCACTCGTGTTCCTGCCTTGCTGCTGCTTTCCCTAGGATAAGCTGTTCTACCAAATTTTTCTTGGATTAGAAATCTTGCTCGTCCTGATATTTCCTAGCAGAGCTGATATTTTGCTAGTGCATTTGGGTTGTGTAGACTTGTGCTATTTCAACCTACTTAAGTATAGCAGGTTTTTGCATCCCGTAACATACATTCTCAATCTGTCGGCTAGCTTTTTGCTATGGAATATCGTCCTCGTCGATTCTTGTTTTAGCCGCTACTCCCCTATTTAGGTAGCAGCTACAGAATCCAGTATTTGGGCACTTGTCGCATTTGCGCCCACTGTTCAAATAAATATCTGGCCTGAAGCAACTTCCAAATGATGCTTTTTTGAACTCCTCGACAGACATCCACCTGGATGTTCTTTCTGCCTTAGCATTGGTTGCTTGCACAACAACGACATTTGCTGGATTAACCAGCATCTCTACTTCTACTTTTTTCTCTTGGAATTCTTTCATGGTATTTATGTTTCGATTAATTAGCTCTCGTCCCAGATGCGGATGTGCAACCACTCCTCTTTGTCTGTTAGTTCAACTTTTTCATGTCTGATAGTTGTGGTTCCAATCCAACCTGGCAACAGTACATCTTCGGGGTCAAACAGCCAATGTTTGTTTGCATGTGGGGGGTTGGCAATGGCCGCGAGTACATGTTTTGCTTTGGCTGCAAATTCAAATGGGTACCCATTTCCTCCAAGGGCTATGGCGTCACCTTTTTTTACTAATTCTTCTATCCAGTCCATGCCGCTTAGTCCTGCCTGCCATACTGCGATATCTTCTGTGGTTTTGTATCCGAATACAGGTGGGACTTCTTTTTCCTGTGTTCTGCAAATAGTAATGTGCCAGCCTAGCATCTTATTTTTGTGTTTGGGCAGGGGTTGGGTCTTCCAACTGTAGTATTTGCCTTTTATCGGAGTATACTGTGGTGATTCCGGTGCTACTGAGTTGCATGCTTGTGTTGTCTGAGAATAGCAAGATTATCGTTTGCTCGTCAGCGCCTACAAGCACGTTTTTGATGGTTTTGTTTATGAGCGGTTCAAATGGCAACTGCAATCTTTGCTGCTTTAGCTGATCTGCCTTTAGGGCTAGTTCGGTCTGTTTAATGGCCTCCTGCTCAATTGTTACTCTTGTCTCGTTATTGCACCCTTGTAGGTATAGTGCCAGCAAGCAAACTAGTGGTATAATAACTTTCATGATTTTTTGTTTTTGTGGCATGCGACGAACCTATGGTATGCCTTGGTTAGCTCTTCCAGGTGTCTGGTTAGTTCGTGCTTAGGTGCGTTGTAGTTTTTCTCTAATTCTGCGGCCTGAAAGGACAGTAGCTCTGCACTAATGTTTGCCGCCAATCCTTTTATAGTATGTGCAAGGGCTTTGATGTCCTTTTTATTATCTGTTTCTATGGCTGATTGGACAATTTTGAGTGTTGGCTCTAGTTCTTGTATGGCGCATTCAAGTATGGTTGTAGCAAGGTTACTGTCGTCCATAACTCGCTCCATGAATGTGGCTTTATTCCAGTCTGTGAGTAATGCAGTACTAGCGTTCGGCTGTATTGCGGGCATATTGGCCGCATCCTTAGTTGTCAGCTTTATGATTGCGCTAATAACGGTTTGGGGCGAGATTGGTTTTGAGATGTAACCGTTCATGCCGGCTGCTAAACACTCTTCTTGGTCTCCTTGTGCAGCATTTGCCGTCATGGCAATGATGGGTATATTGTTGTTGCGTGCCCGTATTTCTTTTGTGGCCGTTAGCCCGTCCATTACTGGCATCTGAATATCCATTAGAACTATGTCAAACTTTCTATTGTCTAATATCTGTAACGCTTCTGCTCCGGTCTGTGCGGTTGTGGTTGTGGCTCCCGCTTTGCTTAGTACCGTACAGACAACTTGCTGGTTAATATGGTTGTCTTCTACTACCAAGATTGTTTTCCCCGCAAGCGAGGCGCTTGGTTTTACTTTGCTTGCTTCTTGCTTGGGTTTTGAACCTGTTACGAGAGGTATGGTAAACCAAAACGTCGATCCGTTGCCAACTGTGCTTTGTACGCCTATCTCTCCTCCCATGAGTTTAACTAGTTGTTTGGAGATTGCTAGTCCTAGACCAGATCCGCCGTATAGTCTTGTTGTTGAAGAGTCTATCTGGGAGAATTTCTGAAATAGCATTTGTTGTTTCTCGGAGGGTATTCCAATACCTGTATCTTTAATCTCGAATTTGATGGTGTCTACATTTTTTGTTGCTTTAACTTTTACTCCGCCACTTTTGGTGAATTTGATAGCGTTACCTACTAGGTTAAGCAACACCTGTCTGATTCTGCTTGGGTCGCCGATAATGTATTCCGGTATGTTGCTTTCTATCTCACATGTGTACTTTAGTTCTTTGCTTTGAGCCCGCACTACTACCATGGAGGAAAAGTCGCTTAGACATTTGTAAATATCGAAGTCTATTTTCTCGATCTCGATCTTTCCGGCTTCTATTTTGGAAATATCAAGGATGTCGTTGATGATGTCCATTAGCGCCTCTCCGCTGGTTTTTAGCGCCGAAACGTATTCCTTTTGCTCCTTATTCAAGGGTGTGTCTTTCAGCAGTTCTGTAAGTCCTATTACCCCATTCATAGGGGTTCTTATTTCGTGACTCATGTTCGCCAGAAATTCGCTCTTTGCTGCATTGGCAAGTTTTGCCTTTTCGCTGGATACAATCAGCTCTTGGTTGGCAGCAAGAAGTTTCTCCTCCCCTTCTTTTTGTTCCGTTATGTCCCAGTTTGTACCTACCATTCGTTCGGCTTTCCCTTCGTGGTTGCGCCTTACAACGGCTAGGGCGCGAATAGTGCGTACGGTTTTATCCTTTTTTATTATCCTGAATTCTGTGTCATACTCCTTGGTGCCATAAATGGCCATTTGCACTTCTGCTGTAATGCGCTGCCTGTCTTCGGCGTGAATATGGTCTGTCCAGATGTCATAGGTTGTTTTGTCTGGTTGCTTTTCTAGTCCGTATAGCTTGTACATCTGATCATCCCAGGTTAGGTTTCCGGTATTGATGTTATAGTCCCAAACTCCAACACCGCCAGCCCGGGTTGCCAGTTGCAGTCTCGCTGTAGCTTCGGCTATCTCTAACTCGTTGGTTTTCCTTTCGGTAATATCTCTTAATACGCCTATATAGTGCGTGATTTCGCCGTTGCTGGAGACAATGGCTATGGTTAACTCGTTCCAGAATTGATTGCCTGATTTTGTGTAATTTAAGATTTCACAGGAATGATTTTTGCCAGCTTTTAGCGCGCTGGAAATTTTCTTAATAGTAGCTGGGTCTGTATCTTTTCCCTGTAGGAACTTGCAAGGTTTGCCTAACACTTCGTCTTGTGTGTATCCAGTTATTTTAGTGAAGGCTGTATTAACGGATAAAATTCTTCTGGAGCTATCTGCCACTATTACGCCTTGTGATACTGCCCTGAGTGCTACATCACTTACGCGGACCGCCCCTTCGGCATGTTTTTTGTCCGTAATGTCATGTATGATAGCATGCAGGAGACTGGCTTTTTCTGTGTTTATCCTGCTGAAGGAAACGTCAACATCGCGTAATTCTCCGCTTGCTTTCCGGTGGGTAAATTGTATTCTGGCTCCGTGTTCTTGGATGTGCTTTGCTGCTTGGATCCAGTCTTCCAGTGCCACTCCATTTATTTCGGCAATGCTGTGTCCGGCAGGGTCCCATTCGTAGTATGCTATAGCCGCGTTATTTGCCTCTACTATTTCCCCTGTATCTGGGTTGATTAAGAGCATTTTGGAAGTGTTGTTCTTAAACTGCTTTCGGTATGCTGCTTCGCTCTTTTCCAGCTCTGCTGTGCGCTGTTTGACTGCCTTTTCCAGTCTGATGCTTTGCAGTCTGAATTGCCTTACTATCCATGCCACCAGAATTGTTACTATAAGCCCAACTATGATGGCGGTGGTGATATATAGCTGCTGTGGGCGTATCGGGGCGCGAAGGTATATGGTTGTTTCGCCTGTAAAGATTGGGAATGAAACGGTAGGGCTGTCTTTTGCTGGTTTGTAGGTGAGATAGTTACTTAGGTCCTTTAGATTGATTTTTGCTAGCACGACCCCTGTATGGGTACTGCTTTTGGACGGGTAAGCCATATCTAGCTTGTCATGAAGGGCTACAAAGCTGGCCTGTGATGTGCCGGTTTTTATAGCCGTGTCAAGTAGTGTTTTGGTGTCTTGGTTGCTGGCTAGATCGAGACCGACTTCGTAAGCTTCTGTGGTCGCTTGTACGGGGTAATGATCGCTACCCTTTGCTTGGTTTACTATTTCTATTTTGGTTGCTGTTTCAAAATCGGCAACCTGTTCTCCATTAAGATATGGTATCCAGCTAAACTCAATGCCCTCTTGGTATTGGTGGATTTTGTTTATACTCTCATTTGGTGACTGGCCTGAGCTTATGAGTGATGCTATGGCTATTTGACTCTGCTCAATGGCCAGCATTGTTTGTCGTATTTCGTCGGCTTTACCTACAGTTAACTGTAGGTAGTTGATTGTTTGTTTCTCCAGCTCGTTAGATATTATGGCAAAAGAAGCTAAGGCTGTTAGTGTCCCGCCGATGCCTAGGATAACTATGGTTTCTAATATTGTGCTTTTTATTGCCGCTGCTACTGGAAGTAATAGTAGTAACAGGATTAATACCGCCATGGCTATAATGGTTGGCATAGTGGATCGGAGTTGTTGCTTGCTCCAATCGGAGGCGTCTACATCTATGCCTACCATAGTATCTTGATTTCGTGCTACTGGAGCAAACGCCGATACCCAGTTTCCCCACTTATCTGGGATGGGTCCTTCTATGAAGCTTTTGCCCTTCCTAATGTTGGTAAAAAGTTGTAATGATGCGTCTGTGTATACTTCGCCTAGTTTAGCTTCCTCGATTGTCGAGACGTCCACAAGAAATTTAATTTCTGGCCCAGTTTTCTCAAGGATGTAGATGGACTTGCACTCAGGTATGGTTTCCTTGGCCTCTTTGAGTTGTTTCCTGATGCTTCCTAGGTTGTCCTTTAGTTGCTCTAGCCGGTGGGCGCTTATATTGGCAGCAATGTTGTGTGCCTGCGCTTGGAGCGTTGCCTTGTTCTTACGTTCAGTGCTGGTGTATATATTAAACGCTAGCAGCGCGCTCAACACCGTTAGTACACATACACCTATTGCTGGCTTGAGCGTGCGCGACACTAGGTTTTTCATCCATTTTATGTTTTTGGTTAAATGATAACTTTTTGTAGGACAATTGGTCCCATGCTTGCTATGAATATAGTGCTTTTGGCTACGAAGCCGGCGTGACTTACCTCGTGTGCTGTTTCGTGGAAGTCATGGAAGTTAATGGCTGCGGGTTTTAATATCTCCCGTAATGCCTTTTCTATTCCGACCGAGGAGTGAAATATAAAGAATGGTTGGTTTGAGAATAATATCGTCACGGTGGGTTGCGTGAGTTGTGAAATGTCAGAATGCCATAGGTTTAATAACCTGTTCTCTTTGGTCCATTGTGCTTTTTCGCAGAAGTCGTACATAGTCGGCAATTATAACGGCTATTGCTAGTACCTCAAGCTATTTCTTTTGGCGTTCTTGGCTTTATGATATGCGTCTAGGGATAAACTACTGGCTTGCTGTTGGTTCAGGTTCCCCCATCCTTCTGCATTGAGTAGCTTCTTTAGCAATACCACGGCGCCTATAGCATCAAATAACGCATCATGTGCTTCGTACTGACAGAGCTGGTGTACTTCTTCCATGCCGCCTACTAAACCAAGCATATCAGAAAGGCTATGTTTGGATGCTTTTGGATATTGGGCCCGAGCGATCTTTAATGTGTCTACCCATATTGGCCGTCCGCTCATATTGAATATCCTGGTGAACTTCTTTTCCGTTGCTATGTTGTGCGCGACTACGATTGTTTTTCCCCACCATGGTTTGAACATCGGCCATACTTCAACTAGCGTGGGCTTTCCTTGGATCATTTCGTTCGTTATTCTGTGTATCGATGTGGCGAATGGGGAAATTTTCCTATTCACGTATAGATACTCTCTGTAGGTCTGACCCAAGCATCCGTTTGACATGTGTGCGAATCCTGCTTGTACGGGCGCGTCCTCTTGACCGTTGTAGCTACCAGCGCCTTCGAAGTCTAGTCCTGTCCAAGGTAGCTCTAATAGGGACTTTTCTTCTAAAGCTGTCATTGTTTCTGGTCAAAGAACTCTTTAAGCTCTGGTATTGTAGAGTAGATGGCTATTGGTCTCTCTGCTAGAAGGCTGAGGAAAACTCCCCTATCCAACTTAGATTTTCCTACGTTGAGGAAGTTTTTGGCATTGGCAGTGTGTCCTCCTGATAACTCTATGGCTGCGGCTGCCATTACAACCTGAGCGCTCCCATTTTCTGGACTAGTCTCTAGGGTTGTGCTAATCTCCCTTTTTGCAGCTTCGATGTCTCCCGCCTCAATTTTGGCAAGAAGGTACCTATTCGCGATATATGGGTCGCTTGGTGCTGCATCGCGTGCTTTCTGTAGCAGTGATACGGCGGCCTTTCCGTTACCCTGTAATAACTTTATGCCTGCAAGATTTACTAAGTCTGGTGCACTGGATGGGGCAATATTTAGAGCCTTTTCGAATAGGGCCTCGGCTTTGAGTATATCTCCCTGTTTCCATGCGATTATCCCCTGTAATCTGTATAGCTGGTTTTCTAATTCTAAGAGCTTGACGCTTGCTGCTCCTAGCTGTCCTCCTAAAATACATTGTGCTGCTTCTTCCAGTTCGCTTGGCTTCTGCTTTTCTACTTGAACCGTAACTGGCTCTTCTTTGGTAGCTTTGGCGGGAAGCGCCATTGATTTTGAAACTTGGGGCTCATCCGGTGACTTAGCCGTGGATAGGATAAGCAACCAGATGAACATTATAACGCCTGCTATGCCTATGCTAGAAATTAGTAGTATTTTTCTTTCCCTCTGGAATCTTACATCATTCCACCATGTAACGCGTGGATTGCTAAGGGCTTTTTGTTGCTCGCTGGTCATTTTTTCTTGTTGATGAGATTACGGCGTTTGATCTGGTGAATCACTATAATGGCTATTGCGAGACATATAAGCGCATTTGTGGTTGGCTCTGGAACAACATTGTATGTTAGGATGACATCCCCAGCGATTTTGCTAGTAGTGAATGTTGCTCCTGGCTGTGCTGATGCAAGAGATTGGCCTAGCGAGTCGGTTGATAGTGTGCCTATGTTGAAGTTTCCTGTACTTGTCCCTGCCCCAGAGAAATCCATTACTATCCAGCTGTGAGTCGAAGCCCAGAACGGGTTGGTCCAAACTACGGTTGATCCTGGCTGGTTAAATACTAAATTTAAAGTGGCCCCGCTGGTTATTGATAGATTTCCGCTGGTAATTAAGACTTGGTCAAAATTGGTTCCAGATCCAGACGTGCTATTATTTGCCAGATCCCAATTTAGGGCTGCGCTTGCTCCGTAGGTTACGCCTCCTGTGAATGTTGAGCTGGCTATGCTGCTGCCACCAATGGTCTGCTGTCCGAGTACGGATGTACCAGCTGAAATTATGCTACCTGCATTGGTTTGTAGGGTTCCCAAATTTGCTACATTTAGTGTGCCTCCTAGTGTCCCCCTAACGGCTAGCGTACCTGCGTTCACATTTGTTGTTCCGACTGTATTGGCCCCTGCCCAGCCAAGAGTGACGGTTCCTGTACCAATTTTTGTAAGGGTTGCGGCTCCTATATTTAAGGCCCTGGCGAGGCTAATGTTTCCTGAGCCTCCCATTGTAAGTGCAAATGCACCGCCAACGGAATTACCACTAGTAGCATTGAGGTTAAGTGTACCGCTCTGGGAGGATATGGTTGAAGCGGCACTTTGAGTGACGGTGGTAGTGATTGTATTTGTCCCAGATATGTTTAATATGGCGCCGCTTCCTCCAGCCCCGTTCCTGCTGCAGCAACCGCTTCTCCGGTTGTAATGTTGTTGGAGAGTGCAAGTGTGCCACCAGAGCCGATGGTGGTCGTGCCGGTTGTTGTGCCTAGCGCGGTGTTACTTGTGGCCTCAAGGGTTCCACTTGAAATTGTGGTAGCTCCGCCATACGTGTTTGCTCCTGCCAGCACCAGTCGCCCACTTCCGGTTTTGGTGATGGCTCCTGCTGTTGATGTACTGCCGTTGGCGATAATGCCTTGGATTCTTAAATCGTTTGCCCCGGTAACGGTAAGCGTGCGACTTGTTGAGGTATTAGAAAGGTTGATGTTTTGTAGTGTAGTAGCTCCAGTAAGGCTTAGGGTGCCTGTTCCATTTTTTATGATGTTTCCAGTGCCGGAAACAATATTGGAAAGTGTGATTGTACGCGATGTTGAAGGCGTAATTGTTAGCGTGTTGCTCCCCAGATCGATTGCCCCAGTAGTGTTAAGGTTGCCAGCGGTAGATATCCATGCTTGACTTGATCCTAGAATGATACTGTTGGAAATTGATTGCGTATTTGATGCCGAGCTGGTTATGCCGCCTGTACCGATTGTAATGGTGTTTCCGCTTAGTGTAAATGCTCCGGCCCCAGTAGCAAAGCGTAGCTGAGCTATGCTCCATGGTGTATTGACTATGGCTGCTAGCCTAGTACTGCCAGCCATAGTAGTGGTAGCAGTTCCATTGTTTAGCGGTGTACCTGTTCCCCAATTAGCAGTGGTTGTCCAATTATTATCCGGCCCTGATCCGTTCCAAGTCTGAGCGTTGCCTTTTGTTGTAAGTATGCTTAAAAATAGGCAGATTACTACTGTATTACTAGGGTGCGCTCTATTAATACCTGCAGTTATTTTGTTTAGTATTTGACAGACCTTCAACATACCAAACTAATCATATACCTCGCCAATCGTAAAGTAAAGCTCTTTCGGAGTATACACATATTCTTGGTCGTAAGTGTATTAGCACGTTTAATAAATATTTCTTGACTCTTTTACCTCTGGTGCTATTGTTTTAGAAATGGAAATATGCGCCCAGTCTTGGTTGCATCAGGTGTTTTAGCGTCACACTGTTTTTGCAGCATCTTTAGTAACTGTCCGGCACCTAGTGAGCTAAAGGCGTTAATTGAAACTGCTTGCTATAGTAATCTAAGGCAAATGATAGCCCGGCCTTATCCGTTTTAGTTTCTGAAAAGGTATACAGTACTTTGCCATGGGAAAATACGGCTATACAGTGGTGATAGCGCATGAGATATCTTTTGTCATCCTTCACATAGCCCCACCACTTCGCTCTGGGCCGATACTCTTTTTCCTGCATGGCGGTAATTATGCACTTCATATTCCGCTCTTTTCATGCTCTATGGTGAGTGTTCCAAGTACAAAGGGGTTTGGCTCTGATGTTGCCCAGAAGTCTGGCTTGAGGTGGTGACCGAAGGCTTTGTGAATAAACAGACATATCGCGGCACTTCTAGATCTTCCAGCGTTACAGTTCACAATGAATTTTTTATTCCTGTTGAGCTTTACGAATCCTAGTATTTTGCGGCAGTCCTCAATTGACATAGGATGATATATTTTGCCTTTGTGCGGCGTAACAGCTCGTACATCAGAAAAGGTTAGTTGGAGCATGTGTGTTGCTGTAGTAACAGGATGTGGCTGGTCATATTCGTCATGTATACATATCCATGCAGTATCATCTGGCAGTGCTTGGATTGCTACGGCTGATTCGGCACTTATATTTTCTGCATACACAATTTTGTGTTTTAGCTCACATTGTTGCAGATAATGCCAATGATTATTTTAGATGTCAATTTCAAAATCTGAGAGCTTGGTATCTTCAATTTCTTGCTCAGGCTCATGCTTTGCTGAAACGGTTTGGGCCAATGATTTTGATGCCTCTCCGTACGACTTTCCTTGTGCGATGTGGCTGTAGAGAAATGTGTGTCTGGCCAAGCTCTTTCTGAGCCCTCCAGAAACTGGCAAAACAAGTTGCTCTATGCCCCTAATGGCCCTCTGCATGAAGGTGGAAAGCTCCGATGGTTCTAGATACCCAGTGGCAAAGTCCGTAAGTTGCTCCCACCCTATCTTTGTTTTTCTGCCACCTAGGGTAAGTCCCAAGTCCTCATTTCCTGCTACCACCAACTTGGAGGGCAGGGAGTCGTACACTGGTGCTAGCTCAAATTTCCCTCCTTTTTCGAGGATAGCACAATTTTCCTGGTGCTTGTCGGAATCCCCTACCAATAAAGCGTATATAACCTGTTTAGTAAATTCTTTTCCTGCTGCTTTTCCACAATGCTCCTCAATAATTGTTCTTAGCCCCTCGTAACTACCTTGATACTTGTTTTTTACACCCGTCATGTCTTTTAAGTGGTGAACCTTGGTTGGTTCCGCCGTATCGAATCTTTGCACTGCTAAAAAATGGCCGTACGCTTTTGCCTTGGCAGCTGGTAATCCGGCGTATTTTGCTGCCCTAAGTGTTTCGCTCTCCATTGCCGCTACATTTTCCTTCTTGCATAGGGTAAAGTCTACTGAATAATTCTTTACGATGAAGTTTCCTTCAGGTGTGTTTAAAAATGCTTTTGGAAAGTGCCCTCCGATACCGCTGACGCCAGCTTTTCGTTGGATTTCTTTGGGTAGTAACTCTTGTACATCTGGTCGTGCCAGTATCTCTACAGATGTAGCGGTAAGCATTGGTGGTACTGGAGAGGAAACGCTAAGCCCATCTACTGCGTTCTCACCAAGTTGAATTCCATCCAAAGCTGGTGTAACCTTTATGTGCCCAATGTTATATACGCCCAGAGTGTGCTTTATTAGGTTTTGGAAGTCATCGAAATCTATACCCAAGGCTTTGGTGACTTCTGTTCGGCGTGTGTCATCTGGCATTAATGACGTCAAAAATGGAGGGATTCCATCGAACACGTATTCCTTTTCTCTCACAGGCATTGAAGGGTTTATGGCGTCATCCTTGTTGCATGCTTGGAGGTATTGTACCTGCACCTGACTGTCCGTCTTGGTGAATATTGCAACTGGTTTGTCGTGAACGTGTATAAGGAGCATTTGCTATTCTAACAGTTTCGTTTGTGCCAAGGCAATAGATTTATATGTCGATGCGCCCGTCTTTGATCTGCGCATTGGAGGTCGCCCGTACCCCCCACTATCTGGCTGCTTAATGTACCGGATCCTCAAGTATTGGTGGGGCTTTTGGTTTGGCTCCAATTTCTTTAATAGCCTGGCCTAGTGTGTTTGATTGTGGGGCCTTTATGTCGAGTGCTACGCCAGCAAAGAAACATACGACTAGCACAATTAATCCTTGTATATAGGTTCTTTTTATGGCCGATCCAAGCCAGTGTTTCTTCTCAGCTCCGGCAAGCGCCTTGTAGGCTGCGCCTGCGATGGCGATGTCAAACACGACTTCACCGAGCAGTATTGGGCCCGTGCTAATGATTGAGAATAGGAAAATTATGAAGGCGATAAGGGCTCCAATGATTATAAGTGCCGGAAATCCTTCTCCGTAGGTAAATTTGCAGCTTGGATCTTACATAAATTGTTAGGCGCGATATAATTTATATTAGTGACAACCAAGATAGACATCAAGAAATATAGTGAGAATGGGATGGAGTTCTACAAATCCCTTGATGGCGCTCATGATGTAATAATTGCTAAGCTAACTTATACCAAATATTTTAATTCCAAATGTGATGGTTGGGCTAGATCATTTGGTAAATTAGTCAGACGGTTGGCAGTAGATTTACTCAAGGATAGTGCACATACAAAGCCAGCATTATGCAAGCAGTTCAACGTACCAGCTAGACAGTATAACTTGGCAGATTCATTTGCCAAGTCAATGGTTAATTCTGCCAATGAATTGCACAAGCTACATCGTGAGACAACAGATGCAAATCTTGAGAAGGCAATTCGTTCGTATCTTGAAGGCATAAACAGGGAAGAAGACCCAAAACAACTACGTCAGCGTAAACGGAAAGTACTACGATACGAGACAGCTCTAGATGTATTTCCAGCAAAACCAAGTATCTTTATTGGTGGTCAGAAGCACTACTACAACCAACATCTAGATAAGGATTGGAAGTCTAAGTATATAGCTTCTAGGCAAGATTGTTTTGGTGCACGCGGTAGCAAGGGCGAGACATCTGGCAATAGTACATACCAAATTAGCTTTGTAAAGCAGGTGGTAGAAGAAACAAAGGTACTAGGTAAGTTAATCCCATATAACCAATATGAATTCAAGGTGATCAGCAAACAAAAGAAGCTAGGTACATTCAGACTAAGCGAAAAGGAAGCGAACAAGATAAAGTGCTGTCTGGCAAATAATACAGCTTTGAAGGTATTCTTCAAGAAGCGTGATAATGGTTCTTGGTATGTTTACGTTGGTTATGCTGTAGCGGAAGCACCAAAGCCTAAAATATTTAACGGTGTGCTTGGTATTGATTTAAACAATGGTCATCTGGAGGGTAGCGCAGTCAATAACAAGTTGGAGGTAATGCAATACTGGAAGGAAGTCTATGATTCAAAATGCGATAAGCATACTCGGGAACGACAACTGTATGCTATTATTCGCAATTTTGTTGGTTATGCCAAAGCTAACAATTACAAGATATCATTAGAGTATTTGGATTTTGAGCATAGCAAGAAGTTCCTACAAAATAAATTAGGTGCCATGTTGCATGTATTGCCATATCGTAAAATACGTAAGAAGTTTGAGAGGGAATGCTATAAGTCAGGTGTGGAATTGGTGTATGTAAAATCTGAATACACATCTGTCTTAGGTAATTTGATAGCTAGTTTGGATTGTAAGTATAGCAGGGATACAGCTGCTTCAATCGTGATAGCAATGAGGGCGTTGGAGGGTGGCAATGCTTATTTGAATAGAATTTGTATTAATCTGAAAAGAATCAGGTTAAATGCAAAGGGAATGTTTGGCCGACATATCGACATAGGCGAAAGTGGTTTGAGAGCAGGCAAGATTGATACTGCTCGAAGCGTCTATGCAATACAATATGAAATCGGTCGCTCTATAAAGAAGACAATGGATATGCTGACAGGTGTTTATTATCATGATAAGCAACTCGGACGCATACGGACCCGATGGAAGGCGACTTTCAGCGGATGCCAAATAAGATCTATTGAGGTGGGCTGCCGAAGTCCAGACGATAAAACATCAGAGAGTACGTCAAAACGATTAGCAAGGTTGAATCAGTATTTCGTGAAATCTCTCAAGGATTCTCACAATGCTCAACTTTGATCTACTATTCTTATAACGGTACCTAATAGCCATATTGTTGATCTCTAAATGGACCATAAGGTAAGAACTGAGCAGCCCTGCAGTGGCTGAGACACAGAGAATCATGAATATTATTGTTCTCGGGAAGCTGATTCGATCATAGAAGTTTGCGAGCCGGTTTTTGGTAATGGTTTTCATAACTTGGTGGTTATATTAGCTCAGGCAGGTATTCTTTGTCCTGAGCAAGGCTGATTTTTGCATCGGCTTTGACGAATCTGTCCATGTCCGGAGGTGGGTTTTTGGACTGTTCGGCTCGCCAGTTTTCGAGTGATTGGAATTTGGCTTCGTCTGGATCCTCGCGATATTTCCCTATTCCTTCATCGTTTATGCTCTGGTCAAGTATATTGCAGAGCAGCATTTTGGTACGCGCCGTGAGGTACGTGTAGCCATCCAAGCACATAAAGCTTGATGCGTACTTTTTCCAGATGGATGCTGGTTCGGAATGACGGCGTAACCCGTGGTAATCCACTGATGCGAAGGTTATCTTGCCGTTGTCGATATAAAATGGCATGAGGCAGTCGTCTTTAAATATGATCTTCCCGAAGTTCTTTTCGATTTCGAAGCTTGGTTCGAACTTTGGGAACCGAGCTTTGATTTCTAGGACTAATTTAGTCAAGACTGCTGGTACCTTAGCTTTTGCGATTCTGAATGATGCGTAGTTCATTCTTTTATGTTTATCATTAGGTCCAAGGCCATCCAGATAACATTGCAGTTCTGATGACCACATGCTCTCCTGAGGTTCCTGGCCTGATATTAATCCTTGCTTTGAAGCGGTCTCCTCTGGTCGTAGTTTCTAATATGCCATCCTGACACTTCGTTTGCGCGCCTGTGTCCATGCCTGACATAATCTTAAGCCTGGTGCATACTTGTCTCCAAATTTTGTGATCCATATGCTTCCCTTGCAAAACCCGTCCTGATTTTTTGGCGAACGGCTGTCTTTTGTTTGGCGCTGGGCTATAAGTTATACTTGTACCGTTTGCGGTTGGAAAACCCGTTATTTCGCTGACTCGGTGTTCCTGTGCGTATGTTAGGATTGATTCCACAATGCGTATTATGGATTTTGGCTCTTTCATAAGTCCAAGTCATTTCCGGTTTGCTGACTTGGTCTGCTATAAATAGCGGTCAATTTTAGCACTCCACCCTGCCCAGTTATATGTGTTGGAGTTATTGACTTGAGCTCCCAACCCTCGTTTGTTCTCTTCCTGATTTTCCTTTCTAGCTCGTCATCTTCTATCTTTAGGGAAAAGACTCCTGATTCTGCCAAGGTTTCTACTAGGACTTCTTGCATTGCGATTTTATGTTTGCAGCACTTCAGTTGTTCATGTCTATTTGGTTTTGCTGGTGCAGCTCTTTTATCTCTGCAACAATTTGTATTACTTGATCTATATCGGCAGTATCACCACCCAATTCGAAGCAAGATCCCTGCTCGCTGCTTAATACAAACAGGCTTGTTTTGGGAGTGGCTTCTATTTTCCAAACATCCCATGGAAGGTACCCTGTCCACACAGCCGCGTTCGCCAAGTATAGCTTTAAAGCTCTCTCTATTATCGCCGAGTATGTCCTGATAAATATCGAAACCTGATTCTTGGCGGTACTTTCTCATTAGGGTCCCCCATTCCTTAAAGTTCCCCATATGCGTGGTGCTGCCTTTTTCATAGTCTTCGGGAGATGTTGGCAGTAGTTTTATCATGCGTTACCAGTTGTTTTTTACCACAATCAAGCAGGCAGCTGCTACAAGAATCATGGCTGTTGGGGTGCTGAACGATAGTATTGTTACAATAGAAGTGCCTAAGGTTTTTGGCTTGCGGTCAACTATCTCACAGGCCACCATTGCTGCGATCGCCCCTAACGCACATGCGACGGCTAGTATTGCGTTTGGATGTTCGGCGATCTCAACGATGTTGTATCCTGTTGAAGCTCTTAACGTGTGTAAAAGTACTGGCCAGCCAAAAAATATGAAACCGCCAATACATAGAAGACCTGCGCTGCTAGCTATGTGTTTTGGGTTTAGTTTTGGTGAGGTAGGAAGTCGACATGAAACTATTATAGCATGGGGTTGGGTTTCCGACAAGTTTTTTGTGCCGCACTATGTTATATCGTGCGCTTGGCTTGTCTCGCTTAATGTTATGTACATTGGTACAAGTGCGGCTACCTGCAGCTTTAGTTCTGTAATTCCTCTCGAATTATCGATAATATCATCGGCTAAGGCTACTCTGGTGGTATTAGTTAGTTGGTTTTTGGTGATGGTATCCAATATGTCTGCAGGAATACCTCGATTTAATGCGCGTGTGATTCTGACCTTATTGTCGCATTGAACCACGCATAACCTATCTACTGGGATATCCTCCTCAATAATACGAGCGCATGCAAACACCAAAGGTTTCCCTATTTCTTCAAGAGCCGTTACAGTAGCCCAAAGTTCTGTATTGATAAGTGCATTTGTTCTGGGAGCTAACTTATACTGCCTTAACTTATTCCAGTCAACTGCCCCATTAGTTAATGGTTTTTCTCCTAGCTCGGCTGTAATAGCATTACATGTGTGCCTGGCTGATACATAGATAAAATGATATCATCCGAATCTACACATTTGATCCCAAATTCTTCAAACAGCTGACTGGTAGTGGTTTTGCCTGCGCCTATACCACCAGTAATGCCTATGATCATGGTTTTATTATCTTGAGGATTTTTCCACTTTTGAGATTGCAGAATATGTTCCTGCTGATACGAATGTTATAATCCCCATCACAAGGATAGTGATGGTCGTAAAAACAAGGTTTTTTTCGTCAATCCACGAGAAAATTCCGATGCCCGTACTTGCTAGTATGGTTGGGATAATTGCGAATTTTGCGTTTGGGTATTTTGTATTCTCCATTTTTTTCTTTGTTTGGTGACGATTTAGCTGTACTTTGCGATAAGTGCGAGAACAGGTTTGCTAATTCTATCGTGGTGTCGGCCCCTCAGCAGATGCTGGCAATTCCTTGGGATTTGAGGATAAAGCCGATGATCCCTGACTGTTCTCTGCCTCAAAATCTGGCGTAAGCAATGGAATCATGATGGCGCTCGTAAGAACACATAAAACGCCCATCACGCACAACGCCATCATTCGAGTTCCCCGGTCTACTGACTTATTTTTCTTGCGTATCATGGTTTGTTTGCTCATTTCTAGTTGTTTTTATTATAACAGATTTTGTTAAGCGCAAAGAATCTTCGCATGGCTGTCAATGGGGCTTCCTATCGTCTAGGGTCAGGTCTTGTATCACTCGCGATCTGCCGAGCGGTCGTGTGGCAATCGGTTTGGTAGTGGTTACATTCCAGCAGCGGCTCTTATTGCTGTTTGCTCTATGCTGTTAGGTGCTAATGGGTCGCTGTCTAATCCTGGATTTCCCGTGGTTTCCGCCTGCCAGATGGTGTAAGCTATCCAACCAAAAAGGACAAAGGTAAGCCCAATGGCTATTGATGTTGCTAGGCTATGTTCTATTTTTTCGTTCATGTAAAACGGAAACCATAGCACGCAGCAGGTACGTTACGGGTTTCATTTTGGGTGTTGTGTTTCTTTTTTCGACTCAATCGCATAAGTTTCATTTTGCCTGCGCCTATGCCAGTAATGCCTATGATCATAGTTTTATGTTTGGCAACTTTTAAATCGCGCTGGTTCCAGATTCCTGCAAGTGCGGCGTCCTAGAAGTCCTGAAAGAGTGTTTGAAATTTGACGCGGGTGCTGCCGACAAAGGCTATTAGCTTGGCGGCATGGTCTTACACGATCTTTCTAATAAAGGCTTTAGCGTTTTTATTGTTGGAGGTTTCTTCCAGCCCTTGACTCCTAATAGGCGTTTAATATCGTAACGGTTTAGGTACTTGCCTTTTGGGATTACTTGCTTTGCCCATTCTATTCTGCGGCTTATAAGGGTGTCCGCTGTATCTATTTCCCTATGGAGGGCGGCTTTGGTTAACTCTTGCTCAGCGCACTGCTTTATAAGTTCTGCGTCTTTTCCGGCGGCTTTAAGTATATTGCTTAATTTTACCCATATAGGGCGTTTGTTGGTTTGTCGACATTTAAAGGCTGCTTTTGCTACTGCGGCTGCTGCGTGGCCATCTAATTCTTGTGCGGCTTTTTGCTCTTCTTGTGACTTTCTTTCGTTGATCCAAGCGATTGTATGTTCTTCTGGTACCTCGGCTTGTTCTTTGAGGCCTCTAACTCCAGCAAAGCATTTAAACTCCCAACCGTGGATTGCGCTGCCTTCTACCTGGCTTTTTGCCCATTCGATGCGCCTTTTCATTATATCCTTTAAGCTTTCTGTAGCTTCTGCTAGCGCTTTGCTGGTGAGTACTTGTTTGCGACATTTGTGGACTGCTGGTCCGTCAGTTTTTGCTTCTTTGATTATCGTAGACGTTTTAATCCATACAGGTTTTCCTGCTATATTTCGTAAGTTAGCAGCGATAGTTCTTACTTTGTCGGCCATTATAGCGTCTAATGCGCAAAGTTTGGTTTTGGACTTCTCACGCCTTTTGCCTCTGGTCTCTTCCAATTTAGTAACCCATAACCTGTCGGTATCGAGCATCTCGTTAAATGCGGCTACACGTTCAGATGGCAATTTGCCTTTTATTTCTGCTAGGAACACTTTCCGTCTGTTTCTCTTTTTCACGGCAACCCCCTTTCTGCTTTCTCGGTAATCTATGGGCGCTCTGACTGCTTCGGCTTTCTGTTTCCAGACTGGTAAATCTAATAATGCGTGCAAAAAAAGTATCCTATGTGGGTTGGGGTCCGCAGAATTTAATATGTTGGACACGATTCTTCTACCTTTGGCGTTGTTTGGTATCTGGTATAAGTTCTCCATATCTTCGCCAAATTTTTCTTTGGCTGTTGCGAGTACCTTCCATCCATCCACTTGCTTGCCTCGTGTAAAGCCCTGACGCTCAAGTTCGCCCCAAATTGACTTTAATTCTTTTTCCCATGGGATGTTTCGCTTGTTGAGGATAGCTTGCACCATCTGGATAAATACTAGGTGCACCTGCTTGCTACCTGGGTTTATTATCTTTGTAGGTTCAGATTCGTCTGGACTGAAGAATTCAGGGCTATAAACACGTGTTTGGCCTTGCCTAATAGATGGTCTTTTACTTACTTCAAGTGCGCATTCGTGTGTTGGGCACCACGCTATTTTGTCTATTTGGTGTATTCTGTGCCAATATGCTTCTCCTTTATTGGCGCTATCTTCGACTCTGCATTGTGGGCAAGACTTTAGTTTGGCCTGTAGTTGGTATTTGCTTTTGTTGGCCCAGGTAACAAATCCTAGAATATATGGTTCTAGCGTGTGATTATTCCGCAACTTTTCTATATTTGGCCTCAATTTGGGTGGTAGGCGTTCTGAAAGCTTGTTTAACTTAAGTGCGATGTCGGTTCCAGGATTTGTATTAACGCTGCCAAATATGTACTTTAAAAATGTTGTCACTGGTGGCTTACCGAGACTTTCGTATAGTCTGCCCAGCGTGCCAAAGAACAGTTCGCCGTTGTATGGTCTGATTACCTCAGTTACTTGTAGTTGCTTTTTTGTAGCTTTTGGCGGCTGCGTGTGTATCTTTCTTGGCTTTATTTTAGACTGTTTTGGTTTTTTTGCTTTAACCTTTCGGAGTTTTTTCGTTCTTATCTCGTTGCGCTGTAGGTACATGTTGTCTCTAATTGTGGAAATTTTAGAACTTTGGTAATCCTCCCATTTAATTTCTACTCCTGCCTGTGGGCGTATTATTGGGCTGCCGTCTTTATGATGTGCAATTAAAACTGCATCATGACGTAGATTACATGCGTAGGGATTATAATCCCATTCCCTGTTTCTTAAGACTTCCTTTAAAATATGCAGGCTAGTATTTCTTAGTCCTAACTGGACATCAAGTTTTTGTCCTGCTGCGTCTAGCGGCGTTGGCAACTTAAGTAGTTCCTGCGCTGCTGTGACAACTATGTGCTTCAGCGTTGGATCCGAGCCATTGATTAGGAGGTCTTCAGTTAAATACTTGCTGTTTATGCTACCGTAAATGCCGGCTTCCTTTTCTGTGTATAAATGCCATGGTATGCCTAATTGCTTCCAGTATTCCTTTTCAATCTCTAGTTTTTGTAACGTGCGCTCATCTCTTAAATTTAAGCTGTGCTTGACAGCCCATGCCTCTTTCCCATTTATGCTGTCCAGTAGGAAATCTGTGGTCATAATAAATAGTCGCCTTCTAGTGTTATCGGTTGGATGTCTAACGACTAGCCGGTCAGCTATTTCTTGTGTTATTTTTGGGTCTAGGGGGTACTGCTCTCGGATATCTATAATGTTCGGGTCCTCTTCCGCTATTTCAAACAAGTGTCTTTCTATTTGAGATAGTAGCATATGCTGGCGCGCTACTTTTCTTCCGTGCAGGCATTTTTCTTCCCCTTGGTTTGGAAATTCTCCAATCCATATCCAAGGTACATAGCTTGCACCGTTGCCTTTGCCTCTGTTAGTGGCTTGTTTTTGTAGGTCTACAGGTGATACCTCGAGCATTCATAATTATATCACAATTATGCTGCAAAGCAACATAAAACTGCGCGGTTGTAAATCTCTGGCTTGCAGTAAGTTAGTCCCGGCTAGCCACCGCAGCCTCCTCCAGCTCCGCAATTTAAGCACCTTTTGCACTTGCCGTCTTGGATCATTGTGAGACCGTGACATTCTGGGCACATTTCAGCAGACCCGTAGCTTATTTCTATTTCGTCCTCGGTTACCTGCTTTTCGCTTGGGGCTGGTAAGGCTAGGGCCTTTTCAGTAATAACCTGTGCGTCGCCTAGGTGAACTTGGCTAGTCTGGAGGCCTCTGATTTTGTAGCCGGTTTCCTTGGGGAATAGCCACTCAAGTATTTTCATCATTAGATCTACCACTGATTTGCAACTCCGTATATCGGTTTTTCCATCTTCGCTGTCTGGGTCATATACCTGGGCCCATCCGGATGGATCAAAAGCTGTATGTTTGAAGGTTGCTGTGGCTTGATTGAATGGTACCCCCCATTGAAGCATTACGCTGAATGCTTTGCAGAATGACTCGAACATTCCGTGTCCAAAGCTTCCGCCTTGCCCTAGTTTGCCGAATACTTCGCCGCAGGTGCCGTCTTGATATATTCCTACAATGAGGAATCCCTCCATTTGTGTGCTTCCTGATATCTGGAATTTAACTACCTGTGACCAGCGTCTACCCTCTAGCTTGCGCCTTTTTGGTATGGAGGCTTCGGCAATCAGTGCGGCGGTCGTGCCCTCGACTGACTGTACTAGTTCCTTCCAGATGTTCTGGACTGCCCATTTTTGGCCTTCAGGGGTGTCCGATTGGTATACCGAAACGCCCTTGGATCCATCTCTGTAAAGTGCTATGCATTTTACTCCCATGGCGTGTGCCTCCAAGAAACATTCCTTAATTTCTTCCACTGTTGCGTAGTGTGGGAGGTTGACGGTCTTTGATGTTGCGCCGCTTATGAATGGCTGTAGTGCTCCGAGCATTCTTATGTGCCCCGATGGTCTTATGGCTCTCACTCCACCCTTGGCTGTAGCTGCACAGTCGAATATGGATTTGTGCTTCTCGTGTAGCCATGGTATCTTTTCTACATGTCCTGAGCCATTGAGGATGTCGATTGGCACTTCTTCGGCCTTGTTGCTGCTCACATTAATCATGAGTTTGTGCGTGTCTTCTATCAGCAGCCCTGTCAATTCTATTCTTACTGGGCCTGCGTCCTTTTGCTGGAAGCTCTTATTCAGGTGATATGCCGCTGTTTGTGCGTTTCCACCGCAGGCTACGAATAGCCCATTTAGGCCTGCTACTTCCAATGCTGCTTCCCTGATATGCCATTCGGAATACCCTTGGCTTTTTAGCCCTTCTAGGGCTAATCGGTTGAACATTCTCAGCATGCCGCCCCCTGATAGACTCTTATACTTGACTAGTGTATAATCTGGCTCTGCTGAGGTTGTTCCTTCGTCGTAAATGCCCAGTGGTGCTGAGATTGTGTTGTGGCTGACGAACCCGTTTGCAAGGTAGGTTACGTTTTCAGGAACCGAAAGGTCGTAGGTGCTAACTATCCCACCTTCTATGTTTTCCATAATAGGGTCAAACACGTAGTCAAGCAGCGCTGTTAGCTTTTTTCCCAGTTGGCTGTTTTTTTCGATTTTAATTATTTCCCTAGCGGTATTCTTGGTTATCTGGCCCTTGCGTATGCCGCAGGCTAATCTCGATTTGTTCCTCGTTTCTTGCTTTGCCTTTTTGAGCCATAGGGGCGCTATGTAAATGAGGTCATTTCTCGAGTAGGATCTTGCTTTCTGGTTGGCCTCCCGCGCTTTCTTTCTATCGCTGAGGAATCCACAATATTTTACCCAAGTTGGCAGGTAGTCATGATTTCGTATCCTGACCCTGTATTGTGGTTGTCCGCTTAGCCCGCTTGTGCTTGTATCATCCATTGACGCTGCTATGCCCAGAGTGCTCATGAGGGTCATTACCTCTTGCGCAAACTGTCGGTGGTGCGATGTGATTGATGGTAGGTTATTATACTTGAGGGTGCCGTCTGCTTCGGCAAGTCCTCTTAGGAATGCGCCATATACGTACGGGTCGTTTGTATCGAGTACTGCATCCGGTATAAATGGTTTCTTACTTATTCTGCCTTCACGATTAGGGTGCTTTTGAAATCCGCAGGCTGCCATCCAGTTTGCCAATGGTGTAGAGATGAAGTCCACACTAACGGAAAGATGTCCTTCCTCTTTGGGCTGTACTATGCCAGTTATCCCAAATAGTTTTTTACCTAGCTGGCACACGTAGTCTATTAGGTCGGGATCTTGCAGCGTGCATGCTATTCTTACGCTTTTACTATGCAGGGATCCGTCCCCGCAGAATAACCCTAGAAATTCAGCTAGGTCTTTTGACATTACTTCGGGTATTCTTACCCCAACTTTGTTATTTCCGTGCAGACAGGGTAGTTTTGGTAACCAAACGGTTTGTGGTAGTCCAAACATTCCGCCTAGTCGTATGGCTAGAATTTCATTTGTTTGTGCTTCTCCCATTTTGACCCATTCCAATTCTAAAGTTGCTGGGTTTAGTTTTTTGATCTGGTGTTTTTCTGTGCCCTGAATCTCGTGCATTCTGTCCGTTCGGATAATTCTAGTTTGTGCTTTTCCGTTCAGAAAGTATTGATTTGCCAGTTTTGGTCCTTCGTCTGTCTGGACCATTGTTCGGATGGGTTGCCACTGTGCGCCTTCTGGATTGCCCATGCGGCGTATTCTCTTTAGGCCCTTTTCAGTGAGTACCATAGAGTTTTCTACCAAGCAGCCGCCTGGAGCATATAGGCTTACAAAGCTATTTCTAGGGGCTGCGGAGTTGGATTCGGCGATTACCTCTTCCCATAGCTTTGTGGTTTGGCTTATGAGGCCGTTTGTGGCCTTCATCATGTTCTTGTCCCATTTGGTGTTAAGTTCGAAGCTTTTTGCAAGTGCCCTTAGTGCCTGTTTCCCATTAAGGGTTCCCCAGGTCGGCAAGTTCGGGTGTGTTGTATCCGAGATTGCCTTCTCTACGTCCTCGAGTTTTATCTCTGGTATCTGCGCCAGCAACGTGGTTGCTGCTTGGTGTAGGTTGATTACCTTCTTAAGGTCATCTTTTGTGTCTTCGTAGCGTAGGTATGTGCCGAATTCCCTTCCCATACTATAAGATGCCTTCCAGCATGCCGCTGTTAGGAAACTGGTAAGTGTTCCGGCAAGCCACCTGCCTTCGTCCGAATCGTATGGTATGCCAAGTGCCATGAGTAACCCTCCGATGTTACCGAATCCTATTCCTGTCGTTCTATATTCGTAGGTGCCTTTGGCGATTTCTGGTATTGGAAATCCTCCTTCCTCGATATTCAGGTCTGCTACAATCATTGCCAGCAGTGCTCCATGTTCTAGGAGGTCCGCTTTGATTGTGCCAGTTGCTTTATCCAAGAACCTGTATACGTTGAAGCTGGATAGGTTACAACTGGTATTTACAGGTGCTATATACTCGCTGCAATTGTGTATGAGCAGGCCGTTTGCAGTAAAGTGATTTGTTGCTGGTTCTGTAAGATCATACACCTTGCTTATGCCAATGTATTTTACTGTTTTAACTGCGTCTACCATATGATCTTTATATGTGGTGACACGGGCATTCATCTTCTTAAGCTTAATTCTCTTCTGAGGATTGCGGAAGTTAATTTCCTTTTCGAATATAACTCTGCTGCTCCTAGATATTCTGAGGCTGTGTATTTCTTGGATTATATATTCTTTTAAACCGCCTTTGCCGTCTGGCAATAATGCTGTTTTGTCCTTTTTCCTGTTGCGATACAGTTTAGATTTAATACCAAATGACAATAGTAAAATCTGGACTTGTTCTAATAGTTTGGCGCTAATAGAATCAAGTGATATATATTGACTTTTGTCTGAATAGTCGCCTACTGTACCGTCGGCGTCAAACAGGCCAGATAGTAGCGCAGCAGTGTCGGCTTTGTTTAGTGAGAGCGCGCCAGTTAATTCTTTGCCGCCTGATCCTTGGTCTAATACAGCTAACTTCTCTATAGGCTTGACTATGCTAAACCTTGAAGTATTGACACGCCAGCCCGTTTCCGTTGGTACCAACTTGTTGTCGGTATCTACCCTGCCGTCATGCGTTCTGGATGCTGACTTTAGGGTGTTTACGCTCTTAAGTAGTTTATTTGCGTGCGCCTTTTCGTCGTTTCCAAATGTCCATACAAGCATTCTTTGTGTGGGCGTTACGGTGGTGCAGCCATCGCCAACGGCGTATCCTGCTAAATAGGCTATTTCTTTCCCAACAGTAGTAGTTCCAAACTCTGCGCCTTGGATGATCAATTTGTGCTGCGGTGTTAAATCTTGTACTGCGATATCGCCTTCTGTTGTTGATACTAGGTGGTCCTTTGTAATGTCGAGGTGGTAACCGCTTGCTGTTTCTAATCTGTACACAGGTTTTGTTCCAGTTTCAAATACTGCTGTGGATCTCGAAAGCTTATTGTCGGTGCCGCGAACTATTGGTTTTTGGCCTACAAGCGTCTGGATTGAACTAAGCCCTTTGGTGGAGATGAGACTGTCTCCTGTAATGCACGGATTAGATGTAGTTAGCCTTTCGATCGCCTTATATGGTGACCAGAGGTTGATCCAGTCGTTGTTGTGGCAGCCTGGCTCAGCGTTTTCATAGACGGCTTGTGCCATCAAATCCAATAGCTCTGCTGCTCGAAATGTTGATACTATGTTGTCTCTTTTGGTTACCCATCTTGTTGAATAATTTCCGCCGCTGTATATTGCATCCCAAAAATCACCTTTGAGCGATACAGAGTGATTTGCGTTCTGGTTGGATACAGTCTCTCCATAGATTAACCCATCCATGTTTCCTGGGTACTCCTCTTCCGTCACCAATGGCAGTGATAAGATGAATTTGGCTGCGACCTTTTCTGCTGGCGTGCCGTTTACTTCTCTGTCTTTAGACAGACGCAGGAGTTCAACATGTGTATTATGCTCCCTGAGAATTACTTTAGCAATCTTCTCCTGCTCGTTTTTTAGCTTGATGAATTCGAATACATCTGGATGATCGCTGTCCATAAGTACCATTCTTGCTGCCCGTCTGGTTTTGCCTCCTGACTTTATAGCTCCGGCGGTCTTGTCCCAGCCACGGTCGAATGATATTCCGCCGCTTGATTGGCCTTTGCCTGATATGGGTTCAAACGAGGACCTTAGCGATGACAAGTTGATGCCAACACCAGACCCACTTGCAAATATCCTACCCTCGGCAATTTGATGCTGGAGGATGGCTTCCATTGAGTCGTCTACGCCAGTTAAAAAACACGCGCTAGCTTGAGGAAATTCAAAGGTATTATTAAGGTCTAGAACTTTTAGAGTGCCATCTTCATTTGTGGCTTTGAATGCCTTATTACCATTGTTTGAGAGTTTTTGACGCAGATCTGGGCGGCCCCACCTCCATTGCTCCCAGTGCCCCATGTTGAACCATACTGGTGAATTTGGCGCCCATATTTGCTTAACTAACATTGCTTTTATTTCCCAGTTAAAGGCTTTGGCGCTATCGCTATCTAGAAAATATCCATTTTTCCAGCCATATACGGTATATGCATTTGCAATGCGATCAAAAACGTGCTTGAGGCTATCCTCGTATTCTGGTGTACCCTCTTGGTTTCCAAATAGGTATTTGCTGACGGTGGTCTGTGAGGCATTTTCGGCCCAATGTTTTGGCACTTCCACATTGTCACGTTCGTAGGCGTTCCTTTTCTTTTTAAAGTCGTAGATCGCTATGTTTCTGCGTTCCCATTCGTGCTGATCGTATGGATGTGTATCCGGATCGCTAAATTTATGAGTTATTTTTAGCCCTCCTATGAGGTTTGTACGGTTTGGGAGTTCTATTGTTTCGTTGTTGCCAATGTCTAGGGTCATACGTTTTTGTGTTGTGCGGTTTAAATTATTCAGTGTTCTTTCTCCAATATCTCTGATATACTATATTAATGAGGTCTATTTTAACCATGTTCCTAATGTTGCTAACTATAACGCTAGCAACGGCTGCCAGCCGTAAGGAGATAGAGGCGTATAGGGATGCCAGCGTGGAATTAAATCAGTGGGCTAGGAGTTTGCAAATTAATGGCGAGGAGATACCTAGGGCGCCACAGGAGCGTAATGGCTTGGAGATATTTTGGAATGAGAGGCTTTTTTGCTATGCTGCGCCTGAATATGAGGAAACGGCTTTGGATGTTCGTGTACTGTGCCAACTGTTGCAATTATTTAAGCTGCGTGCCGATGAGGCTAGGGAAAACTTGATGCAGGCCCCGATAATGTATCTGGCGTTTGCGCAGAGAAAAGATATTATCTCGCAAGCTTTGGCCCAACAATATAACGAAAAGGCTCAGAAGTATAAAATCTACTATAACTCTGGGAAGATGAGTTTTGATTCTCTGACTGACCCTCTGCCTTGGATACCTACGGCAGTGCAACCTACCCCGACTCCTCTGCCTGCCCCTGTAGCGCTGGAAGATCCAACTGTGGAACCTACGGTTGAGTCTACACAACCAGAGCAGGCTTCTGAGTCAACAACTCCAGTGGCACAATAATACTATGGACCATAGTTCAGAAGATGAATCCCTTTTGGATATTTATATGCGTGAAATTAAAAGGCATACAAGCCTACCGGAACAGGAGTTAAATAGGATTGAAGCCCTGATGGTGCAGTTTGCAACCATTGCAGCCATGGATTCGAAGATATTAAATGCTCTTTCTGGGTATAATCCGAAATATGCTGCCCTTGCTATGCCGTTGGATAGTACTATCTTAGATTTTTAGGTTTGGGCTACAAAACTATTTGCGTAGACTTGCATATCATCATCCATAACCAGATATTTTGAGAGCAGTTCTGGGGGGTAAAGGCTGGTTCCGAATTCAGGATGCTGCAGCAAATAATCGTACATGTTGGATCCAAATGCAATATTTCCCGCTTTGACTCTTGGTTGTAGCCATGTGGTTATGGTGTCGTAGTCTATTGTTTTCTGATTTGTGGCTGCAAATCCTACATTCATGTGAGGAAGCAGCACAAAATAATCGATGATATTTTGAAACTCATTATATACTCTATCCAGTTGTTCGATAGATTCAGGTCCAGAAACAACAATATGGACATTGGTTTTGATACCTGCAGAATGTAAGTTGAGTAGGGCTTTTTCCCAAGTTTTTTGTAAATGTGGGTGTAAGCTGACTGCAGTTCCGCCACAATACTCTTGTGTTGCTCCTATGACATCCTTGGTGAGGTGCATTCCGTTTGTAGTATAGTTTGGGACTATTCCGAGGTCTTTAAAGGCCTTTAAGACTTTCCTGAAATCTGGGTGAATTGTAGGCTCGCCTGATCCTCCTATCGCAACTTGGAATGGCCTTTCATTTGGAGACATTGCACCAAAGAATCTCTGTATTTTTGCTTCAAGGTCGGTGAAGTTTTTCCCTTTTGGGGTAGCTGATGTATAGCACCACGGACATTTGGCTTTGCAGACTGAATTTATGCCGATATCGTAGAATTCTGGGAACTTTAGCTCTCCAATTGGTTTGCTTGGATCGATAGGTATACGGATAGTTTTCCCATTGATAAATACCGCCGAATAATTTGAGGCAACTTCCTGTCTCTTTCTAATGTGCATAGTTAGCCTAGGTGATATCTTCTGGCATTTAACGTTTCTTCGATGGTCTCCATAAGTTCATATGGAATCGAATTATCGCGTGCGCTTTGTAATATTATGTCGCCTGCTCGGACTACGATGCCGTATCCAAGGTTTTCATAAAACTTCTCAGTCAGGTATACGATGCGCCCATTGCTTGTCTCGGCACTCCTGTGCTTTACCTTGGTCTGCTTTGCTTCCTTTTCTGATATGCCATTAGTTACTAAAAAGGCGCGTAACAGTTCTAGTTCTGCATTGTCGTGTTTTTTATCCCAGTCCTCCCAGACTTTATCTGTTAGTGCTGATACTTTTTCGTAGTCTTTATCTTCTTTGTATAGCCTTCTTATTGCTCTTTCTTTTTCTTCTAGCATTTCCCTTTCTGGGTTTCTGTTATAGCTATACCGATTATAGCGCTTATAATCTTCCAAGTGCTTATGCGGCATGAGGGCGAAGTCAAATGTATAGTCGGCTACTTCAGGTTCCTTGAATATAGTTTCCCAAAGATTACTCTTGGATCCGTGCAGTTTTTCGATAATTTCTTTAATGGCGGTTTCGGTCTTGTTAGTGCTGCAAACAAATAATTCGGAGGATGAGTTCGTGATAAGGTCAACAAAGCTGTGTACGGTTACAATAAGCCTGATTTTCATTCTTTTTTGTTTCAGTTATATTGACAAGTCCGCTGTATAGATGGCTCTCGGTGCAGAGCTAATATCCTCGTCTGTGTGCTTTGCGCCATTTGCTAAGCTACGCAATGGGCTATCCTGTGGAGTTATTCCGGTGGCCAGCAAGCGTTTGGCGAAGCCCCTTAGGCTGCTAAGGTCCCAGTCGTACTCATCTTCCTGTTTGGGTTCGTGTAACGATTCAAAATCTATGATGGCTATGGATTTGTCAGGTCTAATTAAAGCATTCTCCATATGAAAATCGCCGTGGACTCTTTCAAGGTCGTGTAGGCTCAGGATACTTGCAAGTGCTTGTTCACCGTACTGCCAGAATTCTAATCCCTTTTCTGGGGTGCATTGTGTGTATACGTGTGGTTTGGATGTTGGGAACAGGCCGTACTGGTCGCACTTGGCTCTAATTGTTTGACCCTCAAGGTATTCCGATCTAAACGTGTCCTCGGTGTAGCCTATTGGTATTGGTCCTAGCCCGGGCAGTCTTTCTGAAACCTCTAAGGTGCGGGCAAATTCCTTGTCTGTGTAATATTTTCTGATAGTTCCTACTTGTTTGAGAAAGTGGATTCTGAAGTTTTCAGCGGCTGGGTGGATATCCAATGTATTTTGACCTGCTAGAACTACAAATCCGTGTGCCGCCTGAGTTGCATAAATGCCCCTCAGGACTATATCTTCCTTTTGTGGGCTTTTTATGTAAGCCTCCAATGCTGTCCTGTGTGCAGGATACAGCGGTATGGCATTTAGAGGCGTCATGGCTTATTGAGTTACGTGGTCGAATTTCTTAATAAATGCCTCCGTTTGTTCGGTTTCCTTGGTTATTGGTCTGGTTAAATCCGGCCAAACATGTGATCCCCTTGGTATGGTTTGGTTAGTATTGTTAAGGCTGGCCCATCCGTCTATGAGATATGCTTGATTGCATTCTCCATTGTCGTCTAAACAGTAATCTGGAACGAATGCATACACATCCAGCTCAATGCCTGTAGCGAAATATAATTGGCCTTTTGGAAGCATAATCTATTTTAGACAGTTTGTGGGCTTTAATGCAAGTTATTCGAGTAATACCCTTTTCATCTCTTCAGATGTAGCTATGTCATATGGCAGTTTGCCATCTGGTGTGAAAAGGCTTTCATCTGGACGGGTAATTTCGGAGATGTGTTTAAATCGTTTCATCAGCTTTACCGAGCGTACCGCATTCTGCGAGACTGCCCACTGAAAGCATGTTATTCCCCAGTTATTTCTAATGTTAGGATTTGCGCCGGCCTTGAGCAGGTGTAATATGATGTCTGTGAAGTTTTTCCCTGCTGCTAGGTGTAATGGGGTCCTGCCTTTGGTATTTTGGATGTTGGGATCTATGCCTGCGGCTAGGAGCCAGGCGGATAGTTCTGAGAAACCCTTGCACGCACTTGTGTGAAGTAGCGATCCTCCCCAACTGTCTATTACTAATATATCTGCCCCCTGGTCAACGGCTGCCTTGCACCTTTCGACGCTTCCTTCTTGTGCCGCTTCTAATAGTTCTGTTGTTGTATCCGCTGTTGTTATTGTATCCATGATTTTACTACTTTTTTGAGTGCCTTATAGGGTATCATAGTCCACTCTGTACCCTTAAGAAAGCAGAACTGCCATTCGTCATTGAAGTATTTTGGGTAAACCGTTTCTGATTCTGTGAGTGTGAAGTTTTCATTCATCTTTTCCAGGTATTCCTCAATGGAGCTGACTCCCTCATATTTTCCTTCTTGCAACTCCTGTATCAGCTCGTCGATTGCCGTACTGCTTTCTGGGTCGAACATGAGGGACTTATACGGCCTTTCGGGGGTAGACTGCATTAGATTTGGGTTTTCCCTGTCCATGTCTTGGCACAGTGAAATGAGATAGGCTGGTGTGAATATAAACCTTTTGACTGGTGTATCAAGTACCTCCACTAAAATACCTTCGTCGATTTTTTCGCACCGGATATTCTTGTATTTGATCATGCTGTCTCTTTTGCGTCTTTGGTATTACTCGTAGAGATGCAGAGCTTGCTGTCTTTGTCTAGGATTACTGTAGCGATTTCTCCCGCTTTTAGTGCTCCCGTTAGCACTGCCTCGGCTACCAAATCTTCCACATACTTTTCTACTGTCCTGCGGATATTTCTGGCTCCGAATGTCTCGTCGTACCCTTTCTCTATGAGGAATGCTTGCGCTTGATCGGAGAGGCTTAGTTTGATTCCCTTTTCCTTTAGACGCGCTACAACCTTAGCAAATTCGATGTCTACGATGCTGCTCAGGGAAGCTTTGGACATTGGGTTGAACACGATGATTTCTGTAAGGCGATTAAGGAATTCTGGTTTGAAAACCTTTTTTGCTTCTTCGATTACGCGGCCCTTCATTCCGGCTTCTTCCGATTGCTGGCTGGATTGGCCGAAGCCCATAGATTTGGTCCTTTTTCCAGCATGCGCTCCAACGTTGGATGTCATGATGATAACTGTGTTTCGGAAGTCAATTTTCCTACCGGAACTATCAGTGATTCGTCCATCCTCGAGGATTTGTAGGAAAATGTTTAGAACATCTGGGTGTGCCTTTTCGACTTCGTCAAACAATACTACGCTGTATGGCTTGCGTCGTACTGCTTCGCTTAGTTGTCCGCCTTCCTCAAACCCTACGTAGCCTGGGGCAGCTCCAATGAGTCTGGAGACATTGTGTTTCTCCATGTATTCGGACATGTCGATTTGTATAAGTGCGTCTTCGCTTCCGAACATGAATTCTGCGATATTTTTTGCCAGTAGTGTTTTACCAACTCCAGTAGGCCCTAGGAATAGGAAGCTGCCGATTGGGCGCTTGGGGTCTTTCAGGTCAGCCCGTGCGCGTCGAATAGTCTTGGCGACTGACTTTACAGATTCATCTTGCCCTACAACCCTTTTTGTCAGTGCATCTTCCATTGTAAGATACCTTGTAGCTTCAGAGTCCCCAATGCGCCCTACTGGAATACCTGTCATTTTGGAAATTGTGCTGTAGATGTCCGCTTCTGTGATGGTTATTTTTGTTGGCTGTGCCATCTGTGCTTGCTTGACTTCTATGGTCTTTTTAATTTCAGCGGCCTTCTCGTAATCCTGTGCCTTTACTGCTTCTTCCTTGGCGAGTTCGAGTTCTTTAATGGTGTTTTTATCGGCACGAATTGCTCCCATGGCTTGGATCCTAACTTTGGCTGCTGCTTCGTCCAGTACGTCGATGGCTTTGTCTGGTAGGTGACGGTCAGTGATGTATCTGTCGGCTGTTTTAGCTGCGGCCACGACAGCTTCATCCGTGTATGTTGCGTTGTGGTGAGTTTCGTACTTAGCCTTTAGCCCTTGGAGGATAAGGATTGTCTCGTCTACGGAGGGGGCCTCAACTTTGATGGCTTGGAACCTACGCTCTAGGGCTGCGTCTTTCTCGATATATTTGCGGTACTCATTCATGGTGGTGGCTCCAATGCATTGAAGCTCCCCACGGCTTAATGCTGGCTTTAGCATGTTAGATGCATCCATGCTGCCGGATGCACTACCTGCGCCTACCATTGTGTGCAGCTCATCGATGAAGATGATAATGTTTGGGTTATCCTTGATTTCTGTCATCACGGTCTTGAGGCGTTCCTCAAATTGTCCACGATATTTGGTTCCTGCAACCATTCTGGCTAGGTCCAACATGATTATTTTTTTATCGGCAAGAATACTTGGCGTTTTGCCTTCAACAATTTCTTGCGCAAGTCCCTCAATAACTGCAGTTTTGCCGACTCCTGCTTCACCTATCAAAACTGGGTTGTTTTTGGTCCTTCGGCATAGTGTTTGAATAACGCGCTGGATTTCTTCGGCTCGACCGATTACTGGATCAAGTTCGTTTTTCCTTGCCGCTTCGGTTAGATCCCTGCCAAAAACCTCTAGCGCTGGTGTTTTTTTGGACTTGACTTTTTTACCTTCCGTTGGAATGCTGGATTCCTCCTCCTCCCCTTTGAGTGTTGCTGCGAGTTTGTCCGTATCTACATCAAAACTTGCGATTAGGGATTGTGTAGATGGAATCTGCAAAAGGGCGATAAGGACATGTTCAGTTCCGATGTAATCATGCTTGAGTTCTTCAGCTGCCGATTTGGCCTCGCTCAGAATGGTTTGCGCCGGTACCCCCTCTGCGATGGTGTCACCCATAACTTCTTCTAGGCGCTCTTGCACCTCATCCAGCGTAACTCCTACCTCATTGAGCTGTACTAGCGCAACTCCGTCCTTCATGGTTAGTATTGCTACTAACAGTGCGTACTCATTGACGTACTTTAGCTTCCATGTTTTGGCTACGTTTTCGGCGATTTGGATCAGTTTTTGGGTTCGTGGTGTTAGCTTCATGCAATTTTATGTTTTTTTATATCTAATTATCGTCTATGAATGGTTAAATGACAATATTTATGTTTTTTCTGCTGACAACTGCTAGATTTGTTGTATGCGGTTATTTTGCGTTATTCTTACTTCACTCTGCTGTGGCTGCTCTACTCCGGCTACTTCCCCTATTTTAGTTGGACAAGTAGTTCCTAGTACTAATATTCGCCCTAATCCTAATGCGCTGGTACGCGACACTAGACATGTCTATGTTTCACCAAGGCCGGGCTGGACTCCTGCTCAGCCAGTCATTATTGATGTGCGTCATTAGCCTTGGTTTTTGGGCTCATTAGCTCAAGGTACTTTCTTGCTTGGGTGCCGCTTCCGAATTTGTCTGCTAGAATTAGCATGGCGTCGGTTCTTGGTTGGTCATTTCTAATGCTCTTCCAATACTTTACAAATGCTGGGTTTTGTTTCAGCAGGTAGCCTAGTTCCCCTTTCCAGGATGGCGAGTCGGAGTCGAATACTTGATCCCAGAGCAGGTAGAACAGTGAGACCCTGGCTAGGTACGGTAGTGATGGTCTCATATCCCAAAAATATTCTATCCTGTCTACCATCCAGCTTGCTGAGCTGACAAGCAGTGTAGGGGGCACCATTAGCATGGTGGTAAAACTTAAGTGGTTCTTGGACCATATATCTAGTACTTTGTCCATGGACTCTGTGTTTATAGCGTACAGTAGGGATAAAATTGAACCGTTCAACACCGCAGTGTCGGGTGACGAGAAAAGTGGTAGCTGTTCGAAATATTGTTTGTGGATGGTAACCTTGATGTTGTGTAGCGCTAAAAGGGTTACGGTAATCGGCAGTCGTGATGCCAGTTTTGTAGTAAGTTGTATGTCTTTTACCTTGCCTGGCGATTTGTAGATGGCTATGGCAGAGGCAAGTTCAAAATCGTTGGCTGGTTTGCCGTTGAGTGCGTCCATTAGTTGATTTGGGAATTCCTTTCGCTTGATGCCAGTAAGCGGTAATTCTAACGAAAGATTTATGACGTCCTCGCGCTCTATCTCAAAAAGTTTCATTGCGCATTTTTGTTTTGCTGCAATGTTTTTGCTGCATGTTTTTGCGCGCACTAGAAGCCTCTGGTGGAACGATGGGCTTCTAGTTCTTCACCAACAATCCCATAATCTTCGCAATGGGGGCACTTTGGAGCTGCTGCGGTGTAGCACCCACAATTCTCGCACCCAAATTCGTGCTCTTTAGCTTGTTTAATTATTGGTGCTTTTGCTGCTTGCATTGGTGCGCCTGCTAGAAATTGCGAAGTTAGGCTCATCCCACATATTAAACTACGCGATAGAAGAAATGCAACTAAATTAAAGGAAAAGTGTTAAGTTTTTTCTGGACTCCTTTAATTACTCTGTTTAAGTACTTTTCGCAGTGTTTTTTTGCTGCAGCAGGAGTCTTGAATGGCTTCTTGTTTATCTTTACCTCATCGGAGAAGGCAGTTGGGAAAAGAAAGCAATCAAATTGGTTCTTTTGCAGGTTATTGTCGACGACGAACTCCCAGCTGAGTTCCTTTATGTAAGCTGAATGCCAAAAGGAGTCGTCTTTTAATGTGCCTGCTTCCTGAAAAGTCTTTAGCTTCCAAGTCAGGCCAGTATTGCTTTTTATCTCCTTACCGTTAGTTGACGTCTTGCATTTGCATTGTCGTCCGCATTTTCCATTGATGTGTTTGATTCCTTTTGGCTCCCAATTATCTGGTGATTGATCGCCGGTACAATCAACTGCTGCATTAAATAATTTGTCCAAGTACGGTTGTCCTGTGTCTCGTCTTTCTAATGCTGGTTTAGCGCATGGTTTCATTTGAGTTTTTTTGCTTCTGGGATGTTCTTGATGATGGCTCTCGCTAATGCTCCAATTGTTTTCAAATCCAGCTTTTCTTCTTCTTTGAGCGCAGCGAGCGCTATCATTGCTGCCCTAACGTTGCCGTAGTGCTTTGCTGCTTTTTGGCGAACTTCGCTGCTCTTTTTATATTGGGCTTCCAATTTTTTCCACTCTGCGTAGGTTTTCGTGGTAGGTAACTTGTCAACTTCGGCACGCGTAATTGCTCTCATGGTTACTTGAGGAATTCAGCGATGATTTTGTCGGTATCGAAAGGCGTTATGCCTGTGCCGACAGAGAATACTGTTTCTGCTTCTTCTGCGCTGTCTACTTTTGTGCCTCGTGCCTCTTGATGCATCTCGAAAAGCTCCAATAGGTTGGCCTTCTTTGTTTCTGCTATAGCCTGGCATGTAGCAGAGAGCTTGCCTTTTGTATTGAATGCATTCCCACCTACTCTGGCGCTCATGGCAAGGTCCGTCCAAATGATCTCTCTCTTTAGTGTATCAATTATAACCGGTAGGCATGCGGTAGCCTTAGCTGCAATATCGACCTTATTGCTAACTGTTTTAGCGTCGAAAATCTCTCCTGATTTTGGCTTGTCTCTCATCATCCACCCAGCGAAACATTCTGGCAAATCGCATAGTGGCTGACCGGTGAAGGAGTATAGCATCATTACTATGTATCTTGCTCCTTTAACCTTTGCTAGGTTAATGTCAATGAATTCGCAAGCTCCACGAGGGGCTGATGTGATGTCTCCGCTATGGCAACCGTAATCCCCCTGAAGGTTGTAATATGACAGGTCGGTAACATATTGCCAATTTTCGTCAAGACTTACTGCGCTGAGGTCTATGTCAGTACGGCATCCTGCTGGTTCTTTCCACCATGTGAAAAACCTGATAGTATCCTTGTTTTCTTCGAGAGGTAATCTGGATCCCCTAACTATTGTATGCAGGGCTTTTGATGCGGTGCGTTGGGAGAAAGGTACCAAATAGCTCTTTAGTGCTGGATCCACATAAACTTTGCCTAGTGGATCTAGGGTCTTTAGCTTGGAGACTATTACACCGCGAATTTGTTCTGCGATGTGTGCTGTAACCGTGCCGTCCATTTCTGGCAGTGCGTTGATTACCTTTACCTTGGCTGTATTCCCCTTTGGAAATGCTACGCGAATCGCGCTGCTGCCGCGATATTTAAAATGAGCATAGAGCTGTAGAAGCACTGGTGTAGAAACTTTGTCCGCAACCTTGATGAATTCCCCTAGTGTTGCCGTAGCCTCCTTTTCACTTTTACAGCCGCGCAGTATTTGATCCAGTCTTCTAGCAAATTCGCCTGGGCGTTTTGCCAGTAATTCACTGGCTTTTTTGCTGTTGGTTTCTTTAATTGCGGCTTCGACATTTCCTGCAAAGGTTTCTATCTTTTTGTTATCTCGAATGGTTTTGAACGCCTCTGCTGTTTTTGGGAACTTGGTTTTGAACTCGCCTGGGTGTAGTGCTTCGCCTAGCCTCTTCCATTCGTTTTTGTATGCGACCATTTCTTCGGTTAAATTGCGGTGAGACTCTAAGACGCCGATTAGTATTCTTCTCATCTGCCTCTTTAGACCTTTAAACTTGGTTGGCGTGCTTAGTGTTCCGTCTCCGCCTGACAGTGCTGATGCTACGCGCAAGACGTCTGTAGGAGTCTTTACGAATTTTCCGACGGTTTCTGGGCCCAATGTGGTAAATGTGACAAGTGCTTTAACCAGCAGGGCTATATTCTCTTTCATTGGTACTACCTCGGGCAGTATTGGCTTGACATTGTCGTGGTATTCCTGCACAAACCACAAGACTATTTCTTTATCAGCCTCCGCGATGGAGGAATTGGCTGCGAGTAGTGTGCTCAGTATCTGTTCAAAGTCCTTTTTGTCGCCCAAGTCAATCTCTATTAGCTTGTGAATCTCCTTGAGTTCTGGCCTCTCGAGTTTTTCTATTTCGGGTAGTTGCAGGGTCCAATAATGCTCCATTGCTTTCCAGTATAGTTCGGTTGATTCCATTTCCTCGACCTCATGTGGAAAATTTGGGTACATTGGATTGAACGCTCGGTGTGCACCTTTTTGCTTTCTTAGAACGGGTATGATTTCCTTATAAATAGCTCCTATTTCAACTGCTGGTAGCGTGATAAGGCGTGCTGCTAGCTTTTCAGACATGCGGTATCCTAGGTCCTGCAGATTCTTAATGAAAGCCTTCACAAGAAGTGTGGATTCTGACTTTCCGGCCGCTGGGGCTAGAACTTTCCTTCTCTTGGTGATGTAGACTTCGTTCTTGTGCATACTTTTTGTTTTTAATCTAGTTTGGTAAAGATACCTCGGTTTTTGAAACTGGCTACCTCGCTGCTTGCAGTGGGCAGTTCACTCAGTGGTTGGACATGCTACTTTTTGGGCTATTAGTTGTTCAGCAAGTTGCCGAGTTACGATAAAGGGTGCCCCAGCTGCTGCCATGCGAAGCCCAGATTCGCCAAGAAGCTTTGTTATGGCGTTACTTTTTGTATCGGTTATAATAATTCGCACAGGGTCTGCCACAAAGGTGCTGTCCCTTAAGAAATTTGGGCACACTTTGAATTGCAGGACTACTTTGGCTGTGTTGGAGTGCATGACTTGAGGATTTGTCTGTCGGATTTTTTAGTCAGCTTGCCTTTAATGCTTACTTCTGATATGGCGGCCAGTAGATCGTGAAGCTTTTTTGGATAAACTTGTGTTTCTTTACTAAATACTATGTTTTGCGAATATCTGTTTAATCTGTTTAGCAGCTCCTCGTGGTCTTGGATTTTTTGTAGCAGCATTGCCTCGTAGTCTCCTAGGGCGTCCAAGGCGGCATCTACGTCGTCCAATTCCAAGGTGTTAACTTTAAGTGAGGCTTGAATTCTGTCTAGGGCGGCCTTGTACTTTTCTTGTGGTGAGTTCATTTTATTATTTTCTCCAATTCTGTTTCGTCGATGATTTTGATTCCTAGTTTTTTGGCCTTTTTGCTTTTTGTGCTTTCTTGGGTTGTATCGCTTACAACAAGTATTGAGAGGTCCTTAGTTACCTCGTCAATTAAATCGTACCCTGCCTTGGCGAGCGGCTCCTTGTAGTAGGATTTCTTCCTGCCGCTTGCTAGTGTACCAGTTATACATACTGTTTTACCCTTGCTGGTTGGTTCTGGTTTGACTAACTTAACAAATTTGGCGGTTGCTCTAACACTTTTCTCGTTCTCTATAAGCGATGCAAATATCGTTGCTCCGGATTGTGGTACGCCTGCTTTGGCCGAGAATATTGGGTCTAGCAGGCTGCCATCAAACCATTTTTCGAGGTCCTCTAATTCTTGGTTTGCAGCAATCATCAAAGTTGCGCGCCTAACTCCTAAGCTTCTTGTTCCAAAGCCCCCTAGAAATTCGGCTAGTGTCATCTCGGTTGCTTTCTTTTTGATTTCGGCGCAAATGGTGGCTGCTCGCTTATTGCCTAATTTTACACTTTCGTCTCCTAGCATGAGATCTTGCATTTCTTCTGGTTCCAGGCTGTAGAGGTCTTCTACTGATTGGATGAGGTTTGCTGCGAGTAGCGCTCTGATGACTGATTCCCCTAGGCCGAGGATATCCCTGCTATCTGCCCATTTTTTGATCTTTCCAAGTACACGTGCTTCGCATGATGTACTTTCACAGTAAATAACCACTGTCTCTGACCCGTCAACGTTGTTTTTCTTACTGAGTTTTCCGCCACATGCTGGGCACTTTTTGGGCACTATGATTGGTGTGCCATGGTTGGCTGTAATAACTTCTTGTATCTGAGGAATAATATCGCCGGCTTTAATTACTCGCACTTTTGCATTTAGTGTAAGACCTAGTGCTGTAATTAATGCTGGATTAGCTAGCGACACGTTGGAGATAGTTGTGCCGCCTATTTTGATTGGCTTGATTTGTGCGACCGGAGTTATTGCACCTGTGTGCCCTACTTCCCAGGTAACATCGAGTATTTCTGATTCTCCTCCTTCTGCTTCGAACTTCCAAGCTACCTGCCCTTTTGGCCTGTTATTGCTGGCTCCTAGTTCGGTTTGTGTTGCTAAATCATCTATTTTTATAACCACGCCATCAATCCAATATGGTAGTACACCTTTCTTTCTTTTGGCGTCGGTTTTTTCCCGGAATTCCTTTATGATTTTTAGGTTTCCACAGACTGATACAGGCGGTGTAAATCCTAATTTAACCAGTAGCTGTTCTTTCTGATGCTCGGATTCGATAGCTGGTCCTTCTATATCGAACGCGAGTGCTGTAATGTGCTGTGCGCCCTTTCCGTCCAGCCTGCCCAAAATCCCATTAGCAACGTTTCTTGGGTTTGTTTTAAGTTCTGGGTCCACGATTTCCCAATCGACTAGGGTTAGAACTGCTTCACACCGTACTGCACAGCTAAGAGGTTCTGGAAGACTGGCGGGTAGACCTTTGAAGCAAATTGCGTTAGATGTGATATCTTCCCCTTCGAAACCATCGCCACGTGTTATAGCTTGGACTAGGTTGCCTTTTTCGTAGTAGGCAGCTATGGATCCACCGTCTCCTTTGAAACTTGCGTGAAGTCGTTCTGGGTTTTCCCGGCTGGTTAACCACTTTTCCAACTCTTCCTCGGTATGTACCTTTTCTTGACTTCCCATTGGTCTTGAGTGCTTGGCCCGTTTAAGCTGGTTGTCTGGTGGTACCGGAGCACCAACAATGGCGAGCACTCTGTTATTGGGGTCGATTTTCTTGAGTGCATCTTCCAATGCGTCGTACGCCGAATCGGTCATTATTGGTGATCCGCCAAAATAGTAGGCTTGCTTTGCCCTTAGTATTTGTTGCTCAAGTTCTACGATTCTCTGTTTCATGATTATTATTTGAGTTTTGCTGTTGTGGCTACGGCGTTAAATATTGGTTCTGGGCCTCCATTTTCTTGTGATACGCCACTAGTGCCAATAACGGCATAACATGTATTGCCTTTGGGGAATAGATAGTAGTACTGGTAAATAAAGCTACCTGGCTGCTGGAGCGCCCTTGTTACTGTAATTTTCGTTCCTTTCGTGCCTAGTGCACTTTGAAAGGGTTCCTGTGCGGTTTTTGTATCTTGTGGGAGGGCAGCTTTGATCTTGGCTATAACAGAGGCTTCGGAGCCTTTTTCCTTAACGACCATAAGAGAAAGTGGGTATGTGTCGTTTAACACCAATGCTATTTCTATTTCTTTGTTGCTTGCGTCAATTTTTTGCCACCCTACTGGTTGCGCTATTGAAAATGCTTTGTCCTTTGTTTCGAGGACACCTCCTAGTTGTGCATATGCTTGTGTTGCTAGGCTTGTGATTACCAAAAGAATGAACTTACGCATTCTTTTATGTTTTAATCGTAGAAACCTTAGCAGTTTGATATTTTGTTACGGAGTTGCCTAGTGCTTCTTTGTTCTTGACTAAATGCTCGGAGAAGTCCACAGTTAGCTCCATTTTTTTTGCCCCCTGCCCAGCTTTTAAAGCTATGGCTACTTTTGGAGGTTTATTTGTCGTGTCTTGCAACTGTAAAAATATCACCTTGTTGCCTTCGCCTGCCGTCATGTACGCCCTGTCTCTTACGTATCCTTTATTAACTTGGAACCTTTTAGCAAACGTTTTGCCGGTTGTGCTATTCGTATAGAGCATGTTGTAGATTGGCGAATCGTCGCCTTTTATAAATGGTCGAACGTCTAGCAGTTCCTGACCGAAAAAGGTTTTATCTCCCAGCCTGTTAATTTTGAGGCTGCCACTCTTAGTTATGCCTACTACATCAGTATGCTCGTTGACTTCGAACTTTAACAGCGTGTCCTTTTTCATGCCTGTGCCTACGAAACCTTCTTCTTGATTCCAATATACTGGAATGTTGGTTACAGCGACTTCGGCTGCTTCTACCTTCTCAAATGGCTTGGATGTTAGTTTTGATTGTCTTGTCAAATCCTTGCCATACTTATCTCTAAGTTCTTTAAAGAATCTTATAGTTGTCTTTGTTATGCTTGCAATCTCCTTCTTTATAGCCTCTTCTTTTGCCTCGATCTGCTTTTTTTCCTCCTCTGAGGCTTTTGCATCATAGGTTGATATCTTGCGCAGCTTTAGTTCGGTAAGCCATTCGATATCTTCTGGAGTTATTGGGCGCCGCAGCTCTTTAGTGTACTTGCTTAGTTTCTTTCCTATTTCGTCTTTTGCTGCTTCGTGCGAGACGGCCGTTTTAAGAACTTCGTAAATCAAGTGCTCGATGAATATACGTTCTAGGCTGAGTTTGTGCCACCGATCTCCTAGCTCTTCTAGTCTAACTTCAAGGTCCTTTTGAATTATTTCTTTGGTGCGATTAGCGGAGTGTCGTAAAATGTCCGATACACCTAGGAACTCTGGTTTATTATCTCGGATGACTACGGCATTTGGCGCCAGTGATACTTCGCATTTTGTAAACGCGTATAGTGCTTGTATAACTGTGTCAAGGTCTTGTCCTGGGTGCAAGTCTATGACTACTTCTGCTTCCTTGCTTGTTAGTTCCTCGACCTTTTTGATTTTGATCTTACCTTTCTTGGCGGCTTGGGCGATGGAATCTCTTAGGGCTAATGTCGTAACGCTGAACGGTACTTCCCTGATGGTTAGAGTATTTTTTTCTCCCTTGTCTATGGTTGCGCGGATTCTGACTCTGCTTCCCGATTTGCCGTCTTGGTAGTCTGTGGCATCGACTGTGCCTTTGGTGACAAAGTCTGGATAGAGGACGAATTCTTCTCCTCTAAGTGCTGCGATGCATGCGTCGCATATTTCAGTAAAATTATGTGGTAAGATATTGCAGGAAAGTCCTACAGCAATTCCTTCTGTTCCTTGTACCAATAACCATGGGAACTTTACTGGCAGCGTTAAAGGTTCTTTGTTTCTTCCGTCATAGCTTGGTATCCATTCTGTAATTTTGTGGTTAAACAGCGTTTCTTTAGCCGCATTACTAAGTCGTGCTTCTATGTACCGTCCGGCTGCAGCTTCGTCCCCTGTTAGTATATTTCCCCAACTGCCTTGAGTATCGATAAGCCAACTGGTTTTTGCGTTAAGTAGTTTCTTTTTTTGGCCGAGGGTGACCATGGCATCTTTAATTGCCATGTCTCCGTGTGGGTGATATTTTGCGACATGCCCAACTATTGTTTGTACCTTGTTTAGTCTGCCATCTTCCAATTCATTCATTGAGTGGAGTATTCGACGCTGTACGGGCTTTAGTCCGTCATCTGCGTGTGGTACTGCCCTTTCGAGTATCACATAGCTGCTATATGTGAGGAACCAATCTTGGAATTGCTGATCTACGTGTTTGATTTTTTGTGCCATGATTAATCTTCGATAACTAAATTTCCACAAATGTATTGTTGTCTTTCTGGCGTGTTAGACCCCATATAGAATCTTAGGGTTGTCTCTAGGTCGGTGTTCTTACCTATTACTATTGGTTCCAGTCTTATACTTTTGCCTATGAACTCCTCAAATTCGTGTACTGATATTTCTCCCAGCCCTTTGAATCTTGTGATTTCTGGATTACTTATGTTTCGTGTAGCTTTGTCTTTTTCGGTGTCTGAATAGCAATATTTTGTCTCCTTTTTATTTCGCACCCTAAACAGTGGTGTTTGAAGCACATATAGGTGCCCTTCTTTGATCAGGTCTGGGTAATATTGCAGGAAAAACGTTGTTACTAGCATGCGAATATGCATTCCGTCCACATCGGCATCAGTTGCTATTACTACATTATTGTACCTAAGCCCTTCGATACCGTCTTCTATTCCTAGTGCGCTCTGCAGCATATGAAGCTCCTCATTGTCATAGATGGCCCTTCTTGTTTTGCCAAAGCAGTTAAAAGGTTTGCCTCTAAGTGGGAATACGGCTTGTACCGCTGAATCCCTTGCATTCGTGATTGGTCCTGCGGCTGAATCTCCTTCTGTAATAAAAATTGTTGTTTCGGCCTTTCTTTCTTGGTGTGCCCTTGCTGTAGAGTTCCAGTGGATTTTGCAGTCTCTAAGTTTACGGTTATTTAGGCTGGCCTCCTTTGCTAATTCTTTGGCTTTATCTCTGATTCCAGCTAATTCTTTGCGCTCTAGTTCGTTCTGGCTAACTTTGGCCAAAAGTTTTTTTGCAGGTTCTGGGTTTCTGTGCAAGTAGTTGTCTAGCTCTAAATGTACAAAGTCGCCAACAAATGCTTTGATGGTTTGCCCGCTTGACTTCCCCGTGTGATCTGGGGGAGTCGTATGTGTGCTTCCTAGTTTTGTCTTGGTCTGACTTTCAAACAGTGGTTCCTGTATGCGCACGCTGACTACTGCTACAATACCTCCCCTTATGTCCTGGGGCTCGAAATTCTTTTTGAAGTACTCTCTAACAGCTCTTACTATGCCTTCTTTAAAGGCGCTAACATGCGTTCCGCCCTGCGTGGTGTTTTGCCCGTTAACGTAGGAATGTATTTCTTCCCCATAATGATTTCCGTGTGACATGACGATTTCCACGTCATCGCTCTTTAGGTGTATTAGTGGATACTCCAGTTCTTTTGCTGCGCTGCCTTCGGCTATGATGCTTCCTATGAGATCCAGTAAGCCGTTAGTGCTAAGGAATTTCTTTTCTGTCCCAGCGTAGGTTAGGACTATTTCAAGGCCTGGATTTAGGCACGCATAATCAAAAAGTTTCTTTTCTATGTATTCGACTTGGAATTCATATTCGCCAAAAATAACTTGGTCTGGTGTGAATTCGATTGATGTGCCAGTTTTTGCCTTTGGGTCCTTGCTAGGCTTACTCTCCTTGATGAGCGCACCCTGCTTGAAGGTGGCAGTTTTGCTCTTGCCATCTCTCTGAGCGATGGCTTCGAATTTTGAACTTAGAGCATTTACTGCCTTTGTTCCTACTCCGTTCATACCTACTGATTTTTGAAATGCTTCGCTGTCGTACTTGCCACCAGTATTTATTTTTGACACGCAATCAACTAGTGCGCCTAGTGGTATGCCACGTCCAAAATCCTGCACCTTTACACACTGCCCCTCGTCTGTGAGTTCGCCGATATCGACTGTGATTTTTTTGCCGGCCTTCATTCTGAACTCGTCTACTGCGTTGTCCAGCACTTCCTTTAAGAGCACATATATGCCGTCGTCTGCTGAGGCGCCATTGCCCAGTTTTCCTATATACATGCCTGGACGCCTGCGAATGTGCTCTAGCGGCTCCAAATGTTTGATTGAGCTTTCGTCGTATTTGGTCATTTTATTTGTTGAGTTTCTTTATGTTAACGACATATTCGCCTGCGTTCTCCTGAAGCAGGGTGCCCTTAATATGCGAAATGGCTTCGGGTATTGTCAGGTATCCTAGGATTAGTTGTCCATGTTTTAGTATGGGTATGTCTGCTTTTCCATCTTCGTTAACACTGACAGTCCCCGTTATTCGTGTAGGGCCGATTAGCAACATGTATAGCGTATCTCCTGGCATAACCATGTTTGATGTATCTGTATCTATGGTCCTTGTCGGTGATGAGATGATAGTCAGCTCTTGGCTTACGTAGGGTGTGGGGCTTGGGGTCGGGGATGGTGTTGGGCTGGCGGTAGGACTTGGTGTGGGGCTTGGCTGCGCATGGCTTTTTGGTGCACCATAGCTTGTGGTTGCTAGTAGTAGCAGTATTATGGCTGTAATCTTATTGGGTTCCATATGTCTTTTTGTGGCGGTCTGATTTTTATTGTGGGGTTTGCGCTATTAACAAGGATCTCGTCGCCTGGCTCTAGTATTCTTGTTTTTGCTTCAGAATATTTTACAAAGCTTATGCTGCCGAGGCCTTTTATTGTGATTTGGTCCTGATTTGCGTCCAGTGCAAAACCCCCGGTTGATACTATTGCGTCCTGTAGTGTCGTTTTGTTTTTTGGCAATTTTAGTAAGTTGGGAGATATGACGCTTCCGGTTACTGTGACTGTGTTGTAATTGCCAGAGCATATCATGATTTCTATGGGCGTATCTGGACCTTCCATTTCTGCTAGCGCTGCTCTAACTTTGTTAGTTACCTCTGCCTTTGTTAGTCCGAAAACTTTTATGTTACCCATTGGAAGAATTTTGACGTTTCCTTTCCAATCCACTTTTGCCTCTTGTATTGTGTTTTTGAATCTGGTGGAGATTAGATCCCCATTTATAATTGAGTAGGGCTTTAATGCTTCGTGTGGCTCTGGGCTTGGTGTTGCGGTAGGTGTTGGAGTGCTGGAGGGTGTAGGGGTTGGGGTATTTGATGGTGAGGGCGAGGGCGATGGTGAGGCTGATGAACTTGCTGCTGGTGTTGGTGTAGCTGTTGCTGCTGGTGTTGGCGTTGGTTTTTGGCTGCTAACTGGTGTTGGACTTGGGTCTGGCTCTGGGTCAATAGCGACAACTGGTTTTGGCAGTTTAAGGCGTTCGATTATTTCGGCAGTTATAATTCCTGCGAATTGTTTGATGCTCTGATGCTGTTGTTCGTACAGCGGGTGAAATCTTGGTAACTTGCTTTGTCCGCCTGTGCTTTGTACCTGTACTCTCATCTTCCCTGAGTCCTCTGGAACTACAGTCGCGGTTACAGTGGTTTGGCTTGGCACTGTCAGAACTTGCCCTAACAGTAACAGGTTAGAAGTTTGATATGGCGTGAGTTTTATTTCTGGTATGCCGTTTTTTTCGGACCATTCGGCAAGCCATGTGTTGCCGTTTTCTATAATGTTGATTGAGTCGTCTGGTCTTTTCAGGTAGTTTAGGACTTTGTTACTTTCCAGCAGTGCGCCGTTATCCAGTATGGTTACTGTAAGGTCAGCACGTGTAGCTTGCGTTCCGAGTGACAGTATTAGAGCGAATAACAAGCATTTGCTGGAAATCATTTTTAGGCGTTATGTTTAGTGCTGTTGCACTTATTTGATTCCTGCGCTGTTCAAATCTGTATATGAGCCGCTGAATACTTTAACATTTGGCGCGCGCTTGTTTTGCAGCATTCGGGCTATGGTTTCAGTTTCGTCGCTGCGCTCTGGATTGCCGTAGACAATTATATTGTACCCGTTAATTATTTGGCCGAGCAATTTGAAGTACCCAGCAGTAAATTCGTCTTTAGAAATGCTTATTGCTTTGTCGTGGTGTCCCTGAATAAAGTCCGTGCTGGGCCTAGCGTCTACGATGATGTACGGGTCTTTAAGTATTTCTTCAGCTGTAATATATGTTACTGGGCTAAATGGATCGGGATCGCCATACTCTCTATTATACAGATATATTGCAGCTATCACGATAAGGGCAATAACTATCCAGCCTTTTTTGCTCCGTGGACGTGTATCGTGACGTGAAACCTTTTTCCTCATATTTCTATGTTAGCAGGTTTAGTTTAAATTGTAACGAAATGGATTAATTTGCCTTTTGGGTTTTTATAGCTCTGGGCCCATGTCTTGGTTAAGCTCGCCGGCTACTATCATGCCGGCAGCTTCGAGCTTCTGGCGTATTAGCGCCAGTGTGCTAGGGTCTATTTCTTGGTCAAAGCTTTTGTCGGGGCGGTCATTTTTGTAGGTGGGATTGCCCATGCCCTTTTTAATATCGTCAGTCGTAAGGATTTCTACCTCTACTATTTTTCCTAGCATGCTGTTAGGATCCTGTTGAATCCTTTTTGGTAAGCCGGTAAATAGGTAAAATGGTTGCGTTGGTTCTTTTGTATCTATGCATCCGAGTGCGGCCATGCCGTTTGCCTTCTTGGCTGTGACGACAACTTGTAGATCTAATGATACAAACGGCTTGAGCTTTATTGCCTGGGCCGTGCGTTTGCCTCCGCAAAATTTCGACTCTGGGTCTCTGATTACTAGGCCTTCAACCTCCAGCTGGTCCCAAATAACGCGATTTTTGCTGCGTCCTAGCTCGACGCCTTTATCCATGAGGTCGGCGACCTGTTCTGTTGTCATGCTCTCGTGTCTGCTAACGGATATTCCTGCTTCTATGAGCTTGTTTTTGATGCGCATGAGGTTTTCTACTCTACCGTTGCTGCCATTACAGAATACTTCTTGTGCGCTAGACTGGTTGTTAAAGTCGTGCTGGGTTATGCAGTCAAAAACTGATAACGCTATTTTGAATGGTAGGGCTCCCTGCTTATATAAGTTCCCATTTAACTTGACTTTGTTTTCTTGTGTCCAAGGGTCCGGCTCAATCTCGCTCTCAAATACTGGTCTTTCTTCGAATGGGATATCTGACATTTGTGCATCTACTAGTTTTAGCTTATCCGCCAAACATTCTATTTTATTTCCACCCCCAGTGGTTGCTATATATCCTTCTCTTGTTGGGATTAGCACACATTTGCTGCCATCAAATTTTGGCTGCACCGACCATATCTTATTTGGGAATTTCTCCCTAAGTTGGTTTGTTGTTCTGATGGTTTCAAGGAGCTCGCTTGCTGGTGGTATGGATATTTTTTCTGGCATAATATTATTCTAGCTGAAAACTTGTGACTTGAGCAACGGTTGTTTGCTATGCTTGAATATGTTTTTCTGGTCTGCTATACTGGTGGCTTAGTTTTACATGCTTTAATATGAGGGAAGATTATAAACAAACATGGCTTGTAGTGGTTTCAACTCCAAATGCAATCTCTATGCCTGGAGGTATTTTGCTATGAACCGTTTTTCCCCTGTACCTTTTGGGATCCCACAACCAATATCGCCTGAAAATCTGTTTAGGGTTTCGAAACGTAATTGGCTTCTTGGTCTTATAACAGTGCCCGAAGGTATTATGTCGTTTTACGGAGTTCCGGCTTTGGATGTGGAGGCAAATGCTGTATTAGCCTCCTTGCGTCTATTAGATCCGGCGATATCTCTTGTCAAATCTGAAGCTCCCAAACAGTATAAGTTTTGCTGTGGCGGCTTGCAGATAGATGAGACCTGGGAATGGTTTGGGGCGGCCTTAGAGTGTATGCCTGCTTCAAGAGGGCTTTCTTTGTGGTCTTTTTGCGAATTCTTTGATAAACATGAAGAATTGTGGTCTGATCCTGAGCTGTTAGAGCTTTTGGAGCTTATAAGAGATTCATCCTCTGAGAGAGTCTTTAATCAAGTCTGTGAAATTTATGCTTTCCCAAAATTCTGTCTGCGCTAATATTGATTATGACCTTTCCAAATGAACCTTCATGGCTTGATGAGGCTCTGCGTTCAATTCCGGAGTTACCCTCGAAACCTGTATTGCTAGAAGAAAGGGTAAGGTTTGGAATAAATCTTCCTTGGAGCTTCTTTTTGGAGCAGAAACTTGAAGAGCTGGGTCAGCCTGGTTCTGTTCTGCTGGAGTTTTTGACTGGTAGATTCCCTTCGCTATTGCCTGTTTCCTTAGAATCCGTAGATTCCCCGAAGTTTGGAGATAAATTCCCAAAGGAGTTTGTAAAGGAATACTTTTTAGCACCATTTAACTCTTCTCCACCTTTTTTAAGTGTGGCGGTTATTGAGCCTGATTTGCTTCAATCATTTCACGTAGCATATGTTCCGTGGGGCAAGAATAATACCTTTAGTCTGTTGCAGTATTTCTTGGTACTGCCCTCAAGTTTCCGCAATTACCTATCTAAACGTCAATAATGCAAACAACAACACAAGTGGCTCTTAGAAGACTGCTGCATTTTGCAGCAGTATGGGATCTTACGTATAAATCTTCTGTCGTGCAAGCTATCGGGCGCAGTGAAAGTCTTATTGATTCGCTTCAGAAAATAGGTAGCATAGTTGATCATGATGTTGAAGCAATGGCAAATGCATTTGCTCATAGAATTCCTGTGGTAAACCTTGAAGAGATTTCTATAGATCATGAAACTCTTGTAAGAATATGCGATCCTACAAAGGTACCTAATGCCAATTATGCGGCTGTAATGCAGTTTGGACAGCAGATTTGGGTTGTTACGGATAAGCCTGCTGCCCCAGCCTTTAGACAAAAGCTGAGAGATTTACTAAAGGATTATGTGCCTGTTATAGTTACTGCTAAGAGAGAGTCCATAGAGTTGGTCGCAGAAGAGGCAAGGGCAATGGTTCGCAGGCCACAGGCGTCCAAGCCTGCTCCTGTTAGCATCCCAGCTACTACTACTGACATAAGTTCTATTACAAAGGATGTGGAGCAGCCAAGGGTATTTTTCCCCACGAAGGCCCCGTCCAAACCTACCATACAGCAGGCTGGAGCTGCTGATGTTTTAGAGCGTAAAACTTGGGCTCCTAAGCATAAGGATCCTGAACCACAAATAGAGCCTGAGACCCAAAGAGAGCCTGAACTCGAAAGAGAGCCAGAGGTGGCGCCTGAGCCTGCACCTGAACTAGAAGGCTCACCTGAGTCAGTGAGAGGTGCTGAAGGTGTAAGCCACGAGGCGGTTCAGCCCGAACCAGAACAGGTTGGACCGGATGTTGTCGAAGAGGCTGAGCAAGAGCCCAACGTAAATGGCAGAGAAGATGGGGAAGTAACAGAGGAGGTAACAGAGGAAATAACCCACCAGCCCCCCGTTGAGGAAGTTGAGGAGCAGGAGTACCAAAATCTCCCTGCCACAAGGCCTGAACGTGATGTTGAAGCGCACGCCCCGCGTGTAAGGCTTGATACTACTAGGCAGATTTCTAAACCCATGCGCGTGCGGGTTGATTCTACTCCGTTTGCTGGGTTTTCTGACGCCGTTAAGACTAAGTTGGAAGAAGTCTTCAGAAAGCTTGATAGAGAATGTGCAACATCTGGTAAAGAGTCTGTGCAGGTGTTAGCATCTTTAGCTTACGGGTTAGGCGGGTCTGCCCTTCACTTTGCTCCTTCGGAGGCTGGGGATAATTACGCTTACGTGACAATACGCCTGGCTACTGGCGTTATTGAGCTTGGAAAAATTAAGATGTCAAATTACATGACACTTATGGGTATAATAAGGGAACTGCATGGTTTAAGCAGCGATCTTTTAAAGCCGCCATTTTCAGGTACCGCTTTGATTCGTTATATTATTGATGGTGTCCGAATGTTCTTGGAGTCTTCATGTCAGATAATGCCATGTGGGACTAAAGGAGCTTTTGAGACCTCTACCCTTACGCTTCGTGCTTCTGGTTTACCAACATTGGCAGAGCTGTATCCTGAAGATGACAGGCTGAGTATTTTGGAGGGCTGGGTTACTGCCCCAGGTCTAACAATAATTGGAAGTCCGACTTTAGACGTTAGGCGGCTCTCTATGACTGGGCTGGTAGCTTCCTTTAATCCTAGAACCTATAGGGTCGGCTTGGCAGACTTGCCATCTGGTGATTTTGTAAAGTTTGCTCTTCCTAACCCTTTGGTAAGTCAGGATCTAATAAAGTCAAGTGAGTTGGATTTTGATACAATGATATTTGGCGATGTTACTCTGGACATGTTGCCAACATTTGCCAAATTGGGTGCTGCTGGTAAACCTATAATTGTGGGTATTTCCGCTGCATCGATTTCGCAACTATTTGGTCAGGTGGTGGATGTGCTTGGCAAGGATGTGGCCGCAACAACGGTAAATGGTTTGGCCTTCTTGCAGCCAATTCCAATGCTTTGTGATCAGTGTTCGCGTGATCATGCTATCGTAGGTTGCGAGTCGTGCAAGCATACTGGTATTTTGGGAGAGACAAAACTTTTAGACATTTGGGAATGGGATGCTAGAGTAAAGTCAGAAGTTAGTAGAACTGGTGACTTTTTGAAGGCCTATTCTAACATGCAGGTCGTGGAGGATTTCGTTAAGGCGTTGTATGGCGATGGAAGAATTACAAGAGAGTGGGCATTTTCGTTGTTTCGATCGTATAATTCTCTGCTACAATAGTGGCAAGCTAAATTAAAACATAGCTTTAAAAAATAAAGATTGACATTTTCTTTAATCTAGTGTTATATATCTTTGCTGTCTACAAGTCTACTATTAAACAATGTAGGCATGACATTTTAAAAGAATATGATAACAAAAACTGCACCTTCCACCGCCTTTTTGCGCGTTGAACCTAAAAAAACCCAAGATGAATCATTATCTGTTTTCTGGTCGAAGAAACGATGGAAAGATGTGGCATCTCAAAACGGCTATCAGCAACCAGAAGGAGCACCAACATTGCCTGGTGAGAACTTTGTAACTAAGCTGTCTGGTTTGCTCAGTGCGTATCTTAATGATGCTGCTGAGTTGTTGGATTCGAAAACTGGAGATGCTGCTGTAAAGCAGCTTTCAGAACTTACTGATTCCTATCTTAGCATAGGTGATAAGTTTGTACAGGATTCAATTCTGCTTGCAACTGATCCTCATCAATTTGTGCATATACAAGAATTATCTAATAACTTTTTGCGGACAATTTTGGTTATATTTGATAGGTTGTTGGGCTGTCCCGAACAACTTAGTTCAACAACGCGTCCTCAAAACGAGCTTTTTCAATTGCACCCTGATCTTTGCGGTTTGTTAGAGTGTGGACATATATTAGAAGTTACCTCAACACATCAGGGTCCTAGGGTCCCTTATTCGCCTCACCGCATTGGAAGGGAGATTACATATGAGGAAATTGCTAACCTATATAGGACGAGCAGGGTTAATATTAGACGACTTGAGGTAGAAAAATGTAGGCCCAAATTACGTGGCAGGTTGCGCGAGTTTAATCCTAGTTAAAATCTTAGTTTTTCGCCGATTTACCATTTTATATTTGGATGCCCTTTACACACCCCTTGGCTTTGTGGTATAGTTGTGTATGTCAAAGACAATTGAGCCATTAGAGAGAAGGTTAAATCTCTTGTACACTGCAGCAAGAAAGGATTTAAGTAAATCGAATATTCAGTATGCAAGCAGGCACGTAGCTGCCGCTGCTATTTATTGCAACAAGGCTGGGAAAGAAGTTCCTAAAAGGTTTGTTGAACTTGCGGCTAAAATAATCCAAGCTGACTATGAGATGTCTGTTATCCTTGGAGCAACTGAAACCAACTAATATGGACGCCTTAGATTATATCGTAAAGCGTAGTAAAGTCACCGATAGTTCCTTTAATTCTGATGCTCGCGTGAGGGCTGAATTTGACGGCATGCGTACCTCGTTATTGCGGTCGGGTAAAATATTATTGGCCTCTGGGTGCATAATGGTATCTGGAATGGCAGCATATGGTAGTACTATAGATAACATTTATTCTGATTATAAATCAGGGTCTAATGATAGAAGTTTTAGTGAAGAAAATGTAAGGTATTTAGAGCGACAGGCAGGGCTGGCAAACAGAACTGCAGAGGCCTTGGGCGACTTGCGGCGTGCAGATGGGGCAATACGTAAACAAGAGGCTTACTTTGAGGGCTCAGATCCTGAAGTTCGTAGGGGTTCAAATTATGTAACGCCGCGTGGGTCCAGCCCAAATAATAATATCCGTTACGCTACGCCAGCGCAAGTAACTGCAGATTTGAAGGATCCTAACTCTACCTTGTCTCGTTTGCATGCACAGTTGCAGCTGCAACGAGGGTTCTCAAATGAAGATCTTAAGCTTGGGGCTAGATTTAGTGGTGGAGTAGCTCTATTGGTCGATAAGCAAACAAAGAAGCCAACACTTTACGCTGTTGATTCAAATAATGTCTTATTAGTTGTACCTGCTGATCCTGAAGTTGAGATGTCCGAACAGGTTGCAGCTGTGTTATTTATACGTCAGTTGCCGCCCGAACAGCGTGCGGATAAGTTTAGATTAATTGTGGCTGATAGGGCTGCAAAGGTGGCCAGAAATGCTGTTTTGGCTAATAATGGTCCTTCTGGCCCATAATTTGAAGTGTTTTGAGTGCGATTTCTGGGAAAGTTTTATCTCGTTGGAGCGCCCATGCACGTATTTCATTAGTAAGTGAAATTAACTCGGCACTGGTAGTTTCATCCGGCCCGTATGCTAGAATTTTTGCTATTGGTAAAATTGCACTGTTGCGCAATCTTGTTAGTATTTGACATTTAATGGCCTCGGGAATTTCGGTACTTGACGCCAATACAATGACATAGACGGCTTCTGTGTCATTTATGGCGCGCATTGTGTACTAATTACCACAGGTTTAAAATGGTATCGATTGCAATTACCTTTCCTACCTTTGCCGTCTTCTTTTTCCTTACTGGCGCAGGTGTGCTGGTTGTTATAGCTACGGTTGTTTCTTCGCTTGGGACTTCTGGTACTTCCACTCTAATATCCACGATATCATGAACTTTTTTATCTACATTCTCGGTCTCCTCTTCAAAAGCTTGGTGCCCTTTTTCGAGTTTTGCGACCTCTTTATAGAGTTCTTCCCCGGTAACTGTTTCCCCGCTGGTAAATAAGCTGTCATCTACTGTTGTTTCCGTGTCTTCGGATGTGACATCGTGTAAGACTTTGGCAGCGCCTTTCTTTTCCCTTGCTGCCTCTAGAAGTTCAGCCGCACTCTGCCACCTGACCTTACCTTCCATCATTTCTTTAACAGCAAGTTCCTTTTCTAGCACCAGTTTGAGCATTTTTTCTTCGACTGAACTTTTTGGCTTCATTCTTACAATCGGATAGATGACCTGCAGATCTTTGGATAGTTGACCTGGCCTGCAAATTCGCTTTTCCATCTGCCTTAATGTGTCGGGCGAATATTCCAATGAGCAAATTAATAGACGATCTGCATGTACTAAAGTGTTAAGCCCAACGTTAATCAGCTTTGTTCTTGATATTAGGGCTTGTATGGTTGGGTCTGAAAATCCGGCGGTGACTTCATCCCTCTTATCTGCCGGAACCTTTTCATCGATGGCAAGATACTTTACTTTATTTCGGTCAACAATGGCCTTTAGCTTCCTATATTGGGCCATTGTGCTTGCTGTTAGAATAAACTTATGTCCTTCTTTAAGCCACCGTATGACGTATTTTTCGATTACTTGTTCCTTCTCTTCACCATCGCATATTAGTCTTAGGTTCCAAAGCTTTTGTAATGCCCCTCTGTGCCTTTCGACATCTGAGGCGCCACTAAACCATGACTTTATGTTTGTTAGTTCCTGCAAATATCTTGTTTGGTTTGCTTCATTGAGCCATATTTCTTCATATGTGCGCTTAATGGCTGGAAGCTTCCATTCCTTTTCCATAATGCTGTCGCCTACTGTTGTCGTAACGCAATTTAGCATTCTCCTGAGCCTATTTAAGTTTGAAGCTTCAGGCATGGGCGAAAACGATGTTTTCTTTTTGTCTGCGTCTTTGTTTGTGACTATGCTTTTAACTCTTTCTGTAACAAACTGCTCCCTGAACCCTTCTCTTCCATTTCCCCATGGATAAAAGGGGAATATTGGAGTGTTCGCACCGTGCACGTGGCAGAGCGATGCTTCCAAGTCTGTGACGTATCCGCGTGCGATAGTTCCTGATGCAACCCATGTTTCTTTTGTCTTTATTCCGAAGACTGCCAGGCCTCTCTGGCTGTTGAAGTTGGCGAGTAAGTGCACCTCGTCGATAGCTTTAGCTCCGAAAATGCCTCCAATTCGCTTGTAGGCTGGAAACGCATTAAAGGATTTAAGCTTTGCACGTGTGGTGCTTTTGCCTTTTGTGCCTTCTAGTAGCTCATCTATGAAGGACATGTTGATACCTTCTTCTTTATGTGGCGTTACTTGTGCTGGTGCCGTATGGTCGCATTCTGGACATTTTCCTGAGAAAATCCATTTTTGGATTGGGTGGCTGTGCCCGTCTGGGCAGGTCGCTGTTAATTTCTTAACTCCCTTGTAGCCAAAGGCGATATGTCCGCATTTTTTGCAGACGCCTTTTTCGGTAAATCCAAGTTCGTGGTCTCTTTTGGCTTTGCACTTGGGGCACTCCTTAACGTGGTCTCCATAACTGTGCCTGGTTCCACATGTGAGTTTTGCTGCCGTGTGCTCTCCCTTGGCGTGGTATTTTGTGCAGGGTAGCTCGTGTTTTGTTTTCTCGTACTGCTTTTTCCCGTTGGCATCCAGAGTTGGTTCGCCGGTTATTGGATCTACAACCAGCCTCTTGCTTTCGTATGTTGCTACCCACTCGTCATATACAACGTTTCCTATGCCGCCAAGTGTAAGGAATTCCGGAGTAGTCACATAGAATTCTTGTCTGGCATGTAGCTTGCTGCGTTTTTCTTCTGGCTTTAGTCCTTTGAGAGCTTTGTACCTAGTGCACAGAGTATTGATACTTTCGTGGTCTAACAGTGTCTGTGCGTAGAGTCCGTATTTTTTGAAATGATCCATCCAGTTGTCTATGAGCATTGGTGGAACAATAACCAGATTAAACATATGGTCTCGCAATAGTAGCGTTCCGAGCATCATTCTGGTTTTGCCAGATCCCATTGTCCCGCCTAATATGCCTCCCTTCTTTGTAGCGTTTCTAACGCAGCAGTCTACCTGATATGACTTTAGATCAGGCATTAACTTCATGACCTTCTTATAGTTGTTCTTGATCAATTCTGGCCGTATGTCCATTATTGTCGGCACATTTGGCAGTCCAAAAGCTTTGATAAATTCGTCCAACATTGGTATCCAGCGTGGCTTAAGTGTACTAGTTGACTTGGTTACCTTAATCTTGGTTTTTGCTTTTTTACCCCTTATGGGTGTTGGCATTGATGTGGCAGCAGGCGTTACGGATACGGAAGTTGGTATAAGGCCAAGCTCCTCCTCTGTTATCACTTCTAGCTCCTCTTTATTGTCTCTGCACTGGTTTTCCGAAATGGTTACATGCCCGTTTTCGGTCTGGACCTTTAGTTGCAGATATGAAAGCCTAACTGCCAACTCTTCAACTCCGATAATTGTATTTGCTTCGTTGACGATTGGTTCGGTTCCTCCGGCATACATCATTTTGGCCCATGTGGGTATGATTTCGTACTCTTTTCCTTTCTTCCAGAGTATCACCTTATTGTCTGGATTTATGATTGTTTCTTTGCATGTATACTTACCATGGTCGTAATAGGCTACCAATTCGTGTCCTTGGAGTTCGTGGAGTGGGCTTTCTTGGAATTTATAGAACTTCTTTTTGCGCTCTAATCTTTGAATGAGTGCTGGGGTAAGGTTGAGCTCGTACCCGAGTCCTTCCAATATCTCTGATGCTTCCTTGGCGCCCCTACCTAGCAAATTTGGCCTAGATAGTAGTGCGCTTGATATGCCTGTTGGTCGTCCCTCAGCTGAATTAAACCATTGTAACCTAGTGTCATCGAGGTTTAGAAAGGCGCCAGCCATGTTATTCTGCTTGACCTTGAGTGTGTTGCCTAGCTCGATCTTGTTGGATTTCCAGTCTGTTGGAGCCTTGGGGATTCTGCCTAGGTCCAAGATGTAGCCTTTTGCGTCTGCCTCTTCCTGCAGAGCCTTGCCTGCGTAATCAAAGTTGTTAACCGCACCCATGCTTGTGAGAATGGATGTGCTCGCTGTACGGCATGCCGTAGCTACATCCTGCCATTCCTCGGTGGTAGCTTCGGATAGGATTCCAAGAGCTTTTGGCTCGATGGGCTTATAACCGTAGTGGTAGGGGTAGCCGCATGGGATAAAGAAGCAGCTTGCCGAGAAAGGAAGTTGCTTTGTTATTGCATCTATTTCCTTGCTTGCCTTGGCTCTAATTGCTTTTCGCTCCTCTACCTTGTCATCGTCGAATCTTATGTCGCGTAGGGCGTCATCTCTATTGTTATATATTGCTACTGCCTTGTCTATGTCCCTTTCGAACAGTGTGTTCTTAAATGAAACTGACCATAGCTTGAGTGGGTCATACCCGAATCTGTGCAGTTTTCTACCAAGATCGCCTTGGTGAAAAACAATAAATAGCATGTTGCCAAATTCATATCGGTAATTTTTTGCCATTTCGGCAAGTTCCAGATCGAATCTTGCTGGGTCGTACATGTCCCATCCTAAAAGAACAGTGGGTTTTAGTCCTGCTCTTTTTTTCTCCAGGTAGTGTATGTAATCTTTTGGTTTACCACTTCGAACTAAGACGCCTGCTTTATCCGACGGGTACTTCATGTGCCTGCTCTTGCTGGTTACATCGGATAGGACTATAGTGCGGAAATTTTGATTCTTTATCCCCATGTAGAATGATGTGGGGATTTCGGGGAAACTTAGTGACAAGAACGGCTTGGTTGTTAAGAAGTCTGGAAGCGCGTCGGCTATAAAGGCGCCTATACTTGCTGGTACACCCTCTGTTTTTCTACATGTGTTAAGCCTGTGTGCGGCGTTGGAAATATTGTCTCCGATAGTCATTGTTTTTGTGTTTTGAGGTGGAGGGCTTGGTTAAAACGCAGCCTTCCATTTATTGAGCTTGTCTTCAATGAGCACTGCTGGTGGCAGTTCCGTGTCCGGAACCAGCATTTCTAGTAGAAGGTGCTCTCTAGGATTATCCTTGGCTAATTCCCCTGCTGGGGTGTGCAGATGATATGCGCTTCTAGTAACATAGTAATTTTTGGGGTCGGAAGCGTCTCGGCCTGATTGGAGGTGCCATGTGTTTTTACAGACTTCTGAAAGTAGTGGTAGGTGCTTGTATTTTCTTGGCTTGGCATTCAATACTCTCGATTCTTCGTCGGCTAATTTTGTTAAAATGGCGATAGGTGCTTCGATTTTGTGCTCCCCAAACAGCCATAGATAGAATTGGAGAAATGTCCCACGGGTGTTCATGCCCAAAAAGGATTTCTTTGGGGAATTTAGATCGATAAAATAAAATCCATTGCCTCCTTTAATGATTTCCCCTGATGAAACGTTTGTTTCCCCCCATTTCGGCCTCGATTTTTCATTGTATATCAGCATGATGTGCCCGCCCCATCTGCCTAATACCAAGAAAAGGTCATCTCCTATTTCTGTGTATTCGCTTTCGCCGACTGTGAAGTATTGGATTGTTTGTTTTTTTGCCATAGGTTACGCTTTCTTGTTTTACGTGACTTCGTCTGGAGTTTTGTCTTTGTGGATTTTGTTTATAGTGGACAAGGTGACTCTGTTTTGTTCGTCTAAGCCAAAGTGCTTTACTTCGACTACGATTGGATATTTTGATTTGTCCATGTATTCTATTTTTTCTTGTTCGGACAGTCCGCTTCCAACCTCTCCAAAACTTACAAAAGTCCCGCCAATATATTTTCCTATAATTAGTGTGCCTACTTTTCCTGCTCCGAAGTTGGTTCCCTCTTTGTACCCAGTAGCAATAAAGTCTTCTTCGAATTCAGGCTTTAGTTTGTAACTTGGTCCTCTTTTTGTGTTTCCGTTAGTGTTAAGCTTGTGAGGCCCGTGCAAATCCCATAGTACCATTCCTTCCCAGCCTTCTGTCTCGACTAGTGCCAGTCCGTCTTGTCTCGATTTTATGATTGCTGTCTGTACGGGATGAATTAGTCCGTTTGTTTGAGGTAGCCGCTGTAACCTTGTGTTGTATGGCTGTAGTATGATGTTTTCACTGCCTGCAAGTATGCTGTCAAACATGGCTATATGTGGTTGGCTACTTGTTTCGCGTTCGGCCCCTAGTTTTTCGTTGCCGCAGCAGATAACGTCTTGCAACGCTTCTAGACTTTCCTTTCTGCCCATATTTGGTATGTATATTTCGCCATCTAGCAGCGTATCTGGTGCGATGCTCTGATTGCCTATATATTCCACCAACTTGGGAACGAATCCATTAAGGGCATCCTTTTTGGTACGGTTGTAAATTATGGGTTCTCCGTTGCTATTAATTAGAATGTGTACTCTATGCCCGTTGTATTTTTTTGTAGCGACAATGCGACCTTCTTTGATTAATTTTTCTACTAGCTCTTGGTTATACTCGGCCAGTGGTTTTTGTAGTGCCCAGTTTTTTGGCAATTCCATAAGTTGTATGGTTTTGCTTTTAATATCTGGTTCTGGGTAGGGTAAGGAGATGTCCATGTGATATTGTACTCCTGCCTTGGCTTTATTGTCAAGTTTTGCTGGCCCATGCCGTAGCATGCGTCATGACCTTGTCGTAGCAATCTGTGCTGAGTCCGTTTATGAGGTGCTGGGGGAAAATGCTGGCCCCATTTAGTGCGCCTACTAGCGCTCCTACTATGGAGGCATTTGTATCTGTATCTCCGCCTGCACTAACTGCGGTATAGAGGCTTTCTATAGAGTGCGGTGCTGTTAGGAAGCAGTAGATAGACAATGGCAGGCTGTGCCGGCATGAAAACCTGGGTTTGCCTTCTCCGCCTATTTCGTGCACATCTGTTTTAAAATCAGTTTGTGTAAATGCTCTCTCAATAAACGGCAGCATTGAATTTCCACTGTGTTGCTTCACCAAGCCTAGAAGCTCTTTCTGGTCAAATATATCTGTGTCTAAACAATACTTTAGTATTGTGTAGTATATATTGGTACTATCTATTGCTTCGGCTGTGTTATGGCTCATTATTGTGAGGTTGTGCAAAAATGGCCTGCAGTCCTCGCCTGTAACTTTCTCGTATATAAGGGCTGGTGCCATTTTCATTAGGATGCCGTTGCCCCTTCCGAGTTGCGGGTTGTCAAATATACCGCTAGTTGATGGAGAGCATCCTTCCTTTAGTTTCTTGAGTGCCTCTGTGGTTGTTCCTCCCCATCCCTCTTTTGATTCGTCAAGTGCGATTAGGTGTTGCTTAATTTGTGATTGGATACTTGTTCCGCCTTCCAACATTCCTAGACTTACGGCAAGTGTAAGCTGTGTATCATCTGTTGTTGTACCTGCTTTTTTATTCTCCCAGCCTTTGCGTGTTGGGGGGAAGTATGTGGTTATCTTGCCGTATTTTTCAGATATTTCCTCTGGTTTTCTCGTTTCTACTGGCATGCCTAGCGCATCGCCTATTGCAATGCCTAGAAACACTCCCTCGATTTGGTCCACTTTGGTTTGCTTCATGCCTTTTAGTTTTTAGTGTATAAGTCTGTGGGCTTATAATATATGGTCTGACCAAAGGGTGGATTCATCTGTGACTTTAATGAGGTGTCCACCAGCCAGAATGTTGGTGTATCACATTCCTTTGGAAATGTTCCGCACAGGTCGGTAAATATTACTATCGCGCGTGCATCTGGGGCGTTTTTTGTAGCCCAATTGAATATAGGTCTGAAATCTGTACCGCCTCCGCCTGGAAGATCCTTGATTTTCTCGTAACTTTCTGGCTCGCTCCAGCTTACTTTGTGGTGGCTTGTTATGGCTGAATCGCAAGAAAGGATGTCTGCGGTCAGCCTTAAGCCTGACTCAAGGGCTCCCTTAATTATGCTCCAAAACTCGTGCAGTTCTTTTTGACCAATAGATCCCGATACGTCCACTCCAAATACTATATGTGCGCCTTTGGTAGTATCTTCTGCGGGAAAATATAGATCATCTTGGAGCCATCGGCGTTTTGGATGTGCCCATGACGGGTCGCCAATTTCCACTTCTGTGAGTATCTCATTTAGTGCTGCTTCTAGCTCTGGTTCATCCGCTATTTCTTCGGTTAGCCCACGTAGTGCGTCTCCTATGCCGCTTCCACATGATTTGATTTGATTTATTGCTGCGATGGTGCAGTGGTGTTGACGTAGCATGGTCTCCTCTGCTACTGGATCATCTGGCTTAAAGTATGTGTGTGTTCCCAGCGATGTATCCCATTTTCCATTCTTTTCGACTGGGGTATGTTTGAATTCAAGGTCTTTTGGTGCTTCAGGGCAGGCTGTGGATGGAGTGCTGATGCTTTTAACTTTCGGTTTGCCTGTTTCTGCTATGTCCTTTACGAGTTCAATATAGATACGTTCGGCGCTCCAACCAGTGAACTTGGGGTCGTATGAGATATCTAATTCCCCGTTTATTCTTGGTGCCCGGAATAGTGGGAATTTAATTTCTTTGTCTCGCTCCGTAATAGTTCTGGAGTTGGTAACCCGAGCAGCTTGAATGGCTAATAATAGGTTGTTTACAACTATATCTTGGGCCACGGTCCACATCTCCATGTTTACCTTATCTGGTGGGCCGGGGGTTCTAAATGGGTGATTGAATGCGTGGTGAAAAATATTATGTGCCAAGAAGAACCTGCGGACTGCAGGGTCGTCAAATGGCGATTTTGTAAGTAAACTAGGAGCTACAAACAGAGTTTTTACATCCGAAGCTGCAGTTTCAAAGTGATTGGATTCAACTATGTTTAGTCCGAGCCCCACTGCCCCAAGAAATGGATGGTGGTGCGCGATCTGCTGCAGATTGATCCTTAGTTCATCTACTGTTTTTGACATATTAGCTTTCTAGTCCCAGTTGAGATAGCGTTGCGCCGTACTTAGTTACTGCCTGTTTGAAGAGCTTTGCTTCCTTCTGCATTGCGCTAACTACTTTGCTCTTGGTGGTGTCGTTAGAAAGCAGCCTTCTCAGTGAGTCCACTGCTATTTCTTCGTTCAGGTCCTTCATGATAAGTTTGAGGTATGCTTGTGCGTATTTGCCTGGGTTTGCCTGCACAGTCTCTGACAGTGTTTGCCCTAATATGAATAGCTTGTCGATTTCATCGATTTTTGGTAGGGAAATTTTCCCCTCCAATAAATCCTTTGCGTTTGGAAGCTTGGCACAAATGTCAACATATGCTGTTATGGCTGTTCCCGCTTCTGCGCCAAGCCATGATACCATCTGTTCCTTAATACGAAATAGTGGAGCTTTGTGCGATAATAGCACCTTTAGCGAGTCAGACGCTTTTTCCCAAGTCCTTGGGGTTGGGTAAGCCTTTTCCCCGCGCGTGTATTTATATAGGTAATCTGAGTGCCTTCCTTCGAGGAATTGCATTACATGACTGTGAATGCCTTTGGTTTCTGCCCACTCTTTAAATGATGGCCAATCTGGTTTAATTACAAGGTGGTTTACCCTGTTGCATAGTGCACTTGATAGTTTGTGGACTACGGCCTGGTCCCCGTCTCTATTTCCTGCGGCTATAACGATCCAGCCGCTTGGTAACTCATAATTTGTGGAAGGGATCTTCCTGTCTTGAAGGATAGCATATGCTAGTGTTTGGATTTGCTGAGGTGCACTAGATAGCTCGTCTAAGAACAGAATCCCACTTTTGCCATCCCGCTTTTCAGTGGGGAAAATATCTGCCACAATCCACTTTAGGACTTCATGCTCCCTGTCCACGAGTGGGAATTTGAAGTCAGTGATATCGTGATTTCCAAGTCGGATATCGATTGGTTTTCTGGATTTGAATTCGCCTTCTTCAAATTTCTTTTCGCAGAACTCGTAAATGCCTGAGCTTTTCCCTACCCCTGGAGGTCCGTGTAAGAATAGGGGATTTTTCGTTTCAAATGCTATTCCTAGGTGAAAGGGAAGGGCCCCCATTGAGATTTCGGTGACATTGGCAGATTGCGCTGGTGTACTCATTGTATTTTCTTGTTTTGGCGCGTCTGCCTTCGTCTGCGCAGCTGTACACATTTGTGTAATGCAATGCTTCTAGTTTGGAAGGCTACTGTTTTTGACTACACGGAAGGTAGCTTAGTATGGATTGGCCTTTATGCTTTCCATGGTGCCCTTTGGCATATCTTCCAAGGTCTGAACAAAATTTCTGAGCAGCCTAAAGCTGTGTGGGATAAACTCGTCTGGAATATCCTTTGCTCGTTCGATGAATATCTTTGCCTGCTCAGCTGCAATAACTGCGGCCAGGTGCGTTTTTGCCATCATCTGATCGTGCTGTTCTGGGGTGAAACCGGTAATAACGTTGCAGATCTTTTTGAAGCCTTTAAGGAATTCAAGCTCGCACTCGTCCAAATACCAAGTGTCATTGTCTTGGATGCATGTCCTAGTCATAATGGCATTTCTTTTGTCAGGAGGTGTGCGTTTGCCGAATAGTGGGTGTATGCTTGTAACGCGATCTGATACAGACAGCAAAATGTCCGTGCTGGGTTTTTGTACGCTACATACGTTGATCAGGTGCTTTTTGGGATGATTCTTTGCAACTTCGAGATAGGCTGATAGCGGGACTGCTAAGATGACGCTTTCGGCATTGTCGCAAACATCAAATTCGCTTGCTAGTAGTTCCTGCAAAAATGTACCAAAAACACCATTTCCTGCTATTGAAATTTTCACTGCTTTATGTTTTTACGGCTGGTTATGACAGATCAATTATCTTTTCTGCCTCGTTAGCAAGGGCTTTTGAGTGCGTACAGTATATAAATTTTCTTAACCCGTAATCGTGCAGATTGGTCTTTAGGCTGCGTATTAGCTCTTGGAGTATTGTCTGATTGGCTTCGAATAGGTGATTGGATGGTTCATCTAGCGCCAACAGTGGTAACTCTGGCGATAGGCAGCTGTGCGTTGCCAGTCTAAAGGCTATTCCTAGAATAATTCTTTCTCCACCAGAAGCTTTGGTTATTGGTCTTGTGGCCCCAGATGGGTACACCATGTGGACTTCTAGGCTTTCGTCTACTGAAAGTTTGAATGCCTGCTTTAGTTGAAATCTTTTGATTATAGCTTCCATTTTAATGCACAGCGAATTTAATTGTTGGCGTAATATTTGACTTGGTATGCCGTTATACCTGAACCATCCTTCTAGTTGTTCCAAGTCCCCAGAGTATAGTTTTGTTTGCTCAAAGCCGACTACTTCGAGTTCTGCTTTGCGCACTTGTTCGCTTATGCTTTTAATTGAACCTGTTGCCCCAGCTAGTGCTTCTCTTTCAATTGTGAGTTTGTCCTTTTCATTGGATATATCTGAGATAAGTTGCTGTTCGTTTGTGCTTAGCTGCCACTCCTTGGAGCAGTCTGGGTATCCTTTGTCAGAAAATTCCTTTTTCTTGCAAGTAATTTGAGATGTTAGTTGCAATATTTGACCGCTGTTTTTATCACTTTCCCTTCGAATTTCTATGAGTTTGTTTAGGTTGGCTTCCAGTTCCTCAAGCACCTTCTTTTGCCCGGCTAGTACTTGTTCGGTTTCCTTTGGGGTGGCTACTTTCTTCACCTTGTTAAGTTCGAATATGCTTGTGTCTATATTCGTTTTTTCTTCTGTCAGGTCCTTTGCCTCTTCTATTCTAGATGGCAGTAAGCTCAGCTCTATTTCTGTGATGTTTATTTTTTCTAGAAGCTCTTCTGCCCAGACTATCTTGGGCTTTGGTGCTTCTGTAATTGCCTTTTCTACTTTTACGATATTCTGTTTTATTTCCTCCAAATCCTTATTTGCGCTGTGGATTTCCTTTTCGATGTCTATTTTAGCTTGGGTTTCATTGGCAATCGCTTGCCTTACCTTGCTTATTTTATCTCCAAGTTGTTTGTGCTTTGTCTTGAGGTCCTTAATTTTTGTGGCTGTAAGTTCCCCTCCGCAAACAACGCAGTCGTTTTTATCGTGTGTGTCTAGGTGCTTTATTACTTCGTCCAGAAGATGGTATGTTGGTTCGTCTTTTAGGTCACCGTCGTATATTAATATTTTCTCAGCGTGTAATTTGACCTTTGCTTTGGCAGCCTCTTCGAATTCCTTCGTGGCTAGAGCTTGCTGTTCCAGATTTGATAGTTGGTTTGATAGTTCCCAGTGATTTTTAGATTGTTTGAGGTTTTCCAGCTCTACTTTTATATTGCCTTCTCCATCAATATGACCTTTGAGCTCGACTAATCTGGATTCAAGCTTTTCCTTCCGGTGTGTTATTCCCTCTAACTGTGCTTGCGCTGCTGCGTATGGCCTGTATTCATTCCATTGCTGTTCTAGGTGTTGGATTTGTTTCTTAAGTTGCTCAGTGTCTTTTTCTAGGCTTTCTGGAAATTCTTGGAGTGCTTTGTTGTGCGCAGCTCCCAAAACTTCTTGCTCTTGTTTCGCGACTTCCAGAGTGTTTAACTCGGCCTTGAGGACGGTAAACTCTTCTACTTTTTTGGCCTTCTCGAGCACCTTTCTTACTTCTTCCTTCGCGAGAAACTTTTCTATTCTGGTAATTTCTTTTTCGGCTGCGCGCTTGTCTTGTTCTGGGTCTACGAGTGATTTTTGCAATGATTCTTTGCGTTCCTGTGCCCTTGGGTCTAGGAGTACTAGCTTGCGTTCTTTTTGTATTATTTTTTCGGCGTCCTGAAACATCTGACCATGAAGAAACCGTTGGAACTTGGGTCCTCTTTCTGCTGCTGGCCAAAATAGCAATGCCTCTATGCTATGTTGGTCCGCAATAACAATTTCGCTGATGTGTTTTGGGCTGACGCCTAATAGTTCTAGGAATCTGGCTTCTGCCCGCTTGCTTTTTGTGATGACTTCTTTTGGGTGGCCTTCCATGTTTATTGTAAGCGTGCAGTTTGCGCCCCCACTCTTAAATATTTCTCTCTTGATATGTCCAGTACCGGTATCGTCTATAGTGAAGTCGAGTTCTACTATTGCCTTTTCAGCTTCGTCCCTCACATCGTCGGATAATTTGTCAGCACCAGGCGATGAAAGTCCGCTTAATGCGAATCTTAGTGCGTTTAGTGCGTTTGATTTGCCAGCGCCGTTTGTACCAGTTATAGCAAACACGTTATCTGTGCCAAAATCTATAATCAGTTTGGCAATTTGGCAGTAGTCAGTGATGCTTAGTTTTCCTGGTAGTAACATTGTTTGCTAGTTTTAGGCTTTTGATTGGTCTATTGTGGCTGTTGGGTATTTTGATTTTTGCCAGCCTCTAAGAGTTTCCAACTCTGGTTTTTCAAGTAGTAGTCGTCCTAGGTCTCCAAGATCTGTTTTTGGGAGGTATTCGCTAGCCAGTTTTTTAACCTCTTCTCTTGTGGTTGGAGCAGTGCTGGTAACTTCCTCGCTTGTACTTGGTGTTTCGAATGTGACAGTAACGACCTTCATTGCTAGCGCTTCGCAGAACACCCTGATATCTTCTCTTGGTCCACTTTTATATATGAGCTGTATGGCTGGCTTTCTTTCGTAGGTAGCTATGGACTTTTCTACGATCCTGGTGACTTCTGCTTCCCAATTGCTTGGCAGCTTGTCCACCTCTATTTTTATGTAGTCTCTCTGTTTTGTACTGATGTGAGTGGTGTTTTGGGTGTCGAGGTCGTAATAGATAAAACCTGGGGTGGTCTCTTGGTTGAATGAAACTGTTTCGATTGCCCCTGGGTAAATAAACTCCCGTCCGTTCTTATCTTTAAACGCACATCTATTGTGAAAGTCTCCAAGGAATACTTTGGATATCCAGCTAGGAATTTGCTCCGTTTCTACTTCCCATCCCTGCCCTGGCAAACTAAGTTCTTTAAGTGCTTGATGCAGGCATAACAGAATTTGTGTTTGTCCTTTTGGTGCTTTAAGTGTGGCAAGTGTTTCGGCGAGCAACTGCTTATTTTGGTGACTTATGCCGATTATGCATGTGTCACCCACGAGTATTGGTGTTTTGGCCGTAAGGGTTGTGATGCCGCATACGTCCAACCAGCTTACTATCTCGCTAACGTCATTTTGTCCTTTATCATGATTGCCCAAAATGCCGTATACCTTTATGCCTGCGTCCTTTATTTTTGAGACCGTCAGTTGTGCTGTCTTGATTTCTTTTGGGTACATTGCTTCCGCGTCAAATGTATCGCCTAGCAAGATTACGGCCTGCACGTTTGCTTCGGCTATGATGTGCTTGCCGCAGGCTTCAAATGCACGTAGCCAGTCATTGTAGGTGTCATTTAGTCCATAAAGTCTTTTGCCTAGTTGGCTGTCTGCTATGAAAGCTATTTTTCCCCCGTTCATGCTTTCTTGTTTGGGGCTTTTTGAAGTGACTCACTGTGCTACTGCTTGAGTGCCATAGTAGGTGTGCCTTATATACACTGGTATTGTTTGTTCGGTAATGCTTGGTACTATAGCCCCAACTATGCTGCATTTTCCTTGTGCATCCTCAATGAATAGTTTGCCGTTTTCTTCCGAAATAATGCCTGTGATGCCGAATACTGGCTCTTCAAACCCATCTCCGAACGGTCCAAGGCATTCTATCGCATATGCTTCATATCTGTTGATGTTTTTAGTGGTAATCATTTCCTCAATGGGTTGCTTTGTACTTATTGGGGCGGCTGAACTGGCTGACTCTTGGAATTTTGCACGAAGTTCGTCTACCCTGTCTGTCGGTATATGTATACCTACTGCGCCTGCGTGCCCGCCGAAGTATTTTCTGTCTATTCCTGTGTTATTAAGCAATTCAATCAGGTTGTAACCGTCTGGTGTTCTGCCAGACCCGTTTGCTATACTGCCCGATGTTGCGACTAGTGCTGGGACATTAAACATTTCTGTAAGTTTTGCTGCTACTATACCCAATACGCCTATATGCCAATCGCCTGTAACTAAGATTGCCCCTTTTGTGGCTTGTAGGCTGGCCAGAGCTGCTGCTTCTTTAAGTATCTTATCTTGGAGTTTCTTTCTTTCGTTGTTGCAGTTTTCTAGAGTGTTTAGTGTTTCTCCAACTTGTTTGATGTCGGCGATCATGAGCAAGTTTAAGGCTGGCGTGGCGTCGCCCATTCGGCCTGGTGCGTTTAACCGTGGTCCTACTCTCCACCCAACAGCTTCTGTGGTTGCAAGCCCTATATTTAATGATTGGAGCATTGCATGTATGCCCACCCATTTATTTAATTTTGGCAGTCCGTATTTTATGATTGCGTGATTGGTATGGCAAATTGGCACACTGTCCGTGATGCTTGCCATTGCTGCTGCCCCAATATAGTCGTCTGCCTTTTGTACGCCTATGCATGCGCTAACAAATAGGTATGCTAATGTTGCAGAGCATGCATAGAACTCATTTTTGAAGCGTGGGTTAACGATCCTAACATATTTGGATGTTTGCGGCTCGCGCTCGGCTGTATGGTGATCCAGAATAAGTGTGGGTATTTGCTTGCCGTTTAGGTAGTCGTGAACTTCATGCGCATTTGTTCCGCTGTCCACTACCAATATCCCCTCGTACTTTTCTACGTCTAACTTTGCAACGGTGGCCAATTTTAGACCATACCCGTCCGTTAGCCTAGATGGAATGTAGGTTTTTATGCTGAAGCCGAGTGAGCTAAAGAACCGGCCGAGTATTGCCGCTGCTGATATTCCGTCCACATCGTAATCTCCAAAGATTAGAATGGGTTTTGTGCCAGTTAGCTGTTCTACGAACCAAAGGCTGGCTTCTTCTAGGCCAGTTATCGCAGATGGTTTGGGTAGATTCTCTATTGTTGGTGCAAGTATGCTTTCTAACTGGTCAAGCTTATGCCGTTTGGCTAATATTTTCTTAGTTAGAGCTGTGGCCTTTTCCATTGAACTAGATGCCAAGCTCCATAGTCTCTGGTGTAACAAACCGCTGGATCCACTTTTTGTCATCTTCCCACTGTTTGAAGCCCAAGTCTTTTAGCTTTGCTTGTATGCTATCGGCTGATACTGTTGGGAATGTAATGGGCATGCTTGCTATCTGCGCTCGTTCCTCTGCTGGTGCATTTGCTACTCTAACCAAGTTGTATGCCTCCTTTAGTTCGTTTAGCGCATTGTTTGTAAGTATGGCTTGTAGTTTGGGGGTGAGCTTTGGCTTCAGGGCTTCAATTTGGGGTTCGATTGCCGTGTAGTCCTGTTTGTAACCTTTAAGCTCTGCTCCTAGGGTTTTTAGCTCTGATATGATTTCTGAGGCTGATACCGGCCCACATTGCGATACTCCCTTGATATTATCGCTGGAGTCGCCGGCAAGCGCTCTAAACAGTGGCCATCCGTCTATACCTACTGGCTTGGTGTACTTGAATGTCTGTTGTGCGTACGGTTCAAATGTGGCTGGTGCGACTAGCTTTTTAACCTTTTGAGAGTAATAGTAGGTATTTGGGCTGACGTATGCGAGCAGGTCACGGTCGTCTGATACCAGAACCATTCGTTTGCTGGCTAAGTCTTCTCTTTCTGCCAGCAGGGCCATGATGTCGTCGCCTTCTAGAGTTTCTGTTTGTGCTGTGAGAATGCCGAATGCAGACAGGTGTTCTTGTATGCGATCCAGTTGAAGGCTGAATGCAGAATCCCTGTTTATTGGTCGAATTCCACCTTTATATTGTGGATAAAGGTCGTACCGCCATGAAGGCGTTCTGCCGTCATATGCTACAATCACATTTCCTTCGCCAAATTGCTTATTGACGCTACCTATTATGTTTAGGGTACCTTTAAGCAATGTAGTGTATTCGCCAGATGGGCTTCTTAGTTCCTCGGCTTCCTTGCCGCCTTTCCACATGTGTATGCTTCTTGCTATATGTGCTAGATGGCGACCATCGAATATTTTGATTTGATTTGACATGCTTCAGTATATTTGTTTGGGGGGTTAAAACGCAACTGTATTGGCTAATGTTTTCTTTGAGATCTTTTGCGCGGGTTTACAGTGGGTATAACTTGCGGGAATCCACAGGATCTTAGTGCCTCAATGGCTGCTATTATCTCGCCCATTTGCTTGAGTTCTGGAAAGAAGTACATGTATCTTTCTTCTCTTCTATTTGGTTGGTACCCGTGAAACTTGAAGCCGGATGAAATCATAACGTCACTCATATCTGTATATCGTCCGCTTCTGTTGTCTTTGTCGGCTAGCCAGACATCTCCGTTGCAGTAATTGATGATTAGTCTGTCCTTGATTCTCTTTTGAAGGGAGTTTAATAAAGGTTGTATTAGCTTTTTGGCTCGGCTCTCTGCTTCGCGCGAAAGTTTTTCCAGACCTTTCTCATATGAGGCTATGACTTTCTCCAGTGTCATATTATTTCTACCAAATTGCTTTATATGCCTTAAGGCGAGTAGTTAGCGCTCTAGTCGTTGTCGACTCTATTTGGTTTTTATTGGATTTCATGTTACTCGTGTGGGCTTTCGAAGTCTACTTCTGGATTCTCCCATTCCGTGTATGTGTTTGTCTGCTGCGCTAACCCAGGGAGTCTCTCGTTTTCTTCCTCCTTGGTGACCCTCTCGTCCATTGTTGTGAGTCTGCCGAAAAAGTCTGTATATGCAGCTGCAAGTAACTCGTTCTTTTCTTTTGCCATGGTAATGAACTCTTCTAATGTGTCTGCTAGCATGCAAATGGTAGACTGTACCCATTTGTCCGCTAGATTGTTGATATGTGGCAGCTTTGCCGACATGTCCTTGGAGATGGCTTGCATCCGTTCTAAGCTTGCTATGACTTGGTTATAATCGACCTTGGATGCTTGGAGAAGGCCCTCTGTTATTTCTCGTTGGCTTATTAGGGTGGGACTTTTTAGTATTATACCCATTTGTTTATCGCCGAGTAGTTCGACGCACGGTGTGTACCTTTTTGCTTTGAATCTGCCATCTTCCATCATGGCTTGTCTGCCTGATCCCTTAAGCCTGTTTTCCTGTGCGAGAGCATCAGCGATGGCATTGTTTTCCCGTGGGATCCATTTTATTTCAAATGGGAAAGTATCGCGGAAAAGCATTGTCTTGCGATAAAGTAGTTTAATGTCACTTTTTGTAACCTTCCAAAGCCCTTTGAGCTGCTTGGTCATAAGTTGACTGTCCGAATGAATTATAATTTTTGGGTGTGGCTTGGTTTCCCCAACGACTTTTTTGAGCTTTTCGAGCAACTTGATGAGTGCGAAGTATTCTGCCTGATTACACGTGCCAGTACCCATTGGTATGTTTTCCATAAAGAGCACCTTGTCAGTTTCGTCTTTGGCCCAAATGCCGCCCTCCATTTTTCCTGGGTTTGGTTCACATAGGGAGTCACAAAAGGCGTTGATGATTTTCATGTTCTTTTTTGTTTTTGAGAATTAACGGAGGCCTTCTATTTCTAGGTAATAGTCTTCCGCACAAAATATCCCTTCTCCGCAGTAATCACCTTGTCCGTATTCTGCGGTAACTTCGTCAGTTGGTGTTAAGGTCAGTATGCTGCCTGCTTGCCATGTCATTGGACCTCTTCGTTTTAATTTGGGCACATCTTCTTGTCTTTTTTGAACGTAGAGTTTCCCAACCCTCCATGGATTCCATTCGACGCTGGTCCTGCCTGCTCTTCCGGTTCTATATTTAACTTCTATCTGATCTTCTAAATCTTTAAGGTCCATTCTTTCATGTTTTTGGTCCTTATTCTTCCTCGGATTGGGCTGACATAGTAGTGACCAAAAGCTCCCATGCCTCGTCTGATATGTCACTCCTTATTTTTTGGCCTGCTATACATGCTTCTGCTTGCTTGACCATTTTTTCGGCTACTTTTCTGACTAGGGTAAGACTAAGGCTGATCTCGAAAGTTTCTATAACTACTTCTACGCCATTTGGTTCGAAGAAAAACGTTTTGACTTCATCCAGCGGGTCTTCGCTCTTTAACTGTCGCCTTTGCTGGTCTGTATATTCCTCTCTTGGTCTTATCCACCGCTTTAATTCTTCGTAGGAGTATAGGATCAGATAACAACCCATGCGCTTTAGGTTGTCCCGAAGCCTGTCTTTTTCCTCATATGCTGATGTTTTAGAGCCCATTTAGGCTAGTATATCAGAACTATTTTAAAACGGAACGTTATCGTCTTCCATTTCTTCATCTGGATCTACTATATTTTTCCTGTTATGAAATGGGTCATTAACCCCAAGCCAGGATTTTATTTCTTTTGCTGGGATAAGTTCACGTGGATTCGAGACTTTCTCCCACTCAATAGTAGTCTTGCCATTCTCATCTATGTAAATCCTATTTCTGGCTGTCTGACCATATTTGGTGGATAAAAACCTAGGGTCTAGCATAAATAGTAATCCACGGTCGGTTTCGTCTCTTATTAGCCTTCCTATGCCTTGTCTTGTCTTGTTTACCATGTCTGGTACTGACCAATTGTAAAACGCATTTATTTGCTTTTCCTCCAAATACTTACTGTAGCATTTTACGTAGTTATCCGGCATTTTAAACGGAAGCTTTGTTATGATGACGTTACTGAGATTGCTACCCTTGATATCGACGCCTGTCCAGAGTGTGTTTGTTCCGAATATTACTGTATTTTTCACCTTTGACATGGTATCAATTAACTGTGCTGGTGGCGTGGCTTTCGATTGTACTATTAGATTAAAGCCGCGTGTTGTAGCCCAATCTCGCATGAGTCCATAAGCGTCATTCATGGCCTTGTAGCTGGTAAATAGCACTAATGAATTTCCTGCGCTCATTTCTATGGCTGGTTTTAGCCAGTTAGTTAGCTCGTTGGTCTCTAGTGCTTTTTTTGAATCGATATTTATAGCATAGGCTCTAATAATCTTTCCGTACTCAAAGTTGGGAGGTATGACAATAGTGTTTGCATCGGGCAACCTATACTGTTCCTTGGTGCCTTCTTCTGTAGCGTTGAATAATGTTGCACTTGTAAGTATTTGGATTTTAGATAATTTCCACAGCATATCCAGTTCTTTGTCTAGAGTGAATGGGCAATATTGGATGGACGGTTCTGGATTTTTTGAGAAGTTAGGTTTGCTGATTTCTAGCATAGCTCCGCTATGCGGCGTGTCTATAAACCCCCGCAAGACCTGTGAGTTTGTGTTTAATCCGGTCACTATTGCTTGTACCTCTTTTAAATCTTCTTCGTTAAGGCTTATTCCTGCCTTTTTAGCGTGCTCCGTGTCATCCAAAATCTCTAGTGCAAGCTTCTGCATGTATTTGCTTAGCGAGTTTAGCGGCTGGCATAGTGTATCGCTACTTGCCTCTATCAGTATTGGTTCATCTGGTGTTAGATCAAGAAGGTCCCTTCTAATGTCTGAGAGTTCTTCCTGCATTTTAACCTCTAACTCGGCATTAGTTATTTTTCGAGTATTCTTTCTAAGCTGACCTATATTAAAGTTTTGGTTAAGGCACCTGCGCAAATTCTCTTCAAGATCGTGTGCTTCATCGATGACCAAGAATAGCCTTTCTGGGTCTTTGACTCCTGGATGTATTGATTCTGTGTGTAGTGCTAGGTTACATAGCAGGCTGTGATTGACGCATAGTATGTCCGCCTGCGTGGCCTTCATGAAGGCGCGCCGTTTGTGGCAAAAGTGATCGCCTGTTTTGGTGGATGTTGCCTGACAGCATGGTTTGGTTTCTCCGCATATTTCTTCCCATGTTTTGTCTGATACAGGGATGGGGAGTTCCTCTCTCCATCCATGTTCTAATCCTTTGATTTGAGAGTATACTGAGTTAAGATAATCTATTTCTGCTCTGACTTCGTGGTCGAGCTTGTGCTTTGATGCTGCCTTTCTTAGTCTTACGCCGCAAACATAGTTAGACGCGCCCATCCAAACATGGTGTTTTAGATTTGGGAATATATTTCCTACCGCAGGGAAATCTTTGGCCTTTAGCTGCCTCTGAAGTCCCTTTGTGGATGTACTCACAACAAGTGAAAACGGCTTGGTTGTGCGCTTCGAATCCGAAACGATGGCTGCAAGCGGGAAAAGATAACTGTATGTCTTTCCTACTCCTGTAGGAGCTTCACACAGGAGCGCCTTTTCTTCGTCTAGCGCCGTGGTGACGTAGTCCACCATCATTTGCTGGCTTGGTCTGGGTGTACAACCCAGTTGCATTAGCCTGCCTCCAGGCTGGAACCAGCTGCTTATTTCGTCGTATTGTGTCTGATTAATTAAGCTCATCAGTTGGTAAGATATTCTCTAAGTTTTTCTAGTTGTTCGGCTATTGCTTTCATATCTTCAATACTTTTGTTGATATGATTATTCTGGTTTGTGATCGAGATGCCTAGGTTGTGATTTAGTCCTGTCTCTGGGCTATAGCCTGGCTCTAAGAAGTAGATCATTTTAGGATTAGATGGGGTGAGCATAAACGGAACTACATCTATTCGTATGATGGTACCATCTTTCATGGTGTGCAGATGTTTGTATTTCTTTTCCCTGAATGTTTCAATCTTCCAGTTTGTTGGTGGCTGCGTTGTTGGTAGCGCATCTTTGGGCTCATCCCATAAAACTTTGGCCGTTGATTGTATGACAGTTGTAGGCTCTTCTGATTTAGTATCTACGATCGCTTCCTGTGCTCGGCTAATGAGCAGTGTCGAGACGAGTACTAATGCTGTTGCTATTTTTTTCATGATTAATTGTTGGCTTCTACGGTTATATTCAAGTCTTTGCCCCTTAGAGGTGTTACGTGCATGTCTTTTCTTGTATCTGGAGGGAAGGACGGGCTATCGGCGCCGAGCACTTCTTGGGGGATGCCGCTTAGGATGACCTTGTTATATTCTGATAGTAAGAGCTCGCCTTCTTTTTTGATAGCCTCGAGCTTTTTTGTATATTCCTCTATCCGCTGTTGAATCAGTAGTGCTGTTCTAATCTGATCCTGCCCCCACGCTACGCTGCGGGTGCGATAATAAACAGGGATTGGTATGCGCACGGTTTCCCATTCTGTACCTCCATCCTTTTTTACAGTAATCTGGCGCATGACATATATGCTGGTCTCCTCGAGTCCAGGAATATCCTTTCCTTTCTCTTCTGGTTTTACTTGCTCTTTGGGGTCGATTGGTTCTGAAATGCCAAATGCTTTTTTATTCTCTGCACTCACATTTTCTGGAAGGACTTCTGGAGGAAGTGGTATTACATCTTCCTGAGTTCCTGCCGAGGAACCTGTAATTGCTCCTGCTGCTGCAGTTGGCGTAGCTGTCGGCGAGGGCTGGGAGCCTTCTTTAGCTCCGGATTTGGCTCCTTCTTTTGCGCCTTTTCCTGCATCTTTGGGGGTGATAGTTGGTGTTGATGATGGTTTGGGAGTGGCGCTTGGTGTAGCAGTAGGAGTTACTGAAGGCGACGCCTTTGACTTCGGATCTTGGGTTGCCTTTTTTGGTGCTGGTGAGGGAGATGGGTTTGTGATGGTGTCCAATATATTGTCTAATTCATCTGCCGATGCGGGCGAAAGGGAAAGCAAAAAGGTTACAGCTGCTATGGTTAGGATCAGTTTCATTGTTTTTGTGTTATTGGCTTTAAAGAGTTTTGAATTCTGATCAGGCATTTGACCATTCGGATGTGCTTGCATGTGTTATCTGGGTTTCTTTTTAGGTTGGTCGGATCCTTACGGAATGCAAAGTCTTGGCATGTGCAACTACCTATACCGCTAAATTCTGTAACATCTACAATATTAACGCCTTCCTCGCCCTTTCTTTGTACCATATATGAGCTTGTATCGTAAGGCTCAACGGTATAGTCCTGAAAATTCGGAAGGGCGGTAAGCGTAACCGGATCGTAATAGATTCGCTTCATCTAGTTATTCGGTGCCTTTGAAATGGGTTGCACTAAAAAGACTGTGATTGGCCTTACCTCGTAGTGCTGATGTTCGGATACAACGACAAATTGTCCTATCTTTCCATCTTTACCATGTTCCGCTAGGAAATCCTTTGAGCGCAAGTATTGTGCTGCTTTGCCTGAGCTTGCAAATGATTTGATATATGACAGCTCTAATTTTTCTGGACTTTTCACGTCTCCAGAAATTATTTCATAAATGCGAAAGGGTTGCGCCTCGGTTTCATTCTCTTCCATGTTTTTGAGTTTGGGAAGATTAAATGCCAAAATCTGGATCAGTAGGGAAAGCCTCCTGTTCTCTTAGTGTTATATCATCTGGCGGCTCGCTATCGTGCTCACGTGATTCAGGGGATTCCGACGCTTCGGGTGTAGTTCTTGCTGACTCGGCAGGTATCTCAGTATTAGGCGGTATGCCTGTGTCGGTGCTTGGTGCAACATCTTTTTTTGGCTCTCCAGCTTCTTCCTTCCTATGTTCCGGAATGTTAGTCGGCTTGTGGTCTTCCAAAACTTGCGCTAACACTACGCCTACGAAATTCCCTTTTCCGTCAATGCTTATTACCTTTCCATTAAATCTGTTTGGTTGCTTGCACATGCTCTTTGCTATATCTAGTGGTATTCCTCTTTCTATGCGCCGAACTTCTCCGGTACAAGTCTTGCCTAAGAGCAGCATGCTGGGGTGCATGAGTTTGTTGGTCCCTCGATATATAACCTCCATGATCTTAACTTGATTTTCGCCTTGCGGTATACTAGCAAGTTCTTCTAATGGAATATTTGACTCGGGTGCTGGTTGGGGTTGTTTTTCCCTTGGCTGTGGCTGCGCACGTGGGGCGCTTCTTTCCTGTTGAGGTCTTGCTCCAGAGATATTTTTTAGAGCGTCTGTAAAGTTGTTTGTAAAGTAATACTTTTTGCTACCATTTTCCCCTTGGGCAATCCAACGGAGTTGCATAGCTACACTAAATTCTTGGCGGCTTAGGGTGCCAAATGGAATAGGCTTGTTGAGGTCGCTAATATACTCTGGTTTTTCCTCCGCCATACGCCTTAGTATGGCTATCTCTATGTCTTTATTTCCTTGTCCCATACACAAGTATACTACCCTTGTTGGTAGTAGTGCAACTGTTGTTATTAAATTCTCTCGTATTCCCCATGCGCTTTACGTTTAAAGGCTTTAAAGCCTAGTGACTTCGCGCGCTCTCTGACATTGGTCTTTTGGACTCCGGTTATGCTGCTTGCTGTAACTGACTTACGACACTTTTCCCCGCATTTTGGGCATTTGGTTAGCGGCAGATCTTTTATTGCCTGTAAGACCTCAAATTCATCCGGACAATTTTTTTGCGCTTCTTGGTGGTGGTAGACGTACAACGGCATACTAGTACTGTGCATTATCTTCCTGATTTTGCAATAGTTTTTATTCCATAAGTTAACGCCATTGGGACTGGGGCTTGCGCGGACAGTTCACTGCGAAAGTGCTGAAATCAGATATTCTTGCAACACGGATAGCATGGCTATTTCCCCCATTGCGCGTGCCTTCTGGGTTTTGAGGTTTATTACCCTTTCCTCCATGTCTTCTTCTGTGATGCTAAATTCTTCTCCTAAGTCCATTCTACGGTCGTTTAGCATTGCCAGTAGTTCGTCGGCAGATTCGATTGGTAGCGTGATGTTGCAGTTGGCACCTAGTGGCAACTGCTTTAAAAGCGCTGTTATTTGTCGGCCTCTTTCCCCATAAAGTTCTGCTTTATATGAGTCTAGCATTTCTTGATCATCTTTGCGCCCTAGATATTTCTTTTTGCTAATTGGTGCCTTTGTACCACCTTTGGCATATTGCAGTTGCAGTTGTGATAGCGAGTAGTGAATTGATGCGGCAATGGCTGCGTGGCATGCTAATTGGATGCCTTGGTCGACTTTGGTAATTTGAAGGTGGTATATCATAAATCTTGCTCCATGCTGGCATTAAGTCTGTAGCTTTGCAGTTGGTGCGTGTAATATTCGGCTTTTTCTTTGTCTCCTGAGAAGACAACTGATTGCCCATTATTGTGCACCTCCAACATTTTTTTTGAAGCAACCTCCTTGGACAGTTGCAATACCTTTTGAAATACGTACTCTACGTATGACATGGTGTTAATTGGGTCATTCCAAACAATGGTCTTCCAAACCTTGCTTAGCTTTGTCGTGCTTTTTGTCTCGATTTCTGGATCTGCAGTTTCAACCATAAATTTTTTGTTTTTTTGATCCTGTATGCATTTTTATTGTGGTACTTGCATTGTCTATTGAGATTCTGTTAATCTTGTTTTATGATAGAAGGACTTAAAAACGCTGGAGCGGAAAAAAAGCTCTCACAGGCTATGGAACGGGGTTGGATACTGGAGGATGGAGCTTCTGGGCCTAATGATCCACTGTCGCCAGCTGCTCTTAAGCTCGATCCTGATCCAGTTAAAATAGCTTTGGCTTTGGTGGCAGGTGCCATTGATATGGGGAGTGTTTTACAGTTGTTACCTTTAACCGGCATGCCTTCAGTAACTGGCGAAATTAAAGGTCAAGTAGTTGAGCTTCCAAGTGAGGGTCGTCCTAAGCCAGCGTACGCCATTTTATCGTCTAAGGGTTTAGTGGCTATTCCGTATATTCCACCTAAAGTTGAAAAGAGCATGCGCGATGCAAAGCTTGGCTTAGGCGTGATAACTGGCGAGCCTGCTGGTGTGTTTCTTTCCAGCATAGAGCTTAATGGTAAGCAGGTAGATGTGCCAAGGGTAGATCCTAGTAAGGATTGTGGAATAGAACTCTAATCGGGGAGCTTTACAAATCTTGTAGCTGGCTCTTGATGCCCGCCAATGCTGGCCGCGTGCGCTGCATTATTTTTCCTAGCAGACCAGACAAGTGTGTGCTGATTCTTAATTTCTTTCATCAACTTTTGTATCTCTGTAATTCTAGCCTGCAGCTTTGTCCCCTTTACTTTGTACTTTCCCATAATGGCGCAGACCACCATGCGGCTGTCCGAGACTATAACGCCTGGGATTTGTACGGCTGGATGCTGCTTGTCTTCGGCATCCTTTAAGAGCTTTAATGCTTGGATTAGCGCACAGAATTCTGCTTCGTTGTTTGTACCTATGCCGCCAGGGTATGTTTTTTGGCTAATCACCCTGCCTTTATACTCTATGTAAACGCCTGCAAACATTTCTCCGGGGTTTGGACGACAGCTGCCGTCTATAAAGCAATACATATCGCTTTCAGGTATCTCGCCTGTTAGATATGTTTCGCACCCAGCTTGGTCAGTTGGATCTATTGGCGTTATTGGTGTAGCTGTTAACTCGATGTCTTCTTCGTTCATAGGTTGAAAGGTGTAAAACTATTGTATCATGCGGGTCAAATAATCGTAGGTGGGGATTACCTTTCCAATTTCTTCTCTTGTTATGGGCTTTGTTGATCCTGACATGGTGAATATTTCTTTATCTTCAATTGGCTTGGCGCCCCATTGGTGATAGAAGGAAATCTCGTGCCTTAGCGGGGTATATGGTTTTAGGCTCTTTGGAAATTCTAAACCGTCGCCCATGACCATTGATATAATTTTTGGAGCGATATCCAGCACTGATTTGTGAATCAGCCATTTAGTGGCGTCGTGCAAGATATCTACCATGAATATAGGGAGCTCTGGGTTGGCTCCGCGTAGTTTACTCCATACGGAGCATGACATCATCATGCAGCAGGCTACGCCGTGTTGGATCTGCCAGTTTGATGCTTCTCTCTGCAGCTTGTTGATAATTTTGTTGTCTTTGATGTTGGCGTACCTTCTTCTGAATCCCCAAGGGCTGGTTTGATATTTTGGATTGGTGACGCACTTCATTTGCGAGTCGAGGTACTTCCATGCTAGTGGGAAGTTTTCCTTGTAGGCGTTGATGAAGACTTCGCCGTCTTTTTTTGTGTAGTTTGCCTCTAGTCCCTCGTTTGCTGCTGCTCGGTTTAGCTGTCTGGCGATAGCTTCAGGGCCTCGTTGGTATGGCACTCCGAATGTGACTGGCTTGGCAGCATCACGTTCCTTTTTAAATTGCTTCTTGACTTCAATTTCCGTTAGATCCTGCGGTATAATGTGCGGGAACATACGTTTGGCCATGGCGCTGTGAATATCAAACTTGCTTGGATCTGATACTTGTTTAATGCCTTCTGGGTCGGCTGCCAACATCATTAGCAGCCAGACTTCTCCTGTTACCCAGTCTGCCTCGGCGTAGACCCAATCATCTGGCGACTCGAATAACCATCGTATCTCATACGGTGGGGCAATGCCGGTGATATCTTTTATGTATTTTCCTTCCCCCTTTGGAATGGCCGAAATGTTTGGCTTGGTTGCTAATCTGTGTGTCTCTAGTAATTCGAAATAACTACTGTACAGAAATCCATTTGGATGTACCACTTGTGAGAGTGCCCTTGATTTCTTGTCCTTGCTTATTGCATCCCAATGATCTTCGTCTGTGTCGTCAGGTTCTTCCTCTTCGATTATTTCCTTGCCCTCTGCGGCTGCCCATAATTCTAGTGGGGTTTCAATGGTTGGTTTGGATTCGCACCATCTTGCGCCTTTTCGCAAATATGACTTGCCGAGTGTGTACAGTAACCTAGTGTTATTAAGGTCCGCACATAACTCGTTGCCTGGCGCTAACGTCTCCAATGTTTCTTGGTTTGTCGATGGTCTGTACTTAGCTTGCTCTTCTATAGGCATCTCCATTACTTTTTCCCAAGGCACAGGAGGTTTGTCGGTACTATAGAGTGGCTGCATCTTCAGCTCGTCAAACAACAGTTTTTCGATTTGGGCTGGGCTTTCTGGATTAAATTCTTTCCAGCCTGTTTGCGCGCAGACTTTATCTATACACTTTTTCTTTTGTATTTTCTTTTGTATATCATACCAGTCTATGCTGGTCTTTAGTGCTTCTAGGTTTATGGATTGGCCGACTACTTCCATTTCAGCCAGCGCGTTATACTGCCCCATTTTATATTTGAAGTAGGCTTCTTTGATTGATGGTTCTCTGCGGGCGATAGTCTGGTTTTCTAATTTCTCAAGTTCACTGTAGAGCTCTGCCTTTAGGTCATAAGTTCGCCTTGTGTCTGTGCATGCATATGGGTCAATTATCGTGCGTGGGACAAACGCGTATGGGAGTTTGCCACCTACAACTTTGTTGGTATTGAGCCAGTGTATTAGCTCTAGTTTATGATTTGGTGCGCCCAAATATCTCTTGCTTATATCTTCCAAACCTAGTGGTTGCGACTCATGTAAGTGTAGGGCTAACGTTATGGTATCCAGCTCTACTCGGTCAAATAAGTTGACTCCTAGCCTTAATAGTAATTTGAAGTCGATTCTCCCGTTGTGCCCCCAGACGGTAACTCCCTCTCTGCAAAAAAGTCTTTTAAACTGTTCGGCGACCTCTTCCTGCGTTGCTCCAAACACCCACTTGTACTCTCTTACGAAGGCTGCCAGAGGTTTGGTTCGCATTGGGTGTGATTGCACGAATTGTTCTAATTCGGCTGTGCTGTCAAACAGCATGCGATCGGCTATTGCTGGGTCAACGCTGTATTTATTGCGTCCTTTCGTAGCTGGGTACATTATGGGGTCGTACCCTTGAACTGGTTCCAACAAGTGGAGGTCGAGTGTTGTTTTATCTGTAGAGATGTCTATTTTGAAACAGTGCGCATCGTACCATGTTTCGCCGTCAAATTCAGTGTCTATTGCAAAGCCAGAAGTGTTGTTGGCTACTTCAATGTCTACTGCCGCTTTTAGTTCGTCAAGATTTGTTATATAATTTCTAGGTAGTGCGTCCTGTTCTTCCCAGTTAGTGCTTGCTTCTACATTTAACTTGCCGAATACGGATTTTAGATCGTTAACCCAGATCTGTTCTTGATCTGGGTCCTTTAATACTACTGATGGAAGCCACACTACTGCCATTTCGGCGTTGTAGTCTGGATGTTTAAATTTGCTGCCTCTATAGTCTTCTATTCCGCCTTCATACCCAGTCATGTGCGCAAAGACCTCAGATCCAAGGCATATGAGTAATTCTGGCTTGAATGTCTCTATTTCTTTTTTGAGATATGGCATGCAGATGTCTACGGCTTCTTTTGAGACGGACGAGCCCGGGGGGAAGTGATACTTTATAAGACTTGTAAGGTAGCATTCATTCATTAATATGCCCACCTTCGACCTGAGCGTTGAATCGAGCTTAACCCCTGTTGGTCCGACTAAGACCTGCTTTTCGTGATCCGTAGGATAAAATCCTATAATCATAGTTTTCTTTCTGCCTTCGCCCCTTGGGGGTAGCCAGAGTTTTTCCTTTCCTGGGTATACGATTCCTTTGAGTTTAGTAGAGTGCGTTGGCCCCATACATGGTACTTGCTCTACGAGCAACTTTTGTAGTAGTTCGGGGATTATTTCTGCCCTTCTTTCTTCTGTTGTACCTATGGGGGTTCCAAAAAGGTCGTATTCGGTTGTAGCTGGTGATTCTCCTGGTTGTGACATATTGTACTGTTTTTCCGTTTGGGGTGTTTGAAGTATTGTTGATTAGTAGATTTGTGGTGTTTTTTGCGCTGTTCCTTACTTTTTACTTACAAACTAGTAACTTTTGTATAATATCAAAGAAATGAGTGCTTCTAATAATACCACGAACCCTGTCGATGTGCAACCCCAAGATTCCGAAAAGGTGCGTCCGGATACCGATAGGCTAACTGAACAGGATACTGTAGCGATTGCATTCAGGGTGCCTGAACAAACTAAACGACAGTTTCATGCATCGTGCATATATAGAGGTAAAACAATGAATGATGTTCTTGTAGAATTTGTTGGATCATATATAAAAGAGGCGAACAAGGTTGGTAGTGCTATTGCACTACTTTGCGTGCTTAGTTTTAGCGTATTGGGTTCTGCTTCAGCTGCAGTTGATCCGCTGTTGCAGCCTTTTAAGATAGATCCAATACCTGTTACCTCCGCCGCTCCAACTCCTGCGCCAGTTGTTGTTGCTCCTACGCCTGGGATACCTCCGCAGCTTGCGACCTCTACTCCTAATGTCCCAAAGGTTCTTTCGACGCCAGTGCCTCAGGAAAAGGTACCTGCTCAGCAGCTAACTACAATAAAAGTGCCCGATACCAAATCTGGCAAGGAGACTATAAAAGTGACTACCGAGCAATTGGAGCTTGGAAAGATTAGTCGTACTATAACGTCCACTGAACTAAAGCGCATGAACGTTGAGTTGGTAGCTACGGATAAACTCAAGCCCATGACTGTAACGCTTGGTAGCACGAAGGTTAATTTGGAAGTCCCTATTGTAGGTTATTTGCTTAAGGAAAACAAAGTGACGCCTTCGCCTATGGCTGTCCCAGTTGCTTCGCCTGATGCAGGTTATAAGTTTGGAGATACGGATATTAGAAACCTCAAGTTAATGTATAACAGTCTGCTTGAGAAGGCTAATGTTAATCCGACTACTGCACAGCGGTTTCAGGAGTCGCTAAGGGAATTTGAGACTTTTATACGGGAGTTAGACGGCAGGAAAGCTGCAGTATCTGAAGTTAATGTTAACTAACTTCAGCCTTAAATATGCCACGTGTAATATATAATAGAAAGCTTAACGAGAAGCCTAGGATATTTCGTTTTTTTACACTGTGGGAGTTTGCTTTGCTTTTATTTGCGCTGGTTGCTCCAGTTGTAGTGGCAAGCATGCTTAATTTGCCGCCTTCTTTTTCTGACTCATTCTTCCTTTTTATATTGTATCTTGCATTTGTATTAAGATTTAAAATTGGGAGGCCTGAAGGCTATTTTCCGCACTGGCTTAAACGTTTTTTCATGCCAAAGCATTATAGGCCCGGCCATTTTAATGCGGAAGTACCTATAGAGCTACCTTCTGAGGCGGTCCCTACTAAACGTGATTTGGCAAACACGCAAATTGATATTTACAACAGTTCAGGTTTACTTTACGTTTCTCCTGGAAAGGCTGTACATTATTCGTACCTGCCAGAAGAGATGGTTGAATTCCTTGTAGCATCTCTTGAGGCTGGTGAACCCCAATCATTAAAATTTTATGTTCCTAACCAGACAGTTCCACAGAGATAATCAAATCAGCGGCGATATATTGGATTCCGAGCTCCCATACAAGCATATTGTAGATAATGTGCTTCTTAACAAAGATCTATCTATGGCATTAGCGTGGTCCGTTGACTTTCCTCTGTTTATAACGAAGGATGAGTCTGCTAGAACCAATATGATGATGCAGTTGTCGTCGTTGTTTAACTCGCTGCCTGAGAATTTTGACGTTCAATTTGTATGGACTCCGAAACACAATGTTGATTACATTGTTGATCGCATTGCGTCGCAGCAGCCAGCCGCAAGTATGCTTAAGGCGTACCAAAAGGAGCAGCTTGATTTAATAAAGGCACGCTCGGCAGGTGGGTTTATACGGAGATATTCCGCTACTATTTTCCTAATCCGCACAAATAGTATTCCGCCTGGGGAAATGAATCGTCGTGCCAAGGAGAAAAGTAGAAAGCAAAAATCTGCTGCTGTTGCCAAGTTTGGCAAAGTTGCTGATACTGTGTCTGACTTTTTTAGTCTTTTTTCGGCTCCAAAGGATCCCTTCTATTATGCCGCAGAGTTCGCGGAGGCCCGGTTAGATTTATTTGGTCAGGCTAATAGTTTTGGAAATGCGCTTGAGCAATATGGCTTTTCGCCATCTGTTTTAACTGAGGATGAGATGCTTGAAGTTATATATTATTGGTGGAATCCGCTTTCATGGGAGTCTGGATTACGCCCGAGGAAGTTTGAGCCGGCAAGGAGTATTCCAGTCACGGATTATGTGTTACAGTCTGATTTTATATGGGATGCTACAAAGGGCTACTATGAGATGGATGGCGCGCTGCATCGTATTTTAACCCTAAGAACGCCGCCAGAATTTATAGATCTTCCCCTGCTGGAGGGTATTTTGTATGACCCTACGTTTAGGAATATAAAGATGGTGTGTAACATTCAGCGGGCGTCTGTTGAGAAGCGAATAGTTAAATTAACCAATGAATTGCCGCTGGTTCGTGCGCGGGTTCACAAGGACCCAAGACTTATGCCTACTTTAGAGCAAATACAGTCTGAGATTGTTGCCCTTTCTGAGCAAAATGAAATGGTCTGGAATGCCACTCATATTATACATCTTTGGTCTGATTCGGCTGAAGAGCTTGATGACTGGACTCGTGAGTTAAAACGAAAGGGTCTTCAGGCTAACGGAATGCAATTGGTGCAAGAGGAGCATGCATTGTTTGAGTATGTAAGAAGTTCGACTCCTGGTTGGACAAGGGATAAAGATAGATACCGTCAGCACATTTATAACACAACGCAGCTTACCGGCATGCTTCCTATCTGTGGGCAGCCTGATAGATTTGGTACGCCAGATGCTCCAGCAGAACTTGGCGTTATTCTGGAAACTGCCTCCGGAGGTTTGTACAATCTGCGACTTCATGATCAGAAGGCCTTAAATAACTATAATTGTGTTGTTATAGGCACCTCTGGTACTGGTAAGAGCTTCTTGGCTTCCACAATAATGGCGCAGTTACAACGCGCTAATGCGCGTGTGCTTGGTATTGACTTGGGTGGGTCGTACAAAGGTATTTGTGATTCATTGATGGGTAACTATATAACTATGGACATAGATATGCCCAACCAGCGTATTAATCCGCTTTATCTACCGCCGAATACAACTGTTGATCCTTCTGATATTGAACGCATGCTTCTCTTTATTGAAAAACTTGTGATAGATCCTGCAAATGGGCAGACTAGGCTGGGGAAGGAGCTGATGTCCGATATGGATGAAGCTATGCGCCAGGTATTGGCCGCTGCAGAGGGCCGCGAGATATTTTTGCATGACTTTCAGGAACTAATGGCAAAGAGCTATAACAAAGAACTTGGAAAAATCCTATCGCCTTGGGTAGGAAGAGGTAGGTACTCTAGATTGTTTGATGGTCCTAGCCAGATTAACTTTGATAATCCGTTTACAATATTTGACTTGTCACTTGTTAAAGATAATAGAGATATTGCTCCTCTAGCACTAATGAGTATTATGAATGGCATCAATGCTATGGCGCGCCGCTATCCTAAGCAGCCGAAGTTGCTGTTGATTGATGAGGCTTGGTTTATGTTGCAGGATCCTATTATCGGCAAGTTCGTATCCGAAGCCTTCCGTACGTTTAGAAAGACCGGAACTGGGATTATCGGGATTTCGCAGGGTATTGAGGAGTGGGTAAATCTCGGCGAGGAAAAGGATGCTATTCTAAATAACACTGCTTCTTTTATAATGTTAAAGCAGGCCTCGGCAAATGCTGTCGCCTCGGCAACCCGAGAGTTGAACCTCTCCCCTCAGGAATCTGCTATCATTAATAGGCTCACTACTATTCCTGGCGAATACTCTCAAGCGCTTTTGCGACAAGATAGGACTGATGGCACTCAGGAGTCTGTTGTACTTGTTAATCGTCCTACTCCGCTACTCTACGCCATGTCTACAACAAACCCAAGGGATAGAGCTGCTCTTTTGGACATTCGTGAAACGCAAAAACTGTCGTACGTCGATGCGCTTGTCGAATTTTCAAAAAAATATCCAAAAGGTACAATGTTTGCTTAAACCTTATAAAGTTTTTGCTATTATATAATCATGAATCGCCTTATTAGTCTTGGAACTATTTCAGCCTTTTGCTTAGCTTGTTTATCTGGATGTGTAACTAGTCCCATTGACTCTGGTGCTAAATCTTCCGCTATAAGCCCTGGGTCTTTAGTTACCATGGCTGTTGGTGGTGGTGCTGGCGCCGTTATTGGCAATAAAATTGCTCCTGGTGGATTGGGTGCAGCTGTTGGTACTGGTATCGGCATGATTGGAGCCTCCATCTTGACTCAGGCTGCCTCACAATATAGTGACAGGCAAAAGGCTGAGGCCTACGAACGAGGGAAACGGTCTGCCAGAATTGAAGTTATGGAGCAATATTGGTATGACCAGACTGGCTCATACGATCCAAATGCTGGTAAATCTGCTGACTCTAGCCGCCCGACAAGGGATATTAAATATGATACAGGCGTTTACGAAGGGATTAAGTTAGACCAGAAGTATCGTCCTGTTCCTGTTGGTCCATACGAACCTGTAAGGTCTGATCCTTCGACATCTACTCAGCCTTTGCAAACGACACTAACTGGCAGGCAATAATTTCTTTGTTGCTACTTGCGCCAGATATGTTAGCTCTGATATGCTGTTTGTATGATTACAACAGAAGCAGCCCTCAGTGCCGTTCCACCTAAATTAGAAATGCCCTCTGCAGAATTTTCTTTGCAGAATTACATCATTGAGAATGAAGATGTTGCCCTAGGTGCCATTCATAGCGGCTCTCCGATTAGAGAAATTATTAGTAAATTTGCATCTTCTGAAGAGAAAATTTCAAAATGCTATACTTTGTTAGCAGAATCTGCCGGTGCTACTGACGGTAAACTTCCCGCAGATTTGGCCGTTAAGCTTGGTTTTCTCAAAGCTTTCGACCAAACAGCATATATTTCTTCTTTGGTATCGTTGGCCAATGATGCCTCGCTTCCGGAAGAAGAGCAGTTGAAGTACCTTAGTTCGCTTGGAGATTTAACTGCCATACATCCAAAAAGTACATCAGCAGATAAATTGGCTGATTATAAGCTTCTCTTGTTTCCGGCAGCAGCGCCTGAAAATTATCTTATTGATGCGGCAAAGAAAAATGTTTCCTCTGGTCTTCCTAGTCCTGCTGGCTCATTACTTCTGTTAGAGGGTTCCAGAATGCCTTGGGTGCGGCAACGGATGGCTGAAAGTGAAGACCCTGCAATATGGGAATTGGCTGTGTTAGATAACTTTAATGCCTCTCCCAAGGATATAATGAGTGGTTTCCTGCGCTTGGAAAAGTCTGGGGTGCCTAGTGAGCGACTCAGAACTATGTGTGCTCGTGCTTGGAGCCGCCCTGATTTTGTCGGGTATATGAAGACCACATCTGAAATGGCGAAGCAAGAGGTAGCTGTGGGTGGCTCCGAAATAGGAAATATGCTTGGCAAGTTTGTAAAGTATTCCCCTTCTGTTGTTCCGGATGCACGACTTCCGTTATTCAGTACATTGGAAGCTGAGATTGAATCGCACTCTCCTAGCCAAGTTGTTATTGATAGATTAATTAGTAGCGGATTAGAGGATTCACAGGCTAGATTGCGAGCTGGCTTTGCAGGGGCTGTAGTTGCATCTCACGATGAGGAAACTCTTTCTGTAGCAGCAAGGCGCTTGCTGGCTTTTACTGTGCCGTCTGTTTCTGGGCCTCTAAGATTTGCTCCTCCTGCACCATATGCCACATGCGAGCCTTCATTTTTAGATAAATTTAAAGGTGTGGTTAAGGGTTTTACTGATTCAATAAGGGATAGGTTTGCATCGCCTGCGGTAGAGGCCCCTATTGCGTTTGACGGCCCATCATATCAAACATGGGAGCAAAAGGATTATCATATAAAACAGATTGAAGAAATGTTGATTGCTGAAAAGGTAGCCAGCCTTACTCCTCCTGATGCTGGACCAGACGTATAATTTTCATATTTCAGTTTGCTTTTATTTTTACAATATGATATAGTCTTTAATATGAACACAAAAACCTCTCGTTATCTGTTACTGGGTCTATTTGCTTTTTTATTCTTGCTGGCAATTGATCCCGTACTTGCGTCTGGCACTGGGTTACAGATGAATGAACTGTTTAATGCGCCAAATAGTACCAATGGTACAGGTCTCCAAAATGGTTTGGCAGATATGACCAAGTGGGTATTCTGGGTGTTTTATTTGCTTGGTGCAATTTTTATGGGGGTCGGAGCATTTAAACTAAAACAAGGTGATATCGGTGGTTTTGGCAAAAACATGGCTGGTGGGGCAACATTGTTCTTTGTTCCTGCAGCTATTCGAGTTCTGCAAGGTATGGGCCAAACCGCGACAAACGGTTAATTTAGCTTAGAGTTTGCCCAAACAAATTCAGTAACGAAACCAGACTAATGGTCTGGTTTGTTATTTATTGAATGCCTTTTTCCCTATGAACTTGGCCAGTTTCCATCCGGCGAGCACCAAGCCCAAACAAAGGAATATAGCTCCCAAATCTGGTCTGGCATTGAAGATGGCCACAGCCCAAAAGAATGTTAGAAGGCATCCAATAACAGAAATCATAAATAGCCCTGCACTTAGGTAAACTCCAGAAGTAAGCAATGTAACCAATGGCTCGCTGGCCCACCCAGTTGCGTGAAGTATTGCCCCTAGGGCAAAGAGTGGTCCGGTCACAAGGAAGGACAGCAACGCAATCACATTGGCAGTGGTGCAGATTTTTAGGTGCCACACACCTATGAAATCGAGTGCTTTGTTGATTGGCGTTAATGGTGTTATCACGCTTTTGTATTTTTTGATTTCCGCGTAGCGGAGTTTAGTATTCTTATTGACCGTCTTTGGGCAATCTGTTATAGTACAGTATGGTGCGTTCACTTGCTTTTTCTTTATTGGTATCAATTATGTTTTCAACGGCTGGTTTGGCGGTTGATTTGCCGGTGTTTGATAATACTGGTACAGTGCCTACATCGGACGTATCTCCTGGGGAGGATAAGTGGAGTTTTGATGCCTTTCAGAAGGCGTGGCAGGCTGGCAATCATGATACTGGTGGGTATAATGGATTCTTGGGATATTGGTTGGTTGATGAGCCACTAAGTCTAGATGGTTATATTGGTGAATATCGCGCCAATGGTGGCGGTCCTGTTTCCTCGTTCTTTGGGATACAGCCATTTAAAATTCAGAATGCTTTGGTTAAGACATTTATGTCCTTCATGCTACTTATTTTTACCGGCGCTGCTATATTATCTGGGTTAAATAAGGTGGCTACTGGAGGTGGTGATTTTAACTATATACACTTGGCTATAAAGTTCATGATTGGGGTTTTGGTAATTTTTCATCCTGACTTTATCTATGCCGCAGGACGGACGGCTCAAACTGGAGCGCTTTATGCAATACATGGTGCAGTGGATGCTGTAAACCTGAAGAATGTCCTATCCAAGGGCTCAATTGATGCTGGTGTTCCTGTAAATTTAACCAATGAGGGTATAACGGCCAAGCGGCAAAAGATAGTTACAAGAGTTCCAAAGGGGTCTGTTGATAAGGTAACGCCTGTTATAACGTCTTACAACACTGCAGCCTCCGCTGCAGGCTTGCCTTCAGTAGATGTTCCTACTGATGACGCATCTGCCGATGAGGCCTTGGCTAGTGCATGGGTAAACTTTAATGAAATTGTTGGTACAGATTCTGCATTTCAGAGCAGCTTAAAGCCACTACAGGCTAAGTTCATAACTGATATGGCTACTACGCTGCCGAAGGACCAAACAGCTTTACAAAATAAGTTTTTGAAGGATGTTGGTGATCTTACAGAAACTACTGCACAGCGTATTTATTCGATACCTGCTCCCTCTAAACTTGGGGCAGCAGCTGGTGCCGCTGCAGATTTTGTGATGGGGGGTATAGCTAAGGTAACGCATAGCTTTGGGGATATGCTTAATGCTGGTGGAAAGTGGGTTTCTACACTTATAGGCAGTATATTAATACCTGTGGCAGCATGGATTGTATTGCGTGTTTGTGCGTTCGTGCTGGAAATGACTGTTATAATAATTGTCTTTACTTATCCCTTGTGGTTTCTTGATTCGACGAAAAAAGCCTTCTTAGGTGCTTGGAATGGTATGGTTGGAACTGCTCTAATACCTTCCGTTCTGATTATATTATTAACAGTTTTTGAGGGTGTGATGGCTACAATATATTCTGTAATTCTTGGAATGACACCGGTGTTATTATTTAAGGGTTGGTTTATGTCGGCTCAGGTTGCATATTTATGTATGTGGCTTGCTGGGCTTATAGCTCTTTGCTGGAAGGCTCCAAAGATTACAAAGGCAATTATGGAGGGCGGCAGTGTTGTGGGTCAGATGATGTCAGCGATGATGGTCTCGGGGTTGGCTGGTGCTATGGCTGGCGTTGGTGTGTCCGGTACTTTGGCTGGATTAAAGTCTGGGCAGCCTGGCTCTATGTTGGATGATGGTTCTGGAACTCCGAATGCTTTGGGCAATGGCGAGTCAAATCAGCAAAGTCTGCCTTCTAGAGCAGGCAATGCCTTACCCTCTCCAGCTGCACCTGGTTCTGGCGGTCCAGCAGGGATACCCTTAGTACCTGAAATGGTTGGGCGCGGTGATCTAAATCAGCAACAAAGAGAAAAGAGAGCTAACAATGTAGATGCTCAATTACAAGATAAGGAAGCTAAAAAAAATGCTGGTATGGTGGGGGAAATTGCTGGGACTGTAGCAGGCTCAGCATCTGGCATACCCGGTGGTGGTATGGTTGGTGGCGTTATAGGAGAGAAGGTCGCTAAACATGCTGCTAAAACTGGCGCACTACCGCAAGGGGCAACGGGTGGTAAGGAGGAAGTTGCAAATCAGCCTGGGCAGCCTGGGACGCGTGGCGGTGTTGTACCAAGTACTGGCACAGGTGATGGGCCTGCCTCTTTGGGCGGGGGTCGCAGGTTTGTAAAGAGTAATCCGCTAGGCGGATCTGGTAGTTTGGTACAGCGTATTGTTGGCTCTGGCGGTCAAAAAGTCCAAGGCCCTGATGGTAAATCTGTGCTTGTATCTGGCGGTACTGGTGCGAAAGGCTGGGCACAGTCCTTTGGTAACAACACGCGTGCCATGTCCTCTGGAGCCGGTGTGCCAGTTTGGAAAGCCGCAATGAGTGCGGTAAAAAATACAACTATGGCGGCTGTGGTTTCTGGTGGTGATCCGGCAAGACTTGCTGAAGCAGCCGCTGCGTATAAGTTGCGTGAGGCTTTGGGCAAAATGGCCAACCCAGTTCTTCCAGTACAAAAAGCTAATAGAATACTTTAATGTAGTGCTGGTTGTGCTATTCTGTCATTATGGCTGATGCTGAAATTCCAAAACCCGATGTAGACTCTACTGTAGGTACTTCTCCGCTTCCGCCTAAAAAGGGCCTTGCTAAGGACGTTGGTTCATTTTTTAAGGGGTTGAGCGGGTCTATTGAAGACGCTAATAATGCTGTAAAAGGTTTGGAGCCTACACGGCGCAGAACGGTTGGTGATATGGTTGATCTATTGCGGCATCGAAAGGCTGGGCCTCCATATAAACATTGCGATGATTATGCTTGGGCGAAGAATGTTATTAACTGGTCCAACATAGACCTTGTTGTCTTAATTGTCTTTACCTGCATAATTTGGTTTGGTGTCTATAAGGTAAATAATAGGCCTCTGTATAACGTAGTCGCCAAGGAGGCGCTAGATACACGTATGCGGGAATATAGAAGCATGCCGTTTTTGGATCAAGATACATTAATCGTATGGCTTGTAACTACTCTGCAGTTAATTGGTCAATCATCCCCGTATGGGAAGCCTTTTTTGCCTGGCGTAGTTAATCAAGTCAGTCCAACCATTTATAAGAATACCGTAACTTCTTACTCTAAAAATGTGAGGGAATTTGTGGAGACATCCACCATTTATAATACGGTAATTACTAAAGTAGTTAAGTTGTACGTCAACGAAGAAGATAAGAGGGTGACTGTCTATTTGCAAGGGTTTATTACCCGCATGGTTACCAATCCTAAGACCATAGATGGTCGTACTATGTCCGACAAGATCGTGGTACCTTATAGAGCCAAGGCTATTGTGTCTCAAACAGTAGCGTCCAAGTTAAATCCTACCGGATTCTTTTTGGAGGAATTAGAGGAAAAATTTGGAGATGATGGAATAAAATGGTTTGCTGAACTTGGGCTAGCTGGTTCTAAATCTCCTGTCGTCGCAGTACCCAAGGACCCTAATGCTCCACCAGTGAAATCTCAACCTTTAAAATAATATGCCTCATTATTGGGAACCAATTAAAACTGATAAACGTCCATGGCAACCTATTGTGGTGGTCCGATATTTCTATTTAGTGCGCTTAGTGTTACAGCTGCTTTGCGTATTTCTATCTGCTTATGGCATTTTATTGTTTATTTTGGCTGCCGATTCCATACCGCGCGTCATTGTAACAAGTGAGACTGGTAGGGTAATGGAAGGTAAGCCTGAACCATTTGCAATGAGCGTTGACAATGTAAAACCATTTGTGTCAGATGTATTGGCTTCGCTGTATACGAGAACGGAAACTGGGCGCATAGTATCTGATGCGACACCCTATGTAGATGCCCTAGTTATCAAAGCGATAGATTCCGCTTTTCCCTCTGCTGCAACAATTAAGCGTATGCAAGATGCTGGTCAACCACTTAAGCCTATGAGTGTGTCTATGGTCATCTTGGATGTCAAATTTAGGTTTATAAGAAGGGAGGTACTACAAGTCTCCTTCAAGACCTTGATATCATCTCACTCTGAGGATGGTGGCTATCAGTCATCGATTGTATATTTTGATACCAGATGGGATAGGTCGCCAAATGCCTCGATAGCCGATAACCCCTTGGGTTGGAAGTTGTCAGGCATTGTAACTAGTACAGAAAATCTCTATAATAAGGAAGAAATTCTTGAGGAAATTAAGAAGAATACTGCGATTGTGTCCGATGTGCCATTGCCTGGGGGTACGGCTGATGCTACTCCCAAAGCTTCTGCCACTCCTACTACTGGCATTGACAATTCTGTAAACATAAGTGTCCCTTCCTTGGGCAATGAAAAATAACTTATATAAACTTTAGCTTTCATTTTCCAGCTAAAGTTTTAATATAGAAAAATGAGATTCTTTATAAGTTTGACCTTCTGTTTCCTTGCTTATTCTAGCTATGCTGTAGAGGGTTTTGGACCTACTTTTGCGAAGGATACAGAAAACCCATATAAGGAGAAGCCTGATGAAAAGAAGGCTGAATCTTCGGAACTTGATTCGAATAAAGTTGAGAATATTTACTGCGCTTACGGTTATACGACGCATATTAAATTCCAATCGAAGTATAAAATACAACAAATAACGCCAGGTAGCCAAGTGATTACTTTTGCAATAAGTCCTGATCAGTCAGGAATTGATATCTTTCCACAAGTTACACAGGGTCAAACGAATCTTAATGTTATGATAAATGGGATCACATATGTATTTGTCATGCATATTGTAGCTGATGACAGGATAATGTTTAGAAGGACATTTACCATAATGTCGCCAACTGAGGATACTACTGGCATTCCTAAAGTGTCCGGCCCTCCAGTTAAGCCGCAGGATATTGATGTAGTGTTTTACATTACTGCAATGGAAAAGACTAGGACAGATGCTACTTATAATAAAGCCATGCAAAAAACTATGCAGGCTTTTCCGCTAGACAAGATATATCAGTGGAACGGCTGTGCCATACATCTGATTGAGGCTGTTCAGTTTCCAAAAGATAACCTAGTTGTTTTGAAAATAGAGTGGCAGAACTTAACTGATAATGCTTTGTATCTTTCTGCAGATCAGTATCAGGTTTCTGTAGCTAATCAAATAATCCCTGTTACAGCAAAATCCCAATTATCATCGCTCCTGTTTCCTGGCCAAATGGATACTGTTTATTTGTTTATTCAGGGTTATGGTCTGAGCGCCTCTAATGCTTTTGAACTGGCTTTGCCTCCTGAGAGCAGCGGTGTCAAACAGCTGCTTCGTGGCATGCAACCAAACTAATAAGCATGAATATATTCGCACTAACAAGGAAGCTTCCTGATGGGCGCCCAGCTATGGGCCCGCTATTTTACATACTAATAGCCTTAGGTATATTAGGCTTGTTTATCTATTACAATGTTCGTATGTCTGGCAATCCAGAAGCTGTGAAAGATCGCCCAAAAACCAATACAGATGTAGCCAAAGTGGCCGAGGCTGCAAGTGCGTATAAGGGTGTTGATCCAACTAAAGAGCCGTCCCGTGGCAGTCTACCAGTAGGTGACGGAACTCCACAGCCTGATGTACAAGGTAATCCTAAAAGTTACTTGGACTCCTTCGGATATGTAAATAGCCTAGATTCTACTTCTACTAAGGATAAGAATAAAAAGTCTGACGGCACACTTGATTTGGCTACGCCTGCTCCAAAAGTATCTCCTGGAACCCCCAATGTGGTTGCTACTCCACCACCTGCAGAACGGTTTACCCCTGCAATATTTTATGCTCCTAGCCCAACGCCTACTCCAACCCTAGTTGTAACTCCTACTCCAGTTCCTTCTGGCTTCCAGACTAATAACTTCTTGCCGCGAGGGGCTTTGATACCTGTTTACTTTTTGTCGACGGTTAAAACTGGTAGCTTGGAAGATTTGGTTGTACTTGGCGTTGCAGAAAATGTGGTATTTAATCATCAGGTGCAACTTCCGTTTGGTACTAGGCTGCTTGGTTCTGCCGCTGCTGATGGTGACGGTGACCGCATAGCTGTTAATATAGACACTGCGCTTTTCCCAAATGGTGAGGAATTGCCCATAAGTGGTATTGCAAAGGATATTGATCGTGGACCTGGCGTTAGAGCTTACTATATACCTCAGCCTATGTGGGTTACACTCTTGCCATACGTAAATAACTTTATCGCTGCGTATTTAAATACTCTGCAGAAAACTGTTACAGCTACGACTACAGCTGTAACGGCGAGTGGAACAACGGTGTCGCAATCCCAGCAGGTGGCAGATATGACTAATCCGCAGACAGCACTTGTTAGTTCTGCATCTCAGGCTTTGCAAAATGCTACACAAGTTACTATGGCGCAGATTAATAAACTTTATAAGCCATATCTAGTAGTCCCGCCAGGAACCCCTGCGTTTGTACAGCTTCGCCAAGCAACTGATATAACCAGAAAGAGTGTGAATGGTTCGTCCAAAAACCCTATGGGTATACTTCCTGGATTTAAGAATAATCCAATCCCCCCAGCTGGTTTAGCTGAGCCAGGTGATGGTGCATATAACAATGGCGCACTTTCTCCCCTCACTGGGCAAAATGCTGGGGTTCCATTCGTGCCAAATATTCCAACTCAGTCACAAAATTCTAATGCTGGCTACAATAATGGTGGTGCAGTTCCGGATTTGACTTCCACTGGTATACGTTCTGGTATCAATGATGCGAACCAAAATGGCATTGTGAATACATTGTCGCCTGTACAGACCCCTATTCCTAGTAAATCTATCCAATCTACGCTACCGTTACAATAATTACCTTTCCACCTCATGAAAAACTCCTATTATTTACGTATGACCGACCGAGTATTTATAAAGATGTCAACAGCTATAGTTTTGCTGTCTCTTGGAGGTTGTGCTACAAAAAGGGAGGCAGGACCTGCTCCTGTTACTGGTCGAATGTCTGATCCTGTTATAACCGCTGAGGCAGTTACACCAGTGGAGCCAGTTCGTACAGCAAGGATTTCTCAAGATCCTGTTCCCGTCTATCATCCAGCTAAGATACGGGAAGTAAAGATGGATGCATATATAAACGAGCGTGGAGAGGCCTTTCCCCCTAGCGTAAAATATGTAGTTGAGGATCCAGGTGGCTGGAATATGGGGGCGCTTCGTAATCCTCAACAAGCATATGTTCCTCCAAGTTCTGCTTTAGAGGTGCCAACAGCGCCTGGAACAAAATACACTGGCATGGTTCAATCTTCCGATAGTAGCGGTTTACCAAAGGCCGGTTCAAAACTTCTTTATAACCTTAAGGATGTTAAAATTACTGGCTTTACCGAAATGTCCCAGGAAGCCAGAGTGCGTGGTATGGCTGGTCAGGATGAGGCTGCAATTTTTGATACTAAGCTTGGTTGGATACTTGTGCCTAAGTCTGTAATTCGCGGATCTTCGCCTGGTGCAAAGGCAAGACCGGTGATGCCACCTGCGGTTATTCCTGCTCAAGCTCCTCTGGGGGCAAAGTCTTCTCCCTCTGATTTTGACGTCATAAATGGTACTCCTAAAACATCTCCGGCTCCGGTAAAGCCTTCTGCCGTACCTGATTTAACTAATCCAGGTACTAGGGCTAAAGCCCTACCTCCGGCACTGGGAGAGCCAAAAAAGGAGCCGATTACCACTAAAAAGACTACTTTAGATGGCTCGATGGATTAGTTTCTCTCTTCTGGCTGTAGGTACGGCAATCCGACAAATTGAAATAACTCCTCCTCTGATTTCATCCTGTACATTATTTCAGACTCTGGGTCGTAAAATCCGGCGCCACTCATTTTCCACCTATATCCTATTGTTTTTGCTCTTCTAGCGATTTCCTCATTGTTAGTTTTTCCGCCTGTACGGCATACAAGTGCCGATATCCAGTTTTCAGGTGTTGTGAAAAAGATGTCCACTGGAATTCCGCTTTTTATATGTCGTAACAATTTTACTGCGTGCCCGTCTGTAACGGTGCCATTAATTTTCTTTCGTAGCTCAAAATATTGGCAGGCTATTAGGCTTTGGATTTCTCTCTCAAGAAGGTTAACTTGGCTTTTGAACATTTCTCCCTCATTTAGTACTTCTGCCCATTTTGGTATAACTAGTAACTCGGCGTCACCAACATAAGATTTCATTCTGCGGATGCTTCCAGCGATACATGCTTTGCTACAGAAGGGCTCAAGTTTACTTAGCACCTCTTTTGCTATTGTGGCTGCTTCATGTAGCGGGTATTTTACCTTTTCACTCATTCGTTTTTTTTTGTTCCTTGTTCCATTATACCTTCAATTCTGATATAATCAAGACATGGCTCAAAAAGTTATTGAACGTCGCCCAGCTTTTGGAATGGTATTTCTTGTAAAATACAGCTTCGATAACAAGACGTGGAATCAGTTCTGGTCAGAGCTTGCTCAAGAGAATGGGAATCTCTTGTCCTTTTATGGGTGTAAGGTGAAGATGGTATATTCGGACACTGCCAATGGTGCTCTGAAGATATATGCCTCCCCTATCCAAGATGTCCAACTTGATGGCAATAGGGCTAGGACTGTGGGTCTAATCGTTAAGAAGCCTGAATGGTTTGAAATAAGTGAGGCGGATGCGGAAGGTAGTTGTAAGGAATCTGCAGGCCCGTTTCATTTGCCTGGTGTAAACATTTATGCCAATTAGCAGGTTGCCTTTCTAGTTAATTGTGCTGTATACTGATATATGAATAAGATTGAAGTCCTCTCTGCGATGAAGCAACTACTGGCAGAACAGAATCTAGGTGCATCGGATCTGTCGAGTTTGACTGATGCGCTAGCCACAGCACCAGATACGGCTGCGGAGGTTACTGTAGGTTCTATGAGATTTGTTGGCACTCCAGCTGAGGGTGTTAGAGAGTGGGGAGTGCTAGATGCTGTTTCAAATGAATCATTGGGTGATTCCTTAACGGACGCCGAATTAAGGGAGGGAGTAGACGGCTATCTTACGGAGCGTGGGACTGAAGTGGATAAAGAGGTGATTAGAATACAGCCTATATACGATGAGGAGGATCCGTCAAAACAGATTGGGGCCATGTTGACTTATGCTGGTGGGGCAACTGAATATATTTCGGACCTTTCAGACCCTAGACTAAAACAGCAAATCTTGGCTAACTTTTTCGTGCGTAGCTTTAAAGAACCTGGTTTGGATGATTCCTTTGCAACTTTTGAGGTGTCACCAGTTGGACAGGCTGATATGGCCGAGAGTATAACTGTTCAAGTTCCGATTTACAAGAGCTCTGGCGATATTGATCCCAGATATGAGATGATAAAAGATGCGATTACGAGACAAAAGCACAAGTTTATTAAACTGAAATTGCTTCGGGATGTAGGTACTGATCATTGCCGCCTACTAAATTTTTCGCTTCCTGATAATTCTCCTGTGTCGGTGTCGCTTGTTGACGCCAAGGCTCTCAAACATTCTCATCCTGAGGCGAAGGACACCGTGCCTTTAAATGCTACATCTGTATATGTCGAGACAGATTCGGCACATGAAAAAGAGTTTACATTTACTGAATCTCTAGAAAATGCATGTGATACTCATGGCCAGTGGCGCGTGGCTGAATCGCATCTTTTGTCACTACGTCAGTTAACAGATCACCCTATGGGTTTTGGGAGATTACAGTCTCAAGCTGAGACTGGCGCGAAGGAGCACATGCGCCTGTTCCTGCAGACTGCATTTGATAGCAAGGCTAAGCCGCCAGCAGAACAAGAGGAAATAAATGCTAAAATTGAAGCAGTTGTCCGAGAGTATGAGATAAATATGCCGGACTTGCGTCCAAATAATTTGGAAGGTATGTTATCCGGAGGTGAGTTGCATTGTGATATTGCTGGAAACTTAGAGCCGAAGAAGATTATATATGACTTGGATAAGCCTTTCAAAGATCAGCTTACTGGTTTGGATGATCTTTCGTTTCTGAGTGCTTCTGGCACTGATGGCGATAAGATGAAAGTTTCGTTGTATTCTCAAATGACTAATTATGCCTACCAGAGAGCACTCAAGTCGCATATTGTGGAAAACTGTAGGATAAATGCTACATTTCAACGTTCTGAAGCGGAGCTTTTGGATGTGATGCCCATAACTAATCCTAAACGGACTAAAGAGGAGAAGTCGCTTTTGAATAGTGAATATGCTCAAATGATTGGAAACCATGTTATTGCTGCGCAGATGCAACATTTTGGGTGTACGCCAAATCAGGCTATGCGATCATTGGAAGAGGGAGGTGCAGCAGATGTATTCTTAAAGTCTTTAGATTATGACAATATAGATAAATCGTTGCCATATGACGAGTTTAATAAGAAGTTAATGGAGCATACAAGAGGTGTACTGATCAGAAATAAGCATGATATTACTGAGATTGTGGAACATGAGTGCTATGCACCAGGAAAATCTCCAAAAGCTAAACGCGAGGCGGCACTTGGTGAGGTTGATGACAACGTGAAGACAATGGCTATCGTAGGTGGCGCCGTAGGTGCAACTGCGGATGGTTTTGTTGGAGATATGGAGAATATTTCAGTATTTAAATAATATGAGTGAGAAATTTGTAATAAAGCGTATTCCTGAAGCTACTAAACAGGCCTTTGGAAATAGGATAACCGGAGCCCAGGAAGATGCGCTTAAACGGGCGTCTGTGCTGCCAGAGCCCTTTGGTTTAAATAAGCTGTATGATCCAGAATCTCCTTTGAATAAAGAGCTTTCCGGTCTATTGTCTCCATGCGTGCTGGATTATGTTCACAAGTTCTTCGCTAATCAACAGCCTGCTAAGTCAAAGGGCACTGAATATTGGAGGCGCTTTATCCCATCTTCCCCTTCAGTGGCGGAACGTCCTGCAATACAGGTAGCGCTAAGTCCTAAGTACTTTTGGGCGGACTTTATATTGTTACCTGAAATAAAAAAGGCATTGGCGGAGGACACAGCATATGAGTTGGTGGATACGCTGGTTTCTACTGTTGACTTTTTGGAAGGGGAAGAAGCTTTGGTTCATGAATGGGAGAAGAAGCGACCTAATTACTTCGAATATGCCAACAAGAATACGTTGGATTACATTGGCAGGATGTTTCCCGCATCTGATCGTAATAACAAGGAGTGCAGTGAGGGTTTGCGGGCCGTTTGGCTGACTCGTATGGCTGCATTTAGGCTCATGGATGCGCATTTTACAGGCAGGCAAACATATAAGCCAGATCCTAAACTTGGTGGTGTCGATTGTGTGACTAGGAAGTTGACATTTGATTTTGCTTCGAGAATAGAGCGCGGGATGGCTGCCGACTTGGAAAAGAGATTTGGGTTTGTAAAGATCGGGCAGGTTAGTTCGGCAGAGTATGGGTTGAGTCAAAAGAATTCAGATCAGACATTTCTAGAAATGGTTTATGCTGAAACTGACCCTAAAAAGGAAGGCAAATTTACGTTTAATCACCCAGTGGCACAAGTAGCCTCATTTATATCTCCTATCATGTCTCTAGTTCCCGAGCGGATACGGCAGCGCGGCCTGGGAACTGTTGGTTTTTTGTACTCTTTATATAAGCGGTCTAAGGCCCTGCGCGATCTTGGTACGACGTCCCCACTGCCTGAATTGGATATGGAGGATGTCAATATTGACGCAGAGTCTCTGGGGCCTAATGTTGCATCTAGATTTCCGCAGGAGTGGTGCAAGCAGAAATTTATCTCTCCAGCTTGGCTTTCTTTTGCTGGGTTTAAACCTGTAATACACAAGCAGACAAAGGAACTTATGGATTATGTATTGACCGGCATGCCGGATTTTGCAGAGCAGCTCAACAGTGAGGAGGTTGCTGGGGCGCTAGTTGCCGCAAGGACAAGAAAGATCGTTCTGGAGCCTGTACTGGCGCGTGGGATACAGCGGGAGTGCCTCGCCCTATATAAAGAGCTGAGTCCATCAGAGTACTCTTTGACAGTACAGGATGCGAAGGATAAGCATGCAGAGGAGCGCCAATCCAATCGTGTTTCGGCGGATATCAAATCATTGAATGAGTGTTTTCTTCAGTCGGTTGATTTCTTGGTAAAGAACCAAGAAAAGACGCTAGAGGTAATAGATCGTAAATTGTCAAAACCAGAACCCGATTCGCCTTTCTATATATGCGTGCCAGAAAGTTGCAACTGGGTTTTGCCTTTGTCAGTTGGTATGTAACGTAGCCCATTAAACCGCAGGAATTCAAGCAGCGAACTCGCGAATTGCTTTAAAAACATATCTAGAATACATCTGTCTCGGTAACTGCAATATCGTGACCCAATAATCGCTTAGCGGCAATCAACGTCTCTTTTTTGACCCATCACATTAGAACATGTCGTTTTCCCAGGTGCATGCTTCCTCGTAGCTGACTATTCCTTCAGCGGCCAACCTCAACGCGTGGTTGATAAGCTGATGGTGTCCCTTTTGATCACATAGATTTCTTATATCGACCTCTGGTGCGCCTATGCCTATTGCATGCTTAATTTCTGGCGTTGCATGCAGGAATTCAAATATTGGGACCATGCCAGAGATGCCAGTGTAGTTACAGGTCTCACATCCTACATTGTCTATAGAATAAAGTGCTTTAGGTGCTGATATCCTGTACTTTTCAAAGTGCCGGATCTTCACTGAGTCTATGTCTCTTTCATCTTTGCACTCGTCACACAGCCGGCCCAGTAATCTCTGGGCAATCACGAGTAACAACGTAGAGCGTATAAGTTGTGCGCTTACCTGTAGGTCCAGCAGTCTGGGTATAACGCCAACAGCATCGTTAGTGTGCAGGGTTGTGAGCACCAAATGCCCTGTTAATGCTGCTTGAACTGCTAGACTAGCAGTTTCTGGATCTCTGATTTCTCCAACCATGATAACTTCTGGATCCATACGTAATACGCTTCTAAGCGAACTGGCAAATGTAACTTCGTTTTCCGTATCCACCTGAATCTGTGTGATTCCGTTTAGCGTATATTCGACTGGATCCTCTATGGTGATTACTTTCTGCTTTGAAAGATTGAGCGAGGTAAGGCATCTGTAAAGTGTTGTTGTTTTTCCAGACCCAGTTGGTCCAGTCATAATGAATAACCCGCTTGGTCTTGTCAGACCGAATTTTACTAACTCTAGATCTTTGCCGTCAAAAGGTAATATACCAAGCTTTGCTTGAATGGATGCTGGGTCAAGAAGTCTCAGTACCATAGCTTCGCCAAACCTTGTTGGTGCGGCTGCTACGCGCAAGTCTAGTTTTCGTTTTGTAGTTACAGGTAGGGATATTCTTCCATCTTTTAGCCTGTTTAAATCGCCAAGCTTCATCATGCTCAGAAGCTTTAGATCGTTAATAACCTTCTGTGCGAACCTCTGTTCGATGGGTGGTTGAACCACCATTTCTCCGTGTATTCTAAAACGGATGTCCAACTGGTCCTCAAATGGTTCTATGTGGATATCTGAGGCACCCATACTGAATGCTTTCCTTATGATGCTTTTTACTAGGTCAGTCTCTTGACTGCCTTCAATGCGGCCTAGATTCCAGCCCGTATCCGTAGCGTGGGTAATTTCAAGGTGGGACTCTTTCTCCTTCGGAGAAGTTTTCTCAATGGATTTAAGATGTGCTAATACGACTTCAAAGTTTGATTGTGGGCATGTAAGTGGGATTACCTCGCAGTGAAGGTGTTGTCGTATCTCGGCTATAATTTTTGGCTCCCATGGGGTGACACATGCGAAAACCATTAGTGTTTCGTGAGAGTAAACTGGTATGACTTGTAACCGTTCACAAAGGTCGAATCCGCACCTTCTAAAGCCCTGAATGTCAGCCATACGCGTATTAAGCATAATGTATGGTGCCTTGACCAAGCGTGCTGCATTTACGAGAACTTGCATCTCAGTCCATGTGGTTGGGCTGCCGGGCGGGTTTCCAGGTTCGTCGAGTATTCCCTCTCTAATAGATTTTGGTAATGAGAGGTATAGCGTTGCGGCATCCATAACTTCTATTATACACCTGAGTGGTTGCTCTGTAATTGAAATATGATTTTTAAGGTTAGGCTCTTTGCCGTTTCATTTTTCTTGCTGTATGATATACTGTTGTATGCAACAAGTTTTAGTCGTTGAGGCTCCCAAAAAAGTTCACACCTTAAATAAGCTTTTAGGTCCTGGATTTATTGTTATCCCGACAGGTGGGCATATAAAGGATTTGCCTCCAGATGAGCTTGCTGTATGCATAGAGGATTCTTTTAAGGTTAAGTATTCATACCTCCCTAGGAAGGAGTTTACAGTTAAAGAGTTGCAGAGGCATAGCGCGTTTCCTATATTTATTTGCACAGATGCTGACCGAGAAGGCGAACGTATTGGTGCACACGTAGCGGATATTCTTGGCATACCGTTGTCCGCAGCGTCTAGGGTAACGTATGGTAATCTTTCATTGACAGAAATACAGAGGGGGCTGTCATCCCCACGGCCGTTTAATATACCACTATTGGATGCTCAGGAGTCTAGACGTATTGTTGATAGGCTGATGGGGTACCTTATATCCAAATGGCTTTGGAAGGCGGCAGATCTTTTTAAAGTACGACTAGTTGCTGCTGGTCGTGTTCAGAGCGCTGTGCTAAATCTAATTGTTGCCAGAGAAGAGGCTGTTGAGTCATTTAAACCGACGACTCATTATCTTTTTAAACTTAAGCGTCCAACTGAAATAATAAAGAAGGATGCATTTGAGGCCGTGCAGGTTAAAAATGTTGGCACTGCCGATGACCCCCGGTATGAGGAAGTTAGGTATAATTCACTTTCAGAGCTTAATGGTGAGATGGAGGAATTTCGTGAATCTGCTGGTACGTTGTCAGTTATTTCAACAACTTCAAGGGTTGATTCGCCGGCTCCACCCCCGCCACTTATTACAAGCACCTTGATAAAACAAGCTTCTACTCTATTTGGCATGAGCCCTGAAAAGATAATGGCGAGTGCTCAAGAATTATATGCGTCAGGTTTCATTTCATATATTAGAACTGATAACCCTAATGTTAGTGAGGAATTTCTTACGCTTGGTAAGGCCCACTTCGAAGCTAAAAAATGCTCTTTGCTGGCTGAGAACATAAAGACATATAAAGCTCCAGATGGGGCACAAGAAGCCCACGAAGCCATACGTCCCGTTGATCTGAACCTACCTTTCTCCACAATACCGGTTGAGCATCTGAATGTGTATAGACTTATCGCCTTTAGGTCTCTATTGTCGTTGTGTGGGCCTGCAATTATGGAGAAAGCTTCGCACATCATACAGCGGGATAGGTGGCTTTTTAAGGCGTCTGCAACTGCTATAAAGGATGCGGGGTGGTATAAATTTCCTGACTGCTTTCCAGAATTTGCTGATTTGTTTAATAAGTCATTTTCCCTTCCAAAGTCGGCTGCCCTCCCTGATTCGTTGGCGGATTTTATACCGCTGCAATATCCTGTTACCTCGCAATGCCCTCCTAGGTTTACCGTAGCTACCTTAACGGATGAGATGGAGAAGCAGGAAATAGGCAGGCCTTCCACGTATGTTGCTGTATTTGTCACGCTTGAGAGGCACAAATACATTGAATATACTAAACAAAAGAGCATAGTGCCGTCCGTATCTGGCCGGTTTGCGATAAAGCTGCTTAGAGAGTACTTTAACAAATTTATCGAGGCTTCTTATACCTGTCAAATGGAAAAAGACTTGGATACTATAGCGCAAGGGAAGTTATCAAAAGAGACTTTTTTGACCTTGTGGTATCATGAGTTTGTGTCAGCTTCTGATAGTGCGTTTGCCGCGATTGAGAAGCTTTTGTCTTCTAGGCCTACGATTTGACTTAATAGCGAATGATTGATTATACTGCTATATGAACGCACATATAAAAAACGGTAAGAAGACCGAGACAGACACTAACGAATCCCTGATTTCTATGGGTGGGCTGGAGGAGATAGTGAAAGAACGAAATAGGCGCGAGAAGGTACAGCTACAAATTGCCAAACTTTTGGAAGTAAAGGATGACCTTGAGCGTAAACGCGCATTTGCAGGGCCTCAACAGGTTGCCCCAATTGTAGAACAACTCCAGAAGGTTGAATTGCAGCTTGTTGATTTACGTATAGCTTTAGAATCTCCTGATGTTGCGCCGAGCATGTCTGTTTAACTAGGTATGCTTGCGTGCAAAACTAGGATTTAGTTTTGCACGCGTTGCACACTTAGAGTTTTGGCAACAGGGTGCCGTATTTAAACAACATGTATATACCTCCGGCAACAAGGGCCAAGCCGTGCAGTGTGTACAAGGTGACATGTATGCCAAGTGCATTCTGGATAGGGTGTGCCTTTGCCCATTTTGCCTTTTCCTCTTTCCTAGCAAGCCTGTCGGATGCGATTTCTGCAAACTTCTTGGTCTCAGCATCTTGAGCCCTAGCCTCTCTGGTTTGAGGCCTGGAAACCTTAACATCCCATACAGACTCAGGCCTTACTGGCCTGTCAAGCAGGTTAACAGGGCTAACTATGCCCCTCTTTAACCTTTCTTGGATGTTGTTGTTTCTATTCATTTTGTTTTTGGGTTTTTAGCCCCATCCCAATGAATATATTATTTTTCGCGTAGCGAAAAAGTGTATTATTTGGATTTCCTAAGTACTAGGTGCTCCGAAGGTCGGATAGTGTCGTTTTTGTCCAATTCTATCCAGAGATCTTGGGCTGTTTTAGTGGCACACAGCAGGTCGTTTTTTCTTATTCTTCCTTTAATCTTTTTATAGCCCATCTGTGTGAGTTCTGCTAGTGTAGCTGCGATTAGATTGCTTCCTTCTTTTCGTTCCATAATAGTAATTATATGGAAATTTTCTGAAGTTGTAACCAGCTATTTAAACGCAAGTGTGCTGTATACACCCGATTTGATACTTTGGGCTGCTTTGTCACTAATGCGACCAAGTGGTATTAGCGCTGGTCCTGCTGTTTCCGCTAGTACATAGACTTTGCCATCAATGACCAGTGTAGCATCGCCGAGTTCGGCTGGTATTGCCATTCCCACTAGCATGTGGTCCTGTAAGAGAATAAAGATTACTGAGATATCAAAATTACTCATAAGAGATGCGAAGGCAATTGATTTGGTGTCGCAGTCTCCCTTGTTTTCGATGAGCATTCCAATTGGGGTTTGAAAGTCTGCTTTGTTGGAGAACTGTGTAGAGTATGGGATTGTACGTATAAAATCAAGATAGTGAGATATTGCGCTGCGCATTGTTGAACCTGCGGTTTTATTCAAGGCCTCGGCAATATAATACATAACGTCGGAGTACCTATTAGCTATGTTAGCGTAGTCTGGACTTACAACGATGGCGTTCCCTCGCTGCGTGCTTTTATAGTAGCTGTCCTTAAATATTTCTTCTTCTACCTTGGGCTTACGTTGGTCCAAATATGCTAGCGCCTTATCCAATCTGTTTTCTGGACCTCTAACTGAGGTGTTATATCCGTTTTTTACTGGTTGTATTTCAATCTCCACACCTAGCATTTGACCCACTTTTTTGCCTTCCTCCTGCATTGAATTTAATAGCCTGAGTTCGTATGTCTCCTTTTTAAACGGTTGAAACTCGGTGTATCCTGTTCTAACATCCGAGGCGTTTATAAGGAAGGTTGTATTTATTGGCTTTCCATCTTCGCCCTTCCAAACATAGTCAAACTGGACAGCATCGCCCAATTCTCTCGATGAAAAAGAAACCTGTTCGGCATGGGCTGATACTATCGCCAAAAATACGATAATAATGAAGTTTGCCCTCATAAGCTATAATAGGGCATTTGCCTAATATAAGCAATGTTTATAGTCGTCTTATATTTGCTTTTTCTTGCGCAATTCGCTAAGTCCTTTGGTAAATTCATCCTGATCCTCTGCTGTGCGATCAGCTATTGCTTTGGCTAGCGCTAACTGATCAAGTTCCATTACTTCACCTTGTTTGGTAAACCGTGCGACCAGTCCTGTCTTTGTTGCTGCTACTTCTTTAAACGTTATGCTCATAGATATGTTTATTCTAGCAGGTTATCAAACGCTCGTTTAATAATTCTTTCTTGTTCTTCATCAGAATATTCTCCGTTGCCCACGCGATGGGCGTAGCTCCACTTGCATATATTCTCAACAAGTTTTGCAACGCGTTGGTGATTCATAGCTACTTCTGCGTGCAGTTGTATTGCGTGCAGAAGATTCTCGTACTGTTTTACCTTGGCTTGTAGCTCTTCCAGTTCGCTCATTGTTTTGTTGGTTCCAATACCTTATCGATCTTTTTTTGGGCTTCGTCTTTAGCTCGCTCACAGCCAGTATTTAGTACGGCTGTAATTGCTATTGCTATAATTATAAGAGTTTTCACTTTGGTGTTGGTTGTGGGGTTGAGGTACTAATGGGTATAATTGTACTGTTTCCTCCGGAGATGGTGAGCGTTAGCGCAGTTGGGGCTACTTTGCTGTCTGATAGGGTATATTTCCCTGTTATATGTGCTCCGTCTAATCTGAGCGTTGGATATTCTAAAACTGTTACCTTGCTATTTCCACCAGTTTCCACAAGAGTTAATTGTGCGTTGGCGTGCGATATTAACAGCGTTGCGAATAATGTAACTAGCTTTCTCATGCTTTTAAGTTTTAGATGTGACAATCGACTATAGTCAGTAGTACGTCATCTGGTGTCTCTTTGAGTAATTTGTGGAAGGTTTCGTGCCATTCTGTTTGTGCTTTTTCGTTGGCTGCCAGGCCAAACCATCCCATTTCTCCCTTCTCATACCACTGCCCGTTTTTTAGTACGGCGAAAGTAGCCATAGCGTTGTTTTTTGCCTTTTCCAAATAGTCTTCTTTAGATACTAGAAATGCATCTGGATTGGAGAACCATCCGAAGTCCTTTTGTACTTTTAACCACGCCAGACACCTAGGTTGTGCCCAGTAAATTTCCTTGGCTGTTTCTGGAGACTCGTTTACTATATCGTTCCATGTGCGGTTGGGTGGGAGGTCCTTTAAGATCTCCATGGCCTTTCTATAGGTTTCTCTAGCTTCTTCTATAGCTTCCTCTTCCAGGCCTTGTAGGTCAAGCTGGCTTTTGTAGCACTGATTTGCTCTTCCGATAGTTGGTAGTTTTTCTTTTAGGCCCATCGTTGCTAAGGGGTCGGCTTTCTCATTAGTGTCTGGATATGCTGGATGGCCGTTCTCTTCAATAGCTTTTTGGATTTTTGGCCTTAATGTTACAGGTTCTGCAACTATTAGGCGCTGATACCGTTCTTCGTTGGTATAGTATGCCTCAATAAGAGTGCTTGCCGCATCTGCATCAAGCCCTAGCTCTTCAAACGGTTGGGCATCGTGTATAATGCGCAATGGTTTCAGCTTTAACATGTTTGCCCATCGTCCGCCAATTTGGTACCAGTCCCATTTTGCATTGGGGTTTGTCCAGTAACCGTATTTTCCTGTTTTTGGATCTTTCTCCATGTCGTGCCAATTTTGGGCAAAATCGTCAAAGCTTGGGTATATTTTCTTAAATGATTGCTTGGATCTGGGTCCCTTTTTCTTTTCGTTACCAATGGCCACGATATACCCTTTCTTTGTCTGGATGGCATCTATTTTTTCAGAGTTATATTGTTTTTTGAGGTCCTTTTCCTGATCTTGAAATACTAGATACTCTTGCGGACAATCACTTTCTTGAAATGGCACAAGTTGTTCTTCGACGTCATCTCCGATAACTAAGACTGTAAAGTGCGACATACTTTTTTGTTTTGCCGCACTTAGGCGGCAGCACCAATGCTGCCGCCTAAGATCGTTTAGGATACCGCTATGCTTTTTGGAAGTACTTCTGGTTTTTTATTTACTGTAAGTTTTAGTGTGCCTGCCTCGTAATTTGCTGATATCGAGTCTGTGTCTACTGTAGGTGGAAGTCCAATACTTCTGGTGAACTTGCCGTAGTAAATTTCACTACGTACATATTCTCCTTCTTTTGTTTCCTCCGTTGTTTTCTTTTCTCCGCTAACTGTAAGTACTAGGTCTTCAATTTGGATGGATATGTCTTCCTTCTTAAGCCCTGGAATCTCTACTGTTATGGATATTTTCTCTTTGTCTTCTCTAATCTCTGTTGCCGGTGCTAGTATCTTTGATCCCAGTCCTGCTACAAGTTGATTTAGTGGTCCGAATGTTAATGTATTTAATGTTCTCATAGGCCTACTATATAGCTACTGCCGTGCCAACGTTTGTCTGGGCGTTAAGTGCCTGCCTTCAAGCGTGTTGCTGCTTTAGCTACTGCGCCGATTTTGTGCCTGTTTGTCGCAGTGTGCCAGTCACAGTGTCATTGTGGCACTACTTGGTATGAATTTGAATTCTAGGCCTTCGACTAAGTCGGCTGGTATGCTGGTTTTTTCTTCTACTATCTTAAGTGCTTCTCTGATCGCATCTGCTAATGAAACTGATCCGCTAACTGACTCAATTGTCATATTGTATATCTCCTTGAGCGCAGTAGAGTTCACTTGCTTTCGTCCGATTAAGGTTAGTTCTATGTCTTTTCCTGCCCATGCCTGTTTTGGCGTTGCAGCAGAGTGGGCAGTATTTATGGCTTTCTTCATCAGAAGTGTAATACCTCGGCTTCTTGCTCAACCATGGTTTTAATAATGGGAGTTACCTTGGTAATATCTAATAAAATTACTCCATCTTTTTGAAATTCGTCGCTGACAAATGGAACGAACTTTAGATTTAGTACCAGCCCAAATGCGCCGGAATTTATGGTGATTTTGTGCAACTCACTTTTATACGATACTGTTTCTTTATCATATAGTGGCCTTGCTTCTACGTCATACAATCCTATATGCATACATGCTTCTACGCCTGGACATGATACATTGTACGTATATCTGAGCTTGGTTATTTTTCCTGTTTTAAGGCACAGTTTCTGTTTGGTAGGTCTCTGCATGCGACCCGTCTTTGTGTGTAGTATTTGAAACTTAGCTACCATACGGGGAGACTTAATTTGGGTGTTTTGCGATTGTGTAGTGCTTTGGCTGCCCTCAGACACCATTCTGAAAGTTTGTTAAAACAGTCTTCGACGGTATGCGCCTCAACTGTTCCTAAATCCACTGTGGCCTTGACGCGCTTGATTTCTTGTGGTTGGCCGGATGGGAACTTCTCGGCGTAATCAGCAGTATCATACTCCATGGTCACATCAAACTCATACGTGGTTCCTTGCGCACCATGTGTGTTGTGACTCAAAGTGTACTTGGCGGTGGATAAGGTACTTGATGTTTTGTCTGGCCCTAGCTTAACTGGTTCGAGCCTATTAAGTTTGATATTGCAGTCCCTGTGGCTTTCGGGCGTGTAGAGGTTTAATCTTCGCAGGATTTCTTTCCTGGCTTTCTCCTTGTTTGCATTTTGCTTATCGGACTCATATAGCCCCAATAACTCATATGGTTCCAGTTCTGTGATGCTCATGCTTTTATGTTTGGCGAACCGGTTTGTCGCTTGCCGTGTCTCCGTCACGAGGTTTAAAAGCGTTTAGCTTTGCTCCTTAGCACCAGAATGTGTAAATCATGGGCTTCAACCTATAAACTGTGGTTGGGTTTTTGAATACCTCCAAGCACTCACAAAAAATCTCTATTGCTGCTGGCACCTTTGGAACGATATTTCTTTGCCACTGCACTTGATTTGCAATGCTGTTGGTTTTGAATAGTTCTTTATCGCCGTATTTGCCAGCTATGGACTTGTCCATTGGAGTTATATTGAGGACTTTCCCATTTATTCTATTACAAAAGCTTAGGTGCGGGTATATGCCAGAGAATTCCCCGTAATCATTTGTGATATATTTTGCTGTGTCTTTTGGGCAACCGTCCTCTCTTTCGGCCGTATAGTAGTCGATTATGTCGTCGTATCTGTACCAGTCCTTATCTTGCTTGAAGCACCCAAAAACTATAGGTGAGATTTCCATTTCTGTTGCATATCCGGATGATGCTATAAAATCTGATACAGTTAGGTTTTTTGGTGGATTCTTTTCTTTTCCTTCCAGCCAACTGAGGAAGAGAAAGGTGTCTATGCTTCGTTTTTTACCTTGTGCTTCTACTTTCTTCTTAGTATGTGCCAGTAGTCTTTCGTAGCATTCTTCTTCAAGGAAATCATCCTCCCAAAATTTCGTATTGAATCGTGGGTCCTTGAGATGTTTGACGTGTTTGAACCCGTAGCCTATAACTTGATGTACTCTATTACCCATAGTTGATTAAATTATATGTATTCCTGCTTTCCCCAGTTGTAGTATTATTTCTTGCCTTATAAATTTTGGCTTTATGTAATATTCAGTTAATAACCAGAAGCCTTTCTTTGTCTTGCATATGCTGCCTGTTTTAGTGCTTGTAACTTCAATGATCTTTTTAAGCGTTGCCCATTCTGCGATAAGGGCTATTATTACTGAGCATATGGAGGCTGCAATCGCGCCTGTTGCCATGTACGGCATGGCAGCTAGCATGTGGGTAGTCCAAGCTGGAATCTGGCTCATGAATAGGTAAGTTACTGTAGCTGTCGCGTAATTATCTGTAGCACTCGCGACTATGGTTGATTTCGTGGATATGATGCAGACAACTGGGAGTATTGCTGTAAGCAATGTTGGAAGAATTAGTACCGTTGGGATGCCGGGTCGTTTACAAATCTCCTTAAACGTAAGCGTGTGTTTAAACTGCTGCCACATTTTTCTCTGGATAATTGTTTGCCTAGTTGTTGGCATTCTTTTTTGTTTGCCTCTTTTCTGTCTCTTAATACTTTGATGGCCTCCTAGGACTAAAAGTGTAGTAGTTCTACTTCCTTTCTTTGCTTCGTTGTTTTCGACGTGTCCTTGGCAATGTTACTTATGCAGGCCCCATCCTTTATAAAGATGGAGTCAAAAAAGGGATAAAAGGTGCCATGCCCAAGGATTAAACCGTATGCACCATTCTTCATGGTTATTGTATGCTGCTGCGAATTAAAAACTACGGTCTCCTTTTCGTAAAGTGGTTGTGCGTCAGCGTCAAATAACCCTATATGGTTACAAAGCTCCAGTGTTTTATCTTCTTTTAACCTGCCGTATGCGAGTTTGAAAACCTTCCCAGATTTTAGTCTGAGTATTTGGGTAGTTGAGTTTTGTGTGAGTCTTGTTTTAGGATTGAATAATTTGAACTTGGCCACCATGTTTTTATGTTTGGTGCCCCTGCTTTCTCTGTTTGCTGGACTCAAAGTTACGGATAAGAGGCTGGCAATGTGGTTTTCTTTTAGCACATTTCCATGCCTTCGGCCTCCATAGCCGGCTCAAATATGGTTTGAACCCTTCCCATTATGGTAGGTACCGCTTGCGATACTCTTGGCATTACACCCATCTTTGGTTTTTCTGAGAAGTTCAGGCTCTTAATAATATTAGGATTGGTACTAATTATATCAGTACCGTTGAGCTCGTTGCCACTAGGTTTGCATCGAAGTTCGTCGAACGCGGCAGATTCCGGCGTAGATATACTTAAAGTATTAAATCCAGCTATAGCTAACCTGTCATCCAAGCTGGTTTTGGACGCGCCGTGTCCTAGGTGTAAAAATCCTCCAACGTAGGCGGTTGGTTCTCCAAGTTCTGAAATATTCTTGGCTATGGTTGCATTTCTCTCTGGGATACGCATGAGTTTCGATGCGGTATCGGCTGTTATGCTGGTGTTGCCAAGTTTGTCGGCGTCTCTAGATATTTTGCCGATTAGAGCTGCGCTAGCATCGACACAACGTACTGATAGCCCTTCTTTAGCCGCCGAATCTAGGATGCGAAACATTCCCATACGTGTCGGGTCAAATCTGGCTAGCTCTCTATCCTCTTGTGGTAGCTCTGGTAGAGTCTTTCCTATCTGGAATTCTGCAAATGCTTTGCGGTCTGCATCGGTATGTTTAGAGTTTATGTACCTGTCTACACCTGGTTGTAAATCTTTGGGCAATTCCAGTGCCACATTTTTTATACCTTGGGACTTAAGCGTAGTTAGTGCGGTGGCAACGAACTCCGCATCCTTTAGCGAGTCATGCTTATATCCAATTAATAGTGCTTTCGGCTTGGTTTCCTTGGCCTCCGGGGGTTTTGCCCCGCGTAGCATGGCATTTGATTTCTGCAGTCCTATTCCTATTACTTTACCAGAACAGTCTACATGCGGCATCATATTCCTATAGTATATAGTAAGTCGTGTGTCGAGTCAAGGGAGGATAGGCGGTCTTCTATTATGCGTCCTGTTCGAGCTTGCAAGACTTGGTAAAGCTTGGTTTGTCAGGCTGAATTTAACATCCATGGTGTTTGACCGTAATCCCACAATTTTGCTAGCCCTTTGTCGTACCCGCTTGACCCAGGAAATGCTAGTCTGTGCCAGCATTTTGAGCCGTTTGTCCACTTGAAACTTTGGTGGGTTGGTAGCTTGTTGAAGCCCAAACTTTTAAGGTATGTGCCTGCTCCGTATCTTTGATCGATGAATGTAAGTATATTTTTTCCTGGTTCCCTCGTCTGTATTTCTTTAATAAGTTTTGAGAAGCCACCTATAACAGACCAATTCGGTCTGCACACGAATCTTGATATTTCTAATCCATTTCCTTTTTTCTTGTATCTTATTGCGGAGACTACTTCTCCTTTATAAACCAATGTCAGACATTTGCCTGCGCCACTACCCATAAGGTGCCAATTATCAAATAGCTTTCCTGCTTCTTTTGTGCCTAGTTCTGCCATTGTTGTTTTCCTTGCGTATGCTTGATTGCTGGTTTTTCCGATGTTGTGGCTGATAACTGATAATACAACTTCCGTTTTTTTACGCACTTCGTCTTCTCTAAATATTAGGACTTTATAACCTTGTGATTCGAGGAATTGTTTTCGCCTTACACCGTGTGTTTTATCTTTAAGTATGTGGTCTGAGTGCCAAAATAGTCCATCTACTTCGATAATCACTTTGTTTATAACGAAGTCGGCAAAATATTTACCTATCTTTTTTTGCTGTTCTGTGTCCCATCCCTGTTGAATGAACTTGGACAATAGTAGAGATTCCACCATGTTAAGTGTTCCGCGTGTTCTAACCTTATCGAAGTGTTCGTAACCATATCTCTTTATCTGTGCTTGAACTGTTGTATACGCTTTGCCGAGTTGCTTTGCGATGTCCTGCATGCTTTTTCCGTTGTAAATTTTGGTTCGCCCTGTCTCAATAGATATTTGTTTGAGTCTTGCGCGCCCTTCTACTGATTGGGCATAACTGGTTGCACCAAATCTAGCTTTAGTTGCTTGTTGCGCCTTTTCTAGGCTGGCACTGTTCTGCAGCGCGTGTTCCACCTGATATTTTGCTAACATGCTTACTTTCCTTTTAGCTTGGGTTTTTTGCCAGTCGCTGCCGCGAAGCCCTGCTAATGTTTTTTCCCTGTATTGTGCGTCTTCCCACTTTGCCTTTGATAGGGCTTTCCTATCTTCGCTGGTAAAGAATTTTTCTTTGCATAGCCTGAGTAGTGTTGTAATTTTCTTTTCGTCATTCACAGTAAAAGTACTTTTTGCGCTGGCGCTACCTCCCCATATTAGAAGCTCTATTTTGGCTGGTAGTGCTTCTAGTCTTTTTTTTGCCTCTTCTATGGTCATTCTTTTGTGATTTTTCCTTAATTTGTATTCTGCTCTGGTACGGTCTGGGTGAATTTTATTCCCAGTTATAACATTGCTGAACTTGGCTGTAAAAATTCCGTAGACGCTATCGGCAAATATGCTTTGTGCTGTGCTTTTGCCTCCCCATTCCACAATACTAATGTGTGGGTATTGATTTGCTAGTCGCTCCTTTGCGGTAGCTTCCGGCATCGTCAGTTTGTGGATTCTGTTTGTTGAGGTTTCTGCTTGTTGAACTCTGTCTAACTTCATCTATCAACTATACAACATTAGCGGTCAAAGTTCAACTACTTTTACTGGCATGATTCACAATTTGGCTCTTCTATAACCTGTTTGGCACGAACTTCTAACGTCGCTTTTTCGATGCTAGAAGCGCTTTGGGTGCGTAAATAATACGAAGTCTTGAGCCCTCTTAAGTGTAAGTGTCTGTACAAATCCGACAACACTTTCGGATTAGGGCTGGCAAGGAACAGGTTCAGGCTTTGTGCCATGTCAATCCATTTGCCTCTGCGTGCTGCGGCCTCTACAAGCCAGTTCTGCTCAATCTCGAAGGCTGTGGCAAACTGTTCCTTGATTTCGTCTGGTATGCGTGTAATTTTGGACAATTCGCCGTCATAATATTTTAGGTCATCCAGCATTGCATCATCCCACAGCCCAAATTCCTTGAGTTTGTTAACCAAGTACTTGTTAATTACAGTGAAGTCCCCAGACATATTTGTTTTTACAAACAGGTGTTTGTAGTCTGGTTCAATACATGGCGTGCAGCCCGTGATATTTGATATGGTTGCAGTTGGTGCAATGGCCAGTACATTGGAGTTTCTCATTCCATACTTTTTGATTGATTCTCTAACTTCTGTCCAATTTAATTTGCCTCCAAGTGGTACTCCGGTGCTCTTGCTTCTTTCCTGCTCTAAGAGGGCAATGGTATCTTGTGGAAGGATGTCACGTGACCATTTTGATCCTTCGAATGTGGAGTAAGCTCCGCGCTCTTTGGCGAGCCGTGAAGATGACAGATAAGCGTGGAATGCGATGAATTCCATTATGTGGTCATTGAATTCGACAGCCCTCTGTGAGGCGAATGGTATGTTGCGCTTGTGTAATGCATCCTGCAGTCCCATTATTCCCATTCCTATTGGCCTGTGCCTTGTATTAGCTAGTTTGGCAGCTTCGGTTGGGTAGAAATTAATATCTATGACATTGTCCAGCATTCTTACCGCTATACGTATAGTATCCCTAAGCATGTCCCAGTTTATATCTCCAGTGTCGCTGATGTGTCGGGATAGATTTATACTTCCTAAGTTGCAATTGTGTACTACCATGCCATTTGCTATAAAGTTTCTAGTTTCCTTTACTTCAAGGTTATATACTGGAAGGACGCCATTGTCTTTTATGCTTTTTACTTTGTAGAACTGCACTCCATTAGAGTTTCTTGGGTTGGCCTTCTTAATGTAGCTCTCCATTTCGGTCTGTCTTGTTGGATTTAGTTTGAACCCAATATGTTTGGCAAAGTTCTGGCAGCTCTCTGGGTGCCCAATTCGTATTGCTCCCTGCCAACGATCTCGAATTTTTACATAAAACCAAGTAATTCTGCCGTGTATTCCGAATTCTTTTAGTAGTAGCTGGGTTTCTTCGAGCAGTTTAAGACTTGCTGAAGATAGTTCAATTGAGCCGTCTGGTTGGGCGCATCCATCTGCAGAAAACAATCCTGCTAGAAAGCTTCTTTTTTCTGTAGTATTTAAGTTCCATACTTTGCACGGGATTTGTTTAAGCGGCGCATGCGCTTTGCTAAAGCCAAAGCTTGTCTCTAGCATATCCATGAAGCCTTTGTTTTGTGTACCCCAGCAGCTTACACCATTTGGCTGTGTGTAGCCGCTTGGGCACTCTTGCCTGTTTTGTGGGTCTCTGGGCAGTTTGTTGTACCATTTTATTACCTTTGGTTGTACAAATTCCTTGGCTGTGGTGTCGTCTGGACCAAAAACTAATCCGGCGGATTGATCTGTGCACCAGCCGTCGCCGAGCATCCAACCTGCGCATAAGTAGTCATCGGACCAGGTTTCTGATTCCTCATGAACACTATCTGTCCAAGGAGCGTGGATTCTATCTCCTGGTTTTAGGTCTTGTGCTTTCTTCCATACGAAGGTTTTCTCTTTGTTTGCGCTTTTATCCCCGTATTTAAGGTATACTAAGAATGGGTGTTCAGCGGTAGCGACAATCGGGTTTCCGCAGCTTGTTTCTATTTTAATCGTTGGTTTTTCTCCTGCGTTTATTAGTGTTGCTTTTTGATAACTTTGTTCTGGTTTGAGGTATATTTCGCCGTTTTTGGCTTTTGGCTTTTTAATGCCGTCGTCGGCGAAGGGGCTTAAGACATTTGCATTGTGGCATGTTTCTATATTCGCCTGCCCCCTATCTGTTAGAATTTTGGTGCCGGCTGGGAAACATACGGCTGTTTCCTCATTTGATGTATTTAAGGTGATTTCGGTGCATAAATTAGAGCTATGTACCACGCCAACATGATCTTGTGGCGATCTGACATTGCATGGATCTTTGAATGTGATCCATGGATGGCCGGTCTCAAAGATGGATTCCAGCATGAGTTTCCAAAGTCCGCGTGCTGATATAGTTTTGCCGTAGATCTTTCCTTCTGATGCTTGCTTTTCGTAAGCCTCGTATTTCTTTTTGAATGCTGCTCCGTATGTTTCGTGAAGGTCTGCCACCTCGTTTGATCTGAATAGCGTCCAGTTTTCTCCCTTTTCGATGCGCTCCATAAACAGGTCTGGGATCCAGTTAGCCGTATTCATGTCGTGGCATCGACGTCTGTCATCTCCTGTGTTTTTTCGTAGTTGCAGAAACTCCTCGATATCATTGTGCCAGGTCTCCAAATAGGCGCACCCGGAACCTTTTCTTTTTCCTCCGTTATGTGCTAGTACGTCTGTGGTGCAGTATGATGCTGGTCCATCTATGATCAGGTCGTATACGGTTTCGACTGGCTTTGTGTCTTTGATTGATTTGATTCTTGTAAAGATGAAACCGTTATGGCTAAGCCAGTTTGCTTTTGTTAGGGGGGTAACTCCTAACTCTTGGGCGATGACCTTTGTGGCTGGCACTGCGATATTATACCCTAACGTTGTTTTCGGGAACGTTACTGTTGACCCATTATTTCTAAAGCTTGTGTGTTCTTTTTTCTCTCCGGCCTTGGTAATGTAGGTTGGGGTTCCGTTCTTTAGCATGAGATATTTGAACCCTCTTGCTAGTGGTAGGCTGGAGGTGTAGAACCAAATCTCGTCCTCCCGGTATACTCCACCGTCAGATAAGATTAATCCTTTTGCCATTTTAATGGCTTTGTGTCGAGGAAGGAGTAGAAATCTACCTGGGATATGCTTTTCGTTCTTCTCGTTGTAGAGGTCTTCGCGTTTGAGACCACCAACGCCGTTTTTCCAGCTCCAGTGAATTGTAGTGGTATTTCCGTGGATGGTATTTTCCCAGCTGTGGATACCGTTTTTCTTAAGATATTCCTTTATAAATTGGATGCCTTCTTCGCCAAATGGTGTTTCCTTTGCGTCGGTAAATCCGGCTTCTTTGAATCCTTGCTTATCTTCGATGTGCCCATTTCCTAGCATGAGCCCGTAAAACAGTGCGTCATCTTCGGTAAAGCTTGTAATGTCCTTTGATTCCGTTGGTATGCGTGTTCCAAGGTAGTCACCAGCTTTTAGCGCTTTGGGCTCAACCCAGTCCATTTTTTTCTTACCTGCGTTCAATTGTGTGTATGTCCGCTTGGCTGACTGCTCCATTGGCACATCTGTGATTGCCCATAGTGGGTGTTCGCTTGTGACACTCATTTCCTCGGTGTGCTTAGCTTTGATTTTCAGCATTGGCTTGCCGTTCTGTTCAAACTTTAGTGCTTCTTTAACTGGGCTGAATTCGCCGTCTTCGGTAAGTACTAGGTCTGCTGTAGTTACCTTTGAGATGGGCTTTATTCCTTGTGCTGTAATAATTGGTGTTTCTCCGTCCCAGCACTGGTTGACCGCTACGAGCTGATCGTTGTGCATTTTGAGGAATGGAATGACACCTTGGCTCTCACCGTTTGTGCCCTTGATGTATCCGCCTTTCCCTCTGACCTTGGTCCATGATCCGCCCAGTCCTCCCGCCCACTTGGACAAGAAGCCGTTTTCGGCTATTCCGCGATACATGATGGATTCGATGTTGTCCTGAATCACATAGAGATAGCATGAGCTGAGCTGGCTGTGTGCTGTTCCTGCGTTGAATAGCGTTGGTGTTGAGCTGCAGAATCGTTTGGCCTTGTAGAGCTCGTAGAATGACGCTGCCATCTCGTTGGTATTTTCCTTTTCTCCCAGCGCTAATCCCATGGCTACCCGCATCCAGAAAATTTGTGGGCACTCCATTCTCTTTTTATTCTCATGAATAAGGTAACGGTCGTATAGAGTCTGGGCTGCTAATATGTCTAACTCTAGATCGGCCATCGGATCCAGCCTTTCTGCCAAGAATTCCAGATTAAACTTGGCGAGTTCTGGGTTTAGCCTTTTTAAATCTATTCCTTTTGGAATGTATGCTTTGAATGCTTCTTGGTGTGCTTGTTTCAGAGTGTCCAGCCCGTCGGTTACTTTCCAGTTTAGTGCTTCCTCATAGATATATGACAGCAATATTCTTGCTGCGAATAGTGCGTAGGCAGGATCTTTTTCCACCAGTGTTTTGGCGTTTAGAATTGTTGCTGTCCTAGTTTCTGCACTTGTGAAATTTTCACTCAATGATTTGATTAGAACGCGTGCTACTTCTTCCTTTGTGGCCGGCATGGACAAGTTGCTTGATGCGAACTCGATTCGTTTCATTAGTTCTGTTGTGATCAGTGCAGGATTTGAATCCATCAGGTTTTTGTCCCTTTGTGTGCGTTCAGTTGCCCTGCGCTTCCTGTACTGTGAATATGTTTCTGCCACTGCTGTATAACCCTGTTCCTTGATTGTATCGATGACTATATCCTGAACAGCTTCGATGTGGATTTCTGTGACGCCCAGTTCGGCAATTTTAGACACGATTGCTGCGGTTATATTTTCGGCAGGTGCGCTATCCAGTTCCATGGCGATAAAGGCCTTTCTTACTGCCAACTCTATTTTTTCAGGCATCCAAGGTGCCACATTATTGTTGCGTCGGATTACGTGCAATGAGTGCGCTTTGTGCCTGTGCGCGCCTTTCATGGCCCTGAACAATATGAAGGCTTTTGCTCCTAAGTGCTCTCCGTGGTCTCCGATAACCTCTTCTACAAGGTCGCCAAGCTCATCGCTGCTTAGAACTTCTTTTGCTGGCAATAGATTGATTACTGCCTGTGTAATGGCAAGTATCTTATCTGTTGTTTTGAGGTCGCATGGGTTTTTCGCCCCTTGTGATACTCTAGCGTCTATTATTGCATAGCCGATACCACGTAGCAGTTTTCCGGTGTCCCATTTAGACAAGAGCCCGTTTGCCCCGCTTATTGTTGGGAGATGTTTTATCTCCAGTTTTTTTAGTAGATTTTCCCAGACAGGGCTGGGCTTTTGTGCTTTAGGTAGGACTATTACGTTTCTTAAGGCTGTGGACATAGTGGTGTATATTTGGTTTAGAACAATTCATCCTCGGAACTAATTCCTAGTGAAGATGACTTCTGGTATTCGGTTACTCTGCTTTCGAAGAAGTTCTTTTCTTTCTTCAAGTCTATAGCTTCTGACAGCCAAGGGAATGGGTTAGTGGTGACTGTATATATCTTTTGAAGTCCGCACCCTTCTAGTCGACGGTTTGCGTTCCATTCAATATATGTGCAAAATTCTTTGGCATTCATGCCGACGCAGTCTTCTGGTAGGCAGTCCAGAATGAATTGTTTTTCGAGGTTCACTCCTTCTTTCATTGCTTCGGTAAGTTCTACTTGGAATTCTGCTGTCAGTATATCTGGATTTTCTTCAATCAGTGCCATCAGCAACTTGCGAGAGAGTTCTATATGGTTGCTCTCGTCCCTTAGTGTATACTGGAACATTTCGCCGATGCCGGTCATCTTATTTTGTCTGTATAGGGATAGGATCATTCCAAACAGGCCGTAGAACTGGGTTCCTTCCATGACTTGTGATATGACAAAGATGGTTTTGGCAAGTAGCTGTTTATTCTCTGTTTTGGTCATGTCCAATCCGAATTTCAGATTAGGAACTGTGCGCGTTACGAACTCGTTCTTGAGTTTGACAGATGGGATGTCCTCAAAAATAGCCTTAACTTCGTGGGGGTTGATACCTAGGCTGGAGATCATATAGAGGAGGCTGTCCGTATGGATATTTTCCTCGTGCACGTGCCGTCCTGTGACCAGTTTTAGCTCTGGCGCACTTAGATACTCTCGTACCGCATGCATGATAGTATCTCCAACAATGCCTTCGGCTGCGGAGAAGTATCCTACGCCCATTCGTATGATCCATCTCTCCTTGTCAGTCAGTGTTTCTGGGGAATTCCACTGTTCGATGTCTTTTCCCATGGCGATATCCTCAGGCTCCCAGTGATTTGCTTTCATGGTGCGGTATAAATCGTATGCCCAGGAGTACTTTAATGGTAGTATGTTGAATTCCGGTGAGTTGTACCCGTTGATGACGCGTTTGGCTTCAAAGGCTTGTCTGGCCTTTTCTTCGTCTAGCGGGAAAACCTTATTGCCTACCTTATAGTCTATAGTTTTGCTCATGTATTTTATCTGTTTGGGGTGTTTGAATCGCGGGATTATACTAGAATGCCACGAATATGTCAATGACATACGCTGTCGCGCCAGCTGCAACTGTGCTATTGCTTTTCGGGTTTTGGCTCCGAAGCATTAACTGCCTGCATTTTAACAGTTAGGTAAAACGTTTTTTCTATCTTTGCTTTGCCGTCTTTTTCTAATTCGGCCAGTTTGGCGGCTGCAGATTTTTGTGCTTTTTTGAGCTTAGCTGCCCATTCTGGTTGGTCTGGAAGTAGTTTAATGTTGGATTTGCTGAACGTGCTGATCCTGATGTCCTGCCCATTGAGCGCCGTGTTTATATTGGTATTTGGATACTGATCTAGTTCTGATTGGGCCTGAGGTCTTAGCCTCTTTAGGCCAGCTTCGAGCCGTCTGTTTTGAATCTGGCAAAATAGCGCTGTTCTAAGGGTTGGGTTTGATTCCTTAAGTGCTTCGCTACTTATCTCTATATCTTGGTTAAGGCAGCGCTCTACTAGTCCGCCAATTTGGCTTTGTTCTTTTGGCTTGTCTTCCTTTTCTGGTCTTATTAGAACTATATTGAAGTCTTTGGCTTCTTTTCTTTCTGCAGCGCCTGCCGCAAGTGCTTCTTCGAGTACTCTAGTTGGCTCGCTGTATGCTTGGTCTACCTCTGCTTGAAATTCTGGCAAGGCTGTTGGATATTCAGAAACTCCAGCTGCCACTGTCAATTTAAGTCCGCTGAGGGTTGTTGTGAGCGACCCCTTAAACCCGCTGAGTTGGATAAATTCGCTTACTGCCTTTTCCCTAAGATTTTCCAATGCATTTGCAATACGATTTTTTTGGAGGGTTAGGTAACCTAATTTTGTGGTTTTGGGCAAAATGCTTGGCATTTCCGCCTCTGGTATGTTTAGGTTCTGGCGTTCTGGTGCTACTTGGGCAACTGGGCTGTCAGGTTGTGTTTCGATGTCCATATCCTATAGTAGTTAATTGTTGTGGTTGTGTCAATATGCCTAGCTACATTCTACATGGCATTATTGCATGCTGTATTTGATGATTCTGCATGATATATAATGGCGACTGGCTGCCAGTGGTTGAATGTCCGTGAAGTTCAATGTCGCCCGATGGGCTGCTACATATGGCCTCGTGAAATAATTTGAGTTTGAAGGTGTTTGAGTACGTGTACGGGTCTAATGTTGGGAACATTTCGTCCCATTCTTTTTGATTGTGCCTAGCATTGCCGGTTCCAACGCCAATATAGCTTGACTGGCTGTGATACGTGCCTGTTTTGCATGGTATCGATTCAATTACTTCAAGTTCCATTGTCTCGCTAAAATTTATTCTGACGTATTGTTCTGCCGAGTTGGCCTTAAACATGAGGAACAGCCTAAGTGTCTGCTCTAATTTTAATCTTTCGTATTCCGATAGTTGAATGTGAATTTCGTTGATCGTACATTCTGGGTTGGGCATTATTTTCTTCCATTCTGCGTAATGTTTATTTGAGCATAGTAGTCTCGCACCTCCGTTTCCATCATCGTAGCTTATTATTGTGTGCTCGTATGTTCTAGTTAGCGTTATTGGTTGCGTTGGGTCTGGTGCTGTTTCTAAAAGGCTCTGCAGCTGATATAGCATGCCGAATGGGATTACTGTCTCAGGACTGGTGCTAGTAGCTGCTAATGTTTTAAGCCTGGCTACTGTGATGCGTGCGCCGTCAGTAGAAACCATGCATGGGATGCCATGTATGTCCGATATGCATAGTCCGCTTATGGCTTCGCGGGCTTCATCCTTGCAGATTAGCATGCACCGCTTCAGAGCGTCTATTAGATTTTCTGCATGTATAATGTCGGCCGTGCCAATGGTCGTTTCAAACTCGGGGGGTTCTGATGCATCGTCGCAATAATCTATGATCTTAGTGAGTTCCGATGTAGTTAACTTGAGGGTGCGGGTTGAGTTATCCTCTTGTATGTAGCCTTTCCCCATTCTTGGAAGTCCTGACAGAAGTTTCCAGCAAATGGCGATTTGAATATCTTCTGTGGGAAGACTTGTTTTTTCCCAGGCGACTATATTTGGCTCCATTAGTGGATAGGCTTGGACGACTCCATTGTGCCATCTGATGGTTATAAGCTCGTGGTTTCTGACCTCGAGGGTTGGAACAATTCGGTCCACTGCTCTAAATAACTCTTCTAGTAAAATTTCCATCAGCTTGCTGTTTTCTTAAATCGTTTGTAAAGAGGCTTGTTCTCGGTATTTGCCGTGTTTGCTATTTCGGAGGTTGGAGGTGGTACTTCTTGGGTGTTTTCTCTTGCCTCCTCTAGCAATTGTGCGGTAATAGCCTTTGGCGTATGGTTTCTGGCTAACCACCCTGCAATTTTGACCAAATATTTTTTTGACCAGGAGGCTGTCATAAGTGCTGAGGCGCTGAGCCTGCTTATGTGTGCTTCTTCTAAATCCTTTTCGGAGATGGCTAGTATTTTTGCGACTTGCGTGGCCTGTTTGGCTGTAATAGTTTCTTTGGCCCATTGGGTCGAAAGGTTATAAGGCGGTACCATTCTGAGAGTTACTTTTGCGGCTGGCATATGAGTTACGAAGCCTCTTCCGGCGCTAAATACATAGTTTGTGTCGTCCTTTGTTTTTACCCAAAATGCGTTGTCAACTTTGATAAAACAAAAATTGCCGCCTTTGATGTTTGATGGTTTATACCACACCACTGGATTGCCATCTATGCGGTGAATCTCGTAGTATTTTTTGGCTTGTTCACCTAGATCTTTTTCGTCCCCGAATATATCCATTATAAAGTTGCGTAAGTCAGCATCTGCTGAAATCAATGTCTCGATATTGTAGGACGCCATGTCTTCCTTCTCGAACATTTCTGTGATGGCAGCCTCGTGCTCTTCAGCTTCTGCTATTGTGTTGGGTATTTGGGCATGAGGGAAATAGCTCCAGCCACCTTTGGCCATTAGTCTGACAAAGGCTTCTGTATTGCCGCATCTTATTGCTTCAAATATCTTTCCGTAGTCGCTTGGATCTTTGGCGTCTGCACCTGGCGTTGCTAGAACCTCATCCAGTACTGTAATCACTCTTTTTTGGTAATCTCTCCAGCCTTCTTTAGGTTTGTCAAAAAATAGGCCGTAGATTTGTGCTCCCGAGCTGAGCGGCGTGCAATCGCCGTGTTGTATTTCACCCTTGGCGGCCTTGAGGACTTCCTCCCTTTTAAAGAACCATGATAGGAATGTGCTTCCAAATGATTCAGGCCTGCCTGTCATGGTAGATAGTTTCTTGCAGTCCTCCTCAGAAGGTAAAACACAAGCGTCTTCTGCGGTCTTGCGTTTTGCTGTGTCGATAATGTCGATAAGCAGACACTCTTTTTTACCTTCTAGTGCACGCAATCCTCTGCCTAACATTTGAAGATAAAGTGCGGCATTTTTGGTTGGTCTTAGAATTACTACAAAGTCCAACTCTGGCATGTTAAATCCTTCACAGAGAACAAGATTGTTAATTAGCATGTCTATTTTTCCAGCAAGAATATCAGCGTACAGCGCCTGTCTTGTTTCTGTAGGCGTGGTACCGTATATTTGTCCGACCCGGATTCCTTCTTCCTCCAGCTTGGCTGCGATTAGCCTGCCGTGCTCTACACTGGCCGCAAAGATAATTCCTTTACGGTTTGTGTAATGCCTCTGGATTAGTTCGACGCACCCATTTAATACCTTCTCCTGGGTGAGGAATTTACTTAGTGATCCTACCTCGTAGTCGCCAAGTGATTTCTTTACTTTTCCTAGATTTAATTCCAGTTTTCCAACTGGTTTTGGCGGTACCAAGCGCTTCATCTTGATGCCGTCTGTAGTGTTCTTCTCGATCAGGACCTGTCCCAGGTTTAGTCTGGTAGCTACGTCGCTACGGTAAGGTGTTGCTGTGAGGTTAAGTACCTTGCTGTCGTAGAAGGTGGTTTTTACCGCCATCCATGTTTGGGCTAGTGCATGGTGTGCCTCGTCACATACTATTAGGTCTGGCGTAAACCAGCTGGCGAGTTTCTCCAGCCTTTTGCCTTTTAGCGACTGGACTGATGCAACTATAATTTTCGCCCTGTATCCGGCGCGTCTTTCAGCTTTCTCAATATCGCATGGTTCGCCAGTCAGGTTTTCTAGTTCATCTTTGGACTGCCCTAACAATTCTTCGCGATGCGTAAGCCACAGGATCTTTTTATTTTCGGCTAGAGCGTGAGACACGCACGCACATGCTGTAATTGTCTTTCCTAGCCCTACAGTTAGTGCGATTAGGGCTTCCTGCTGTGTGCCTGCCCACCAAGCTTTAAATGCGATGAGAGTTTCGTCTTGATAGTCGTATAGGGTTACTTCTTTTTTAGTCGGCTTAACGCCGGAAATCTCTAATATGCCGGATTGTGGGTTTTTTGCCCCCCAGTCCAAGAGATCGACTTGGAGTTCATTTTGTGCGGTACCTTTTTTAAGCATGGTGTGTTTTATTTTTTTGTGTGGCGTAGAAATTTGCCAATGTGTTTTATAGTTAGGTGATCAGGTATGTCCTTTATTACTATTGTAGGGTACTTTTGCTTAATTGTCGCTAACCATTCTAGCTCTTTAACTAAAATTTGTTCGTCGCTGCCGATAATTACTCTCACCGATTCTGGATTTGGGCTGTATGCTGATAATATTTCATCTACCTTTTTGCGTGTTTGGGTGTGCCATGTTGGTGAGTTTCCACCATTATCCATATTAAACTTCTCTTCGACAGTATGTACGATTCCCTCTCTGCCGAAAATGCGCTTGGTAGGATCTATTGAGTCGTATGTTCCTGTATGGTGTGACCCGAGCGCGATAAAAAGCCTTGTTTTTTTCCTTTGGCAGAGCAAGAATACAGCTGCTGAGAAGGCTCCGAGTTCCTTGCTGCATGCATGCATAGATCCTGAGAAGTCGTTTAGTACTAATATGAGTTTTGGGGCTAAATGATCGCCCTTTGCTTCGCTAAAATTCTCTGTCTCCTCCATTAGCCTAAACATTCGCTTGTGTGATCTCCCTTCATGTAGGTCGTGTTGTAAGAATTCTCGTGAGTCTAATCTTCCGAAGTACTTAGAATCTTCTTCCTTGAATTTCCTTTCCCCCTTCTTGTAGTGTGATAGAAATTCTTGTTTTATCATTCGCTCGTAGGCTTGGATGGTGGCTGTCTCTATTTCTATTGTCCCATTACTTCCACTTGATTGACCTGGTCGCATTGGTTTAGTTTTTAGCAGTTCTGGCTCATTATTTCTGGGTATTTCGCCTGAATCTATCCAATATGGCAGCTCCTCTTTTCTGACATTGTCAGCTGGGGAGTATTCTGGCATTGTTGCTAGTACATCCTCGCCGACGTGGCTGTTATGCCCAATTCCAAAACCTTGTGCCTCTTCTTGGGTGTTTTGCTTATTTCCTGTGCCTTTGCATCTCCGTATAGTCCTTGTTTTCTGGGCTTTGCTTGGTGTATCTTCTAATCTCATTGCGCGGCTTCGACCTAACGCTGCGATTTTTTCCAATAGGTCCGTGACCTGGCATATGATTTTGGTATTTTGTGCGTTATCTTTGTGTTCCTCTGCCCATTGCGCCATTTCTGTGAAGTTTCTGCAACCTAAATGGTGCTCCAATTCTTCTAGCTCCTCAAGCCTGCTATCTGAAGCGGTGCCTTTCGCCTCTCTAATGCTGCTGGCGAGGGCTCTTATTTCTTTATGTGTGGTTTCCGCCTTAAATTTAAAGCTGTCTTGCTCTGTTCCTAAGCCTATTACAGCGAGGCATATTCCAATATCACGATGCGTGTAAAGTCCTGACTGAATATGGGTTTTAGCCGCTTCGAAGTCTGATTTTAACCTTTCATCTTGTGCTGCACATATCCTGTTGCCTGCGGTTAGCCTACTCGAGGCTGCCTCTATGGCGCTTTCGGCAGCTTGGCATAGTTTTACTGCGGTAGCTGCGTCTTCGAGCTTTCTTCCTGGTAGGCTAAAAACATCCCCGCACATCTTATCAAACCCAAATAGATATTGTAGTGCTGTAGCGTGCAGTGCCTTATTTCTTGAGTTGCCCCACGTTGGCTGAGGGCTTACTCCGGTGTACGCCTCATAATATTGTAAGCTTTTTATTAGGAAAATCTTTTCTTCTTTGGTGCTGCTCCATTCAGAAAGGGCCAGTCTCCCGCTTCCTGGTGTTGAGTTTTCTTTTAGCATCAGCTGTAGCGCGTGGTTGAGCCACTCTATCTGTTTTTTCTCTTCGGGATTTTGGTATTGCGTGCTAATGAATGGGGTATCGTTCTCCCCTTTATCTAAGTGGGTATAAATATCTGGGATGTGTGTAGCATGCTGTGGGTAGTACTTGGCTATGGACTTGTTTATTCTTCCATCTTCGAATATGTTGTGTATACGGCTGAATAACGTATCATTAATGTATTCGCCGTTTGGGGAAAACCATGTAAATGTCGTATGTGCTGATTCGTGTATGGCTATTGTTGAAAGCAAGCTTGGAGGCAGTGCTACAGTTTCTCCCCCGATAACCAGTTGCATTTGGCCGATTCTCTCGCCTTTTTTGTCTACTTGTCCCACCACCATCCACGTATCTAGCTTCTCGTCGATGCTGGCAGAATTAATTTGGGAGAAAGGTAATACTTTACTTAACAACAGGGCACGGTTTATTATGGCTAGTGCGTGTTGCTGTTGTGGGGTATTCATGGTTGCAGGGCTTCATTTTTGTTTTGGCGTTTGTTTCGTTTCTGCTGTGCTATGGTATAATCGCTTATGAATCCAACAAAACGACTGCATTTGGCAGTTTTATTACTCGCTTCCTTCGGTTGTCTTTCCGTGACCTATGGCGGGGCTGACTACTATAAGCCTGTAGGTGCTTCACAGTCAAAGCATGTTTCTGACTCTAGGTTGCTGCCTGGTTTAATATCGTTACCTGGCAGAGGTATATTTTTTAGGCCGGGTGCCACTATGGAGGAAGTAACGCTGGTTATGGGTGCCCCAACACAAAAACGTGGCAGCTTGTGGTATTACGGTGATTCAACTGTACAGTTTTCTAGAACTGTTCGCGTTCCGGTAGTAACGGGGTATGAAATTAAGTCTGTTCCCCTTCGGATATTTGATAAAGACCCTTTCTTTACTCCGTGAATACCTACTCCAAATTGGTCATCTGCGAGAAGTTTTCTGCCGCGCAAGATATTGCTTCGGCCCTAGGATGCCCTAGGCAAGAATCAAATTGCTTTACTGGCGGTGCATTATGCATTACTTGGTTAGATGGGCATCTTTTGACTCTGGCAGACCCCGAGTATTATAAGGCAGAATGGATGGACAGGTCTATTTTTCCTGTCTTGCCTAGTGACTTCGTTTATCTTCCAAAGGATAAGCGGGCAAAGGTTCATCTGGATGAGGTAGCCCATTTAGTCGATATATCGCTGGAGGTAATAAATGCGTGCGATGCGGGAAGAGAGGGAGAGTTTATTTTTAGCCTTTTTTGGGAATATGTCGGGAATCCAAAAAAACATGTGTATAGACTGTGGTTGCATTCGAATACTTTGGATGGAATAAAGGCTGGTTGGGCTAAACTTGAAGATGCTTCCCAACCTAAATATCTGGCCATGGCTGTGGCCGCGCGGGCTAGAAACCAAGCAGATTGGTTGCTTGGAATAAATGGTTCTCGTGCGGTTACCAAGCTTATTGGCGCCAATAAGTGGTCTGTAGGCAGGGTACAAACCTCTGTACTTGGAATGGTGTTTGAGCGGGATAAGCGTATAAAAGATTACAGGAGTTTGCCATACTATAGTTTGTATGCCAAGTTTGATGGGAAGGACACGTATGAGTCTAAAATACTTGTGACGCCGGATTTTAGAAGAATGGGCAAATTACAACATATCTTTGCAGAGGAACAGGAGGCCGTGGCAATGGAGTATTTGGTAAAGCGGACTACAAGTGGAGTCTGGGACGTAAAGGATGCTACTACGCCTTCCGCTCTATATCCATACTCGCTTTTTGATCTTAGTTCCTTGCAGAAGTTTTGTGCACATACTCTCGGCTGGTCGGCTGCGCGAACACTTGCGGCAGCGCAGGAGGCTTACTCTGTTGAAAAGGCTATATCTTATCCGAGGACTGATTCCACATTTTTGCCGGAGGATTTTGTGGATATAATCGATGCGTTATACAAAAAGGTTTGGCTGATTGTTCAAGAGGAAGTACCTAGTTTGGGGCCTCTTGACATGCCTGTAGCTTCTGATAGTGGGATGGATAAACGTTTCCCGACATTTGATGATAGTAAGGTGTCAGATCACTATGCGATAGTCCCTACTGGTATAGTCCCAAGGGATCCGAAATCTGATGCAATGCTGCTTTGGCGGGTTGTTTCGCGCAGATTTATACTTCATTTTTTTGGGCCTGCCAAAGTAACCAAGTTTTCTAGACTAACTACCCTTAATTACATTCTTACTGCCCCATTTTTAACGCACAGATCTGGGGATATATATCCGTTGGCGGCTGTAACAAATGTCGAAAGCCTGACTGATCCAGGTTGGACAACCGTAGCGACTATACTTGGCTTGCCTTTGCCTGAAACTCTACCGCATGAAAAGCGCTTTCCGAGGCCTGAACCAGATGGGGTAAAGTTTGATAGGGTAGAGTTTTATCAGGGGTATACTGATGCGCCAGAGCCGTTTTTTGAAGATACGCTACTTTCCGCTATGGACTCAGAGGGGCTTGGCACTCCGGCCACGCAAGCTGCTGTTTTAGAGACCTTGGTATATCGCGACTACGTCGTGCGCCATGAGGGGAGGCCGCCAAAACTTCGAGTGGCACCTAATGGCGAATTGCTTATAAATGTACTAACCGATAAGGGATTGAGTTTCATTGCGCAGCCAGAGCTGACTGCGGAGTGGGAGTTGGCCTTAAGTAAGATTGAGTCCATGGCAGTTGATGCGCCTCGGCCTGAAGATTTTTTGTTGGATGTTGTGCGTCGCGTAAATGAGTTGTGTGACGTGGCTAACGGTGCGGACCATGAAGTATACTGCCCTCTCTCAAAGAAACTGGTAACGATAGATGAGGAAGCCGGCAAAATAAATTTTCCAGGCTTGCCCTTTCCGCTGCCGTTGGTGTTTGCAGGGCGTACAATGGCGGCAACGGAGTATAGGGATGTCCTGCTTTCCAAAACTGGTGTTGGCCCCTTTGATGGGTTCGTATCAAAGATGGGTAAGCCGTTTTCAGCAAAGCTGGTCTTTGATGCTTCTACTAGAAAAATATCCTTTAAATTTAAGAAGTAACTGCTAATCTTATCCTATGTCTACCCTCTCCTCACAACTTGCCAAGTTAGAGCGACTAAAAAAGTTGCAACTGGCTGCTGTAGAGTTGGAGATAGAAATGAAGTCAGACTTGCTCAGATTTCATTTGGAGAATGGGCCGGTGGCCAAGTCTAAACTTCGCTTGAACTTTGATCCAGCTAGGCTTTCAGTGCGTGCTGCGATAATTAAGGTTCTTGGTGAGAATGCTGGCCCTGTTGGAGTTGCTGAAATAGCATCGAAAGTGTGTCAGCTCTTACCTGATAGAAATCCAAAAAAGGTTGTAGGGCAAGTTAGTGTGGCCCTCTCCTCCTATTGTGGTTCTCTGTTTGAGAAAGTTTCAAGAGGCACCTACAAGCTTGCCGATAGGACAGATCTAGAGTCCGAGTGATGGCTGTTCTTGCAATAGGGCCTTAATAGGCGCAAAACTTTTCCTGTGCTCTTGGCATGGCCCCTTTAGTTTAAGCGTCTTAATATGCTGCGGTGTGCCGTAGCCTTTATGCGCTTCGAATCCGTAACCTGGATGGGTCTTTGCCATCTCTATCATGATGTGGTCCCTACTTGTTTTGGCAAGTATTGATGCTGCCGCTATGGCGATACTTGAGCTCTCTCCTTGTGTAATGCACTTAAACGGCGCTGTGAGATTTATCTTTTCTGGCTTGATTGGATTACCATCTATCATGATCATTTCTGCAACAATTGCTGGGCTTTTAAGCTTCATGTCCGCCAGTGCCAATTCGAATATCTTCCGGTTAGCGGCATCAATGCCAATACGGTCTACTTCTTCGGCCTCAACTACTCCAATGCCGTATGGTGCAATCTCCTTTATTTCCTTTGCTAGCCTATTTCTATCCTCGTCGCTCAGTGCTTTACTATCTGATACCGGCGGGAGTTTAATGTCTTTGCTCCAGCAAACCACAGCTCCTACAATAGGGCCGGCCCATGTGCCTCTTCCGGCTTCGTCCATACCTGCAATATAGTTGTACCCTTCTGAAACGAGTGTTTCTTCAGTTTTGCCTGTGGCGGGCCCTTTGGCTATTTTACTGCCTTTGAATTTATTTGGTGTTGCTATTGCTGCTTGTTGTAGTTTCATAAGTATATCTTGCGATTCGATCTGTGCGGTGAATAACTCGCCATTATGGATGATGTGCGCGTGAGGGAGTTCAATAAATAGGTCTGCAGAGTCTGAAAGCTTGGCAGCAAATATGGCGATCTTGTCTCCTGCCTCATTGCGGCCCGCCCATTTGCCCAGTTCTATTCCACTTGCGGATATCTTGCTTTCTAATTTGCCTATTTCACCTGCTGGTGTTGGTTTAGACTTTTCTGCATCTGCCAGTTCTTCCAAAATGCAATTAAGTCTTGCAGTCCAATGATCGGGGATTTTGCTGCTATGCTCTAAATCTCTATGGGTTGAAATAAATTTTCCGCCCAGCTTAAGCTTCTTGCCGCTTTTTATTTTCTCAAAAAATGTTCCGCGTTTCATGTGGTAAAGTATTCAGCTCCTAGTTCTGGTAATAAGGCATGATCGGACAAGTATGTATAGAGTAACCCAAGTAGTTCTTTCTCGATATCGATACTAGCTTTTCCTTGCTGAATTAAGTATATGGCTTGGTGTGTGGCGAAAGCAATATATATTCCTGAGTTTGTAATGTGCCACTCCCATGCCCCCGCACTTCTTACAGCGTTGGTCGCCTTATAAAGCATTGAGTTTGGGCGGCATAGGTAGAGCATTTCACTGTCTTCTACCCCTATGCATATTTCGCCTTCTTTAGAATATATTCTCATTCAATGGTATTTGTGTTAGATATCCAAGTCGTTTGGAATGCCCCGATCTTTTATTTTTTCTCTTGGCTGTGAGAAGTCGTTTTCTTGCGATGGTTCTATTGGACATACTCCTTCCAGGTCGCTATTTACCATTCTGGCGGCAGTTTCCATTTCGTTTTTCCTTTTCCACCTTCCTCGAAAGTCACAGTATGTGTCCATTAGGTCTGTGGCCGCTACTTGGTTGTGATCTCCGGCTCTGCGCTGTATAATTGCTGGTAATTTACTGATTGTATCGTCTGTGATTACATGCCCCTTGGTTGCTGGGATCGCCTGTCCGGTTGGGTTTCTTCTGACCGTAATTGTCCAAAGCATGTTTGTCTTAATTGGTTCTGCATGGGATCTATTAAAGCTTACAAGTGATGCTCCTCTAACAATCATGATCCATTCTTCGAACCCTGGCAGCACGTGTACTTTACAATCGTTAGGCAGTCCAAAAACTTCTCCAGTATGTCTGTATTTAAAGTTTGTTAATCCTATGTGCCGTTTTTGGCATAGCTTTGTAGTTGCAAGAAGAATCTTGTTTGTATTTAGCTCTATTCTTTCAATGTCGACCTCCATGCTTCAGTATAGCAGATTAGGCTGATTGGCGTCAAAATTATATCTTTCCACGTACTGTAAGATCCGGAATATTGCCTTCCTTTATAAATCTCGATATTTTGGTGGTTTTTCCGCTCATAATGTTTGGAACTACAAAGAATAGTACTGACTTCGCTCTACCTACGGCTGCTAGAAATTGGTGTCTGGCGTCTGTGAAATTTTCTCGGTAGTATGGCCATATGCCCTCAACGGCAGATGGTATTATTACAGCGGAAAATTCTAGACCTTTGGCATCCACTGGTGTTGTTACAATGACGCGCTCGGAGGTGGGCTGTATGGACTCAATTCTTGACCTAGTTCTAAGGAGTCGCATTTGGATCCCAGCCTTATTTAGATACTCAGCGGTTTGGAGGCTTTCATTGGTGTTTCTACATATAATTCCGACAGTAACATTAGGGTTTGTTTGTAGACAATTTAAGGTTTGTTTTGCGATCCACTGTAATTGTTGGTTTTGGTCATCCACTTGTATGGCAAAGTTTTGGCTGGATAACTGGCTTTCTGATGCGGGGTCAATGCTGTAAGGGTTGCGGGTTGGATTAAACTCGCTAAGCTGGTTGAAAAATCTGCAAACCCATGATTTGCATCGAAAACTTTTAACGACTGTTTCTGTCTTGTCTTCTAAAAGTTTCTTGCTTGGTGCATCTGCTATTGTGCTGGAGTTTGCATCGCCCGCTAATATTGTTTGGGTACCTAGGACTCTTAGTTTCTTAATAAGTTGCCATTCTGAGTGTGATAAGTCTTGGGCATCATCTATTACTAAAAGCTTGATTTTTGCGAAGTATTGGCTTATGTCTTTATTCTCAAAGTTGCTTGTAATAACGCCGCACACATCCTGTATGCCTACAACGTTGTTTTGACGCATATGCTTTTGAACTGATCTTTCTATAGCTTGCTCATACCCAGGTTCTGTGGGGAACATTTTCTCATTAACTTCTGCTGAGGCTGTTTGTAGTAATCCTTGCCTTTCTTTTCCGGCGATCAACCTTGGTGGTTCGTTGAAGCCTAGTTGTCTATAGTAAGCTCTTATTAGACCTGCACATATGCCTGGTAGGGTTGTAATTGGACAATTGATGTTGTAGTCCTTAAGGATTTTTGCTGCAAGCTGTGTGCTTCCTCCACTAAAACCGAGAAATAGTGTTTCCTGTGCGGAAAATTGCTGTGCAAGTGCCTCTTTCACTGCGTTGCATAACGTAGTGGTTTTTCCTGTACCAGGGCCACCTACAATTGTCCGATGAGCATGTTTCATGCGTTTTAGTCTGCATCTGGTTTTTCCCTTGCCTTGATAAAATATACTATTAGTGAGCTTATGCAGACTATTGTTATAATCAATCCTAGGATTGCTGAGATTTTATAGGGAAGTAAGAAAATAACCATACCGTAGAACGTGCCAAAAGCCATGGCTGTCTTCCATTTTTTGAATGCTGCAGCAATAACTATCCCAGTGGATAAGTACATGGCTAAGATGTAGAGGTATGTAGCCAGAGCCATTGCTGCCTGATAATTTGCTAGTTCTGCGGCATTAGTTGGAGGATTCATATCTTTGGTTTTTTTGTACGGCGTGTTATTGTGTTGGGGCTTGCTTAGTTTTACCTTGCATGATAGTGCGTAATATGCTTTGCGTTAGGGCTGGTACTCTAGCGTTTTGCATCTGACCAATCCATGCATTGTAATATGCTATCGTAATGCCTGGGTCAGAAATAAGCAAGAGATTTGCAGACCCAGTTAGCTCCCTTTGTGTCCAATTTCCTGAGCTAAGCACTACAGCTTTTCTGTCTATAATTAGAAAGTTGCTGAAATTTTCCTCTTCTGATGTATCAAAAAATATGGGCAGGTTGCTTATCATGAAATAACTGGGGGCGTTGTAGCCGGATATTGAAGCTGGCGATTCAGTTAGTACACCTGCAACAATTAGTCCTCGCTGTTTGGCTGCCACCAGTGCTGCAGCGATTTCCCTGACAGTAACCGCATTAGTGCTGAACAGTACTTCTACTTTTGCGTTGTCGATATACTTTACTATTTTCTCTGCCAGATTAGACAGTGCCCCTGGGTAATTAAACGTTATTTCGCAGTCTCTTGGCAAAAGTATATCTTTGGCTGGCGACAATGGTAGTGTCTGAAGAATAAAGTTTGTGAGGTCACTTGCATTGGATTTTTTAAGCTCTGGCGTAGGTGTAGGGGTCTGTGCTACAACAGTTGCGGTAACTATTGGAAAAATACAAGCTAATATCTTATAAATCTTGCTTTGCATATTATTTGCCTAAGTCTATACTAATGGAGCCTTTGCCGACTAGGTCATCTGGATCAATCCTGTATGTCTTTATTTCCTCGGGTGTTGGCTGAGGCGTTGGCTTTGGCTCTATTTTGGGTTTGGGGTTTGGGGTTGGGCTAGGAATTGGTGTTGGGACTGGTGTGGCTGCTGGGCCAGGTACAGTAGCCTTTGGTCGTGGTGTTGGTTCCGGAAGTTCACTTGTGTCTGGTAACGCTTGTTTTGGCGGTACAGCTTCGTATTTCGATGGCTGCTGTACTCCTGATATAGTTAGTTGGTTTGCATACTGGGGACTCTCGTTTGGGTTACGTAATGTGATAATAAAGCCCCTGAGCTTTGGGCTTTCCATTACTTCCTGTTGTTCATCTTGGTTAAGCATCTCCCATGTTTTTGCCCTGTAGGTATAATAGCCTATTAAAGGGCTGTACCCAAGTTGTTTGCCGGTTGGTAGCTCTTCTGGCGTATTTGTGAATACAATATCGTAGCGCCACGTGATATTATCTTTGGCAAATGTTGCTAGGAATGCGTTCATTACAGATTCGCCATTTTCGCCTGCATCGGCTTGTGCCTTCCCGCTCAATGCTAGGATGGCAGCGAGTAAAATAACTTGTATGGTATGACGCATCCTTTATAGAGTATCAGAAATATTTAGCTTTGTCACATTATTGTGAGGCTTTTGTTCTCTCCTCGGCGAGAGCCAGGATTCTTCCATTTAGTTTGCTTAGCCCATCCTCTAATCCATCCAGTCTTGTGGCTAACGCATCAATTCTTGTGGTGAGTTCATTATTTGATTCCTCAACTGCATGGGCAAGCGTTGTGTTTGTACTTGCGCTTGCGGCTTTTGCCTTTAAATCGGCTATTTCATGTCCCATGCTCTTAATTTGTGCGGCTGTTTCCTCGGTTAGATTTTGGGCGGCGCCTTTTGCTATTAGTTCAATGCTGGCAGTTTTCCTTTTTTCTTGATCCTCCTGCCATTTCTTAAACACATTGCTGGCTGGCGCTATCAAAAGCAGTACTATGCCTATTAGTATAGCGTGTGAGATTGGTATATATAGTTTTTTCCGTTCGGGCGTATCAGGTTGTAGCGTGTTTCTAGCCATATTATATTCCTAGTGCCTCCGTAATTATCTTTACCCTTCCAACAAACATGTCCATTAGCTTATACCCACCAAATATCCATACGATCATGGAGTAGATCATTGGCGGTCCGAACGGTACTTGTGCCGGTCCCTCTTGGTTTCTGAATCGGCTTGATATGGAGATAAGAAGTCCGAATACTGCTCCCGCTACCAGCACAAATATTGGCGCGCTCCAACCAAACCAAGTACCTACTGCGGCCATTAACTTTATATCTCCTCCGCCAACTGCTTCTCTACCATAAATGGCTTGTGCTATTTTAGATAGTGCGTACATCATAGCGAACCCTACTGCTCCACCAATAAGGCTGTTTAGTAACCCTCCTGAGAAAATAATGTTGTGGTCGATCGTACTAGCAATTAGTCCTAGCGCTGTTAGTCCGAAGGTGCATCTGTCTGGCAGTGTATAATCTGCGTAATCAGAACCAAGACATATAGATAGCCCTAACATTAGTAATGATACTAGTAATCCTGTAAGAGTACCGTACGCTAAAAGTGCTGCTGTCCCGCTTAATGCAAGTATAAGCCCATTGACCAACATTGCTTTATCCGAGGCTGATGGTCTGACATTTACTATTTTTTGCCCCCACGCATATCCGGCGGTTAAAAGGATAAGCAGCACTAGGAAAAATAGAGGCAAAATGAGCCCGCTTATAAAGGGTTGTATGTGTGATGGCTGGGGCATTTGTTTTTTTGTTTGATGTGAATATCTCTTTGTTAATAATCTTTAATTAGCTGCTATACTATACCCATGCGTAAGGTAAAAAACACTTTCTTTTTTTGGCTATTGTGCGTTTCCTCGCTACTTGCCCAATCTAACGATTCGGCCACAACTAGCGACTCTGCCAGACCTAAAACATCAAGCGAGGTCCGGAACTCGTTGCTTGGAGAGTTTTTTGCTGTTTCCGATACTGGCGGTGGTATTAGGCTTTTCTGGGTGACCATAGCGCGACAGCTTCAGCATATGCCTCCCAGGGACCTTAAGACTGGATCGCCGACTAAGGTAGAATTAACACAAAATGACACCAAATTGTATGCCATAGAGTTCTTAATGGCCAATTACAATGAAGATTTGGTGAGGCAGGCAAATGAATGGTACGTGAGGCCTGAAACTGTTAGATTGTTTTCGTTGCTTTCGTCTCCATATTTTGGATACCAAGACTACATTGCGAATTATAAGCTTGCTCCATCTTCAAAACTGCGTCGGGAACTGATCTTGCGCCTTTCTGGGGCGCTTTGTACCATACAGCAAACAAAGGCTTTATTTGAACTTAATGGTCTTACAATTGGAACTGTTACCTCGAAGTTGCCTGTATCTATTATCGAATCTAATACAAGTGCTTTGTATGATGTACAGCAGTGGGAGCTTCAGGAGTCTGCAATTCTTAGGCTTTCTTTCTGCTTTCGTGATATATCCGATGCCGAACTTGAAAGTCTTGTGACTAATGTTGAGTTGCCTATAGGCCAGTGGGCCACAGCCTATTCTCGTGGTGCCATGCTTGATTCCATTTCTCGTTCTATACAGGATATTCGGTATCGGCTGACTACAGGCTCGCATTAGGTTCTACAATGAGTAATATTTGGCGCAGAATTTTACTGTTTGGGTTGCTCCCATTCATGCTGCTGGCTTCAGTGATGGGCGTCCTTGCATGGCACTATGTCAGTGCTGCGTATGCTACAGCCCAAGCTGTAGATATAGAGCGTGGCCTAGCGGTGTCGGAGGCCGAGGTTATTTATGACAGGAACGGTGAGGAAATTGGCAGGGCTTTTGAACAAAATAGGACCAGCGTAGAATTGTCGGAGGTATCTGGTCTTTTCCAAACAACACTGTTAGCTGTTGAGGATAGAAAGTTTTATGCGCATGGTGGAGCGGACTACAAGGGTATTATTAGGGCCATGCTTGTCAATCTGCGCGCACGTAGATTTGTACAGGGTGGTAGTACTCTTACCCAGCAACTAGCAAAGCATGTTTTGGATGACAACTCCAAGTCAATCGAGCGGAAGTTGGTTGAGCTCTTTGTAGCATTTCGGCTAGAAAAATTGTATTCGAAGAATCAAATACTTACTTTTTATTTAAATAGGGTTGCTTTTGGTAACGGATTTTATGGGGTTGATGCTGCGGCGAGGGGGTATTTTAATACATCTGCTGCCAATTTAACTACGAGTCAGGTAGCCATGCTTGTAGCAATAATACGCTCGCCAACAAGATTCTCGCCGTATAAGAACCCTGAAAAATTAAGACCTGTGGTTAATGCGGTCATAGATAAAATGCTGGAGGCACACTTAATTTCGGCAGCCCAAAAGGAGGAAACCAAGCGTGCGCCCCTAGTTATTCTGCCTAGGTTCAGGCAGACTATAGGCGTAAAGACTTATCCTGCTGCCAGGGCTGTTCTTATCGCAGAAAAAGTTTTAAGCCCTGCAGACAAGAAGGTTAGAGTGTATACAACTATTAATTCTTCTATCCAACAAAAGCTGGAGAAAATTGCAGCGGGAATGCCTAGTAAAGATAGGCAGGTTGCCATAGGTGTTGTCGATATTGCTTCAGGGGAATTGTTGGGCTACATTGGAGGCTCGAATTTTTTAGAGGCACCTTACGATAGATTTTTTAGCATGGAACGTAGCGCTGGCCAGATCTTGGCCTTGCCGGATATTGCCAAGCTCTTTGACTCTGGGGCCACACCAGCATCATTGGTTCCAGTTTCCCAAGGGTCTATGGCACAAATAACTTTGCAGGATGCTATTGCGCTAAATATGCGGACAGCTTTACCTGCCGCCTCGAGAATAGTTTCGCCAGAACAGGCTTTAAATGCTCTGCTTCCTCTGTGTGCGGGTAGCAATCCGGTAACCTTTGTTCGTTCGGTTATAACTTCTGATAAAACGGTATTGTTTCCAGGCTCCAAAAAACTTTCCTCTTCTTACTCTCCAGGGGCTGCATCTGATGTTTTGGATATGCTTGATTCTGCCACATTTGTAGGAAGTTCGATTGGCGGTCTTGATGGCTGGGCGGTTCGGTTTGGGAAATCACAGGCTGTCTTATTATGGGTAGGTACCGATGCTGCAGTATCCCTTGGCTCAAAGCAGACTATAGAAAATGAGGCGCGGGAATTAATCTCAAGGGTGGCAGATTCCATTGCATTGTCCGCGCGGGAGCTTAGGGTAAGGGCCCCCCAGTACGTTAATAGGTCTACTGGCCTGCTGTCTGATAATGTTGCCGGCGCTATACCGGTTTACACTTCTGCAACCCTTGCGCAAGTTCCTCCTGGTAATCCTTGGCAGAACATCTCACTGTTTGACGTTAAGGGGGTTTCTGCTGGCGAACTTTCGCCATGGGCTGGCGCTCCCTCTGTAAATTTTTTGCTGCCGTCACCCAGACCAGGAATTGAGACATCTGATGGTGTGACTGTTGTCAGTTCGCCTCTTATAACTATGCCTTACCTGTTCTTCCCCCGCCCTGAGGCATTTGAATCTACTGACGCTATGGTTTCGGCTATATCGGAGATGACAGAGGTAGCTGATCCTCTGTCGGTATTTGCAACTAGGCGTTCTTTCCCTACTCTTGCGCGCTGTAGTACGCCGTTTACCAGAGATATGCCGACCTATACTCGTAATTATGCGTTTAAATTGGAGTATTCCATGGTTACGGGGTTGGCTGGTGTGGAATTAAGTCCTTCTTCCGCAACACCTGTTGATGGTGAGACTCTCTATCCCCTCTATTCTGGAAGATATGGCTTGGAAAAAATGATAGATGGCTGGGGGTTGTGTTCGCCCGGGCATCTAACGATCAAACCTGACTATTTTGGGTATCCGCAAGAAGCCATTTTATCACCTGGTGCTGTTTCGCCACCACTCAAGTTAGCTATTGCACATGATGCGCAAATGGCGGCTGTTGCTGCCATGGGTGATGTAACGGACGGGGCGTTTGTGATTATGAACGCCACTGATGGGGCTATATTAGCAATGGTATCGAAGCCCTTGGGCGAGGAACTTAATAAGGCTGTATCTTTTGCTGCGCCTCCGGCTTCGTCTTTTAAGCCGGTAACTGCCTTGGCATCTTTTGTGGCGCTAGATAGGGTTACTGAATATAATCTTGGCAGCCTTGATGTAAGTGGTGTGAAATTTAATTTTCCGAGGGAAATAGGAACGGCAGGCTTAGTACCAGCTTTATCGCATTCATTAAATTCTTACTTTATACAGCTAGGCTTAGATACTGGAAAGCAACCCTTGTTGGATGTTGCTGCTGCACTTGGCCTTGGTTCTCCTAGTGGATTTTTACTTGGCGGGTCGTCAGGCATTTTACCTGATGATAACTTCGTGCGTCTGATACATTCTAGGTTGTTTGGTTCAGGAGATGTCGCCAATACATCGATCGGTCAGGGGGACTTAAGTGTTACACCGATACAGATGGCCAAGGTTTATGCGACAATTGCTACTCGGGGTACCATACCAAGGCCAAGGTTACTCCTTTCTGAGCCGGTAGATGTAAGGCGTTTTCAGTTTGATATTGATCCCAAGTATTGGGCGATATTGGATGCTGGATTAGAAGGTGTTGTGCAAGATGGCACTGGTTCGGCTGCGCAATCCAGTGCATTTTCTAGCTTGCGTGCAAAGACTGGAACAGCACAGTTGGGCACAGGCGCAACCAAACGTAATTCCGCTTGGTTCTGTGGTTACTTTCTAATGTCTGGAAACATGTATAGTTTTGCTATTCTTGTTAATGGAGTGCCTGGGGAGACTCTTTCTGGTGGCTCTGCTGCCGCGCCGGTATTAGGGCGCTTTTTGGGCAGTATGGCATCAAAGGCTGAGGCGCAGAATTATAGTTATCCTAAGGTGGAATTGCCTGAGCCTGCAGATGTGATATCTGACCCTGTGGCTTCGCTTGTGACGAGAATCCCGCCGCAAACTTCTGTAGAAGATATTGCCAACAAGGCCATGCGTGATCAGTTTGAGCAATAACCGCCACTTGGGGCTTGCTAGTGCTGCCCTGCGTATATAATGATAACTCCTGCTTTGTTTACTCCCGCCTTCAGGTTGTGGTTATGCAGTACTCTTTCTATCGTTTCTGTCTTTGCCTGCTCGTCGGATAATTCCTTGGGAAGAACAATTAGAAACTCCAATTTGGGGGCTTGCAGGGTTTTCCATAGGCTTTCTCCTAGAGTTCCATCTTCCGTAACTAGACTTAATGTTTTTGGACTTAGCCGTGCAAGTTCGGTTGGTTTTTTTATAAATGTGATCTTTTGATTATTTTCTGTAGCAGAATATCCGTATGCGCTTGCTATCAGATTGAGCGTCTCTACCCCACTGCAGGAGAATCTGGCCCAAATAACATCTGACTCTCTATTTACTTCGGCTATCGGAATGACTCCCCATTTTTGCAGAAATGCGGTATACAGCTCCTTGGGCTTGGCGTTTAAAAGCAGTACAGGGAATACGTTAGTAATTAAGTCTGTGCGCTGTAGCCCATTTCCGTTTGGCATCACCTGTTCTATTGGTGTCTTGGCTGTATTTTGTGTGGGTGCTGGAGGCTTTGACTTGTGTGTTAGTGTCCAAACAAGGAGTACTAGTAGGAGTATAATAGCTGTGATAATGATTGCTCTGATCATGTTTTTCTGTTGTGCCTATTAGTGAGGTGTTGACCATTTGTGTAGTTTGTTGTATACTAAATTATGAGTTCATCTATTCCGTGTAACAACATAGCTACTAGCAACCATCTTGGTTTGGTACAAGCCTCTGAAGAGGAAGTAAAATTTTTGGCAAAGCTCTTGGGGCTTGAATCGCCTAATGACGCTACGCAACAATTCGCTAGGGCGTCAGACCGTAACCCCGATAAACGCAAATAGTTTAAAAATTGGTGTTTCCTTGGCTCTAAGGTTTGTTATAATTCTTTGATGAGCGAACTTCTACCAATAGTCATTGACACTAATGACCCCGATGCAAAAAAGGATACATTAGACTTGTTAATAAACTCTGCCGTAGCAAGTTATGCAACTGATATTCATATCCCGCATTTGGGAATTTGCTATGCTAGGCGTGGTAATGTTTTGGAACCTTTTATAAATTTAAACTCAGGGGAGCCATTTGAAATATTTGATGCTGATTTTACAAAAATGCTTTCTATACTGAAATTTGAGCGCTATGCTTCTGTGTCTAAACGCATTATTTGGGGCGATAAGCAGCTCCGCGTGCTCTATCTTTCTGTGCCACAACAATCCAGGGGTGGTCAAGAAGAAATATTGATTTTGAGGGCTCAACCTTTGACTCCTCCACCTTTGGCCAGTTGTTTGCCTTATCCTGATGTACTGCAGTCATTGCAAAATCCACATGGGCTTATATTGGTTGCTGGGATGATTGGAGCTGGTAAAACCACATTGGCAGCGGGTATCTGCTCTTCTTGGGCGAGCTCTGGGAAGCATATTTTTACAGTTGAGGATCCAATTGAGTATGAAATCAAAGCTGTCAATGGAAGAGTTACTCAATTAGCAGCTTCTTTGCACGCTACTGATATATCCTTTGAGCAGGCAGCTATGCTGGCGTTGCGAGCTGATATTGACGGCCTGTTTATTGGTGAGTGCCGAAATGCTTCGACGTTTAAGGTTGTGCTAGATGCCGCAATAACGCACGAGCCTTGTATTACTACCATTCATGCTGGTGGTTTTGCTGATGCTATAACTCGTTTAGTTAGCTTTGCTCAAAGTTTCATGTCGCAGAATGTGGCACAATTCACTATCTCTCAGGCGCTACACTCAATTCTGCATGTTTCTCTGGCTTATACTGATGAGGGAAAACCTGTACCTATGGTAGCTGTTCTGCCTTTCTGGAGTGACGATAATGTAAGAAAGATACTTACTGACTTTGATCCTGTAAATCTAACTGATCGCATACGTACCATCTTGCGGGATAATGCGATAAAGGGGCTTGTTAGCTACGATATGGCAGCTGCGACTGCGTTGGCGGCTGGGGCTACTCAGGCCAGCATTGATGCTGCTAAAGCTTATAGCCCAGAAGTTCCATCGTATTATCAATAGCTTTATTCGTGCTCTAAAGTGGGCATTACTCACTAAAGTGGAGCATTAGTCAATGCAATAACGAGTAAATTAATCTTGACATCCGGCCTTATTATACCGATGGCTAAAAATAAACTTGACTATGATGTGCGGCTAGCGGTAGTTCATCCTTTCAAAAAGGGGATGTATTCTGCTATGAGTTCTAGTTGATTGATATTTTCTTCGGTTAGTGACTCCTTGGCTAACATTGTGCTGATGATGTTGCCGGCTATTTTAAGCTTTCCCTCTAACTTTAGGATCTTTACTGCGTCGGTGTTTCCTTCCGCTTGCGCCTTTTCTGCTGGCTTGGCACGTGGTGCAGGCGTTATAATTCCCGCGTCATGGCGGAGATTGGTTGCTGGTTCCGAACTGTTACTAATTGGACCTGAGCTATTATCTTTTCCTAGCCACTCTTTAAACTCCTGCACGACCTCGTTTGGATGTCCCCATTTTTGCCAGTCTTCGGGCTCGCTAAATGGAGATAACTCTTTAATGTACTCTTTGGCTAGCTGTGGTTGGTTGGCTGCTATTGCTGCTGCTTCTATCGCTTCTTTGCATGCTGCCATGTGTGCTTGTTTTCTTCCCTTGGTTCCTGTGCTGAATTGTTTCATATGTTTTTGTTGGTATTGTTAAAGTATGCTGTGTGGTAAGACTGACCATTGTTGCATCGAGCGGTTTCTGATATTGCTTGAAACTGAATGTTCGTCAGAGATTTTAATTTGACTTGAATCTCTTAGGTGCCCAAATGCATTATCAAACTCATTTCCTGCGAGCCCTTTAGCTTCTAATACTCTTATGAGTTCAAAGTACTGCTTCGGCTCCGCTAGATTTTCTAGTATTTTGTTCGTGTTTTTGAGCAAATTTGCCTCTAATAAACTATCGTGTGCGTGTTTTACTTTCACCTTATCTTGTAGTTAGTTTGACTCCGAGTAGACTACCTATGACGCTGAGTACACTAAGCGCGATTAGCGGCATTAGTACAAGCACTATTTTTGCGCCTAAGTCATAGTTTATCAGTATATAGGCTATTTGGCCTACTATAATGAGTAGCGGCCATAGCCAAGCTAGCTTGTGAAACTGCTTTCCAGCCATTAATGCGGCTACGAGACCTCCTATAAATATTAGTCCTGCGTAGAATGGTATACTATATGCCCACGGTTCAACTTTCTCCCAATAGTTAGCTGAAACGTACCAAATGCTGGCGCCAAACACCAGGCTAAAAATACTACAGATTATCTCCATTTGGATCTTTTTTATCCTCAGGTGGTACGAAGCTGGACGCTATATAATCTCCAACTAGTGCATTACTGCGTGCGTATGTCATACTCTTAGAGAGCTTGCTTGCTTCTAGAAATGACCCAGTTTCGACTCTTGTCTTGACTGCTTCCAGCATGCTCATTTCTTGTAGTACGAGGCTGCTTTTGTTAGCCAAGCCTCCAAATATCGCGCCTGCTTGAGTGAGGTACTGTATCGAGCCGGCGTTGTCGCCTTGGGCTGCTTTTGTTAGTGCCTCCTGTCGTAGCTCTTCCGCCTTTGCGATTGCCACCCTTTCTTTTACTTGTGGGTTTTGGTTTATCTCCATCCATTCGCTGTCTACAACAGGCAACTCAAGGCTGGCTTCTATGGTTTTTGGCGTCTCTTTGTTCTTTTCGTCTATTGCGTTGTACTTTGCGGAGAGTTTGAGGACCTCCAGCTGTTTGGCGCTGAGCGGCGTTGTAAATTCTACAAGGATATTAATGGGCATTCCAGATAGTATTGACCCAACGTATATCTTGTTATCAAGAAGCGCATGTGGCTGTACTGCTTTTACTATGGTTGCTCCATTTTCTGGAGTTATTGAGACTTCCAATGATGCTCCTATTCTGGCTTGTACTCCTGACAATTCGATTGCGAAGATTTCTTCCATTTTTTTGAGGTCTTCTACATAAAAGTAATTGCCTTCGCCACTTAGTGCCATTGCTTCGAGTAGGTCTTCGTTAAAGTGCGATCCTACTCCCATTGTGGATGTTGATAGCCCGGCTTTTGATTTTTCTTTGACTTTGGTGGCTATTTGGTCAGCATCGACAAGACCTATATTTGCTTCCCCATCAGAGAGTAGTAGAACTCTTCCCTTTAACTTGAGGGCTTCCAAAAGCTCGATGCTTTTTTCCCAGCCAGGGTACAACGCAGTAGAGCCAACAGCGGCTAGGTCTCTAATGGCGTTTTTAATTTTATCACGATTCTCCAAAAGTTCTAGATTATGAATAACTTCAACATGGCTGCCGAAACTGACTACGCCAACCCTATCCGTAGCCTGTAGCCTGTCAATAAGCTCGCATGCAGCCTGCTGTACAGTACTTAGTTTGCTTCCACTCATGGAGCTGGATACGTCGATGGCCAATACCAGATTTACAGGTTTGCGCTTGGCTTCTGTTTTTCTTTTGCCTTCGATTGTTATAAGCGCGTGGTTTGTTTCTTGCTGCGTTGCTGACAGTCCGTTGACTAGTGGAGTAATTGTTAGTTTTGTCATGTTTTTGTGTTTTTTTCGTTAGAATTTGAGTAGTTTGGCTAACTCCTCATTGGTTTTAGCTGCGGCAATTTGATCCAGGAAGGCACCTACTTCTGCGGAACAGTCGTCGATGATTGGCTCATCTGGTATATCTTCGAGTGGCAGCAACTCTGCTAGTTCTTGTGGCGAGGCTTTCCCTATTTTATCTAAAAAGTCCAATACTTCATCGGAACACGTGTCTGTGCAAGTTGGGATGCCTAGATCTTGCGTGGGATGTTTCTTGTTTGAATCCCAGTATTGCTTAAATGTATCTATATTCATATGATTACAATAGCTTATTTTGATGATTTGTCAGCAAAAAAACAAGACTTGTTATTCCTAACAAGCCCTGTTTATTAAGCATTGCTGCTTACTTGCTGCGCTTACTCAGCATTTCTTTTCTGAGAGCAGCTAATTTCTCTTCGACTTTGGCTGCTTCGCCGGTTGCAGGACCGAGATCTGGATCATCCAAGTCTGCGTCGTCTGTTTCATCGGCTTCTACAGGTAGTGGGACAGATGCGGCCTTGTTAGCTGGTGCTGCTTCTGCTTTTGGTTGAATTACTTCTCCTGCCTGCTCTATTACTCGGTCAAAGTTGATTTGCCCGTCTAAGTATTCGAACATGTCTGAAGGTACATATGCGCTCAGAACCTTTACCAGTTCGGATATCTTTGGTTCTTGGACGTACTCGTTGAAGTCTTTGATCTGCGTCAGAACTTTCTCGTAGCGGTCTGCGGTCAATGGGTAAACCGCGTCAACGACTGGCTCATAGCGGACCCTTATGGTGCCTGCATTTGTCACATCCAGCCTTATTACCCTGCCTTCCTCGACGCTGAATATGTCGCCATATCTCACGTTACCGTGTATGTCTTGGTCGTAAATGAACTGGGTAATTCTTGTTCCGGCCTGTGGTATGCGAGCTTTACCATCTTTTGCTGGGTAAGCTACTGTACCTGGCAGAACGATAGGCACTACCTTTAGCTCTGGGTCGTTAATGTTGAAACCTAGGAATACTACCTTTGGGCGTGCATTGAAGGATAGTCCGAGCTCATTTTCTTTGCTCCAGAGCCTGTGTTTGTATTCTGGGTGGGCCCTCAACAACTTGTATGCCCTGCTGAGAATCCATTGATGCTCGTCCATTACGCGGAAGTTTCCACGGATTGGTAAGGACTCGTCGAAGAATCCCAGGACATTGATTTCCAGAAAGCTTGGAAATGGGCTTGTATCCCACTGTGGTAGGAGGCGAAGGAGGTTTGATCCTTCTTCAAATTTATAAGGCATGACCCCGTCTTTGAAGATTGAATAGCCTCCAGCTGATCCAGTTTTGGACCTTTTTTCTGCCTGGGCTTTTTCTTCTTGCGGGTTTGTTTTCTTGAAGCGTTGTACTAGTGACATAATGTTATTTTTGTGTTGTATTGTATTGTTGTTGTTTTGTTGTTATAGGTTATATTTAGTTCGTAGGTAATATTTACTTTATTGAACTATTTAACATTACCATATTTTTTGGGATTTGCAAGTTTTTTCTGAGTTAATAATTGGTGTCGTAATCTGTTTGGTCTGCGTCTTTTATAGTCATGTAGGCGAAGTCGGCATACACATGAAATTTTTGCTTTGCCATCATTTTTCCTTTGGCTATATTTACTAAAAGTTTCTTTGGTTCTTCTGGTTTACTGCAGTCGAAATTTTCCATGGCGTTCTTTTGAAGTGATTGCTCTTCGGCTTCCCCAAAACCCATAACATAATCAAAGCCCCAGCTTGCGCTAAAGAACCCGGCCATGTCTTCTATGCCGACTACGCTCTTTAGCAGTCCGCCTCGGTTAGTTTGTGCTGTGACTACAATCACAACGTTGAATCTGCGCCCTATTCTTTTGAGTTTGGAGGTGACGTCTTTGGCTCTTTCGCTTTCCGGAAGATTCATGTCCCCTGAAATTAGGTTAAAATAATCTACCAAAACTATATCTAGAGTTTTACCTGACCTTACAAAGTCGGCTACGCCCTGCTCGATATCATCTGCTGTGAAGCCGTTGTATGTTCCGCCGGCTGCCTCAATATTTTTTTCTGCATCATAAATATGGATATAATGTTCGAAGTCTTTCCTGAGTTCATTTAATCTTTTTGTGTCCTCTTTTGTCCGCTCGTCGATAAACAAAAGTCTCCTATGTGGGATTTGTGCGGCGCAGGCGTAGAACCTGGTCGCTAGTTCTTCTTCCGGATCTTCTAAAGTGAAGAATAGCGAATGCATTCTTAATTTGGCTGCGTTAACGGAAATGTTGGTTAAGAATGTGGTTTTTCCTCCTGAAGTGCCTGACAATAATAATACTGCTCGTTTCTTTGGTACTCCACCACAAACTATTCTCCTGTCGAACCCTTTAATTCCTAGTGGAACGACATCCATTTTGGAAAGCCCTGTTAGTACGTTAAACGGATCCATGAAGTCTTTTCCAGACATACATGCAATGCTGCTTTTTAGGTTGTTTAGGTCGTCAATAATAACTGATGTTGGAGTAGATGGCGAGATTGACTTTAGATACTGTTCCCTTCTTATGAGTTCTATCCAAGCTAGCGCTTGTGGTGTAAACCTGTCTATGTTGGTTAGTGGGAGGCTATAGATTCTATCCATTAGTTGATTGATTCCTTTTTCCCCCATTTTTGTCATTAGGTGTGTTAAATATAGATTTAAGGTTAGAAATTCCTGATTTGGCGGCTCGCCGAACTCTTCATAACATTTTCCTGCTTGAATCCATACCTCTGCGTGCTCAGCATCGAAAAAGTCTGTTTCTCGTACGTGATCTTTTACGCGTTTATAAATGTCTGGTATGCGGATGAAGTGCGCCAGCATATAAAGGCTGTGCTCTACTGAGATCTGATGTGTTTTCATGTATGTTTTTGGGGTGCTTTTATAGGTGCCTTCTTGCGGCTGTTAGTCTTTCTTTGGCGTCAATTGGCCATATTTCGAATTTTTCTATGCTTCTAAGTATATGTATGTAGTTTATTTCTTTGATTCCTTTTACGGCTAATTCTTGTGGTAATTCCCCAGTTGACCGATAAAGCATATGAAAATATGCTGGGTAGTCTTCTGGAGATTTTTTGAACCAATAATCTGGGTCCGTGTCTGGGTATCTGCTGATCATGGCCTCCAGCTTAGACCCTGCGATGAATAGGTCGCTTTCGGCATCTGGCCTGTATGCCTCATCGTACCATAGTCCTATGGTGTCAAGTTTTCCTAGTAATTCTGAGACCTCGGGAGGCCGTGGTCTGTCCTGTTTGAGGTGATACGCGAAAACTTGCTCTATAAATAGTTGTGGGTCGGCCATTCTCTGAAATAGGCTTTTACCAATTTCCTGCCACAAGCTGACATCGTTGGGTTGCCCCTTGTAACCCTTTTGAAATAGGTTTCGCCTCTGCTTGTACTCTCTCCATGCTATCTGCCAATATTTTTCCTCCTCTAAACGAAATAGTGCCCAAGTGTAGATTTCTGTGTTTTGGACTGGTGGTAGCCAATTCCAGCTGGGAGTAGTATGTTTTAGGGGGTCAACCATGACAATATTTTTCGAGTTCGAGGAGTTTATTGGCGTATTCGCCGAGTTGTTGTTTGTTCTCTTCTATACTACTCACTAGATCGCTAGATTTCATCATTATTTTTGGATTCCACCCAAGATTTTCATATTCTTTGATTATTTTTATGCTCGCTAAGAATAGTATTGGATGGTGCAGATATAAAAAATCGTGTACTTGAGCGGATGTTTTGTTTTCTAATATTCTAGTGGCCCTGCCAGCTCGTTGTATTTTTTCTGCCGTGCTTCCTAGTGCTGCCATTGTCACATACTTCACACTTGGAGCATTAAATGACTTTTGAATGAGGTCTGTGGTTATAACGCAGCTAATTTTGCCGCTCTTGACGCCGGCTTTGATCCTGTTAACTTCCGCTGGTCCTTTCCTAGTGTATAGACTCTCTGATCCGGGTATCTGCTTTTTGAGGATGTCGCAGTACTTGGCCCAATCGGCAAATATTATATGTCCCCCATCCTTCGGTATTAATTTATGAATAGATTTGATTAGGAAATGCAAGGGCCGATAATGTACTAGGCCGAATGCTGTGACCCTCCAGTCGGTACAATCGCTTGGAAGTCTGCGGCATTCTGACTCAATAAAGGGGACTGGAAAGATGCAGACATTAACAGAGGAAACATTGCCGAGTTGTACTCCTTCTTCATGGCTTACATTTGCAATAATTGGGCCAAAATATCCTTCAATTAGTGCGTGAGCTCCGTCTTTTCGTATTGGTGTGGCGGTTAACCCGATGCGTGTTTTGGCTTTTATCTTTGTGAGTAGTGGCAGTACAGTTGGGGTTGGCAGTGTATGTACCTCGTCGGCTATCCATGTATCGTAATCGGCAAGTGATAGTTTGGCCTCGACAAATACCTTGTTGTTAGCGATAGCTTTAATGCTATCGCTGGTTGTTATCATAATATTGGTCGGTTTGGTTTTTTTCCTTGAGCACCAGATAGAGAATTTCCGGCTTGGTAGTAGCCCCGTGAGGTCGTCATAAAGCTGTGTGGCTGCCCCAATGTCATCTGTTGTTATGAGTATCTTGCCTTGTGGGATGGACTCAAGGATTGCCTTTATAACGTGCGTTTTGCCTACTCCGCATGGGCCGACTATAATGCCATTCTCGTTTCGTTCGAGCCCTTCTATAAGGATCTTGCCCGCCTGTCTTTGGCTTTCGTGATCTATAAGCTCCAAGTTGAGTTCTGGTTTTTTGCGTTTGTCTATTATCTCGAAGTCTATTTTACGTTCCAACATCCAATTTGAGACTCTTTCAAATAGCCCAGGAAGGGTGACAAATGTATTATCCAAAGTTGCGCCAAGTGACTTCCATTCGGGGCCCTCGGCCTGATAATTTTCGTGCATGTAACCTATGGCTCCGTGTAAGCCGGGTGGCTCTGGGCTGACGCTCAGGGTATTTGTCTTTCTGGTTATTGTATACATTAAGTTTTTAAGTACGGGGCTTTATAAACTCAATGATGTCGTTCCAGCATTCTGTGCAAATATGGTACTTGTTAACTTTGCGCCCTGGCTTGCCACTTGCTAGCGTTTTTGGTGGTGAGAAGATCAGCGCACCGTACTGTTTTAATTGCTTGCTGCACTTGTCGCATTTTGGTGTGAGCATGTTATTCTTCATCCTTCTGCCTGTAATGCTGGAATTTTTGCTGTTCCTCTTCGTTACTCATCTTCTCCAATTTGAATGTGGATAGTGGGCCTTCGACCTGACCGATAAGCGGTCCGTCTGGCTTGAGGCGCTTCATGAAGGGGCTGTCCTTTCTTCCCATTCCTCTGCGTAATGAGCTGTATGTAATATGCAGCCGTTCCTTGGCGCGTGTGCAGGCGACGTAGAATAGTCTTCTCTCTTCTTCTAAGTATGGATGCCTTGCCCATGGCCTGATTTGTGGTATATCGTCATCTCCGTCGTCAAACGTTGCGCCTGCTCGTAATTCTCCGTAGTTTCTTGACCCTACAGGGAGACTTCCATCTTCTAAACCCATAACTATGACTAAATCCCATTCAAGCCCTTTAGCGCTGTGAATTGTACTAATCGTTAGTTTTTCTGTATCTTGGATTTGGTTGATGCTGTCATCAAGCTTGAACCGGTCAAGGAAGTTCGAAAGGAATTCTGTGCGGTGGTAGGTCATTTCCACGATATATGCCTGAATTTCCTCGAGTCTGTCATCCATACTGCTATTTTTGTTGCCAAACTCTATCTCTGCATCTTCCTCTTCGAGACCTGTCTTTCCTGCTTTTTCGTCGTCTGTGGCGTGGTCCCAATAAACGGCGTAAATCTTTTTGAATATGTCAAAGGCTTTGTCTACAGCTACTCGTAGTTCTAGCTCTTTTAGATTTTGGACTTGCTTGATGTCTCCCCAAAACCGCTTGAATGAGAACCATCTCTTTCCTGATCCTAATGACACTGGTGGTGGCGCGTCCCAATCCCACTCCTCGACAGTTCGCATATCAGACACGAGTGTTTGAGTCAGTTCTGTACCAATCATTGGGATCATGGGCAGTATTGTCTCCCATGCCAGCCAGTTGTAACGGTCTATTACTAACTCTAGAAAGGCTATAAACTGACGAATGTTTAGTTTATTCATTAGCTTTAATCCGCCTACCTTGACATATGGTATCGCAGCTTCGACCAGTTCGCGTTCCAGGTGGTATGTTGTTGATGATAGCCTGGATAATACCGCTATTTCTGATGGTTTGATGCCGTCCTTTATACCTTCTTGGATGTCTCTAATGACTCCTCTTGCTTCCATGCGTTCTGATCCGTATTTGTGAATAAATGGTTTTAGACCATTTTCCTTGTCTGGAAGTAAGTGGAGGTTTTCTACTTCTTTGCTCCCGTGTAATATTTCGTTTGCAAAGTTTAATATGTTCCCATTAGAGCGATAATTGGTGAGCAGCTGGACTTCAATGGCGTTTGGGTATTGTTCGTTAAATTTAGTGATGTTTGTGACATCTGCCGAAAGAAAGTTGTAGATTGATTGTTTTGGGTCTCCTACTACAACTAGGTTGTTTCCTTCTCCAGCAATTGACTTTAGGAAGCTGGCTTGGAGTTTGGACGTGTCTTGGTACTCATCTACCAGGATATGCTCAAATTCAGGGATTATCCGTTTTCTGATTTCTGGGTATGTCAGCATTTTGTCTGCTAAGATAAGTATGTCATCGAAATCAATGCCACCCAATTCGGTTTTGTATTCTTTGTATTTGGTGAACGTTTTGTATATAATGCCCGCCTCTATTTCTTCCCACATTTGTAGTAATGGCGTTTTTTCTATAAACTCTGATAGCTCCATTTGGCTGGTGGCATAGCGGCCGTGCCATCCCGCAAGTTCGTTTGTGCCGCCTAATTTGTATTTGAATATATAGCTTCGGCTTCTTGGGCTTACAGCGGTATAAACTTTTTCCCAGATCCGTTTGGTTTGGTACTCGCCAAGTACATATTGTTGTCTGAAAAAGCCTGCTGGCAGGCCGAATCGGTGCAGGAACTGGTATCCAATACTGTGGAATGTACCTGCGCATATGCTTAATTCTGGTCCGAACTCTGCTTTTGTAATTCCTGCTTCAGCTAGTGCTTTGTCGGACCTTGCTATCATACTCTTTGCTGCCTTGTTGGTAAAGGTAAGCATGAGTATTTTATTTGGCGATAGGCCGCTAGCGACAAGTCTTGTCACTCTTCCTACAAGTGTAGCTGTTTTTCCTGATCCTGCTCCGGCAGTAATAAGCAAGGGTGGACCGCTGTGATCTATGGCTTGCTGCTGTGATGAGTTAAACTTTGGTTGGGACGACATGTTTTTCCGTTTGCAGGTTTTGACTAAGGTAGCGTCCCACTGCTTCTGGCCCCTGAGTCAAATTCTTCGTCCACGGCGTTTGGCTGGAGTGGCATAATACCATCGTGTCCGTCTGGTAGGTCAATGGGAAATGGGTCGGCGAATGGACCGTGCGTAAAGATGCCTCCTGTTACTGCTTTTGGCGTGTATTCTTCGTCATCTAGAGGATTTAGGACTAAAAGGCTTTCAGGATCAAACTCCGCTCGCATTGGAAGCTCTGCATCATCAATCATCGATGCAAACTCGAGCATTTTCTTACCTACTTCCTCCTTTGTTCCGTACCTTTTCTCAAGCTCTGCTATTCTTTCTGTGGTGATGCCGTTTGCGTCTTCATCTCCAAGAATGTGTCCAGCAGCCTCGAGTTCGTTGTCCTCGTCTTCTGGTATGGTACTTGCAGAGGCTGCGCCTGGCGCCCCAGTGATCATGATCTCTTCGGTTGTAACTAGGGGCTGTACTCTGCCTCTTCGATCGGCGTGACTTGGTGCACTTGGCTGTGGGCGTTCTGGCATGGCAAATCCAGTAGGACTTGCAACCTCGAATTCGTCTGGTTCTAGTTTTGACCTGCTTGATTGTTCGTCCGTTGGGGCGGCGTGCTCAATCTGATCGTTTGCTAGATTTTGCCTAATCTCATCTATAGGGGACAATTTCTTTTTGTCACCTTTAATATGGTCAAACCTGTCGGTTTCGCCCATAATGTGCAATCTGTTTTCTATATAAGCCTGATAAAACCATCTGAGTGTGACGAATCTTTCAGCGAAATCAGCTGATTTAGGATCGCCTATCGGGTCTGGCTTGCCTTTGTACTTGGTGGCTTTATCTCTGGCTCCTTTTTTGCCCTTGTTGTAAATTACCGCGTCAAATACGTTAAGATTTGAGAATGTCTCTATTTTGAATCTTTCATCTTCAGAAAACTCGGTTGATACAGATGGTCCGCCTTCTTTTCCTATAACGGAATCTATGGAAAATTCTCTGCCGGTTGTTTTTACGGTTTCCTTTTTGACTTTTCCTAGGATTCTAGCGGCATTTTGATTTGTGGTGTAATCAGTGTTTTGTAGCCATACTCTGCCGCCGAAGGATTGAAAATAAACTGGGCCTTTCTTTTCGCCGATAACGGAAAGAATAGAGGAATCTGATTGTGTAGCAATGCAGTTAATTACTCGGCTTTGCCTGGATAACGCCATGAAGTTTTCATCTCCGGTGTTATTACCACCACCTGCAGTTACATAAACTTGCGCTTCGTCGGCCATGAATACAACTACTCGTGTTTTGTTGTAGTGTGCTTGGACTGTCCTAGTCTTACATATAGATTGGAAGTCCATTTTTAAAGATGTTCCTAATTGTTTTGCAAGTGTTTCATACTGACCGCCAGCAAGGAGGGTGACAATTTTACCTTTTTGTATGGTATCTTCAAATGTGATAGTTGCTGGTTTGCAGAACACTTCTTGTAGCTGATAATCGGTAATGAATGGTCCGAAAAGGTTAGATATAACCGATACGATAATACCCTTTGTTTTTGGGTCTAGTTTACCCCATTCGTCCGTGAAGTACTTCTGCACGTCAGTAAGGAATCTGCGCTTAGCATCTTTTTCCTTCATTTTTACTGGGTCGTCCTGATTGTTTAAGAACTCTTCGTTTAACTCCGCTATTTTTGCCTCTAGCTTTCTTGTCTCATCGTCAAGTGCAGATTTTTGGGTAGTTAACCTAACTATTTCGAGTGCGGAGGCCTGCTCTTTATTGAGGTTGCGCCATAGGTGGATAATAAAGCCTATGTGCTTTTTTGCGGAATCGGTCCAATATTGGTTGTCTCCTCCTCCGCCGCCGCCAAGGGTTTCTGCGATGGAGACTAGTCTGGATGCAACTTCCGCCGGAGGTAGGTGTGGGCTGCAGATGTTATACCTAATGCCGTTATTGATATGCTCCATGCCTACGTATTTGAGTCTCTTTGGCGGATCACATCTCATTTTCTGCCCTTTTTCGTCCAATAAGTATATCAGTTCCCCTGGTTCAGTGGTGTAGTCCACGCGAACCAGTCTGCTGCCGTCTACCCTCCATCCAACATAGCATAATGGCATCTTTACGTCCATTACCAGTGACTTGAGATACTCTTCGTGTTCGGCGCGATCTTCCACGGTCCCTGTAAATAACGTTGATGGGATCTTGCTGCCGTCTGCAAGTTTATACCCTTTAGTTAGCAGATCTATTTCGCGACCTTCGGAACCACCAGCTGCGCATATGTACCAAAAGTATCCTGTATCGGGATCTTGTAATTTGACTACCGGGTAGTCAGCATCTGGTCGGATAAGTATGAGATCGTATAGGACGTTCCTTCCGCTTTTGTGAAGGAAATAAATGAGCGTTTCGTAAAACTCACCCTTAACATCAAGCACCAGACCGCCCCATTTTTGGTTCGGGTGTTTTTCGTCATCGGTGATCTCGTTGTACATCTCGCATATTTGTCGTAATATTGGATAGATAACAGATGATGTTTTGCCTGATCCGATGGCCCCTGTTATTAGAATGTTGGTGAATAGGTCCCTCTCTGCAAACTCCATGGATCCTAATTTTATAATGCGTTCCTTGCGTAACCAAGCCTGTTCAGATGGGACAAATATTTCCCGTCCCTTTGCTAATATGAATGGCCACGATAATGCAGACAGTGTAAGCCCTAGTGCTGTTGGCAAAAAACCTGGGGTATATCCCATCTGACTAAGGAGGTATTCTGTGTTTTGTGGGATAATGCCTACTACTGGTGTTGTGAATGCGGCCAAAGCTCCGCCAGCAGCTAGGAGGCCTAGCTTTGACTTGATTGGAACTACTTCGCCTAATTCGTTAAACATTATTCTTCGTCGTTGTACTGGTCAAATTCGTCTGGCTCCAGTAGTTGTAAACCTTTGCATATTGGCATGAGGCATACAAAGGATATGGCTAAAGGAAATCCGTATGCCAGTATATATGGTAGGTATGCACTCATAGGCAGGCTTGCCAGCATGGTTCTAAAAAGTGGAACCTCTTGGAATGGGTGTAAAAAAGTGAAGGGCAGAAATGTCCAAGCTAGGCCCATGCCTACCGGACCGAGTATAAATGGCCATAGTGGTTTTCTTGCCGGTATTGGCTTGGCCATCCAACAAACAAATTTTCTAAATCCTTGACGTACGTTCATATTGTTATCCTTTGCTAAGTTCTTCTATTCTGGTTGCTTTTTTATACCTTTCCTTGAAATATTCTCTGCAAATGCTTGCAACTTCAAATGAGTCTATCATGACAAAACTGGCAGCGGTTTCAGCTGCTGCTCTTGTTGATAGTGCGCCGTTCCCTAGAACTACATATCGGTTATCTATGATCATAATTTGGTTTGAAGATTGGAGCTCGTCCAAAAATAGCTCTCTGACTCCATTAGTGTAAAGATACCCTACAGGTGAGTTTTTGTCAAGCGAAGTATTCCTGTCGAAGATTAATCTAACTGCTACCCCTTCTTTGGCTCTGGACAGGAGTTCCTCGATCATGACTTTAGATGATAGTCCGCTTGTCATGACTAAGACTTCTTCTTTGGAGCCGGAGACTAAACCGACCAATATTTGTAGCGCTGCCTCGTTTGGATAGAAAATCGGTTTTGCCTTGAAGCTATTGCCTATGCCTGCTGGTATGAATCTGCCCCTTAAAAAATATCGCTGGACACCTATTCCACTTGATATACCTGCAAGTACGCAAATCACGAAAGTGATTATGAGTAGAGCTTTGCCATATATTTTTTTTCTGGCAGTTTTCTTTGTGGGCGTTTCAATTTTATCTGCCATAGGTGCCTGTTGTTACAAGCGTGGTCTTCCACGCCTTATTGCTGTGGCTTATCAGCCTCCACCCCCTTGACCATAAATGGGGCATATGGTTCTGTATACTTACACTTGGGATATGCATTACAGGCTATAAACTTCTCGCCTTTTTTGCTTTGCTTTATGACGAGTTGTCCTTCCCTGCCTTCTTCTTGGCAAACTGGGCATAATCTGCCTGTTGCTTCTGATTGCGCTCTTTCGGGGAATCTGCGTATGATTTTCCAATTGCTCTTTGGTTCGAAAGCGAGTGCTGCCGAATACTTTTTGCCAGCTTTACTAACAAAATCGTGATAATCCGTCCATCTTGCCATGACTGGCTTCCCTTCGGCATTATTTACTATTTCGCCTGCTTCGGTCTTTACAGGTCCAAGCCTAGAACCGTAGATCATGTCGTAGATGTCTTGTGGCGTAAGCTTATATCCGCCTAGCGTGTGTCTCAGCCATAGGTTGCACTTGTTACAGCCGTATCTGTCAATGCTTTCTACAAAGTGTTCTTTATCTTCGCGTTTGCATGGGCAGGGGACTTCGGATATTGTTGAAATTGTCGTGGTTGTGCCTTCTGTACTCATATGTCTATATTATGCTATTGTGGTGATTTTGTAAGATAATTTGATTATCGATGGGTGTTTTTTAGCCATTTCCTGAAATCCTCCCATAGCGGGTGTGCTGTGGCCTTCTTAAGCGCAAGGCTTCCAAGCTCTTGTCGTTTTTCGGGCTTTACATCAGTGAGATATTCGGCTAGCCAACTTGGGTTGGTTAAAAGGGTTGCTTCGCACAATGCTATGTTGGTTTTGGGAATGTACTTTGCAAAGTGGTATGCCCATTGTGGTTGGAGTAGGGCTTCTTGTTGTAGGGCATTTATATCTATTCCTCTGTGTTCGAATAGGTGTGCTGCTAGTAATGAATATTTCCAGTGCATTGCTATTGCGGAACTGTACTGTTCCGCATCTTCTTTAGGGTTTAATTGTAGGTAGAGGCATGCTGAACCAGCCTCGCTAAATCTGTTGTCTTCAATGAAGTCCAGTAAAAAATAATGGTATTTTTCATCCTTGTGCAGGGCATTCCATCGTATTGCCCAAACTACGTCCTCGAGTAAAAGCTGATTGTAGAATCCGTGTGGGTAGCGTAAATTTGCATCTGTTTCTTTTGCCCACAAGAGTAACTTATATATTAGTTCTGGACAGTTGTAGATAGCTGTTTCCAAGTAAGGTGCGTTAGCCTCATAGTCTGCGGTTATCACATCGTACGCTATATACGGCATTGACGTAAGGTCTTGTATTAGTGCTTCTTGTAGTGGCGGGTATAAGACAAGAGCCTTAAATGCTTCTGGGAAACAACGGACCTCTTCTAATACATCTTCTGGAAGCACGCCTTGTTTATTGCTATCTATGGCCTTTTTAATAACGCCCTCGCAACGCTTCGCGTAAGCGCCGGTTTCTGGAAATAGGGCTAGTGGCCTAGTCTTTATTTTTAACGGTTCCATTTTCTTCATTTTACCACTCGTGGTTCTTTTGGAAACATCTAAAATAATTATCTCTGCCTATTGTAATGGGTCCTCTATTTGTGGTAATCTTTAGCTATGAACATATCTGCATTCCTTAAAAAGCGTTCTCTTTGGCAACACGGTGCTCCTGCCAGCGGAGAGGATCGTGCCTATTTTGACGCAAGCATCAAAGATGGCGATACACTTGAGGTCCCTTCTTTTTTTAGCGGTGTCTATGTCTCCAATAAGATGGTAGGGAAGGACCCCCAGCCTATTTCTTTGCGTGCTACTGGTTATTTCTTGGCAGAGCATATTCTTGGGCATGAGAAGTGGAAAGGAAGCCAAATGGGAGATACAACAACATCTAGATTGGATGACCTGTTAATCTGGGGTTCTGAAGACAAGCATCTTAAGCAGTTAAGTATGGGTTCTGAGCCTTATAACCTTTCTCCCAACAAACCTTCGCAATTCGAATGGTTACTATGGCAGACACGTGCTCTATCTATGGATATAAATGATCCGTCGTTGTCTTTGGATAGAAAAAAGGCGGAACTTGGGCTGCTCAAGGAGGAAGTTGCACGAGTTTCTAAAGTATGGTCTCAGCGCAAGTCAACGACCAAGTCTGGTGGAGAGAATGTGTTGACGCGTGCAGATGTGAAGGCTAAGAACTCGATCAAGAAATATCTTGACTCAGTGTTTTCCTACATGAGTGTTCCTGCTTCGGAGAAGTTCTATCTTAATTACAACCCAGATGCCTTGGCAAAGTCTGTAACGGCTGGCGTGGCATTTGATGAAACATATCAGAAACCTTCTGACATCTATGTTGATTCTAATCCTGATCGTGACCCATTCTTTGATGAAGAGGAGCCAGAGGAGCAAGAACCAAGTGCGCCGGTCCTGACGGATTCGCGTAAGGAGATGGTTCAAAAATGTCTGACTTCCTTTTTCCTGTTTGAAAATGGCAATGCAATTATCTCTACAATACGTTCTGCTAAATCTCAGCCTGGTCTCCGTACTGTAGAGCCTGGAGTAGTTTTGGATATACCCGAATCATTACTTGCACGGCTGCCTGCTAAGCTTGCCTATTTGCGTAGTGTTGCTGGTGTTCCAGATCCCGAGACTGGCAAGACTGAAAAGGCATATAAATATGCCACTGTCGGCCCAGATGGAGTGCCTTTGGTTGGTTTGGAGAATGAAATTTCTGTTGATGCAGCGACGCACAAACAAATTCGCCTGGAAACGTCCCCTTGGCTTAAGATGCCTGATGTAGCCGGTGTGCCTAGCGAAGCCAGATATATTGAGTCGCGCAGGTTTGGTAAACACCCTAATGTAAAGCATGAGTATACATACATTAGTCGCGATAAGCAGACCTTCATTCTAAATGCAGACGATCATAAAAAGGTTTTCCAACTAAACCCTGAGCACGTTTCTGCGAATACACGCGGTAAAATAGATCATCTTTTTACCAATTTCTTCGTGGATGGCGTTAAGCCTCACTACAGGCCATATCTGCCGGAGAGTCGCGATGAGCGTTTGTTCTTGGCAGAAAAAGTAAAAGCTAGCCTACAGCCTTTCACAGATAAGGCTTGGAATGATATAAATGAGAATGGTGGCTCGGCTCTGGACAATAGGACAGAATTGGCAAAAACTCATTATGGGGAGTGGCTTAAGCACTTTTTGTCGCCTGAAATGAAGGCTCTTGCGCCTAAACTTTTTGAGGATATGAAAAGCCAGCATGGGGACCAAGTGCGAGATATAATCTCCAAACGTGCCCGTGAGGCTGCAGTTGTGGGCTATATGGAGGATGTAAAGGGTGGGGAGAACCCTGCGCCTAACTACGGTTCTTACGGCTTGCGTGGTAAGTATAAGACTTGGAAAACACAGGTGTTAAACGAAGGTGGGCAAAAACTTCTTGATGAGCGTATTGCTCAGGCCACGAACTGGGCTGAGGAAAAGTTTGGCGGGTTGGATGCTTTAGTCCCAGAGTCACATTCCACAGAAAAATTACTATCTCACTTTGCTACCGAGGCAGGTGCTGAATTGCGGGGAGTTTTGGAAAATCGCGGAATCCCACAGACAAAAGGGTTGGTAAGCTTGACCGACTTTGTTAACCCAATGAGTGTGGTCGTGTTTTATGACAGGCGCATGCAGCATCTTGATTGGAACTTTAACTTCGATGTGCCTCTACCTGAAATGAATCTAAGCAAGCTAGCAAAAGAAGGTAAAGGTGAAGTTAAGGCCGATCCTGCTGGTTACTGGGCCGATGTAGATGCTCAGTCGCTTCAAAAGAGAACTCCAGATATTTAACCGCCTATATCTGGCTGAGTAACTGATAATAGGTTGCTAAAAACTTATTAGTATACTCGCCTGGTTTAGTTGATTCGATAACTGGCAGCTCATTAACGGTATCTGCTTTGGCTGAGTGATGCAGCAGATGATTCTTCTCGGCCAAGAATATTTGGTTGTCTGCATCCTTTACTAGCATTGTGGTAGTTTTATCGGGCTTTGGGATGGCAAGGCACTTATATGCCCTATCTAGAACTATATTCTCTAACTCCTTTATGCCTGGTACTAGGTCTTTTATTGGTGATATAATGTCTCCTATAATTCCCTCTGCCATGTCATGGAGTAACCCAATAAGTTGTATGTATGGTGAGTGCCCTTTGAACTTAAGATATTCACTAACATGGACCGAATGGGCTGCAACGCAATAAAAGTCTAGAACATGGCCATTAAACCTACAGATTCTGGACATTGCATGCGCTAGGTCTTCTATGCGTAGTGTTTCGTTAACTATGTTGGAAATGTCTATGGTTTGCCCAGAAGCAGTGCAGATGCATCCTCTAGCCTCAGCTATCTCTTTAATGGCATTGTGGACTACCAATGATTTCCCAGAAAACCAGGCCTCCTCGTGATCAATTGGGCGTGCTAGCAAAGATAGGACTCGAGAAAGTTCAGGTGGTAACTCATTCCTGTGTTTATCTAGTGCTGCCCTGAATTCTTTGACTCGCCCAGCTATTTCACAGACTACACCTGGAGCAAGCCTGGTCATATCGTTTTTTGGCCAGTAAACCTTTTTGCCCTCGGCTGTGGTAATGTGTACTTCCTCGTATGTATCGCTCATGATTTGAGGGCTTCAAGTTTATTCTTGAGTCCCTTCTTGGCATCTCTCAGCTTTCGTTCTATCTTAGCTTGTTTAATGTATTCTGGCTGACCATGAAGTTTTTCCTTTTTCATCGCTAGTAAGATGTTCTCTGCTTTTTTGTGCTTTTTAGCAACAAATTCGTGTAACTTTGTCCATACGTACTTTGTGATTTTAGCTTTGAGTTTTTCCATGGATTCCTATAGGAGCTGCGTTTGTTCGTCTGTTTTTTGTTTCAGGGCTTTAGCCGTCGAAACCATGTCTAATTCCTCGAGTTGTTTTATAGCTTCGTCTAGGTTCTTAAGGTCATCTGGTGGCTCTATTTTTACCTGGATGAGTTGTATTGCCTTCTGGCTGGCCAATAGATTTTCCTTTTGTGTTATTATGGCATTGGCGACCTTGGGTTTAAGCTTGCCTTGGTCTGCTGCCTGTATGATTGCTTCTACGGTGAAGTATTGCCTCACGAGTTCTGTTGCGGTTTTTTTGCCGATGCCTGATACTCCCGGGATACAATCTATCTGATCTCCACAAAGTGCTAGTACTGCAGGAATGTACTGTGGGCTAACTCCCCATTTTTCTGCATAGTCCTCTTTGGTGTAATATATGCTTTTTCCTTTCTCTCTAGCATATATCATGGTGGTTTCATCAGCTAATGCTATGATATCTTTGTCTGTCGTGAAAATGGCCTTTACTTTCGTTTGGTTTTGTAGGACTATGGAATAAATAACGTCGTCGGCTTCTAATCCTTCTACTCTTATAACTGGCCAGCCCATAAGTTCACTTAGTGTTCTTATTTTTTGCATTTGCTGACCGAGATTGCTTGGTAAGGCTATGCGGTCCTGTTTATAGCCGGGAATTATTTGATCTCTCCCTCCAGTGCCGCCTTCCCAAGCTATAATGCATTCGTTAGCCTTTGTTTCTTTTAGTGCGCTACGAATGGAGTTTATAAAGCCATGAATGGCACCAGTAGGTATTCCTGATTTGCTGAGTAATGGAGGCGTTGCGTGGAAGCTTCGCCAGCAAAGATATGCCCCATCAATTATTAGAGTGTCTATGGGTTTTTGTTTGGCTGGAATCATTGGATTTTGGAGATTAGGGCTGCATATATAGCTGGTGTAACTATCTCTGGTAGTTTGTGCTTTGATGAGTTAAGTCCAGCCGTGATGATTTTTTCGCTACGCTGGGTAAGCTTGGTAGTTCCAGTGGCGATTGTAGCCATTATAGGGTCGAAGCTTGGGTCTATATTGGACATTTGCTCTATAAATGTTTGCGAAAATTGTATCTTGTATGGCGGGCAGCCTTCATGTAGAATGCGCAATTCTCTCCAAGCTGTAAATAATGGGTAAAAGTTAGAGCTAGGATTTTTATGGTAGGCTATTACCACATCCTCTAAAAACGACTCGCCAGGGGCCAGCGCCTTTAATAGGGGCTTTAAAGCATTGTTGCTATCATTTATAAATGCTGTTACCTTTTCCGTGGGAATTGCCGGAGGTTTTGATTCGAACATTTCCCATTTTTCTTTGTCGCTTAATGCGTCTAGTTCATCGCGTAACTCTTCCGATTCTTTATTGAATAGTTCTTCCTTATCTGCCTCATTTAGGCTTTCGACCATTTTTTCCCTTTCGCGCATAGCGCTAAATTCTTCCTCCGTCATTGTCGGATCTACAATGTCTGGGAACAATGCTCTGGCATTAAAGGCTGCTGCCTGCAGTAAGCTATTTGGAACATAATGACTATACCTGTGCATTCTTGCCATGTAGGCGTGCCAGCTAGCAAGTTGCGTGGCTGGAAGGTAGGCATAAAGTGTTCCGTATAAGTATTTCTCCATTTGTTAATTAGTTCTACGGGTTTATTTCCACCAAACGAAATCGGAACTTTGCCTTATATTTTCCGTTATTATGCTTCTTGCAGCATTTTATGCATGCACATGGTTTGGAGATTGGTTTGACCCTTTTTATCTTATTATTACATACTGGACATGCGTATAAGTATGGGCGTTTTATTTTGATTTTTAATGGCAGTGAGTGGGTAGCTTTTTCGTCAGGTATTCCTAGGGCGGTGCATGCTTTGTGCCATTTTGGACCGTGTTCGCCCCCTCCAACTAAGTGTGCTAGCTCGTGTCGTAGCGTGCGTTGTACTTCGCTGGAGGATATTGAAACGAGCTTTGGGTTTAGGCAAATGGTGTTGGATTGCAGGTAGGCAAGTCCTGCTGTAGTGCGCAATCTTGGATACCAGTATACCTTAAGGTGTTTGGCTTTTCGTGGTTGCCCTATTTGTATTAGTAGGATCCGGCCTATTTCTTCGAGGATAGGATCTCGGAGTTTTTTTCTAGGTCCTTTTATAGGTAGCAAGTTGGCTGTATTTAGTAATGTTTGCCCAAAAACAGACACTTGGCGACGTATTTTTTGTGCTGTTTGTTTTTTGATCATCTGCTGGTTCTGTTTCACCCTCTAATTATACGTCTTAGGCTTTGGATATTCAATTCACAATTTTTGTTTTTGGTTGGAAATCGAGCTTTTTTCTGTTAAACTGTTCCGGTGGAATCACCTTTTTTATATACAAATACCGGCATATTTAAGGTATCTATATATGAATGTACAAGTGAGAATACCTTTATTGGCGCTGGTGATTTAGATGCGAATAGGATTGAACTTGCGAGTCTTAAAGGATTTATGGCTAGTAGTCAAGCTGGTAAACTTATTAAACTGATGAATGACCATTACCGAGAGGTCCAGTGCGATAGTAATCCTTGTCCGTATTCTATTGAAGATATTGGATATGCGCAATTGCTACTATATGAGGGGAAGAGGATTCAAGCCCCAGTCGATGGGATATCTTCTACAGGACTAGCTGCTCTTTTAAACCATGCCTGTGCAGTTGGGATTGCAGCTCGTTTGACTCCGACTATTTAGTTGCTCCAGTATCTGCCTCGTAGAAATGTTTGCGGCAAACTGAAATGTATTGGTCATTTCCTCCTATGAGTACCTGATTGCCTTCGTGCACTGGGAGACCATTCTCGTCTAGTCGCATATTCATGGTAGCTTTTTTGCCACAATGGCATATGGTTTTTAATTCTACTAGAACATCTGCTTGCGCAAGTAGTAATGCGCTGCCCGGGAATGGCTTGCCCAAAAAATCGGACCTCAGGCCGTAACACAATATTGGTATGTCCAAGTTATCGCAGCTTTTGCATATTTCTATAACTTGGTGTTCATTGAGGAATTGCGCTTCGTCAACGAGTACACAAGCGGCTGGAAGCTGTTCTTTGATTATTGAATAGATCGATTCTGAGTCTTGCACTGCATAACATGGAGCTTCCAATCCTATACGCGACTTTATGGTTTCTATTCCGTCTCTGACATCTGTTGCTGGCTTTAGGCATATTGTTTTCATGCCGCGCTCCATGTAATTGTATCTTGCCTGTAGCAGGTGCGTTGTTTTGCCTGCGTTCATTGCAGCGTAGTAAAAGTAGACTTTTGCCATATGTCTTAATTCTATTGGATTGTTATGAAATTGTTCAAGCTTCTTAAATCTAACTGTTATATGTGACAGTCAACCACTGTGATGAGTGTATCATCGGGGCTGTTATTGATCATGTTCCAGAATATGGAGTTCCAAGTCTCCTCATCCTTTTCGCCTGATACGGTGGCCCACCATCCCATTTCTCCTTTTTCGAACCATTTTCCATCTTTTACGATTGCGAATGTTCGACTAGCTGCATCCTCTGCTAGTTTGGCATAATGTTCTCTTTCGCAGGTGTACTCGTCAGGTCTATCCCATACAAAGATCTCGCGAAGTTCTTGATCAGTAGCTGACTGCGCCGTGGCGTTCCATTCCTTTATGAGGCTTTGCTTACCATATTGTTCCCTGGCCTTTTTGATGTCTTCCTTGTCTATTTCTGCCCAGGTGATAAAATCCTGATTGAAGTTTATTAATTTGTGTACCTGATCGTATTTTTTGAGGGCGTTCTCTCTAGCTTTGGCTTTAATCCCTATGAAATCTATATTTGCTTTTTTGGCTTGGTCAGTATATTTGCCTTCTCTGACTGGAATGCCATCATGCTTGAATTCCCAACCGTAGTTTGGTGGTGAGTGATGCGTCGTACCTGGTTTAAGTTTGAGCATGCCGGCCCAGCGTCCTCCGATACGCCAATAGTCCCATTTTGAGTTTGGGTTGGTCCTTTTAATGATTTTAATGACTTCGTTAGCTTGGTCTACTAGGCAGTACCCGTATTTGTGTGCATCTTCTGTGTTCAAATCGAGTATGGTTGTTGCCTTTAGGCCGTGCCAGCTTTCGGCGAATTCGATTAATGATGCTGTATTTTTGATTTCTTCTTTCTGCCAGCCTTCTGGGCAAAAATGGATCATTGTTCTATACCCCTTCCCGTCATTCCAGTCATTACTGGTCCAACTTAGTGTTCCATTGCTGCCTGTTCCTGCTAATCCTATTGTTTCAACTTCTTCTGCTGTAGGTTCCCTATAGAATTTATTGCTATACTTATCATGCAATTCTCCGGTCGGGTCTCTATACATTGAGACTGTGTTCTTAGCCAATTCTTCTTTTACCTTTTCCGTAATATCTATATCTTGTACAAATTCATTATCTACTCCCGTACATTCAAATTCGTGGTATGGTGCTAACTGTTCTTCGACATTATTACCTAGTACAAGTACTGAAAAGTGGCTCATGTTTTCTTGTTTGCGCTGTATGCTATTCGCTTCTCCGTCACGAGGCTTGCAAGCGTTTAGCTTAAGCCTGTTGGATGGGCTGTGCTCGCTTCTCCGTCACGAGGCTTGCAAGCGTTTAGCTTGAGCCTGTTGGATGGGCTGTGGCCGCCCACAACAAAACAGTAAGTACACGGTCGTCCCGCTTCTCCGTCACGAGGCTTGTAAGCGTTTAGCTTAAGCCACTTCAGGACACAGAAACTTCTGCTGGTGCTTGGTCTACAACTGTTCCGCCTGCCGCAACTACCTCTGCAAGTGCCTTCTTCTCATCGTTTGGGTCTATGTTTACGGCCCTACTTGCGAAGGATAGGAGAGTTGTTTGAAACCCTTGGCTGATGGCATCCAATGCTGTTGCCTTGACACAGTAATCGGTAGCTAGGCCCATGACGTGAACTTCATCAATGCCATTTGCTTTAAGATATTCTGCTAGACCCGTGCTGCTTTTTTTGTCGTTGTCTTGGATTCCGCTATAGCTGTCAACTTCTGTGTTTACCCCCTTTTGGAACACTTTCGCTATTTTTGTGGTATCAAGGTCTTTGTGCAGCTCAGCTCCTTTTGTGCCTTGAACGCAGTGTACTGGCCAGATGCCGTTTTGTGGGTCGTTAGCCTTGAAGCTGCTGTGGTTGGCAGGGTGCCAGTCCTGTGTTGCAACAATCAGGTCATATGCGCCACTTGCAATAAGTTTGTTAGCTGCGGTTACTGTTTCTGTTCCTTGATTTACTCCTAGGGATCCTCCTGGCATAAAGTCGTTTTGGAGGTCTACAATTATAAGTGCTATTTTGCTCATATTTTTATGTTTTAGCGTGCGGTGAATTCGCAATATACAATTGCCTGTTCTGGCTGGAATGGAGCAGTGTTTGTTTGGATTTCTTTTGGCTTTGGTTGTTTAGATGCTTCTCGCCTAGCTAGCTCCTTTATTACTTCTTTGCGCTCTGCGGTTGGGCGTTGGTCCTCAATCCACGTATGCAATGTCTGCGGTATGTCTTTATTAAGCTTGTAGAATTTGTAGAATCTTTTGCCGGGCTTTGTTATCAGAATCTTAGGGTAGCGGCTTTTAAACTGGCTTGCTGTTATGTCGATGATGGTGTCATCCAACTGGACCCATGCGTGCATGAAACCGTTAAATTCGCCGGTCACAACAATTGCGTTAACGCCGATATCTAAAAGTACTTCTTTTAGCGTGTCAGAAGCAATGGCACAAAGGCCGCAGAGATATTTATCGTATGCGAACTTTAGCGGATGATTTTCAAATTGTGTTTGTTGGTAGTATCGCTCACAAGCCTTTCTGACGGCTGTACAAAGTGTTTTCAGTTCGGTAGACGTGCTTTGCATTTTGAAGTGTAGTTGGTGTTATTACTCCATTAAATGTAATGCATGTTGTATGCTAATTCCAAGCTATAATTTGGGTATTTTTCTCTACTTTTGAAATACAATTCCTAAATTTTGAAAGGCCCCTTTAGCTGCTTCAGTATACCCTGAAAATTGCTCTGGGTATGCATTGACAAAGTCTTGAAATTTGTCCTTGCCACCTTTGGCCGCTACCATTTTCTGAGCCATTTGTTGTATCAGACTGGCTGCGATAGGTGGATTGACGTATCTGGCAATGCTGTTTATTAGATTCGGGTCGTCGACAACTCCATCTGCGCCTACTATGGTTTTTATCAGCGAGTATGTCTCCCAATTCTTTTTAGTTCTGTATATTACTACCCATGTTATGTTGGATGGGGTTTCTAACGCTTGGGCGTAAATCTCTACTGTTTCCCCTCTATTCGTAAGTGTATTTAGTATGTCTTGCAAAGTACTTGCCTGGGCAAGTAGTGCCGATGCAAGCAGTAAACTCAGTGTGATTAATGTTTTCATGTGCCCTTCTTTCCTTTTTTTAGTGCTTTAACAACCTTGCGAATTTGTGATTCTAATCTTCCTAGGCTTGCGTTGTTGTTTATTATGTGCTGGCTGCGTGCTATTTTATCAGCTTGTGGCATTTGGCTGGCTATTATCTTTTTTGCTAACTTGCTGTCTATTCCTCGCGCCTTTAGCCGTTTTATTTGTGTAGTTTCTTTGCATGTAACCGTAATTACGGCGTCGCACTCCTTGTCCATTTCTACTTCAAAAAGTAGCGGGACGTCCAACAAAAGATCTCTGCCTTCAGCTTGCGCTGTCTGTATAGCGCTTTTGCATCGTGTAATTACTTCGGGATGTATTAGCTCTTGTAGTTTTATCTTAATTGCTGGGTCTGAGAATGCAGTCTCCCTAATGAATTCTATGTTCTGACTTAGATCGTCATTAATTGCATCCGGTCCGAAGATTGTTTTAAGTTGTGACTGGATATTTGGAGCTACTAGTATTTCTTTTGCTTGTTTGTCGGCATCGAAGAACTCCATTGGGTTAAGCTCTAGTAGTTTTTCTCTCGTAGTTGTTTTGCCGCATGCTATACCTCCGGTTAGTCCTATAATCATGCTTTTTTGTTTTGGCGTAATTTGATAATGTCCAACTTACCAATCCAAGTCCAGTGTGGCGCTATAGTCTCCTGATAATACACGGTCGATTTTTTCCTTGGTCCACTCATCTACTGCAGGTGCATTTACTTCGCTCTTGTCAATTTTCTTAAGTTGGGCTGGAGCTGATTTTTCTATCTCGAGCCTAACTTTTTCCGCCAATATGGGGTTGCCTGTGTGGGCCCCCAGCCTGTCTTCTGACACAAAGTTTTTCAGCACATCTTCTTTTTCCTCTTCAATTGGGCCGGTGTATACGCCTTCCGTTAGTGCGATCGGTATTTCATGGCCTGTGGCTTTCCACGCTTCGAATTGTCTTAGATATAGTGGCTTTTTATCTTTGAGCTTGCTGGAACAATCAAGAATTTGGAGGGTCATGAGCTGTATCATAGCACTGAGCTCCGCTTTACGCTCTTTTTCCTTTTCTCTTCTTCGTGTTTCATTCTCCATTTCTATCTGCGCTTCTTTTTGTAGCTGTTTTTTGACTTGATCGATGACGGTAAGATGGCGGTCAACTATGTCCCTACGAAGCCTCCAGCCCATACCTATAATGGATTTCGCTTTCCCTAGTTTGCCCCTGTGCCCGTCTTGCCTGTCGGCTTCATCAAATGCCCTGCTGGTTTCATTGAATACATACTTCATGGTCTTTCCTAATTTGTCTGGTTTCTCCATGCGCTTTAGGTACCACCTGCCCTCGTTGTCATTGAGGAATGCTGCTACAGTCCATTTTATATCTTTGCCCTTGAATAGTAGTTTTTTAACGCGGTAGCATTCTCTATTAAGTTTGCGCATGGAATGCCATGGCGTATCAGACTCTTTTCTGCTACGGTTATCAGAAATGGCCTTTTTTGCTAACTCTTTCAGGTCGGACTCCATTTTTTCCTTTGTTGATATGGCCTTGTCCAGTGTTACTTGTGCGATTTCTGGGGTCAGTGCCTCGAAGTTTTTTAATCTTTTTTCGTAGGTACCCCTTAAAGCTGCCTGATAGGCTTTGGCGCCGTCAGGGCTTGTGACAGAGGCTTCCATTAGTCTTTTTTTACCAAGTACCTGTCTCCAGAATTGGCTGCGGTCATAAGCTTCCCCCTTCTTTGTGGCGGCGTGCATCTCGTTTTCTGTCATGTCAACTGCAGTAATAAGCACCATCTTCCTTTGCGCTCTATATTCGATTGGCAGCTCCATGGTTGTTATCGGCTTTTTTATTCTTTCTAGATACATCCGCTTTGCGAGCTTTTCTACGGTGGACTTTAAAAAGCCTTGATAGTCTATGCGTACCGTTCTGCCTTCTACTTTGGTTTTACTACGATGAGATATATTAATGGGATTGCCTTGGTCGGTTTGGGGAAAAAGTAAGATGTGCGCGTGGACGTGCTCCTTGTCGTGGTGTATTCCCGCCATGTATCCTAGTGCTTGTCCTGGATAGAATTCATCTGCGTAGGCTTTGAATGTTTGCTCTACTATACCTAACAATATTTCGTCAGTCGGCATGCGTGCGAGCTTCATCATTTTGCAAATTTCTGGGTCCAAGGAGAACACTATTTTGTGGGCAGCCTTCTTTAACTCTTTTTCTGCTACCTTTTTTCTCCAAACGGCTATGGCCGTATTGCCAAGTTCTTCGTGGCTCATCTCATTTGCATACTTGCCGGATTCCTTAAAAATTTCTTCTCTAAGGAATCCATATAAATGAAGAGCGCCTTGCCTCTTTTCTTTGGTTAGATAATCAATGCCTTGCCTAAGCCGATTTTGAACATTGGCTCCAAATGCTGGATGCTCTGCTGTTTGGGCTCTATTCTCCCTTTTCTTTGTCTCATCTAGATAGCGCCGTATATATGATCCAAGGTTATTTACTTTACAAGTGGATGTTTTTTTGAATAGGATGCACCTTTTTTGCGGATCTCTGCCTCCTATCATTTGTGATAATGTGCTCATTTGTGTCCTCCATTGTTTGGGTTGGTTAGCTCGTCCAGTTGCCTTATAATCTGCCTGCTAGTAGTGGCAACACTGGGAATAATTTCGCTTAACTGCGTTATTTGTACTTCTATTCGGCGTAATGTATGTGTGAGCTTATAAAGTCCGGTATATCCTTCCATTTCTAGGCTAGATAAGTTGGCAAGATGTGGCAGAGGTTCCCCGATGCTAGCTTCCATTATAAACTTCGCCTGTCTAATTATGCTTTCTGCAGCTAATCCTACTCCAGTAATATTCCACGCCCCCCTCTCGCCTAACCATTTTGCTTCGGAGCCTGGTAGTTCAAGATACAAATATTTGCGAGCGGTGAAGGTGTTTTCCGTTGTTTGCTTGTTAACCTTAGGTTGAAATATCTCGCCTATTGTTTCTTGCATGTCCATTATTGGTGTGCCGATATCTTTGTCTAGATCTTGGAATTTTATTAGAACGTCTGCAAGCTCTCGGCCTAGGTAAGCTCCTATCTGGTCTGCCTGTGAGTATATGCGGCGCGCATGTGCCGTTAGAGCTGAAATCTGCTTGGCTAATACGGGAGTGCTTTTTGATAGCTTTAGTGCGTGCAGTATGACTGTTGCTGGCTGTTCGCCGTGTTCTTGGGCTTTTCTTTCCAACCAATTAAAGCTGACTCCCTTTACAGGTAGTAAAAAAAATGGTATTTTTTGCGGTGTGCCGTTACCTATTTGCTCTATCCAATATTCTGATTCGCTTTTCGTGTACCCACTCTTTTCATAATGCCGTTGGAGTAAATCGGTGTAATTTGTTTTGATTTTTCCTCCCAAGTACTTAACCTTGTCTATATGGCTAATTTCCTTTTGTGGTGTTGCTTCGGGTGTTTCGTCACTATCTTCGAAGTCTATTCCGACTATTCCTAGGTCTTCCAGTAATGAAAGGTCTGTTATGGCGTTATTGTCTTCCATTATTCTGGCTCCTGTCGATCGTATTTAACTGCGGCGGCCATGTTGGCGGTATCGTCTAGTAGTGCTAGGCGATGGATTAGTCTCCCCACTTCCATTTCAAGTACGCTGACTGTAAGTTGAAGTTCTGGTAGGAGCATATTTAAATCTCTTGAACTTGCCGTATCGTAGTAGTCTAAGACATCACCCAGTATTTTTTCCTGGCTTGTGCCACTTTCTTCGGACATTTTCTCGAGTCTCTCTTTGATGCCTGGTGCCACCCATATACGTTGGTTTTCTTTTTTCTCTATGGCCATAATGGACAATTATACTCCTTATTGGGGTGGTTTGTAAATCTAAATCGGTTGTTTTCTTGCAAATTTATCCACTGCTTGATTTTTTTGCGACGTTCCACTATGCTTGATTATGAATATTGACGCTGCCATAAATGAACTGCGTGCTGACATTGCAACTGTGCCCCCTAGTCGTATGTCTAGGGCCTTTCATATTAATACTAAGATGTCCCATTTGCTGGCTGCTTGGCGTGGTGGTCTGGCTAATGGTGCTGACCCCTTAGCCTTTGGGCGTTGGTGTGGCCTAGCTGGTGACCTTGTGGCAACCTTGCCAAAAACTGCTTTGGCTGTCGATGGTGCTTCTGGTAAACGTGTGGATCCATTCCGTGGGATGCGTGCCGTATTTGGTACGAACCGGACGATTCCAACATCTGAGTTTCCTAAAATTGTTGAATTGATGCTTAGTGAGTCAGAGGGTGCAGGTCTTTCTTGCGTGCGTCAGGATCACGGTAACCTAGTTGAGTTAGCTGCTGGTGTTGGGTTGATAACCAGTAGCGCTGAAAAAACTTTCTTTAATGATGTGATGCTTCAATCCACTTATTCTGAATTTGAGGAGACTATGTTGGCAGATTTGCAGGTGCAGGATTTACTAGGCGAAGCCAAGCTAACGAAATTGCCTAATGGTTACGTGGCGGTTTCTTCTGGCAAGCTTGGAGGAGTCTTTGACACGCCAGATGGAAAGGTATTGCGTATGACCGGCTATGGCGGGTGTATATGTGATTTCCCACTATATGAGTATGGTAACGCTATTGTTGCGATACAGGGCACTTCGCATGTAGGCACTTCCGTAACGAACCTGTCAGAAAAAGTTTATTCTACCTTAAAGGAGTATAAACCAGATTGCAAGGTCTTTCAGGTCTATGAGCGAGACCTATTAGCCGGATCTAGTGATCTGACAGAAATAGAGTTGGATGATTGTGGTAGGGCTGGCTGGTTGGCCACTGATAATCCAGATCTACTTGCCGGAGTACTATCTCGAATGGGTGTAGGGCCTGATATTGCCTAGATCTCAATTGTGTCAGCTGGCTTGCTGTAGTCTGGCGAGTCTCTCTCCAAAAGAATTGTTGTGATAAGTGCTTTTGTAGTTGGTGAGATGCCCTTCTGTGTTTCAAGTATTGCTTCAAGGTGGTCAGACTCTGCTTCGTCTAGCCGTATATACTTCAAAGGCTGATCACCATTTTTGCCGTAGGTGCCCCAAATAGTGTGCTCTCTAACCCATTCGGCTGTGGTTGTGTCTGGTTCGACCTCTTGTATTTCTACGGCAGCTTTATTCCAAATGCCGGTTTGCTTCCTTGTCTGGTAATTGGTAACCAGTTCGGCGTACGTTTCTGGGACTCTTGCCCATACCTCAGTACCATTGAATCTAGTATAGCCAGCATAACCTGGTGTGTTGGGCTGCCCGCCATCCGCTATTAATTTTCCCTTTGAGATGTAATGATGCGCAGATACTGAGGCAATGAAGTACCTAGCATTGATCACGCCAAGCAACACTGTTCCTTTGGATTTTTCTGTAGCCATGAATTTATGTTTTAACGGTCAATATCGTGTGCGAGCTTTGGTGCGTCTGGTGTAATTATTTCACTGCCTAGTATGACCTCGATATCTTGTCGAAGATTTCCTACTTGTTTGAGTACTACCTTGTCGAAGTATCTTGGACTGAAATGATTTAATATGGCTCGTTTTGGATTTGCTTTTTGCAGATCAGCTGCCGCAGTTTCTAGGTCGCTGTGCATTGTAGCCCCCTCTTGGAGTCGTTCTGCGCGCGTCAGAAACGTGGCTTCTGTGATTAGTACATCCGCATTTTTGATTGTTTCGATTTCTGCCGCATTCAATGGCGGGGTATCCCCTGTATAGGCTATGAGGGTGTGCATAAAGTCGTGTGTGACTGGGATTCCGGATTTGCGTATTTGCGCAATCTCATTGCCACTTTTGGATTGGAATTCTGGTAGAAGCCTGCTTCGTGGCGTCTGAATGAGGTAACCTTTGGAAATGTCACTATGCCTAATTGGGAATGCCTTTAGGACTCTTTTGCCGCCGATGTCATATTCTTTATCTGGCTGAACTGCAATCAGATTCATATCTTGCCTTGCCTGTTTGCCTAGTAGGCTAAACATAGTGTTAATTCTTGGGTGCTCGCCAGGTGTGTAAATATTAACGGGGGTATTTGGAGCTACACGTGAGCGTAGGTGTAGTAATGCTGCCAGCCCGCCAACATGGTCGAAGTGTGCATGTGTTAGGACAATATGTGCAATACTGCCTGATCTGATTCCGAGGCTGGTGGCTACTCCATCGCCCGCGTCGAATAGTAGATTATAGTCTGGGAGATAAGTCCAAGAACTGACTAGTCCTCGGCTTTGTCCAATTACTTCTGGTGTGTTTTTTGTTCCCATTTGGATATTCTACGGCTTTTTAGTGCTTGTTAGCAACTTTTAGTTTTGGTTACACAGTCATATTTTCTAGCAACCAATTTGCCAATTCGCTTGGTGGGTTGATACCTGCCTTGGCTTGAAATATTTTCTTGGCTGGCCCAAACTCGATTGGCTCTGGAGTGATAAATGGCCTCATCTGGTTGAAAAGGTTGGCGCGGCTGATGGTGCAGAGCACCTTGTCTGCAAGCTCTCCCCTGTTCTCTGTGACGAGCAACCTGGATGTG